>ERZ1292633.266-Hain-H41-02um-R1-266-length-66231-cov-9_pt2 | contig 53277 bp, 55 predicted proteins | sample MGYA00564406_ERZ1292633 | MGnify/ENA primary metagenome ERZ1292633 (study PRJEB36523, sample SAMEA6512639) | groundwater metagenome | collected 2019-01-08 | study: AquaDiva: Metagenomics assemblies of 32 groundwater samples | reverse complement strand
CCCTTATCCACCACCACGCGGTTCAAATGCGCATAGCGACCAATATCCACATTCGGCAGAATCACCGAATCGGTCACTTCGGAATAGGCATTGACCCGCACATTCGAAAACAACACCGAACGCCGCACCGTCGCGCCGCTGATAATGCAGCCGCCGGATACCATCGAATCGACCGCCATGCCGCGCCGCGCTTCGTCATCGAATACGAACTTGGCCGGTGGCAACTGCTCTTGGTAAGTCCAAATTGGCCATTTATCATCATAGAGATTGAGGTCAGGCGTGATTTTGGCCAACTCCATATTGGCCTCCCAATACGCTTCGACTGTCCCCACGTCACGCCAATAGATCGCACCGTTCTGCACCCCGACGCAGCTTTCGGAAAAGCGGTGCGCGAACACGCGATACCGCGATACCAGATAGGGAATAATATCCTTGCCGAAATCGTGCTCGGAATTAGGATCGTCCGCATCGCGAATCAATTGCTCATACAAAAATTTGGCGTTGAAAATGTATATCCCCATGCTCGCCATCGCGCGCGAGGGGTCGCCCGGGATGGGGGTGGGGTGTTCCGGCTTTTCGTTGAAGTCGACGATACGCTGGTACTCGTCCACGCTCATCACACCGAACGCTTGCGCATCCTCAATGGGCACCTCCAAGCAAGCGATGGTGAGGTCGGCGGCAGAGGCCGCATGTGCGGCAAGCATTTCGCCATAGTCCATTTTGTAGATGTGATCGCCGGCCAAAATCAGTAAGAATTCCGGCGCATAGTGGCGCAAGATGTCCATGTTCTGGAACACCGCGTCCGCCGTACCCTTGTACCATTCGGCCTCGATGCGCTGTTGTGCCGGCATCAAATCGATGAACTCGTTGAATTCGCCGCGCAAGAAACCCCAGCCGCGCTGCATGTGCTGAATCAAACTATGCGCTTTGTATTGGGTGACCACGCCGATGCGCCGGATGCCTGAGTTCAGACAATTGGACAAAGGGAAATCGATAATGCGGAATTTGCCGCCGAACGGTACGGCCGGCTTGGCGCGCCAATCGGTGAGATGTTTCAGCCGACTGCCGCGCCCCCCAGCCAAAATCAGCGCAACCGTATTCTTCGTCAGCAGGCTGACGAACCGGGGGTACTCTTTTTGCTTCTTTAGCTCTTCGTCTTGGGAACTCATATTTTTACTTTAGTTGATGCGCTTGCTATGCGTCAAAGAGAAATGGGGTGAATAGCTTGGGTAAGCGCGCAAGGCATCCAGAACTGGGTATTATGTCTATAATTTCGTTACTTGCGAATGAATCCATTCAGCCGCGCAGCCTAATAAGATGAAACCAATGAAACACGACATCCCGGTCAAAGTCAATCACGCGGCCCAAGCCTTACTCGCTGCTCGCGCGCACGATCCTTTCGCCTATCTCGGCCTGCACCAGGATGAGGCGGGTTGGGTGATTCGGCTATTCGCGCCGCACCACATCAAGGCGGCCCTGTTTCTCGACGGGGCGTGGACGCCCCTCACCCGCATCCTGCCCGAAGGACTGTTCGAGTGGCGCGGCGCAACGGCGCCCGCCACGCCCTATCGCATTCAACTCGACGATGGTCATGTGACCCGTGAAGTGCATGACCCCTACTGCTTCCCCAACCCCATCAGTGAGCACGATCTGTACCTGTTTGGCGAGGGTCGGTTTTATCAAGCCTACCGCATGCTCGGCGCTCAGCCGATGGCCTTGCAGGGCGTGCAAGGTGTGAGTTTTGCGGTATGGGCGCCCAATGCGGAACGCGTCAGCGTGGTGGGCGATTTCAATCGCTGGGATGGCCGCGCCCATCCGATGCGCACGCTCGGAGCGAGCGGCGTGTGGCAGCTATTCATTCCCGACTTAGCACCCGGCTGTTTGTACAAATTTGAAATCCGCAACCGCCACACCGGTAATGTGTTCGTCAAAACCGACCCTTATGCGCAGACTTTCGAGCTGCGCCCCAGCACGGCGGCGCGCGTTGCGCCGCTACCGCGCCATGAATGGAACGACGCCGCTTGGCTGGAACGGCGCAAAGCGTTGGACTGGCAGCATGCACCCTACAATGTCTACGAAATGCACATTGGCTCGTGGCGCCGCCACCCCGATGGCCGCGTCTACAGCTACCGCGAATTAGCCGAGCACCTGGTGCCTTATGTACGTGAAATGGGCTACACGCATATCGAGCTCATGCCACTGTCCGAGCATCCGCTGGATGAATCCTGGGGCTACCAAGCGACCGGTTACTTCGCGCCCACCAGCCGCTTCGGGACGCCGGACGAGCTGCGCGCCTTTATCGACGCCTGCCATCAAAATGAGATCGGCGTCATTTTGGATTGGGTGCCCGCGCATTTCCCCCGCGACGATTGGGCGCTGGCGCAATTCGACGGCACCGCGCTGTATGAACACGCCGACCCGCGGCTCGGCACGCATCAAGACTGGGGCACGCTAATCTTCAATTACGGCCGGCGCGAAGTAAAAAGCTTCCTGCTCGCCTCGGCGCACTACTGGCTGAGTGAATTTCACATCGATGGCATTCGCGTCGATGCGGTGGCCTCGATGCTCTACCTCGACTATTCGCGCAAGCACGACGAATGGCTGCCCAACCGCTATGGCGGGCGCGAGAATCTGGAAGCGATCGAATTCCTGCGCGACTTTAACGTAATGGTGCACGAGCAGTTTCCCGGCGCGCTCACCATGGCGGAAGAATCCACTTCCTGGCCTATGGTTTCACGCCCGACTTATCTCGGCGGCTTGGGCTTCTCCATGAAATGGAATATGGGCTGGATGAATGACACGCTGAGTTATTTCGAGCATGACGCCATCCACCGGCGCTATCACCATAATCAACTCACCTTCGGTCAGCTGTATTCTTATACTGAAAATTTCGTGTTGCCGTTTTCACACGACGAAGTGGTGCATGGCAAGCGCTCGCTGCTGGATAAAATGCCGGGCGACGCGTGGCAAAAGTTCGCCAACCTGCGGCTGCTGTTCACCTATCAAATGACCTACCCCGGCAAAAAACTCAACTTCATGGGCAACGAGCTGGCCCAGGGTCAGGAGTGGGGGGTGGGCCGCGAATTAGATTGGTGGCTATTGACGCGTGATTCACATCAAGGAGTGCAAACCTGTACCCGCGATCTCAACCAGCTCTACCGCAATACGCCTGCCCTGCACGATCTCGATTTTACGCATGAGGGCTTTCAGTGGATCGACTGCCACGACGCCGATCAATCCACGCTGAGCTATGTGCGCCGCGCGCGCGACGGCGGGTTTGTGGTGGTGGCGCTCAACTTCACGCCAGTGCCGCGCAAACACTACCGCCTCGGCGTGCCGCGCGCAGGCACTTATCGCGAACTCTTCAACAGCGACTCCAGTTATTACGGCGGCGGCAACTTGGGCAACGGCTCGGGTATCGAGGCCAAGGCAGGAAGCTGGATGAGCTATCCAGCGTCGATCAACGTTACCTTGCCGCCGTTGGCAGGCATTATTCTGGTGCTGGCTTGATCCACTTCCCTTCCCCGCTAAAGAATTAGCGCTTTCTGTCGTAACATCATGCACTTGGCATTGGCAAGGATAGACGCATGGCTTCTCTGACCCGCTCCCCCGCTTGGAAGGCGCTTAAAACCCACCACAAGCAACTGGCAAACGTGCACATGCGCGATCTGTTCGCGCAGGATGCTACGCGCTTCGATAAATTCACCTTGCGCTTTAACGACCTGCTGCTCGATTATTCGAAAAACATCGTCACCCATACCACCATGCACTTGCTGTTTGATTTGGCGCGGCAAGCAGAGCTGACGACGTGGCGCGAGCGCTTATTTACAGGCGATAAAATCAATTTCACCGAAAACCGCGCGGTGTTGCATACCGCGCTGCGCAATCGCGGCAACCGCCCGATCAAAGTTGCTGGCCACGATGTGATGCCGGCGGTGAACAAGGTACTGGCGCATATACGCGATTTCAGCGAGCGCGTGCGCAGCGGACAATGGAAGGGCTACAGCGGGCAGGCCATCACCGATATCGTGAACATTGGCATCGGCGGCTCCGATCTCGGCCCGGTGATGGCGACCGAAGCGCTCAAACCTTATGCCGCACCCCAGCTCCAAGTGCATTTCGTCTCCAACATCGACGGCACCCATCTCGCCGAAGCGCTCAAAAATCTCAAGCCGGAAACGACCTTGTTCATCGTCGCCTCCAAAACTTTCACCACCCAGGAAACACTGACTAACGCCCGCTCCGCGCGCGACTGGTTCCTCACCGCCGCACGCGACGAGAAAGCCATCGCCAAGCATTTCGTCGCGGTCTCCACCAACACGAAGGAAGTGAAAGCCTTCGGCATCGACCCCGCGAACATGTTTGAATTCTGGGACTGGGTCGGCGGCCGCTATTCGCTCTGGTCGGCGATTGGCCTGTCGATCGCGATCTATCTCGGCATGGATCAGTTCGAAGCTTTGCTCGGCGGCGCACACGCCATGGACGAACATTTCCGCACTACACCGCTCGAGCAGAATTTGCCGGTGGTAATGGGGCTGCTCGGCGTGTGGTACGGCGACTTTTTTGATGCGCAATCGCATGCCGTACTGCCCTATGACCAGTATTTGCATCGTTTCCCCGCCTACTTACAGCAACTCGATATGGAGAGTAACGGTAAGCGCGTGCGGCGCGATAAAAAAACCGTGGATTACCACACCGGCCCGGTGCTGTGGGGCGAGCCCGGCACCAACGGCCAGCACTCGTTCTATCAACTGATCCACCATGGTACGAAAATCATTCCCGCCGATTTTCTAGCTCCGGCACAAAGCCAGAATCCGCTGGGCGAGCATCATCCGATTTTGCTTTCCAACTTCTTCGCACAGACTGAAGCGCTAATGAAAGGCAAGACCGAAGCGGAAGTGCGTGCGGAACTGGAAGCAGCCGGGATCACGGGTCGAAAACAAGATCAACTCGCCCCGCACAAAGTCTTCCCCGGCAACCGCCCGACCAATTCCATCCTATTCAAGCAACTCGATCCCGCCACCCTGGGCGCGTTGATCGCGCTGTATGAGCACAAAGTCTTCGTGCAAGGCGTGATTTGGAATATCAACTCATTCGATCAATGGGGCGTAGAGCTGGGCAAACAACTGGCACAGACAATTCAGCCGGAGTTGAAAGACAACGCGAAGGTTCAGAGCCACGACAGCTCGACCAATGGACTGATCAATTACTATAAATCGCTGCGCTAATGGTTAGCCACAGTTACGGCCGCTTGCGCCGTACCTGATCCAGTTTTTCGCACAGATCACTGACCCCTTGTGCCAAGCGCGGCGTAGCACGGTGCAGGGTGTCTGCATTCAGATAAAAAACGTTGGCCTGGCGTACCGCCGCCAATTGCTTCATTTCACGCCACGGCGCTAAGCGCGCTTCGCGTTCGTTCAGCGCCCCACTCACCAGAATTACTTGGGGATTGCGCGCCAGCAGCGCTTCCATGGATACGCTTGGGTTGAGGCCGGTTAAATCGGCGAATACATTGCGCCCGCCGCACAATTCGATTGCGCGGCTGACGAGGTGCGCTTGGCCGATGGTCATCAGCGGCTGATGCCATATCTCGTAGAACACGGTGACCGCTTGGCGCGCGCGATATTTCGATTCGAGCAAGCGAATTTGACTGCGGTATTGGCTGGCAGCGCGCGTGGCTTCGTAGCCGGTGCCGGCCAACTCGCCGATCAGCAGCAGGTGGCGCGCGATGTCATCCAATTTGCGCGGTTCGAGTGCGAGCACTTTAAAACCCAACTGTTCTAGGCGTTCAACATCACCGCGTGGATTGCCGGAAATCCAGGCCAGAATGAGATCGGGCTTAAGCAGCGCCACCCGCTCCAAATCGATTTTGGAATAATCGCCGATCACAGGCAGCTGGCGCGCATCAGCAGGGTAATCACTGTAGGCGGAGACACCCACCAGTTTGCCGCCGGCGCCGGCGGCGAAGGTGAGCTCGGTTAAATGCGGGGTGAGGCTAATAATGCGGGTCGCGGTTTGGGGAAGCGTGATCGGTTTGCCGCGATCGTCAGTAACTGTAATGGCGGCGGTTGCGGCGTGCATGAAGCACCACGCTGCCATGAACAGGTAAAGCCTTGCGCGGCGTGTCATGACTCAGAGCTTGCCATGATGAAACAGCAACTGGTGATGCGCATCATCGCCCGTCCCTTGCACCTGAATGCGCGTGAGACCGGCGCTGGGCACATCGATGCGGTAGGTGCTGGCGAGCGGCAGATGTAGCGCATGCGCCAGCACCATGCGGATCACCCCGGCGTGGCACACGAGCAGCACATGCTTGCCGGCCTGTTCGGTGAGCAAATCGTTCCATCCGGCACGCACTCGCGCCAGAAAGTCCTCCAGCCGCTCTGCATCCGCTGGGCGTAGATGGATCGGATCACGCTTGAAACGTTCGATCACGCCGGGATTTTCGGCTTGCAATTGCTCGGCGGTCTTGCCTTCCCACGCGCCAAATTGTACTTCCATGAAGCGGGCATCCACACTCAACGCTAAATCATGCTGGTGCGCCAATTCAGTTGCGAAGGCCAAGCAGCGCGACAGCGGTGAACTCACGATGTGTTGCCACGGTCTGTGCTCACCCACCACCGCCCGCATTTGTTGCCAGCCTTTGTCGCTCAGCGGATCATCGGTCTGGCCGCGATATTTGCGCCCGCCGACCGGCTCGCCGTGACGCAGGAGATCGATGGTGGTGATACGTTCCGGCATAGTTATTTCAAGGGCAATTATTTTCTAACTACCCGCCCACTTGGCAATGGTCAGCAGCAACAACAGCCCAAACCAGAGCGAGATCGCGCGCCAAATCAGGCTCACCGCGCTATTCAGGTAATCGGCATCGGGTTCCTCGCCCAAGCCCAGCTCGGGCCGATAATGAATTTGGCCATCGACCTCCAGCGGGTCGCCCAGGCGCACGCCCAGCGCACCGGCGCCGCTGGCGAGGATGATGCCTTGGGAAGGATTCGCCCACTTGGCCGCTTGTTCTTGCCAGCAGCGAATCGCGTCTTCGAAATCGCCGACCACGGCGAAGCTCACCGCCGTCAGACGCAGGGGCAGCCAGTCTAAGTAGCGAAATGCGGTGTCGGAAAAAATCCCGAAGCGACCATACTCCTGATGATCGAGCGCGCCCCATTTTTGGTGCAGGATATGCGCCAGGCGATACAGCAACGCGCCGGCTGGGCCGAGCACGGCAAACCAAAAGAACACGCCGAAAAATTGACGATGCGCGCAGAGCAATAATTTCTCCATGCCAATCTTGGTGAGCGAGACGGCGTTGAAATCCGCGATCGAGCGGCCCTCCCAATCGCCCATTAGCTTACGCGCCGTATCGAGATCGTGTTCGCGCAACGCTGCTGCGAGCTTGCCTGCGGATTGGGTGAATAGGCTGCAGCCCAGGGTTAAATACAACACGCCGACATTGAACAGCAGCGCCAGCAAGAAATTGGCGCGATACAAAAAGAAATAGAAAATCGCCAGCGCCAGCACGGGTGGCAGAATGCCCAAGCCCCAGGCTAGCAAGCCATAACGATAACGCCCGGCATTGAAATGGCGCTCCAGGAAATTGCCGTAGCGCGCGAAGTACACATAGAGCTGAACCCGGTGCGTGAGCGGCCGGAAATGTTCCAACAACATCACGGCGACCAGCGAAAAAAAACTCATTGTTTCATCTCCACGGTGAGTACGCCGACGCGCGTTACTTCTAGCGGGCTGTCATACAACTCAACGGTCGGCATCGCGATGTCACGGTTCTGCTGTTTGAGGTAATCATATAGGGCTTGGTAGGTCTTGCCCGGCGCGAGCAAGGCGGCGGCTTGCACCCGCCCCATCAATACCGGACGCTTGGCGATCTCGCCCCGCAGCAGCGGCGCGCGAATCGTATCGCTCGCCTTGATCAAATAGCCGGTGTGTGCGCGAAGTTTGCCGCTCGATACCCGGCGCGGATCGTCGAACAGCACATTGATCGATTGCCCTGTGGTGATGCCTTGCGCGTTTAAGGCCTGCCAGACTTTTTGCTGCGTATCAGTCAATTTGGCCAGCTTGCCGCTATGTTCGAGATACGCATAGGTATAAGGCCCGCGCTCGCCCTGCTCGATCTGCACCGAATTAAACCCACCCCACCACCCATACACCAGCAGCAAGGGCAGCACGAATGCAAGCAGAATGGGCAACCAAGTTTTTTTAAGCAATGCGCTTCCAGACTGAAGTAAACAAAATACCGGAAAGGTGCTTTATTAAAGGCTTTGGAATGGCTTTCCGACCTCGCCTATAATAACTGATTCCCCTGCCGACATAAAAGGAATGCCATGTTGAAGAAGTTGCTCCTTCCCTTGTTTATATTATTGCCGTTAATGGCAACGGCGGCGAACGACAATGCCGCGAGCGTCAAGGTCAAGGCGGTCAAGGTCGGTGCGCATTCGTATTATGTGGAAGGGCTGCCCGGTGCGGCTTCCGCCGCCAATCAGGGATATATGTCGAACGCGGGTTTCGTCATCACCCCGCTTGGCGTGGTGGTGTTCGATTCGCTCGGCACGCCGCCGCTGGGGGAAGCCTTGATCGCCCAGATTCGCAGACTCACGCGTGCGCCGATCAAACGCGTGATCGTGAGTCACTACCACGCCGATCATGTGTATGGCTTACAAGCCTTCAAGGCGATCGGGGCTGAAATCTGGGCGCATGAAGGCGGCAAGGAATATTTCGCCTCGGATGAACTGGAACGGCGCTTGGCGCAGCGGCGCGAGGAACTCTTCCCCTGGGTGGATGAAACCACCAAAGTGCTGCCACCCGACCGTTGGCTGAGCGGCGACGAAGATTTTGAATTGGGCGGCGTGCAATTCGCAGTGCGCTTTGTTGGGCCCGCACATTCCCCCGAAGATCTCGCGCTATTCATACCGCAAGACAATATGCTGTTTGCCGGTGATTTAGTGTTCAAAGGCCGCGTGCCCTACGTCGGCGCGGCCGATTCCAAATCCTGGCTCGCCTCACTCGACAAGCTACTCGCCTTCCATGCAAAAGTGATGGTGCCGGGGCATGGCGGCGTCTCGCATAACGCCAAGAAAGATCTCACCCTCACCCGCGACTACCTCTTGTACCTGCGCAAAGCCATGGGCCAGGCGGTGGCGGAATTGACGCCATTCGACGAAGCCTATGCCAAAACATCTTGGAAGCAATTCGAGAAACTGCCCGCCTTCAATGAAGCCAATCGGGCGAATGCTTACAACACGTATATTTTGATGGAGAAGGAATCGCTGAAATGAGAAGTGAGGCGTCGAGTATCGGTTTTCCTGACGCCTGACGCCTAAGATGCGCCTCCTCTCTATCCTCTTCCCGGTCTTCGCCATCATCGGCCTCGGTTGGTGGTATGGCCGGGGAAAACGGCTCGATCTCGGCGTGACCAATCAAATCGCGATGGATGTACTGGTGCCGGCGCTGGTATTCGCCGCCCTGGCGTCGAAATCGTTTGATCTCACGCGCTATGCCCAGTTAGCACTCGGCGGTGTCGCGGTAGTCTTGGGCTCCGGGCTGCTCGCTTATCCCTTCGCGCGGCTGTTCAAGATTCAGGTTAAAACTTTCGTCCCGCCGATGATGTTCAACAACTCCGGCAATATGGGCATCCCGCTCATGGTATTGGCATTCGGCGATGCCGCGTTGGCGGGTGCGGTGGTGTTGTTTTTGGTGGAGATGTTTCTGCACTTCTCGCTCGGCGCCTATATGCTCGATCACCGAATGCGGCTTGCACAATTGCTGCGCACACCGGTGATGATCGCGACGTTGCTCGGCATTGCGGTCAGCCTGAGCGGCCTGGCCATACCGACACCTTTGTACACCGCAATGAAAATGGTGGGTGATGCGTCGATTCCGGTGCTGCTGTTCGCGCTGGGTGTACGCCTCAACGAAGTGTCGTTCCAGGATTGGCGCATCGGCTTGGCCGGTGCATTACTCTGCCCCGCTACCGGTCTCGCGATGGTGGCGATGGTGACGCCGTTCATCACGCTCACCCCCTTGGAGCAAAGCCTGCTGCTGATTTTTGGCGCCCTGCCGCCGGCGGTGCTGAATTATTTGATGGCGGAACAATATAGCCAAGAGCCGCAACGCGTGGCTTCCATCGTGCTGCTGGGTAACTTGGCGGCGTTGGCGATCATGCCCATCGTTTTGGCCTTTGCCTTGCCTTAACGCTAACGATGCCGCATGCCGCTTAATCTACCCATCAACAACACCGACGTGCCCGAAGACTATGTCGGAGCCTGGCGCAAGCGTTCGAATATTGAGCGTGGCTTTTGGCTGCAAACACACCGCTTGCATGCGAGCTTAGCGATTCCCCTCGATCGCCCGGGTTTCAAGGGACGGCAGACGTGGGCGGATTTCAGCGATGAAGAGCTGATACTGCTCGCGCAACAAGGGGGCGTCTCCGGCGCTTGCATCGCACAGGACGATATCCTGCATCGGCGGCGTCAGATCGATTACTTGCCGCGTCGGGGCGACCCCTATCTGCGCCGGATGCGGCGTATTGCTACGCTGCTGAAAGAAGAAACACTGGATGGGCGGGAGCAAGTGGTGTGGGAATTGTTGGCGGATGGCCGCAATGAAATTATCGCGCTGCGCTTTCAAGATGCGGGCATCGGCGCGGACAGCGACGATCAACGCCGTGGGTATTTGCTGGTGGTAGGGGCGTATTTCATGTTTGTGCGCGACCGCTTGGTGGCAACGCAGCGCGCCGATTCACTGGCGACCTTGATCGAGTTGAAGGAACCAGAGCGCACGCAACTCATCGAACTGCTGGATTTCGAAATCTCATTTGGCACGCGCACTGCGGATAACAGCCCTTGGCTGATTCAATGCTCGACTATCCCCTACCGCGAGGGCCGGCCGCTCATGGATAACAGTACCTTGATGGAAATTGTTTCCCAAGCGGGACAAGGTCCGCGTCGTGTGCGCTGGGGCGACAAACACTTTTTGCGCTATTGGTCGCTCGACGAGCACCAGCCGGCACCTTAGTCGCGCTTAAGGAAACGTAAAAAGTAATTCGTCTGCATCAGCGGCCGATCTTCCGCCAAACGGAAGCCGGCCGCTTCGATTTCGCGGATGACCGTCGCCTTGTCGGTACGCACATGCTCCATCACCCAAGCCGAACTTTTTCCGGCAGTGCGTTCATAGTCGATGATAATCAGCGCCCCGTTCGGCTTCAACCCGCGGTGGATCGAGGCCAACATCTGCTTGGGAAATTCGAAGTGGTGATAGGTGTCGCACACGAACGCAATATCGACCGAGGCGAGCGGCAGCATGGCATCGGTCGCTTCGTTGACGATGCCGGATACATTTTTCAAGCCGCGCTGGCGCGCATTTTTCAGAATGTTGTCGATGAATGTCTTGGAGATATCGACCGCAATCACTTGGCCTTTCACCCCGACTTCAGGCGAAAACAAACGCGTGAACAGGCCGGTGCCCGCGCCGATATCGGCCACCACCATGCCGGGTTTGATATCCACCGCGGCGACGATCTCAAAGCGCTTATCGAATACCTCGCGCCCGCCGCGTTCGAAACGCTCGACCCATTCATCGAAATTGGGCTGCGCGAAGGGCGCGTTGATGCCCGGGCTGACGCTGCTTTCTTTGGCGTAGGCCGGAGCGAGGCTCGCCGCGAGCGCGGCCAGCAGAATAAATATTAATCGAGCCATGCGCGCAAATAATACAAACGAAAACCTTCAGAGGAACGCGATGGACCGATCACCAGCGCGGGGAACAGATCTTTCGCGGCATCGGCAGCATCAAGCGCTGCCTGCTCGGTGTCTTTTACATGCACGCAATTTTCGGGGAAGCGCTTGCGGTTGCGACCCGGTGCGTAGATCACGGCGTAGCATTCATTCACGCCGGCTGCTTGTTCGAGGTGGAAACCTTTCATGGCTACTTTCTGCTAGGGGCATTCAATTCAATATAGCGAGGGAGGCCGCTTGCGGCAAGCTATGGTTTGCGTCGTTTCACGCACCGCGCACTGCCCGCATCCTGAAATTTTCCATCCGCCACCGGCAGGAATTCCCAGTCATAGCCCAGCGGACGCAGCGTGAGCTTTAACACGCCCCAGTGGTCGCCCTGCCAGACTTGGCTCAAGGGATGGCGCTGCTTCAATTCATACAGCCTGGCGCCACCTGTGCCCGCGACAAAGGAGCGGATGCCACGCAGCTCGTCGCGCTCGCCGACATCATTCATTGCAGCGAAACGCTCGTAATCGTGATCATGTGCCGTGACGAGTACGCTCACCCCATGCTGGTAGAGCGCCGCCCACAGCGCCTGTGTGCGCATATCATTGCCGTGCTTGCCAGAAGAAAAGCGCGGATGGTGCCAAATGGCCAGCACGCATTGCTGTGCATACTGGCGCAGATCGGCTGCCAACCACGCGAGTTGCGGTGAACCCGGCTCGAGTTCGCGGCTGCTATTGAGCATAACAATATGCCACTGCCCAAGATTGAAGCTGTAATAGCCCTTGGCCGGGTCACCCGCCCGGGCGCCGAAATAGGCAAAATAACCGGTGGCACCGGGCGTGCCGTAATCGTGATTACCGGGCACGGGATAAGTGCGATCCTTGAATGCTCCCCAGGTTGGCTCATAACAGTTGGCGAATTCTTCCGGCGTGCCTTTCGGGTACGCCATATCGCCGACAGCCAGCACCGGATAGGGCATGGCTTTGATCATTTGCGCGGTGTATTGCGCGCCAGGCGAATCGCATTGCGCCACATCGCCTGCAATCAATACCACGGGATCAGGCTGTTTTGACTGTGCTGATCCAATGACGAAAAACAATACAAAGCAGGAAAGTATGCGCATTTTTTGGGCGGTCTTGAGCCGCGTTATCAACTGACGCCTGCAGCTAGGCCGTGCCGGCGTTGCTGTCAGTCGGGTTGTGATAATAGTCGCTCTCTTGCGCAAATTCGCGCAGCTCATCGTTGAGCAATTTCATGCGCTGTTCTGCGGTAGACACTTCTGCACACGATTCGCAAAACGCATCGCCGCAGGGCTGATGCGTGAACAGCCAGAACTGGATCGCACCCGCCAACAAGCCAGAAGCGACATCCCACGCATCGGCCTCTTTGTCCTGATCCATGAGCTCATTGCCGAGTTCGACTACCGCCATCGCGGCTTGATCAAAGGGCGATGTTTCGTTTTCGGGAAAGTCCATGGGAATGCCTGCGGTAGTGGAACGGGAAGCGAAAGTGCTGCTTAAGCCCGAGAGGGCTCGAAGGTCGCATCTAAATTGAGATCGTCGCAATAGTCGAAAAACTCACCACGCAGCGTTGGGATATGGGTGCTGGCTGGCACGCCGACTTCCATCTGCACCGAGAACATTTGCGTGCCGGTATGCGGCGCAGGGTAAGTGTCAGTCGCCAGTTCTTCGATATTGATGCCATAACGTGCGAAAAATTTGGATAGGCTATGCACAATGCCGGGATGATCCAACGCCACCACTTCCACATGATAGGGCAGCACCGGCTGGGTCAATTCGCGCGCGCGGGTACGTTTGGCGACAATGCTCAAGCCCAACTGCACGCCGAGCGGCTCAAGCTGGCTCTCCAATTTGGATAAGGCATTCCACGGCCCACCTACCAGCACCAGGATGGCGAACTGCCCACCCAGCACCGACATGCGGCTTTGCTCGAGATTGCAGCCGGACTCGACGATCTTGCTGGAGAAGCGCTCGACGAGGCCCACTTGGTCCTCGCCGGCGGCGGTGATGACTAAATAATCGTTGCTTGCTTGCATGCGTACTTCCTTGGATGAGCGTCCATTATACCTGTGGATGCGCCCGCTCCAGCTTGGAATGCAGCTTGTTTAATGCGTGCAAATAGGCTTTGGCCGAGGCCACCACGATATCGGTATCCGCGCCTTGGCCATTCACGATGCGCCCGCCGCGCGACAGACGCACGGTCACTTCGCCTTGAGAATCGGTGCCGCTGGTGATGTTATTCACTGAATACAGCAACAAATCCGCCCCGCTGTTGACGATGGCTTCGATCGCCTTGAACGAGGCATCCACCGGCCCGCCTCCTTCAGCCTGTGCCTGCTTCTCCGCACCCTGTTCCGCTAACACAATGCTCGCATGCGGTATCTCGCCCGTCTCGGAACAAACTTTCAGCGACACCAACTTGTAGGTTTCGTGCTCCAATGCTTGCGCTTCGTCACTCACCAAAGCTTGCAAATCTTCGTCGAAAATGTCGTGTTTCTTGTCGGCCAGTTCTTTGAAGCGTGCAAACGCCGCGTTGACGGCCTCTTCCGATTCGAGCTCGATGCCGATTTCCTGCAAGCGGGTACGAAACGCATTACGACCGGAATGCTTGCCCAACACCATTTTATTGGCGCTCCAGCCCACATCTTCTGCGCGCATGATTTCGTAAGTTTGGCGGTGCTTGAGCACACCGTCTTGATGGATGCCCGATTCATGCGCGAAGGCATTCGCACCCACAATCGCTTTGTTCGGCTGCACCGGGAAGCCGGTCACGCTCGACACTAGGCGCGAGGCGGATACGATCTGCGTGGTGTCGATGCGCGTATCGCAGGAGAAAAAATCCTGGCGCGTACGCACCGCCATCACGATCTCTTCCAGCGCGGCATTGCCCGCGCGCTCGCCCAAGCCGTTAATAGTGCATTCGACTTGGCGCGCGCCATTCATCACGGCGGACAAGGAGTTCGCCACGGCCAACCCCAAATCGTTGTGGCAATGCACCGAGAACACGGTCTTGTCCGCATTCGGTACGCGTTGACGCAAATTGCGAATCAGCTCGCCGAATTGCTGCGGCATGTTATAGCCCACGGTATCGGGGATATTCACCGTGGTGGCGCCGGCGGCTATCACCGCTTCCAACACGCGGCACAGAAAATCCAACTCGGAGCGACCTGCATCTTCGGGCGAAAATTCCACGTTGTCGGTCCACTTGCGCGCCCACTGTACCGCCTTCACCGCTTGCTCGACCACTTGATCCGGCGTCATGCGCAGTTTCTTTTCCATGTGGATCGGGCTGGTCGCAATGAAGGTATGGATGCGCCCGGAAGCTGCGCCCTTGATCGCCTCGCCGGCGCGATCGATATCGCGTTCCAGCGCGCGCGCCAAGCCGCAAACGGTGCTGTCTTTAATCACATCCGCCACGGCTTTGACCGACTCGAAATCGCCGTTGGAGGCAGCCGGAAACCCGGCTTCGATCACATCGACTTTCATGCGCTCCAGTTGCTTGGCGATGCGCACTTTTTCTTCGCGGGTCATGGACGCGCCGGGGCTTTGCTCGCCGTCGCGCAAGGTAGTATCAAAAATAATCAAATGGTCTGTCATGAGAGGCTCCATACAGCTCGCGCCGCCCAGTGTTCAATGAGGCGCGGCGCAGAAAAATCAATTAAACCGGCAGTTTAGCCGATTCACCGAAAACAACAAATTGTGGGGGAGTTTTTAGCGCGCGACGCGCAGCAGCAGGCTGGCCAACAGGACATTGGCCAGATAGGACACGAACTGATTGCGGGTAAATGCGAACATAGGAGGAAATATATCGGCTTTTTTTAAGCCGCGCAAGAAATGCTTATTGCGACTCGGCTTTCGCGCCGCGATTTTTAGCGAAGCGAATCACCGTCATGACATAGCCGGACAAGGCATAGGCCACGAAGAACAGGAATAACACCACCGGCGGCTTATAGGTGAGTAAGGCAAAACCGAGAATGATCAAGAGCAAGGCGACGAAGGGAATGCTCTTGCGCATATTTACTTCTTTGAAGCTGTAATACGGGATATTGCTCACCATGGAGAGGCCGGCAAAGAGGGTGACGCACCAAGCCAGCCAAGTGACATCCGTACCCTTAATTTCAAAATCAACACACACCCACACCAGCCCGGCCACTACCGCCGCCGCCGACGGGCTGGGTAACCCTTGGAACCAGCGCTTATCCGCCACGTCGAGCTGAGTGTTGAAGCGCGCGAGACGCAGCGCAGCGCTGGCGCAAAAAATGAATGCGGCGATCCAGCCCAGCTTCCCCATACCCTGTAAGGCCCAGACGTAAACCACGAGCGCCGGGGCCACGCCGAAGGAGACCATGTCGGAGAGGCTGTCATACTCCGCACCGAATGGGCTTTGGGTATGCGTCATCCGAGCAACGCGACCGTCGATACCATCCAGCACCATGGCCACGAAAATCGCCACCGCCGAATGTTCGAATTGACCATTCATCGCCTGCACAATGGCGTAAAAACCGGCGAACAAGGCGGAGGTCGTGAACAAGTTGGGCAGCAGATAAATGCCCTTCTTGCGCAGATTGGGGTCGATCAACGGTTTATGGGGTCGCTGCATAGAGGCCGATTTAATCACACATCATCGTGACTTGGCCAGGTGCGCCTAAGTCAACTCGGCAAGCACGGTCTGGCCCGCATAGATTTTATCGCCGATGGCGACGCGCGGTTTCGACTCGGGCGGCAAATACACATCGAGGCGCGAACCAAAGCGAATAAAGCCGTAACGCTGACCGACATGCAGATGCTCGCCCGCTTTCGTGTAGCACAGGATGCGCCGCGCGATCAGGCCGGCGACTTGCACCACGGTCATGGGCGCGCCGTTATCCATCTTCACCAGTACGGCGTTGCGCTCATTTTCCAACGAGGCCTTGGGCAGCGCTGCGTTCACGAACGCACCGGGAAAGTAGCGCACTTCTTCCACCGTGCCCGCGACCGGGCTGCGTTGAGAGTGCGCGTTAAAAACATTCATGAAGACGCTGATTTTGAGTGCAGGAATATTGCGATAGGGATCTATTGTCTGCTCCACTACCACGACGCGACCATCGGCGGGAGAGATTACTGCATGGGCGTCGCTGCTTTCTAGCGTACGCTGCGGATCCCGGAAAAATTGCAGCGCAAAAACAAAAAATAGCCAGACCGGAAAGGCCGCCCATTTTCCAAAAAACAAGTGCAGCGCAAGCGCCAACAACAGCGAGCCGGCCAAAAATGGCCAGCCCTCACGAGCGATGATAGGGTGGGGATAGTTTTTCATAAGGCGTCGGGCATCAGGCGTCAAATTCGGGCACGGGAGGGTTTCTCCCGACCCCTGACGCCTGTCGCCTTAGTTTTTAGAACTATCGACCAGCTTGTTCTTGCTGATCCACGGCATCATGCTACGTAGCTTCGCACCCACGATCTCGATCGGGTGTTCGGCATTGAGGCGGCGGCGCGCATTCATCTCGGGGTAGTTCATGCGGCCTTCGACCACGAAATTCTTGGCGTAAGTGCCGTTTTGAATTTCGACCAAGGCTTGTTTCATCGCGGCGCGCGATTGCGCGTTAATGATTTTTGGTCCGGTCACGTATTCGCCGTACTCCGCGTTGTTGGAGATGGAATAGTTCATGTTGGCGATGCCGCCTTCGTACATCAAATCAACGATCAACTTCAACTCATGCAAGCACTCGAAATAAGCCATCTCAGGCGCGTAACCGGCTTCGACCAGGGTTTCAAATCCGGCCTTGACCAATTCCACCGCGCCACCGCACAACACGGCTTGTTCGCCGAACAAGTCGGTCTCACATTCTTCGCGGAAATTGGTTTCAATCACGCCGCCTCGCGTGCCGCCGTTGGCGCAAGCATACGATAAAGCAATTTGCAGTGCTTTTTTCGATACGTTTTGATGCACGGCGATCAGCGACGGCACACCGCCACCTTGTTTGTAGGTGGAACGCACCAGATGGCCCGGGCCTTTGGGTGCAATCATGATCACGTCCAGGTCGGCGCGCGGCACGATTTGACCGAAATGCACATTGAAGCCATGCGCGAACGCCAGTGCGGCGCCTTTTTTGATATTCGGTTCGATCTCTTGCTCATACACGGCGGGTTGCTGTTCATCCGGCACCAACAACATAATTACGTCGGCTTCTTTCACGGCAGCGCTGACTTCTTTCACGGTCAGACCGGCTTTCTTCGCCTTATCCCAAGAGCTGCCGCCTTTGCGCAGCCCGACGGTGACTTTTACGCCGGAGTCTTGTAGGTTGTTGGCGTGAGCATGACCTTGCGAGCCGTAACCAATGATCGCGACTTTCTTCTTTTTAATAATAGAAAGATCGGCGTCTTTGTCGTAATAAACTTTCATGATTTTCCTTTCAGACTAGAGTGAGATGTGCGGGAAGGAAACGCGAGGAAATGACCCCTCCCGATCCCACCCCACACTAAACTTTTAAAATCCGTTCTCCGCGCCCGATACCGCAGGCGCCGGTACGCACCGTTTCCAGAATGGCGCTCGGGTCGAGTGCTTCCAGGAAAGCATCCAGCTTGGAACCGTTGCCGGTTAGCTCGATGGTGTAGGTGCTATCCGCCACATCGATGATGCGGCCGCGAAAGATATCCGACATGCGCTTCATTTCCTCGCGCAATTTGCCTTCGGCTTTCACCTTGACCAGCATCAGCTCGCGCTCGAGATGCGAGCCTTCGTTGAGGTCTAATACTTTGACCACTTCGATCAGCTTATTCAATTGCTTCACGATTTGTTCGACCACTTCTTCGGTGCCGCGGGTGACGATGGTCATGCGCGACATGGTGGCATCTTCGGTCGGCGCCACGGTCAGCGACTCGATGTTGTAGCCCCGCGCGGAGAATAAACCCGACACCCGCGACAGGGCGCCCGCTTCGTTTTCCAATAACACCGAAATAATGTGCCGCGTCGCCATTACAAATCTTCCGCCAAAATCATTTCGGACAAGCCCTTGCCGCCTGGCACCATCGGAAATACATTCTCCGTCTGGTCGGTGAGAAAATCCATGAACACGAGCTGATCCTTGAGTTTGAAGGCTTCTTTCAGCGCGCCCTCGACATCGGATGGCTTTTCGATCTTCATGCCGACATGGCCGTAGGCTTCTGCCAGTTTCACGAAATCGGGCAAGGCATCCATATAAGATTCCGAGTAGCGGTTTCCGTGGAAGAATTGCTGCCACTGCCGCACCATGCCCATGTAGCGATTATTCAGATTAATGATCTTGAGCGGCAAGTGATATTGCTTGCAGGTAGACAACTCCTGAATGCACATCTGAATGCTCGCTTCGCCTGTGATGCAGGCGACGTTCGCCTTCGGAAACGCCAGCTTCACACCCATCGCGGCCGGCAGGCCGAAACCCATGGTGCCCAAGCCGCCGGAATTGATCCAGCGCCGCGGCTTGTCGAATTTGTAGTACTGCGCCGCCCACATTTGATGCTGGCCGACATCGGAGGTCACATAGGCGTCGCCCTTGGTCACCTCGTATAATTTCTCGACCACATATTGTGGCTTGATGATTTTGGACGAACGATCGTACTTCATGCAATTCTTCGAGCGCCACAATTCGATCTGCGTCCACCAGGTCTTCAGCGCGGCTTGATCGCCACGGTCCTTCGACGCTTGCAACTGCTTGATCATCTCATCCAGCACCTGCGCCACGCCCCCGACGATCGGCACATCCACTTTCACGCGCTTGGAGATCGACGAAGGGTCGATATCGATATGAATGATCTGGCGCTTTTCACTATTGAAGTGCTCGGTGTTGCCGATTACGCGATCATCGAAGCGCGCCCCTACCGCCAGCAGCACATCACAATGCTGCATGGCCATATTCGCTTCATAGGTGCCGTGCATGCCGAGCATGCCGAGGAACTGGCGATCGGTTTCCGGATAGCCGCCCAAGCCCATGAGCGTGCTGGTGCAAGGTACGCCGAGCAACTTGATCAGCTTGGTCAATTGGCCCGATGCTTCCGACAGAATCACGCCGCCGCCGGTATAAAAGAACGGACGCTTGGCGGACAACAACAGTTTGACCGCCTTCTTGATCTGCATCGGATGGCCCACGGTCACCGGATTGTAGGAACGCAAGGTGACGCTCTTCGGGTACTCGAATGTGGTCAAGTGCGTCGTAATATCTTTCGGGATATCCACCAACACCGGACCCGGCCGGCCGGTGGCCGCGATATGAAACGCTTTTTTGATGGTGATGGCGAGATCCTTGACGTCTTTCACCAAAAAGTTGTGCTTCACGCAGGGGCGCGTAATTCCCACGGTATCCACTTCTTGGAATGCATCCAGACCAATAGCGGGGGTCGGTACTTGGCCGCTGAGGATCACCATCGGGATCGAATCCATGTACGCAGTGGCGATGCCGGTCACCGCGTTGGTGGCACCGGGGCCGGATGTGACCAGCGCCACGCCGACCCGGCCGGTCGCGCGCGCATAGCCGTCGGCGGCATGCACCGCCGCCTGCTCATGGCGCACCAGCACATGCTTGACTTTGTTCTGCTTGAATATTTCGTCGTAAATGTAGAGCACCGCGCCGCCGGGATAGCCGAAGGCAAATTCGACGCCCTCTTCCTGCAAACAGCGCACGGTGATCTCCGCGCCAGTGATTTCCATAAAACTGCCTTGAGCTTTGAATTTCGAGAAAAGAACATGAAACACTAACGTTTACGCCGTGTTTGGTCAAGTGCTCCATGCCAAAAACATTTTATTTCCCCGCAAGTTACACGGGATTGCATGGATCTGATAAACGCTTCAAATCCGCTGCAAAAGGCAAGCCATTTTGCTAACATGGCGCAGCCTGAACCAAACGAAAGCTTCCGCTGGCCACCCGTCACGAACTATCCGAGTTCCTGAAAATCGTCGAACGCCGCGCGTTCAAGCAAGCCTACTTCGGCGTGCATGAAGAACAGGCCGCGCTCGATATCGTGCAAGACTCCATGCTCAAGCTTGCAGAGAAATACGCCGATAAACCCAGTGAAGAGTTGCCGATGCTGTTCCAACGCATCCTGCAAAACACCATCCGGGACTATTACCGGCGGCAGAAGGTGCGCAATATGTGGACCACCCTGCTCTCCTCGCTCTCGCCGAGCCATGCGGAGGAAGATCACGATCCGCTGGAAACTTTAGAGGCAGCAGATGGATCAAATTGGAAGACTAATCCGACGATCCAATTAGACAGAATACAAGTTATTGAAATAATTGATAAAGCTGTTAAAGCATTACCGACACGTCAACGTGAAGCGTTCCTATTGCGTTATTGGGAAGAGTTAGATGTCGCACAGACCGCGGAGGTCATGGGCTGTTCGGAAGGCAGTGTGAAAACCCACTGTTCGCGTGCCACGCACGCCTTGGCCGAAGTCCTGAAAGCGAAAGGAGTCGAACTATGAATGATCGTGAATTTGGCAATAAAATCAAACAAGATTTGAATTATGGCTTGGGCCGCTTGGATGCCCGGGTGACCGAACGCCTGAAACAAGCGCGTGAACGCGCATTGGATGCATTCGCTGCACAAGAGGTAACGTCCAGCTCCTTTGCACTCGCCGGCCATCACGGCCATGCACATCACCATGTCATCGCGCCGCGCAAGTGGTTGCCATTAGCCATGGTGGTGCTCGCCTTGCTTGGCGTCATGTACTGGCAGCAAGAAATGAATCACGACGAAGACGTCGACGCTGCCCTGCTGGCCAGCGATATTCCACTGAATGTTTATACTGACCACGATTTTCACTCATGGCTCGACAGTTCTACCCAGCGCTAATCTTGTTGTTAGCTATTGGGCTGCCCAGCCACGCCGCCGACAAGCCCGCCGAGACTAAACCCGCGCAAGCTAAGCCCGCTGCGTCCAAACCAGAGCCAAAAGCACCGGCTTGGCAGCAACTCACCCCGGCACAAAAAAAACTGCTGGCTGAGCTGGAGCCACAGTGGCCGCAGCTCACCGACCGCTTGCGCAACAATCTGGTGAAAGTGGCGGATAAATATCCGAAAATGAAGCCGGATGAGCAAGAGCGCGTGCGCCGGCGCATTACCCGCTGGGCAAGCCTCACGCCGGCGCAGCGAGAAGCCGCGCGCGAACGCTATAAGCAAATCAAAAAACAGCCGCCCGAAAAGCAAAAAGAAGTGACGAAAAAGTGGGAGCACTACCAAACCCAGAAGGCGCCCGCCACGCTGGCCCCTCAGGCCCAGCCACCGGCTACTGTTCCGCCTCAGGACGCGCCGACCTCACCCCTCGCCCCCGCCAAGAAGTAGCGCCGCTTACTCGTGCGCGGCTTCTTCTAAAGCCGAAAAAATCGGATTAAACGCAGCGTCCTTGTTTTCGACCATCGCCACGATATTGGCGACCGATAGCACGCTCATCTGCGCACCTTTCACGATCCAACCGCGCACCGGCGTCCAGCCGTTCATTTGCGAGAACAGTGAAAACACATCACTGTTGCCCGAAATCATGCGCCGATACCAAAGTGCAAAATGTGCCATCTGCGTCATCATCTCGTCTGAAATCAGCCCGGCGGAATCGATGATCGTGCCATCGTCTTGAACGCGGCAGACCGCCACGACGCCATCCAGTACCAACAGGCGTTTCAACATGGCCATCCCTTATGCCCCGCAGTTGGCCAGCGCGGCAAACGCGGCTTCGTAATCCACATCGCGGTTTTTCACCACCACACCGTGATTTCGCCCCACTACCGCAGACCAATCCAAACCCACGAGCGAGAACCCTTGAACCGGCTCAAAACCGGTCTGGCCGGTCAAGGCTTCCCAACCGCGCGCTTCCATGGTGGCAATCGCCATATTGGCGACGCAAGTGTGCGCCAGCAGATCGAGCACCTGTGGCGTCAATTCATTTCCTTCCTTTACCTGGTGCGCTTGCAGGTCGCCCTTGTCATCGTATTGAAACGCGGCGAGCGCGCCCGGCACTTGCATCAATTGGTCTAAGCTCATTGCAACTCCATTGGTTGGGGAAATGCGCGATCGGATTTTTTCGGAAAACCCACCGCGCTTAATACAGCTTCTCGTTCACGTCGCCGCCCAGTTTGGCGTACATATACACCAGCGGGTTTTCCTCGATATCGCCCACCTTGGCACGCAGAATGGTCATCACATCGTTCAGCAGGCCCGGCGTGTTTTGACAAAAGCAAAAGAAATTACCCACCACGCACACCGACATCATTTTGCCATGCACGATCCAACCCTGCACCGGCTTGCAACCGCAATTCTCCGAGAAAGCGGAGAAAATCTCAGCCTGCATATTCACGGCCAGCGTGTTCGAACGACACAAGATCGACGCCATGCGCGCAAGCTCATCTGTCATATTGCCTTCAAACGAGTAGCGATCGCCGCGAAAGGCGTACTCCCCGGCGGCGATGACGCCAGGGATGGCCATGAGCTGGGATATAATGCGCATCTTTTCTCCTTCTGCCTGCGCGAATGTGAAACATTCGCCTATCGAAATACCGAACGCCAAAACAAATGCCAAATCAGATAATAGAGCCTAACCAAAAAAGTGCAACACCAACGTCCACCACACCGAGCGTATTTCGACGTCTAGCCAGCATGTTGTATGAGGCGCTGGTACTAGGCGCAGTAATCTTCGTCGCCGCTGGGGTTTTCAGGGTATTCCGAGACCCTGATGTCCCTGGCGCCAGGACGTTCTACCAAGCCTACCTGCTGCTAGTGATGTTGGGTTATTTTTCCTGGTTCTGGACGCACGGCGGGCAAACCGTGGCGATGCGGGCCTGGCGCTTTCGCGTGGAACGCGCTGACGGCCGTCCACTGCGCTTTGCCCAAGCTTGTTTACGCTTCGCGTTGGCTTGGTTTTTGCCGATCAGCATCGTGTGGGCCTGGTTCGATCGCGACAAACAATTCTTGCATGATCGGCTTGCCCGCACCCGTCTCGTGATGTGCTAATCGAAACGGTCAGGCGCGCTGAAGCCCGCCCTACCCTTTCCCTCTCTCCTAACTCTCTCCCGCAAGCGGGAGAGAGGGACTTAGACTCGCTGCGCGAGATTCATAATAACTTTCAGCGCTGTTCCAGCCACCACAATAGGCCGACCACAGAAATAGAGAACAAGGCGGTCGGGAAACCGGCGCTGAATAGGGGCGACCAATCATGCAGCACACCCAAGTTGGCGAACACGCGGTTCAATAAGTGGAATGACAGCCCCAACATAATGCCGGTGAACACCTTGCCGCTGATGCCACCCATGCGCGTATGCAAAAAAGCGAATGGCAGCGCCATCAGCATCATGACCAAGGTGGCGAACGGGTAGACCAGCTTGTTCCACAACGCGATCTCGTAGCGCGAGGTTTTTTGCTTGTTTTCGCTCAGGTGCTTGACGTAAAAAAACAAATTCCACGCCGACATCTGCTCCGGCACCGCCAGCAACACACTCAACATATCCGGGTTCAACACTGAGTTCCAATACGCTTGCGGCAAGCTTGAGATGCGCGTACTAGAGCCCTCGAACCGCGTTTGATCCACGTTGCTCAGCAGCCAGCTATTGTCCTTGATGTACTTTCCCTCGCGCGCGAAACTGATCGCGCGCAGGCTATAGTTGGCGTCGAATTCATAAATCTTCACGCCGATTAGGGTCGAATCCGGCAGCACTTCCTTCACGTTCACAAAGCTCGATCCGTCTTTCATCCACAAACCGGAACGGAATTCCTGCGCCACCACGGTACTCATCGCGCGGATGCGCAATTGGGTCGCGACACGCTCGCTCGGCGGCGCGATGAACTCACCCACCACGAACGTGAATAAAACGAACAGCAAGCCCGCGCGCAGCAGCGAAAACGCCATGCGCGCCGCCGACAAGCCGGAGACACGCAGCACGGTCACTTCGGAATGATTCGCGAGTTGCACCAACGCGTACAGGGTGCCGATCAGCGCCGCAATCGGGAACAGTTCATACACATGGCCGGGAATTTGCAGCGCCACATACATCAAAATGTGGTGCAGTTGGTAGTTCCCCCTGCCCAAGCTTTCCAGTTCATGGATCAAATCCAGAAAGCCGAACAGCACCAACAATGCGGAAAAAACCAACAGCGTGCCGCCGTACACCTCATGCGCGAGATAGCGGTGAACAATCTTCATTTGCGGCGCCACGCGAAAAAGGGCGTGAGCGTCTGGCGCCGGTGATAAAAATAGGTGAGGAGAAACAACATCAGCAGATGCACGCTCCATACCCCAACCCAGGGCGACACTTTGCCGGCCAGCACCCAGGCATGGGAAATCGACAGCAGATTGCTATAGATCAGGTAGATCAACAGCGCCGCAACCAAGTGGAACGGCCGCCCGGAGCGCGGGTTGAAAAAACTCAGCGGGATCGCCAACAGCACCAGCAGCACTGCGCTTGCCGGCAAGCTCATGCGCCATTGCAGCTCGGCGGTTTTTTCGGGGTTACGCGCTCGGAGTAAATCGAGCGTGGGCGTCGCCTTCATGCTGGGCGCCCCTAGCTTGACCTCATACGGCTCGACCCGTACGGTATAACGCTGGAACTGCATGATGCGGTAATCGGCTTTCCCTGCCAGTCCCTCATAGCGACGGCCTTGGTCGAGCACGAGAAAGCGATCGCCATTTTCGGCCACGCTTTGCGAACCTTGCCGCGCCACCATCACGCCCAAATGGCCATGTTGTTCGGTGCGGATAAACACGTTTTTTACCTGCGCTTGATTGGTGCCGAGGCTCTCCACAAAATACACCCGATCGGCCTGCTTTGATTCCTTGAAAACCCCGGGCGCCACCGAAGAAATGTCCTCGCGGCTTTCCAGTTTCTGCCGATATTCCGCGCTCTTTCGCAGCGACCAAGGCGAGACCACCAAGCTAATCAGCGCAATAAACACAATGACCGGCCCGCTCAATCCCATTACTGGCTTGATCCAAGTCGTGATCCCCACGCCCGCAGTCTGCCACACCACCATCTCGTTATCGCGCGACATGCGCGACAGCGTAAGCAGCACCGATAAAAACAGCGTCACCGTCAGCAGCACCGGCAGCGCGCTGACCGTGCTGAATGCGAGAAAAGCCAGTACCGCCTCCGGCGCCAACGCGCCTGCCGCCGCCTGGCTCAGATATCGCACCCACTGCGTCACGCCGGTGATCGCGAGCAGGACGACGAACACCGCTAGCATGGTGACGATCAGTTCTTGAATCAGGGCGCGGCGATAGATCATTTAAGGGATAACTTTGACTTTTAGGGGCAGAATCGCGAATAATTCAGAAATCATTCTATTTCGCTAAGTATTTAATGAATAAAGGAGTTTAAAGCGTGGAATTTAGCATAAAAAGCGGAAGCCCGGAAAAACAACGCTCCGCCTGCGTCGTCATCGGCGTCTACGAAACACGCAAGCTCTCCCTCGCCGGCGAAATGATCGACCGCGTCGCCAAGGGCTATTTATCCGACATCCTGCGCCGCGGCGATATGGAGGGGAAAAATGGCACCACGCTGCTGTTGCATAACGTGCCGAGCACGCTGTGCGACCGGGTGCTGCTCGTCGGTTTGGGCAAGGAGCGGGATTTCAAAGAAAACGAGTACCGCACTGCGATCAAGGCCGCGATCAAGACCCTAAACGAAACCGGTTCGCTGGAAGCAGTGGTGTATCTCACCGAGTTGAGCGTCAAAAAACGCAGCGTCACCTGGCGCATCGAACAAGCGGCGATCGTAGCGATGGAAGCGGTGTACCGCTTCGACAAGCTCAAAACCAAGCAGGACGAAGTGCGTCGTCCGCTGCGCAAACTGACTTTATCCGTGCAACGCCGCAATGAAATCAGTGAGGCCGAAGCTGCCGTGGTGAGCGGCCAAGCCATTGCGCAAGGCATGAACCTGGCCAAGGATCTGGGCAACCTTCCCGGCAATATCTGCACCCCGACTTATCTCGCCGAACAAGCCCGTGGCATAGGCAAAACCTATGGCCTCAAAGTCGAGGTGCTCGACACGCCCGAGATTGAAAAACTCGGTATGGGCTCCTTCCTCTCGGTCGCGAAAGGCAGCCGCCAGCCGCCGAAATTGATCGTGATGCACTATCAGGGCGGCGCGAAAAAAGCCCCGCCCGTGGTATTGGTCGGTAAAGGCATCACCTTCGACGCCGGCGGAATCTCACTCAAACCCGCCGCCGAAATGGACGAGATGAAATACGATATGTGCGGCGCGGCCAGCGTACTGGGAACGATGAAAGCCGTGGCGCAGATGCAGCTCAAGCTCAACGTGGTCGCCATCATCCCGACCTGCGAAAACTTGCCCGACGGCGACGCCAATAAACCCGGCGATATCGTCACCTCGATGTCTGGTCAAACCATCGAAATCCTTAACACCGACGCCGAAGGTCGACTCATCCTGTGCGACGCGCTCACTTACGCCGAACGCTTCGAGCCACAAGCGGTGGTGGATGTCGCCACCTTGACCGGCGCCTGTGTGATCGCCTTGGGCCACCATGCGAGCGGCTTGTTCAGCAATAACGACACGCTCGCGCGCGAGTTGCAACATGCAGCGGACGACGCCTACGATCGCCTGTGGCACATGCCGTTGTGGGACGACTATCAGGAACAATTGAAGAGCAACTTTGCCGACATGGCGAATATCGGCGGCCGCGCTGCCGGCTCGGTCACCGCCGCCTGTTTCCTGTCGCGCTTCACTAAAAAATACGACTGGGCGCATCTCGACATTGCCGGCACTGCATGGAAATCCGGTAAAGAAAAGGGCGCCACCGGCCGCCCGGTGCCCTTGCTTACCCACTTCCTGATCAAGCGCGCCAACGCCTAATTGCCGCCATGACCCGCATCGATTTCTACACTAAAGTCGACGACAAGCTGCGCTTCGCATGCCGCTTGTGCGCCAAAGCGCTGTCGCAAAAAATGCGGGTTAATGTCTATGCGCCGGATGCCAAGCTCGCCGATCGCTTCGACCACCTGCTCTGGCAAGAGCCCGCCACCGGCTTTATTCCGCACTGCTACGCCGAAGCGCCACTCGCTGCGGAAACACCGGTACTGATTCATAGCAACGAGGGCGCACTCCTGCACGACACGCTGCTGATCAATCTCGATGCCGCTTGGCCACCCTTCTTCAGCAAATTCCAACGACTGATCGAAATTGTCAGCGGCGATGCACACGACACCGCCTCCGCGCGCGACCGCTTCCGCTTTTACCGCGACCGCGGTTACGACATCAGCAGCCATGACATGGGAGCTACTCATGAGCGATGACGTATTCGACAAGCTGGATGCACTGCTCAAAAAGCACGCAGCGAACGAACCCGAGATTCCTGTACTCACCGATCTCGTGGAACCACCTAGCGTCGATTTAAACGCCATTCCCGTATTGACTGAGGAAATTACCGCCGCCCCATTCGCCGCGCCGCTTGAGCTTGAACTCGACCTCACCCCGGAGCCGATGCAGATCGATCCCGCGCTCAAGCAAGCGGAAACTGAAGCGGTGCTGGCGCAACTCGACGCTATGGAAGCAGAAGTTCAAGCCGAAGTGGACGCACGCATCGCCCAAGTGCAAACTGAGCCGGCGCCCGCCACCACGGCGCCCGAATCGCATCCCGCGTTCAGCATCGAAATCCCGCCCGACGCCGAGTATGTGGCGCTGCCGCAAACTGAAATCGAGGTAGCCGCCCCCGTAGCGGCTGTTCCCGCCCCGCAACCATCTTTACCAGAAGAAGCGTTGCACCGCATCGCCGCGCTGATCGAAGCCGATGTGGCGCGCATCCTCAAGCAAAGCCTGCACCAAACCCTCTCCGAAGAACTCGGCGGGATACTGAATCTCACCCTCGACAAAGCCCTCTCCAGCATGCTCGATCAACACATGATGATGATCGAAGAAACCGTGCGCAGCACCATCGCCGATGAATTGAAGAAACAGCTTGCGCCGTTCAAGCGTTCTGCGCCAACTCCGCCGCCCAAAGCCTAAGCCCGCCGCGCCTTCTCCGGTATAATTCCCGCCTTTCAGTTTTAGATCGCCCCACGCTATGGAATCCACTAAAAGCGAGCTCGCCAAAAGCTTCGAGCCGCACGAAATAGAAAGCCGCTGGTATCCGCAATGGGAAGCGCGCGGCTATTTCGATGCCGGCCAAACTGCGGACCAAGCCGCCTATTGCATCATGCTGCCACCGCCGAATGTCACCGGCACGCTGCATATGGGGCATGCCTTCCAGCATACCTTGCAAGATGCGCTGATCCGCTACCACCGCATGCTGGGCGACAACACGCTGTGGCAGCCAGGCACCGATCATGCGGGCATCGCCACGCAGATCGTGGTCGAGCGCCAATTGGAGCGCGAGGGCAAGACACGGCACGACCTCGGACGCGAGGCTTTCGTCGATCGCGTATGGGAATGGAAGCAGGAATCCGGTTCCACCATTACGCGTCAAATGCGCCGCATGGGTGCATCGGCAGACTGGTCGCGCGAGCGCTTCACCATGGACGAGGGCTTATCCAAAGCCGTCGCTGAGGTCTTCGTACGCTTGCATGAAGATGGCCTGATCTATCGCGGCAAACGCTTGGTCAATTGGGACCCGGTGCTCGGCACCGCCGTGTCCGATCTGGAAGTGGTTTCCGAAGAGGAAGACGGTTTTCTGTGGCATATCCGCTATCCGCTTGAAGATGGCAGCGGGCACTTGATCGTCGCCACCACGCGCCCGGAGACGATGCTGGGCGACGTTGCGGTCGCGGTGCATCCGGACGATGCGCGCTACCAGCATCTCATCGGCAAGCAAGTGCGGCTGCCGCTCGCCGAGCGCTCGATTCCGATCATCGCCGACGACTACGTGGACCCCGCCTTCGGCACCGGTTGCGTGAAAATCACCCCGGCGCATGATTTCAATGACTGGCAAGTCGGCGCGCGCCATGAGCTGCTCCCGATCAGTATTTTCACGCTCGACGCCAAGATCAATGATTTTGGCCCCACAGAGTACCAAGGCCTCGACCGCTACGATGCGCGTGCCCGCATCATCGAGGATCTGCAAGCACGCAATCTGCTGGAAGACACCAAGCAGCATAAACTGATGGTGCCGCGCGGCGAGCGCACGCACGCGGTGATCGAGCCCATGCTCACCGATCAGTGGTTCGTGAAAATGGATAGCCTCGCCCGCCGTGGCTTGGACGTGGTGGATAGCGGTGAGCTGCGCTTCGTTCCCGAGAACTGGACCAGTACTTACAATCAATGGCTCACCAATATTCAAGACTGGTGCATCTCGCGCCAATTGTGGTGGGGGCATCGGATTCCCGCTTGGTATGACGAAGAGGGCAATATCTACGTCGCGCGCACCCTGGCCGAGGCGCAGAAACAAGCGGGCAATAAAACGCTGACCCAAGATGAAGATGTGCTCGATACCTGGTTCTCCTCCGCACTGTGGCCCTTCTCCACGCTCGGCTGGCCGGATGAAACCGCGGAGCTCAAGCGCTACCTGCCGACCAGCGTGTTGGTCACCGGCTTTGACATCATTTTCTTCTGGGTGGCGCGCATGGTGATGATGTCCTTGCACTTCACCGACCAGGTGCCATTCCGCGAAGTGTATGTCACGGGCCTGGTGCGCGATGCGCAGGGGCAGAAGATGAGCAAATCCAAAGGCAATATTCTGGACCCCCTGGATTTGATCGATGGCATCGACCTCGAGCATCTGGTGGAAAAACGCACCAGCAACTTGATGAACCCGAAACAAGCGGAATCAATCGCGAAAGCCACGCGCAAAGAATTCCCCGAAGGCATTCCCGCGTTTGGCACGGATGCGCTGCGCTTCACCTTCGCCAGCCTCGCCACGCATGGCCGCGACATCAAATTCGATTTGCAGCGCTGCGATGGCTATCGCAACTTCTGCAACAAGCTGTGGAACGCCACGCGCTACGTGTTGATGAATTGCGAGGGGCACGATGTCGGTCTGGATGAAGCGCATCCGCTGCAATACTCCGACATGGATAAATGGATCATCGGCCGCTTGCAACTCGCGGAAAAAGAAGTCGCCGACGCTTTCGCGCAATACCGCTTCGATTTAGCCGCGCAAGCGATTTACCAATTCGTGTGGGACGAGTATTGCGATTGGTATGTGGAATTAGCCAAGGTGCAATTGCAGCACGGCAACGAGGCGGAAAAGCGCACCACGCGCCGCACCTTGGTGCGCGTATTGGAAGCCACGCTGCGGCTCGCGCATCCGATCATCCCCTTCATCACCGAAGAGCTGTGGCAAATCGTCGCGCCCTTATCTGGGAAAAAGGGGGCAGGAAAATCCGGGGACAGCATCATGCTCGCGCCTTATCCGGTGGCGGAGCCCACCAAAGTCGATCGGGCCGCGATGGCTAAAGTGGCGCTGCTCAAGGATTTAGTCAATGCCTGCCGCGCGCTGCGCGGTGAAATGTCGATTTCCCCCGCGCTGAAGGTACCACTGGTAGCCTTAGGTGATGCGGCCACGCTGGCGGGCTTTGCGCCTTATCTGACGGCGCTCGCCAAGCTATCGGGGGTCGAGATTGAGACCCACGCCTTGCCGCAAACCCAAGCACCGGTACAGATCGTGGGCGAATATCGTTTAATGCTGAAGATCGAAATCGACTTGGAGGCAGAGCGCGCGCGCATCGACAAAGAAATCACGCGCTTGCGGGGCGAGGTTACCAAAGCCCAAGGCAAGCTAGGCAATGCCAGCTTCGTGGATAAAGCCCCGCCTGCGGTCGTAGCGCAGGAACAGGCACAGCTGGAAGGATTTATCGCCACCCTAGATAAACTAGTCACGCAGCGGGAAAATTTAGACTAGCGCAACGTCGAAATCACGACGCCTCTGTCCAGAATTGGATTACTTAGAAACCTTCTTTTTACGGCGATTTTCCACTAAGCGCTGGAATTCTTGCGGGTCGATTTCTTCCACGACCAAGCCCTCTTCATCAATATATTCAATTTCTTCAAGGGGATCCGCATGGGACATAGCATCGCGCTCCTCCTGACGATGCTTGGCGTGCTCCAAATCGGGAGAATCGTGATGGGGATGAAGCCATTCAAACATGTTTGCCTGCTCTTTAAATTCGTATGCCTTGGATCCGGTACCCAGGTAATTGCAAATAGCGTGCCAAATCGACTGAGGCTTTAGGCTTACTTAAACTTTTTCGCAATCCGGCCGTTATCAAGTACAGTGAGCGGATGCATGCATTGACAATGCTCACGCAAAAATCTTAACATTTTCAATCTAGTTCCAAAGGGAGCCCACCATGCCGCAACGTATGATTCAAATCAAAGACGAAGAAATCACCATGCTGCGCGAGGAAATGGAAATGCTGATGTCCGAGCGGCAAATGCTGTTACGCCTCGCGGGCGCAGCAGCGGCTTTCGTCGCCGAGCTCGACACCAAAAGTTTGCCCGCAGAAACCTACGAAGCAGCTGAATTTTTAGCAGAATTTTTGAACGAATTATCGGAAGAAACGCTGCGTGATTCGCTCGACGCAGTCAAAGCACACGTGATCGGCGAAGTCGCCGCTTAATCTTAGAAGCGGGTTAAAACCCGTTCTATTGCTCTTCTTGAATGACTTGCACTGGCGCTGGGCGCTGGGGTGGGCTCGCCACTTTAAGCGTCGGGGTAGCCAACGTGCCGCCCAGCGTAAAGGGGGTGCGTAACACCATAGTGCGGGTGCGCAGCTCGCCCACCAGATTACCCGACAAACTACGCTCGGCTGAGAACTCCAAATTTCCGTTCGCGCTCATCATCCCCGTCAGCAGCTTCAATTGCCGATACTGATAGCGCCCATTGGCAAGTTGCAGGTAACCTGACAGCTCGTTGAAATAGGTCTTACCGCCAATATTACCGTTGCTTCGCGCGGATTGAATCGCCCGCACCAGATCAACACCAGATAGCTCACCGTCGCGCACACGGAACGTCGCTTGCACTTGTGGCGCGTGAAATAATGTTTCCAACGCAGTGGATTTTGTCGTCAGGCGAATCTTCGCTTCCAGAGCGCCGCTCACCTTCATATTGCGCGTAAACAGCGTGAGCACCGGCTCGATCGCTACCTGGCGCAATCCCAAATCGCTGGTGAATAGCCAGCCATCACGCCATTCAACCCGCGCATTGCCACTCAGCGCGCCGCCGTAGAGCTGCCCTTCGATATGGCTCAGCGTCATACTGCCAGGACGCGCGATGGCTGTAATTTTCAACGCATCGAATTGAATCCGCGGCTCCAGGGGCAATACGGAATGGGTCGCGGCCAATTGAATCGCCAGCGTATCCGCCTGCGGCGTGAAATCGATGGTGATGCGCTGATCGGTGCTCTTGATTTGCGCTTTGGCGAAACGGCCATGATCCATTTTTACATCCGCGTCGAACGCGAATAAATCGAGCAAGCGATTCGCCAGCTTGGCGTCTTTCACCAATATTTGCTCGAATTGCAGCGGCGCGGCTTGGGCTTGATATTGGCTCCAGACCGATAGCGCGCTCACGCTATCCTCCGACAAGGCCACCGCCTCCAACTCTATCCTGCGTATCACTCTCTCTTCCGAAAACCAAGAAGAGAAAGCAGGAAATAGACGCGCCGTGCCGACACGCACATCGGCCAGATCGCCGATCGCCAACCCTTCCAATTTGAGATGAGGCGCGGGATAAACCGCAAAGCGAATATCCTTTACCACTACCCGTTGCCCGATCGACTCGGTCAACTGGTGCTCCATTTTTGGAATATAAAAATTAAATGAAATGAGATGAATCAACGCCAGCGCGAACAGCAAGAAGCCGAGAACACCGTAGACAGCTGGTTTAATCAGTTTTTTATTAAAACGAATGCGGGCACGTTTGCGTGCTGTCAGGAAGGGAAACACGGCCGCGCCCTGCGCCGCCGCCATCGCGCGTGCTTGGGCCTCGTCGCGCAAGTGCGCTTCCTCGGCTTCTTCGCGCTGCGCCGCTTCTTCCACGCGCCGTAGCGCTTCCTCGGCCTCAGTGCGTGCCGCCGTTTCGGCCGCTTCGCGTGCCTGCCGCCGCGCATCGTCCCGCGCACGCGCTTCCGCTTCGGCGCGTTCGCGGGCTTCGGCCAACGCCCGGGATTTCGCTTCGGCTGCCTCGACTACCGCGCGCTCCGCTTCCTGTTGGCGCGCCGCTTCTTCCGCGCGCTGCTGTTCTTCCAGTTGACGCTTTACCGTTTCGGCTTCAAGCCGCACCGCTTCTTCCGCCTCGGCCACAGCGCGGGCTTCGGCTTCTACGCGAATACGCTCCTCATCGGCACGTCGTTGCGCTTCTTCCTCCGCTTTGGCGCGGGCTTCGGCAATCGCGCACGCCTCGCGCTCCGCTTCCTCGTGCGCCAGACGTTCTTCTTCCGCGCGCTGCTCGGCGGCCAGCCGCGCTCGCTCCGCCGCCAGCGCTTCGGCTTCTTCAATACGGCGCTGCTCCGTTTCCGCTTCCGCTTGGCGCCGTGCCGCTTGTTCTTGCGCTTTGGCCTCTGCTTGCTCGCGCATCCGACGTTCTTCTTCCGCGCGCTGCTCGGCGGCCAGCCTCGCCGCTTCCGCCTGGCGCTGCGCTTCTGCTTCGGCAATCGCGCGCGCCTCGGCTTCTTTTCGCGCCAGCCGCTCGGCTTCGAGTTGAGCTTGCGCTTCCTGCTCGGCTTTAATCTTGGCTTCTTCCGCCAGCTGCCGCGCCTCAGCTTCCTCCCGCGCACGCGCTTCCGCTTCCTGTCGCAAACGTGATTCTTCTTCCAGCTTGGCGCGTGTTTCTGCCTCAGCGCGCTGACGGGTTCCCTCGTCTTCACGTGCGCGCGCTTCCATCCGGCGTTTCACGCGTGTTTCCAATTCGGTAGCAATCCGCGCTTCATCCAAGGCCTTGGCCAATGCCTGGGCTTCCTCCTCCGCACGACGTTTGCCTTGCTCCATTTCGTGCAAGCGCGCTTCCATCTCGGCACGGCGTTGTGCTTCTTCCTCGGCTTGTATCTTGGCTTCCAACTCGCGGCGGGCATTCGCCTTCGCTTCCGCTTCCTTAGCCAAACGCGCATTTTCCTCGGCCTCTTTGCGCGCTTTGCGCTCGGCGGCTTCGCACGCTTTTTCTGCCGCCAGCGCTTGCTTCTCTGCTTGTTCGCGGGCTTTTTTCTCTGCTTCCATGCGCGCTTTGGCGTCGGCTTCTGCCTGCTTGCGCTGCGCGGCTTCTTGCTTGGCTATGCGCGCCGCTTCGGCCCGCGCAAACACTTCGGCTTCCAGCGCCTTGGCGCGGGCTTCGGCTTCCGCGCGTGCCTTCGCTTCTGCCTCCAGTTGCTTGCGCGCGCGTTCTGCTAAGGCCTTGGCGTGGGCCTCGGCTTCCTCGCGGGCTTGGCGCGCTTTCTCCGCGGCTTGCGCCTTGGCTTCTGCCTCGCGGCGCGATTGTTCTTCTGCCTCGCGCTGTGCCACTTCTTGTGCTTTAGCTTGGGCTTGCTCTTTTGCTTTGGCTTCACGCGCATTGCGTTCGGCTAGTTCGCGCTTGATCGCTTCGGCTTCGGCCTCGATATCGGCTTTCACTTCACTGAGTAAGGCTGCGCGGTCTTGTTCCTTGGCGCGCACTTCATGGTCTTCTGCCCGGCGCAGCTCGCGTTCGAGGTGGACTTGCGCCTCGAAGAAGGCTTGGGTATTGGATTCGTCGACGATAATGGTGGAGGAAAAGCCGAGATCGTCCACCGCCAGCGCGCCATTCAGTTGGCGAATCATGCCGAATTCGGCAAGCTCATCCAAAATCGTAGCGAGGCGGCTTTCGGATAGACGTGAATTTTTTTCGAGGAGATCGCTGACGGAGGATTTGCCGTCGATGAGCGTAAGCACCCGCCCATGCTCGCGGGTTAAATCACGCGACTTGGTGTTGCCTTCAAGAATGCCTTTGGAAGTCTTGGTATATACCCGGGATAAGTCCATCCGGCCCTTCCAAGTTGCTCGCTCCATGGGAATAGGAATAGCTTGCTCCGCCACGGCATTAGCCGTTGTCATTAATTATACGCAGCCAAATGCGGATGGAATAGCCGCTCGTTTACAGGCTGGTCTTCAATACTGACAATATCGGCAATAAGCAGTTGGAGGTGAAGTGAATTTTTGTTTAGGCAAGGCCGCCCCAGAAAGGGCGGATCTCGGATTAGGCCGATAGCGCTGCTTTAACACGCTCTAACCGAGCTCGGGCTTCGGTCGCAACCTCGCAGATCGCCTTGTTGGTGACCAATTCCACCATCAAATTCGGATCGAGAAACAACACCGTCACCCGGCCGTCCGCTTCTTCCCGCACCACCACATTGCACGGCAGCAGCAGGCCGATATCCGGCTCCATATCCAGCGCCTGGTTGGCAAGCACGGGATTACACGCGCCGAGGATGCGGTAGGGGCGACGATCGATATCCAGCTTTGCCTTCATGGTCGCTTTCACGTCGATATCGGTGAGTACGCCAAAGCCTTCTTTTTTCAGCTCTTCGGTCACTTTTGCCACCGCCTGATCGAACGACAGATTCACGTTTGCGCTAAAACCATACATGGAGAAATCCTTTTTACTGTGGGCTGAGGGTTGAGGGTTGAGTGGATAGATTATATCGGTAAATGCTTATGCACAGCCGTTTGACAGCCATGACATGCGACTTAAGAAAGCCGCCCGGGAACCGATAAAGAGGAACCGGTAACGTAAGGCCGGGGCGCATCAAAGGGAATACCCATGCTCGGCAAATACTTTAAATTTCTAGCCAATGGAAGGCCCATCCACGCGCAAAACGATAGTGTCATCGCGCAAGCATCGCCGCCAATTGACCGCATCGTGCCGCTGATGGAATCCCCCGTGTTCGATCGACCTGAATCGGGGCAGGTCATCGACACCGAAGGCGAGCCGGCCGTGGTCTCGAATAGGCTCGACATCCCTACCCATGGCGTCCGCACAGAAGCCAGCGAACTCTTAAATCGTTTTCTCGGGCGTCAACCCATCCTTAATCTCAGCGGCGAGATCGTCGGCTATGAAATGCGCATCAAGAAAGCCGCGCCCCCGCCAGGCGAAGGCGCGCAACTGCTGCAGCAAATGCTGGATGAAATGCTGCTCTCCAGCATGGAAGATTTGAATGTGCAGAAGCTGCGCGGCGAAAAACAAATCTTTGCCACCATTTCCGCCCCCACGCTCGACACGGAATTTCTCGACCGCATGCAGGGTAACGGTATCGTGCTGATGTTCCGTCCGCCAGAAGCGGGGCCACTGGAAGACCTCATCGCGCGCTGCCAGGTGCTACACGACGCCGGCTACCGTCTCGGCCTACAACAATTGAAGTATCGGGAAGCACTCGACGATCTACTGCCGCTGGTGGACTACATCCGCATCGACCCCACCTTGCTGAACGCGATGCAGCTAGGTGAATTAGTGGTGCAACTCCGCAGTCATGGCGATTTCGAACTCATCGCGAACCCAGTCGAATCCGAGGAGCTGTATGCGGTCTGCCGCAAACTCAAGCTCAATTTGTTCCAGGGCTATTTCTTCGCCAAGCCACTACCGATTCGCGCCACCAAGGTAGACAGCCAGCGCCTGCGCGTGATGCAACTGCTCAACCTCACCATGAACCATGCGGAAATGGCCGAGCTGGAAAAACAATTCAAGCCCGATCCCGTGCTGTCCTACAAATTGCTGCGCTTCATCAACTCGCCCGCCACCGGTTTATTGCAGCCGGTGCGCTCGGTCAACCATGCGCTCGTCGTGCTCGGCTACGACCCCCTGTACCGCTGGTTGACGCTGCTGCTCTTTGCCAGCGGCCAACCCGACCACCGTACCCTGGCGCTGATGAAAAACGCCCTGGTGCGCGCGCGCCTCACCGAGTTGCTGGGGCAAAAGAAACTCAAACCAAAAGAGCAGGATGGACTATTCATTACCGGCATCTTCTCCTTACTCGATGCGCTGCTCAACATGCCGATGGAAACCGCATTAGCCAGTCTGAAATTGCCGCCGGCCATCGAGGCCGCCCTCACCAAGCGCGAGGGGATCTATGCGCCGTATCTCGATCTCGCCATCGCCTGCGAAGAATCAGAAGACCAAGTCATCGCCACCTACGCGGCGATCAGCGGTATCTCGGCGGAAGAAATCAACCTGGCACACGTGCAAGCGTTGATCTGGGCGGAAGAAGTGGATTTAGGGAAGGCTTAAACAACAAAGTTTCCCTTGAAGGAATGATTTTTTGAGACTCAGCCGCGCTCTGGCTTGAGTACGATTACATCGGCCGAGCCGCTTTCTGCCGGAACGGCGTTGAGCAGCGAACTCGGGTCGGACATCGCTTGCAGCGACCAAAGAAAACCCCGGTCGGCGTAAATTAAATCCCACATCATGTTGGAAATGCGAATACAGGCTTGCAGTGGGTTGGCGCTGCGGCTGCGTTCCATATCGATACGCCATTGAAAACTGCGCAGGCGTTGGCGCAGGTCTTCCGGCGCACTCTCAATCAGCTTATCGATCATTTCCTGACGCTTGGCCTCGAACGCAGCCGGATCGCTATGCGCCAGGCTCGCCCAATCATCGAAATGAAATTGTTCCTCACTCATGACCATTCATCCAATATGAAATTGTTTGGCTCCCTATACGCACTATAACCGAGCACTGGAAAAAAAATCTACAATGGACTTCGCTACAGACCGTATTTAGCAATTTAAAGCGTAAAGCAATTATGATAAAAATCACATCCGATATTGTCCTAGATGAATCCGAGCTGACGCTCAGCTTCGTGCGCGCCTCCGGCCCCGGTGGCCAGAACGTGAACAAAGTATCGAGCGCGGTCGAGCTGCGCTTCGATGTCGCCCACTCGCCCTCACTGCCGGAGGCGCTGAAAGAACGCTTGAAAAAGCTCGCTGGCAGGCGCCTCACGGACGATGGCGTGCTGCTGATCGACGCGCACCGTTTCCGTACTCAGGGACTGAACCGCAAGGACGCCATCGCGCGCTTGGTGGCCCTGCTGCAAGCCGCCGCGATCGAGCCCAAAACCAGAAAAGCCACCCGGCCCAGCCGCGGCGCACGCGAGGAACGGCTGCAAACAAAACGCAAGACAAGCCTGATCAAGCAGGCAAGGCGCACAAATATTTCTCACACCGATTAGTCCGCGCGAAACGGGCTGCTTTCATTCAACTCATCCACGTATTGCGCCACACCATGGGTTTCCCGAATGAGAAACTGGCCTACCGCGCGCGCGAATTCTGAGTCGGCCAGCCAGTGAAAGGAAGGGGTCGTCACCGGCAGCAATCCCCGCGCCAATTTGTGTTCGCCTTGCGCGCCGCCTTCGAACACCTGGAACCCGCGCGCGATGGCGAATTCCAGTGCTTGGTAATAGCAGGTTTCAAAATGCAGACCGGAAACAAATTGGGTTGCCCCCCAATAGCGACCGTACAGGCGCTCGCCATCGAACAGATTTAGCGCAACTGAAACCGGCTCCCCCTCCAGATAACCGATCACGAGCAGTAGCTGATCGCGCAGACGCGCAGCGATATCCAGAAAAAAATCCAGATTCATATACGGCGGCGAATGATGGGTGTGGTAAGTACGCTGATAGCAGGCAAAGAAGAAGCGCCAATCCACCTCCGTGATCTCGGCGCCGACCCGATGCACAAAACTCACCCCAGCGTCTCGCACGCGCCGCCGTTCCTGTTTGATCTTCTTGCGCTTGTCGTGGCTCATGGTGGCCAGAAAAGCATCGAAGCTGCCATACCCCGCGTTGCGCCAATGAAACTGCACGCCCTGCCGTGGCATCAAGCCACGCGCTTCCAGCAAGCGCGCATCGGCCTCAATTGGAAACAGACAATGCCAGGAAGAAACGCCAAGCTGGCGCGCGAAGGCCAGCGCAGCATCAATCAGAAAGAATCGATCATCATCCGTATGCGCGAGCAAGCGCTTTCCCGGCACGGGCGTGAACGGAATCGCGGTCAACAATTTTGGATAATACTGCCCGCCGGCGCGCGCATAGGCGTCGGCCCAGGCAAAATCGAACACAAATTCGCCGTAAGAGTCGTAGCGCAAATACAGCGGCAGCGCGCCAACCAAAGCGCCCTCGCGCTTCAGCAGCAGGTGGCGCGGCTGCCAGCCGGTGGCGCCGCCGACACAGCCGGTCGTCTCCAAGGCATGCAAAAATGCGTGGCGCACAAAGGGCTGCGGCCCTGCAAGCGCGTCCCACTCAGCCGCATCGACTTCGCTTAAAGACGAGACGATTTCGATTTGCGCTTCCGTCTTCAAGCGTTTTCCCTCACAATTTCACTATTTAACACAGTCGCCACGCGGAATTTTTATGAACTTACATGAATATCAAGCCAAAGAAGTCTTGCGCGAATATGGTATCACCACGCCGCGCGGGGTCGTGATCGAGAATACCCTGCATGCTGAAGTGGCCACCAATGAGCTAGGCGGCAGCGCTTGGGTGGTCAAGGCGCAGATCCACGCCGGCGGGCGCGGCAAGGCGGGCGGGGTGAAGCTGGTCAAATCGGTGGATGATTTACGCGCCGCAGCCGATGTCTTGCTCGGTAAATCGCTGGTCACGTATCAAAACGCGCCGCATGGCCAAATCGTATCGCGCGTGTTGGTGGAAGAAACCCTGCCCATCGCACGCGAGTTGTATTTGAGTCTGCTGGTGGATCGCGAAAGCGAACGCATCACGGTGGTTGCCTCCGCCAGCGGCGGCATGGACATCGAAGAGATCGCGCGCACCACGCCGGAAAAGATTCTGCGCGAGACCTGCGACCCGCTCATGGGCTTGCAAGATTTTCAATGCCGCAATCTGGCTTTTGCCTTGGGCATGGAGGGCAAACAAATCGGGGAAATGACGCGCTTGCTGCTCGCCGTCTACCAGCTCTTCCTGCAGCGCGATTTATCCATGCTGGAGATCAATCCCTTGATCGTCACCCAAGCCGGCGGCATCGTCGCGCTCGATTGCAAGATGATCGTGGATGACAACGCGCTGTACCGGCAGGCCGCCCTGTCCGACAAACGCGATGTGAGCCAGGATGATCCGAAGGAAGCCGCCGCCCACGCCGCCGGCCTCAACTACATCGCACTCGCCGGCAACATCGGCTGCATGGTGAATGGCGCCGGGCTGGCGATGGCCACCATGGATTTGATCAAATTGCACGGCGGCCTTCCCGCCAATTTTCTCGATGTTGGCGGCGGCGCCACCGCCGAAACCGTGGCCAAGGCGTTCAAGATCATTCTCGCCGATCACAATGTGAAGGCAATCCTGGTCAACATCTTCGGCGGCATCATGCGCTGCGACATCATCGCCGAAGGGATTATCCAAGCCGTGCGCGAAGTCGGGGTGCAAGTGCCGGTAATCGTGCGCCTGGAAGGCACCAACGTCGAGCTGGGGCGCAAGATGTTGGCTGAGTCTGGTTTAAAAATTGTATCGGCGGAAAGTTTGACTGAAGCGGCGAAGCTGGCGGTGGCTTCGGTTTAAGTTTTTATATCTTTTTGATAGTCCCGCGTCCCAGCTTCCAAGCATTCCAGCGCCTCACCTAAGCGCACCGATTCCATGCCGTAGGCTAGGCGCAGTGTTCCCGGCGCGCCGAAGTAGGCGCCCGGCGCAACCAACACCTGCTTCTCTGCTAAATCCTGCGCCAGCGCCACGTCATCTGCGCCGGGAGGCAGTTGCAGCAACGCAATAATGCCGTGGGGGGGCAATTGCGCCGAGAAGCATTTTGATTCGTTCATCCAAGCTGCAACCAGGGCGCGATTTTGTTGCGCGCGTTGGATGGCGCGTGCGCGCAGCGACGCCAGCTTGGGAAAAGCGGACAAGGCCAGATTCAATAGGGTCGTGGCCGGATTCACCGCCATGAAGTCATAGCGTTGTTCCGCTTTTGTCACCAGCGCCTCGGGCATGAGCGCCCACCCGGCGCGCAGACTGCCCAGGCCATACACCTTGGTCAGCGAGGCGGTGGTGATCAGACGCGGGTGCAGCGCCTGCGCCACCGGCGGCGGATTTGGATCGAAATCGCGATACACCTCGTCCACCACGGCATAAGCATCAACCTTGTCCAGCCAATCACCCAAAGCCAGCAAGGCCTCGCGGCTCGCCGCAAACCCGCTCGGGTTATGCGGGCTGGTGAGCGCCACCAACTTCACGCCGGGGCGCCAAGCTTGTTGCACCGCCTCGACCGAAAAGGCATAGCGCTGATCAGGGCGGCGCGCAAAGGGAATCGCATGCGCCCCAAACACGCTTGGCAGCCGCGTCAAGGCTTGATAGGCCGGCGTTTCCACCAACACTCCATCGCCAGGAGAGAGTAGCGCACCGTACACCAGATAATTCGCTTCCGATGCACCGGCGGCGAGCAGCACTTGTGAGGCATCCACGCCATATTCGCGCGCGATGGCGCACTTGAGTTGCTGGCGCAGTTCGGCGCTCACACCTTGCAGGGTTAAGCACTGGGGATCGAGCGCAAACATGTCCGCATCCGGCGGCGCCATGCCGCTGACCGAGAGGTCAAAAGCATAGCGGCCTTGATGCGATTTGGCCCAGGCCATGTAATCGAAAGGAAGGAAATCCATGCGCTATTCTAAGCGCGGTTGAGTACTATCGAAATGCACCCGGCTTCAAACAGCAAAATGCGATGGCGATGGGGATTCATGCCGGCGCTACGCGTTACTTCCGCCACGCCTGCTCGGCTTCACTCTCAGTTTGCGCGGCGCGCGCTTCGGCTTGTTTTAAATCGGCCTGGGCTTTTTCCAGTGCTTTTTGCGCGGCGGCACTGCGCTGCTTGGTCGCTTCGTATTGTTTTTCAGCGGCAGTCTGTGCGCGTTGCGCATCTTTTAAATCCTGTTCCGCTTGGCTCACCCGGTCGGTGGCCTTGTCTTTTTCCTTGCGCGCATAGTCGGCTTTTTGCTGGCTCTGTGTTTGCGTCTTTTGAGTTACGGTGCGCTCTTCGACGCGTGCTTGCGCCAAAATAGCGGTGGAAAAAATCAGCAGGGATAACATCAAAATTTGTTTCACGGCAGACTCCCTCTATTTACTTCCTGAATTGCCAACGCGCGCGACGATCCGGTCCCATACGTACAAGTAAGTTAAGCATAAACTGATATTTTTCTAATGAGGAGGATTGCTCAGGCGAACTCTTGTCGAAGAATCGCCCCAAGGTAAATTAAATACACTACCACCAGCAACAATCCTCTTTGGCGCTCGACAAGGTTGCCACGTATTGGATAAACAAACAGCGTTGTCAAAAAACCAATCATCAATCCGATGGATATCGCTTGCCATGTTACTGGTATCGGCGATATGAGGGATGCCACCCCAACGATAAATAATCCATTGAAAATGTTGCTGCCAAGGATAGTGCCGAGGCCGACCTCGTCATGACCCCGAATGCGCGCAATGATAGTAACGGCGAGTTCTGGCGCACTGGTGCCGATAGCGACCAGCGTGGCTCCAATAATGAACGGATCGATACCATAGGCGGTAGCGATACCTTTGGCCCCTGAGACGATAAGCACGCCCGATGTAATTAAAAAAGCCAGCCCTGCGGCACTCTCAAATAGGGCACGTCCATGCTTGGCTTCCCCCAGCACTTCTGCTGCTGCGCTACGTTGCCGGCGCACATCGACAATCATGGCTGTTAGCCATGCGGCAAAAACTCCCAATAGAATTACTCCGTCGCTCCTGGAAAGCGTACCGTCGTAAGCCAAAACGCCTAGCAGCACGGGAACGAGCAAAGCCACGGGAAAATCCCGTTTTTTTGTGTCGCGCGGAGAGTTGATCGGCCCAAAGAACAATGCGACGCCCAGAATTAAGCCGATGTTGACGACATTACTTCCTAGCGCATCACCCAGCGCAATTTGAGGTGTCCCTGCCAGGGCCGAAGTGATCGAAACAGATAGCTCCGGGCTCGAAGTGGCAAATGCCGCAAACGTCGCGCCAATGATACCAGCGGAAATCCGCGCCCACCGAGCGATCCCAACCACACCGCGTACGAAAAGCTCACCGCCAATCGATGCAAAAATTACCCCGACGAGTAATGTGATGAAATCCATACCATTCAAAATCTTCTAATTTATGGGCTCAATTCAGAAGAATGTATGAAGCTGCGCCACCGACATATCCAATGAGCGCAAGCAGACTGATTTTTCTGACGTACCAGAAAAACTCGATTTTCTCGATCCCCATAGCCGCCACCCCGGCCGCTGAACCGATAATCAGGATTGAGCCGCCTGTCCCTGCCGCATAGGCAAGAAACTCCCAGAGAAACGAGTCTGCCGGGTACTGCGCCAAGGAATACATGCCCATGGAAGCGGCCACGAGCGGCACGTTATCGATGACGGCGCTTGCCAGGCCAAAGATCGAAACAATCAGCGCCTGATTGCCTACGGTTTTATCCAGCCATTGCGCGAGCGCACTCAGGATATGGCTATGTTCCAGGGTGGCGACTGCAAGCAAAATGCCAATAAAAAATACCAGTGATGCCATATCGATGCGCTGAAGCGCCGAGGCGAGTGTTAAGCGCTCTTTCTCTTCCTCTTGTTTCTTGCCATGGATCAACTCTCCGGCGAGCCAAAGTATCCCCAGCGCAAACAAGATGCCCATGAAGGGGGGCAAATGCGTCAGTGTCTTGAAGACTGGAACCGCACACAGCAGACCGATCCCAGCAAAGAACATGAATTTCCGCTCAAATGCAGTCGTTCTGTATTTACTGCCGTTATCGACTAATCTCTCTGGGCTGGCAATAATTTTTCCACGGTAAATGTAGCTGACCACTGCCAGGGGAATCAGCATATTGAGCAGCGAAGGAATAAACACGCCTTTGATGATGGCCAAGGCGGTGATTTGCCCGCCGATCCAGAGCATGGTTGTGGTCACGTCTCCAATGGGCGACCAAGCCCCGCCCGCATTTGCAGCAATCACAATAATCCCCGCAGCAAACAACTTGTCTTCTCGTTGCGCGAGCAATCTGCGGCTAACAGACAACATCACAATGGTTGTCGTCAGGTTATCGAGAGCGGCGCTTAGGAAAAAAGTAACAAAGCCGATAAGCCACAGCAGCGTGACCATGCGTTTGGTCTTGATTCTGTCGGTGATGACATCGAAGCCGTCATGCGCATCCACCACCTCCACGATGGTCATGGCCCCCATCAGGAAGAAAACAATCTGCGCAATAGATGACAGCGTCTCGTTTAACTGCTCACCCACATGGCCAGTAAAGTACGCGTAGATCGTCCATAACAATCCTGCACCAATTAGGGCAGGGGCGCTTTTATTGACCTTGATGGGGTGCTCGAAGGCAATGGCCGCATAGGTGACGATGAATATGATGATCAGGAGTTCGTTCATGCCTCTGCCTACTTCGTGTGTAGCTTAAAGCGCTTTCAATCGAGCGAGTTGAGCATGCTTTGCGCATCGCTCACCTCGAATTTGCCCGGCGCCTCGATATTGAGCGCTTTCACCACGCCGTCATCGACCAACATGGAAAAACGCTGGCAACGCATCCCCATGCCGCGCTCGGTGAGATCGAGTTCCAGGCCGATGGCTTTGCTAAATGCAGCGCTGCCATCCCCCAGCATGCGCACCTTGTCGCCAACTTTTTGATCTTTGCCCCAGGCGCCCATCACGAACGCGTCGTTCACCGCTAAGCACACGATTTGATCGATGCCTTTGGCTTTGAGCTGATCGGCTTGCCCTACATAACCAGGTACGTGCAGCGCTGAGCAAGTGGGGGTGAACGCACCGGGCAAGCCGAAGATCACCACACGCTTGCCCTTGACCAAATCCGCCACCGCCACGGGTTTCGGACCTTCCTCGCTCATTTCGTATAAGGTGCCGCTGGGTAATTTGTCGCCGATTTTGATGGTCATCTGGGTCTCCTTTGCATTGGATTGAACCGTGCTGAGTTTAACAGAGCGCTTCCTTGGCGCGAACCAAGCCCCGTCTTAAAATGAGGCTTTGTGTTCGGCTATAATAACGAGTTTTCCGCATACATTTATCCTATTCAGAAGCAATGGAACTCAGCTCCGAAGATTCATTCTGCCTGCAAGTCATGCTCGCCGCCGGTGTGCAGGCGGTGCGTATCGACAGCAATGGCATGACAGTGTTTGGCCTAACCGAAAAAGGTGAAGCGTCGGTGCGCCTGCATCCGAATTGCCGTCAGGACCAATATCTTAAATTAGTGAAGCAGTCCTTGGCAGAGCATGCACTGGATTCTCCCGAGGGCTATCCGGTTTATCTTAGGCGCTGGTCGCGCATGGGCCAACTGCGAGATGATAACCTTTCCAAACTTTTGCTCACCGGTGAAGAGGAAGCCGTGGTCGCGGTCGTGCACGCCCCTGGCCTCACTGACGAGATCGCGCGCCGTGCCTGGTGGATCATGCCCACGTTCGAAAACGCCCGCCGCATGCTTGAAAAAGAAGACGTCGCGCGCGGGGAAATGGGCAAAGTACTGGCCGACTATTTGGTGGAACATTTACCCTTCGAAGAGGACGATCTCGCCATCATGGATACAGTGCGCGCCTTGCTCTGGTTCGATCTGGTCAATGCTAGCGCCGAGAAAAAACTCTGGGCGCGCGGCAAGCAGCACGGCGCGTATTTCATCGGCTTTCTGGAACAACGCCCGGATCAATTGCCCAACCCGCTGCCCGCGCGCGCCGACTACGCCGCCACGCACACCCTACTCGCTGCCTTCATTGCGGCGGGCAACCCTTATGCGCAACATCTGGACCGATTACTTTCCGGCCCTGGCCAGACTTTCCTGGCCGCGTGCGAGGAAGCCATGCAGCGCCCTGGCACGCACGAGATCGTGAGTGCACTGCTGAATAACTACGCCACTTACTTGGCATCGATCAGCATTGCCGAGGATAAGGCGCGCTCGATGGAAGAAATTATCGGCCGAGCAACGGCGCTCATTGACGACGACGCCCCCGCCGCACTGACGCAACTGCTCAATGCCCTACCCCAACTCAAACCAGACATCATCGCCCTACTCACGCTGGCGGGTGTGAATCAATGGGCGGCCTACACCGTCCTGCGCCGCACCACGGCAGTGAACGCGCTGCTGCGCACCAAACTCGAGCCTGTGTTTGAGCCAATACAGGAACAGATGCGCATGCTGCGCACGGTGAAATCCTAATCCAGCACCGGGGCCTCCTACACGGCCTGCAATATCACCATCCCATGCTGCGGTAGATCGATGCGCACCGCAGATCGCCCGGCGCGATCTTCGACGCTGAAGGTGTGCGCCGGCTGCAACAAATCGCGCAGCTGCGTGCCGGGCGGGTTGAGATTGCGGTCTACGGTGATGAAATCATTGCGCGCCGCGCTGTCGAGATTCATCGCGATCAACATTTCATCCGTGTCGAGAATGCGCGAATAAGCTAGCGTGCAGTGCCCGTCCAAGGGGTGGCCGAAGTGAATGCCGTCGCCCGAAATCTCGCGGAAGTATAGGCGTCCGTAGCGCAGCGCAGGGGTCTGGCGGCGAATCTGTGCAATCGCGCGTATCCCTTGGTAGATTTCGTTTGTGGGATTGAAGCAGTGGCGCCCGCCGGAATCGAAGCCGCCCCAAGTTCCGCCGAATAAACATTCGCGCACATAGGCGTCGTCCGATCCGCCGCCATCGAAACCTTGCTCGGTGCCGTAGTAGATGCACGGCACGCCTGGGCTGGTGAGCAAATAGCCGATGGCGAGCACGGCTTGCTGTGAAATCGAATTGCCGTGCATGAAGCGGCGGTAGGGCCGCGCCATTTGGTCGTGGTTGTCGACAAAAGTCACGAACTGGCTGCCCGCCGCGCCATGGTCGGCATAGTTGGTGCGGAACGATTCATAGCGCTGGCGCAGCGCGGCGGGGTTGGCCAAACCCTTGATGACTTCTTCCAGTGAAAAATACAGCGGAAAATCCAGCGCCGCATCCAGTGCCGGAAAGCGCTCGTTGGTGCCTGCGATGCGGCTGTTGCGCCCGAGGTATTTTTGGATCGTGGCATCGTCCGCCACAATTTCGCCGAACAAAAAGAAATTATGCTTGCCGATGCGCCGCGTGTACTCGCGAATGGCATTGCAGAAAATCGCCGCGGCGGAATCTTCCAAATGCTTCACGGTATCAATGCGAAAGCCGTCCAAGTCGGCGCTGGCAATCCAGAATTTATGGACTTTGATCAGCGTGTCCAGCACTGTCGAATGGGTAATGTCCAACTCTTTCAAGCTTAAGAAATCACCATCCCGCGCTTCATGCTCGTCATACCAATTGCGAATCTGACCGCGCCGCTTGAAGGCATCGGACGATTGCAATTCCACCGGCCAGACGGCATCGTCATCCTGCAAGCTGGCCGCCTGCCCATGCTTGCGCCAGAAGCCGAAGGGGTAAGTCTGGCCTTGATAATAGTAGTAGGGAAAATCCCCCGGATAGCCCCAGACATCACCGCTGTGATTGATGACGACATCCAGAATCACATACATCCCGCGCGCATGCGCCGCCGCAGTCAGCTCGCGCAGATCGTCCAGCGTGCCGAAGCGCGGATCGACTTGCAGAAAATCCTGAATCCCATAGCCGTGATAGCTGTCGCGAGAATCCTGGCGATTTTTTAAGATAGGGCTCAACCAAACGGCGCTGCAACCCAAGGCTTGGATGTAATCCAAGCGCCGCGTGATGCCCTTGAGGTTGCCGCCCTGAAACCGGTTGCGCTGAGTAACATCGCGCCCCTGCCCGGCATCGGTGGGGGTAAAAGCCGGCATGCTGGGATCATTGTTATCGAAACGATCGACCAACAAAAAATAGACGAACTGATCGCGCCAATCCGGCGGTGAGGGATGCAGTTGCACGTTCACCGGAAAATCCAAATTGGCGCTGGCGCGCGGCGCAATTGGCATAGCGGTCTCCTGGGGAAAAATGGGACGGATCAGCAATTTTCAAGATAGCCCAGGGTTACGGAAATGCCAGAGCAATAATCGTCTAGTCCGCGTGACATGGGTCATGACATGGGGGTCAGACTCGACATATTTGCGGTTTAACGCGCTGTCTGAAGCATCGTTACTCTTATGGGGTGCTTATTTAGCGCTCGCATACTATTCACCATTACATGAGCAGTTCACTACAAAAAACGGAGCTAGTGGCAAATCCCTCGTTCGAGTCGTTCGCTTCGCTCACTGGGACTGGCCGCCTGTGACATCCAACCCTTCAGCCCAAACGTTGGGGTTTAGGCCACCCGGGCGTAGAATATCTCCTTCAAAAACGTCGGAAGCAAAATCATGGATTTCACTATCGTGCATGAACAAGAAGATGACGGACGTTGGCTAGCTGAAGTACCGGAGTTGCCAGGCGTCCTGGCTTATGGCGCTAACGCTCAAGAAGCGATGTCCAAGGCTGAGGCGCTCGCGCTTCGCGTGATCGCCGAGCGTCTTGAGCATGGTGAAAGCCAGGCGATTGCAATAAATATTTCCATCCCTGTTGCTGCATGAGCCAGTGGCCCTCGGCCAAAGCAAAGCGCGTTCTCTCCGCCTTGTTCCGGCTCGGCTGGGAAATCAAACGTCAGTCTGGCTCTCACAGAACGCTTAGCCGTCCCGGATTCCCCGACTATGTGTTTGCCTTTCACGATGCTGAAGAGATTGGCCCCAAGATGTTAGCCCGCATCGCCAAGCATACGGGGCTATCTCCTCGCGACTTATAGCGCCAAGCCGGTATTATCAAATTTAAACCCCGCAGCTGCGGAACCCGGCAAAGATGTCGATGCGCTCGGGCAGGAAAAAATTACGATACTGGGCATGATGCATGCGCGCGTGAGTGGCGAAACTACCACCCCGCAGACAGTGATGGTTACCAAACCACGGCGCGGAATAATCGCGGTAAGGGTCAGGGGAAAATCCTGCGTAAGGCATGAAAGCGTCGCTCATCCACTCCCACACCCCGCCACCCCATTGAATAGCACCCTGCCTCGCTGCGGCCTCCCATTGCGCCTCGCTCGGCAAGCGGCGTTTTGCCCAACGGCAATAAGCCTGCGCCTCGTAGGCGTTGACGTGCATGATCGGCATATCGAGCGGCAAGGGTAAGCACTGATCGAACCAGCGGCATTGCCACCCGTCCACCCCCTTACGCCAGCGCTCAGGGTGAGATCGTTCTACGCTGTTGCGCCAACGCCCTGCCGCATCCGGCCAAAAATCCGGCGTAGCGTAACCACCGTTCTCGACAAAATTCAAAAATGCACCGCATGAGATGGGCGTGGCATCCATTTGCAGCGCGGGAATCTCTACCGTGTGCGCCCATTTCTCATTGTCGAAGTAAAACCCCTTAGCGTTCTCCTCCTGACCAATACGGGCCAAGCCAGCTGCTATCGTCACTTGCTCGGCCACAATCGGCACGCTGGGCGGTCGCAATCCCAGCGGTGCAGAAAAACCCAAATGGTCGCGCAAGTAGGTGAGCGCTTCCACGTGCATGTCTTCGTGAAACAAGGCCAGCCGGTAGAAATATAATGCTTCATCCGACTCGCCGCAGTGCGCCAGGCGCGCCAGCGTCGCATCGAGTTGCGCGGCGAGCATGTCATACACCGCGCTACGTTCCGGCAAGCTGACCACCCAGCGATCCCGGTGTGGAATGATGCTCGAATTGAAAGTTTGGTCGGGCCCGGCATAACGCGCGGGCAAGGCTGCCTGCACCTGCCCATCCGAACCCAGTTCATGCGGTCCGCGCAAGGTCCACCACTCGGCAAACCAGGCGACATGACCAATTTCCCACGCTACCGGATTGTAGCAAGTGTGGTACGGTACGCGCCATTCTGCATCGGATAAATCATCCACGCAGGCCAACAGATTGCTGCGCGCGTCGCGCATTGCCGCAGCCAATTGATCCTTGTTATAGTGCCTGGCAAGCATGCCTGATTGTTTTGTCTGTAGCATATTCATTCCATCTGCACAAAATCCATGCCCAATACGCAACCCACCTGCGCAATTATCAGCCCAGCATTGGCCAACGCCAACAATGGTAACTGGCACACCGCAGCACGCTGGAAAAAGTTTCTTGCGGCAGATGCGAAAGTCTCCATTGCGCTTGCTTGGGACGGCGCGCCGGTTGACGTGATGATCGCCCTGCATGCCTGCCGTTCGGCGGACAGTGTTGCCCGATTTGCGCTCGCCTATCCGGATCGTCCATTGATCGTCGTGCTCACGGGGACTGACCTCTACCGTGATATCAAAATTAATCGCGCCGCTATGCATTCCTTGGAAGTAGCGACGCATCTGGTCGTGCTGCAGGATCAAGCCTTGCTCGAACTCGAGCCCAGCTTGCGCCAAAAGGCGCGCGTTATCATTCAGTCCGCCCCGCGGTTGGCCCGGATCAAACCCAATAAGACCACGTTCGATTTTATTGCAGTAGGCCATTTGCGCGCAGAGAAAGATCCACTGACCTTGATGCGCGCGGTGCAAGCCCTACCCGCCGCCTCCCCTATCCGGATGATCCATATTGGCGATGCCTTGGATCATGCACTAGGCGATGCAGCGCGGCAAACCATGGCTGGCTGCCCACGCTATCGCTGGCTAGGCGGCTTGCCACGCGCTCGCACCCGGCATTGGATCGCACGCAGTCAGGCGCTGATCCACCCCTCGGTAATGGAAGGCGGCGCCCATGTGATTATTGAAGCCGTGCAATCCCAGGTGCCGGTGCTGGCGAGCCATATCAGCGGCAATATTGGCATGCTGGGTGAGGATTACGCCGGCTATTTTCCCGTGGGCGATGCCGAAGCGCTGGCCAAGCTGATGCTGCGCTTTGCCTCGGATCAGGCCTTCGCCGCACACTTACGCGCCCAATGCGCGGCACGCGCTGCCTTGTTTGAACCGAGACATGAGCAACAGCTCGTGCGACAATTGTTCAACGATGCTAAATTCATAAAATAAACTTTTCAGGATAAGCGAGCTCCCCATGAACACACCAGAACAAATACCCGAAATCAAACTTACCGCGTTTTCGCACGGGGGCGGCTGCGGCTGCAAAATCGCGCCCGCCGTGCTCGCTGAAATACTCCGTAACAGTCAGGGCACGCCCATCCCCGCACAATTGTTGGTGGGTATTGAAAGTTCAGACGACGCGGCGGTGTATCAACTCAACGATACGCAGGCGCTGGTCGCCACCACCGATTTTTTCATGCCGATCGTGGATGACCCATTTGATTTTGGGCGGATCGCCGCCACCAACGCCATCTCGGATGTGTATGCGATGGGAGGCACGCCGATCATGGCATTAGCGCTGGTGGCCATGCCCGTGAGTCAATTGCCTACAGAAGTCATCGGCAAAATAATTCAAGGCGGTGAAGCCGCTTGCCGCGAAGCCGGTATCCCGATTGCCGGCGGGCACACTATTGATTCCGTTGAACCGATTTACGGTTTGGTCGTGATGGGCTTGGTGCATCCTGATCGCGTCAAGAAAAATATGGGCGCTAAACCCGGTGACCAACTCATCCTGGGCAAGCCGCTAGGCGTGGGCGTGTACTCCGCTGCGTTGAAAAAAGGCCAACTCGATGCAGACGGCTACGCACAATTTGTAGCGCTAACGACGCAGCTTAATAAGCCTGGTATTGCGCTGGCAGAACTCGCCGGAGTGCATGCCTTAACCGATGTCACCGGCTTCGGCTTGGGCGGGCATGGGCTGGAAATGGCGCGCGGCGCCAAAGCCACGGCAATCATTGATTGGGCCAAGGTGCCGCTGCTACCGAACGTAGAAGCGATCATCAGCGCAGGCACCGTGACCGGCGCCTCCGGGCGTAACTGGGCAAGCTATGGACATGATATTCAACTGGCCCCACCGCTGGGCCAAGTACAGCAAGACCTACTGACCGATCCGCAAACTTCGGGCGGGCTGCTGGTCGCGTGCGCGCCGGAGGCGGTAGACGAAGTGTTGGCGATTTTCGCTGCGGGTGGTTTTGCGCATGCCGCCGTGATCGGCGAGGTGCAAACCGGGCCGGCGCAATTGCTGGTGCGCTAAGTGTGAGTGGGCGTGGCGTAGATAAGCGCGAAATAGCCCATCGGATCGGTCCACAGCTGCTGCACCGCAAGCCCCGCTTGTTGCAATAAGGCGCGCGCCGATTTCGGCGTGTATTTATACGAATTTTCTGTATGCATACGCTCGTGTGCGGCGAATAGCCGCTCGCCACCGGGCCACGTCACGCGTACCTCGCGCAGCGCCTCAAGATGCATTTCAATACGTGATGCCTGCGTATTGAATAGCGCCACATGCCGCCAATCTTCCAGCCTGAAATCGCTGCCCAAAATGCGGTTGATATGCAGCAACACATTGCGGTTGAACGCGGCGGTGACACCCAGCGCATCATCGTATGCAGCCTCAAGCGTGGCGATGGGTTTGACTAAATCCATGCCGATCAACATGCCATCTTTCGCGCCCATGTTGCGACGCAGCCGCTCCAGCAGCGGCACCGCTTCGGTATCGGAAAAGTTGCCGATGGAAGAGCCCAAATAAAAAAAGGTACGCCGCTGATGCGCGACCGCCGCGGGTAAATCCAATTGCGTGGAGAAATCCGCCCCCACGCCCAGCATGGCGGTATCGGGATATTGGCGGCCCAGATGCTCCAATGCATCGCGTAAAAAATCTACCGAGATATCGACGGCGACATATTGTGCAGGTTGCAGGATCGGAAACAG
>ERZ1292633.391-Hain-H41-02um-R1-391-length-53408-cov-53_pt1 | contig 53408 bp, 49 predicted proteins | sample MGYA00564406_ERZ1292633 | MGnify/ENA primary metagenome ERZ1292633 (study PRJEB36523, sample SAMEA6512639) | groundwater metagenome | collected 2019-01-08 | study: AquaDiva: Metagenomics assemblies of 32 groundwater samples | reverse complement strand
AGAGGGGTTAGGGGAGATTTAAATCCCCCTTAATCGCACCCAGCCCCCCGATATTCTCGGGGGGCTGGTTCAGCCCCCAGTGGGGGCTGGACACGGTCCCCCTTTTCCAAAGGGGGAAATAAATACGTTACTTCACTCGGCTAAATAATTACTATTCCCAGTTATTAACATCGTCACCCAATCCGTTATTATTCTTTTCATCAGGCCCGGCGGACCAGAGTTGGAAGGTGATTTGGTTATAATATGTTCCGGGCAGGGCCGGATTAAACTGCGGCATAATAGCCACGCCGGTTTTCCGGAATGAGTAACTATTGCCCTTGGAAGGATTGTCATAGTCCCGGGAATGGAAATAAACGATGGGCGCCTTCCAGCCGTCAGAAATCTCCCGGAGCGGAACATTACCAAACTGGTCGCTATCCAGATTGCTGTAATCGCTCTCCATAACGCCCAACAAGAAAGGCCCGCCTTTGTCCTGGTTTGAGAGGCAATAGACCACTGATTCAATGCCGTTATTACCGGCAAAGCCACCCGAGTACATATCGGACAGGGTGGTGGGCGGATAATCGCCGTAAGCCGCATAATAACCCTCCAGCCCTGATTGAATCTTGGCAATCAGGGCCCGGGTAATCTGTATCTTGGCCTTGCCTTTAGCCGTCAATAAACTCATGGTAACCATCGTGGTCAGAACCGCAATGATGCTGATGACTATCAATAATTCCACTAAAGTGAAGCCCTTATTTCTCATAATTCACCCCTCCTTTTTGTGTAATAATACTATATTAAACTACTCAAATCAAGAAAAATTAGTAACTTCTGCCACGAAGACACAAAGGCACTAAGGATAAATTTATTCTCATCTCTCTTTGTGTCTTGGTGTCTTTGTGGCTAAATTTTATATTATACTGCAAGAACAGTTATGATTCTTTATCTTCCTTGCCGCCGGTAAATATATCAAAGATAGGCCCGAGCACCGGCTTTATCATACTGAAATTGAATATCAGTTCCCAGGTAGTGATATGCTCCACCTGGCGCACCTCTTTGATATGAGTCAGAAATAGTGCAGAAATAAGCAGCCGTAATAAGCCGGAGATAAGAAACAAAACCTGAAGAGACGATACCAGAGTAATATGCCAGCCAAAGATGAAAAGAGAGTCGGGCATATAAAGCGTCAGCCATCCGCCCAGAATGGACCCGAGGGATACGCCGGTATTGGTCAGGAGCGAGAAATAAGCCACGCATCTGGCCCGTTTGGCCGGCGAGACCGCATCGAATATGAAGTTGCCGACCGCCAGATTAAACCCGCTCCAAACTACACCGGCGCAAATCTGGTATATTACTACGGCATAAAAATCAGGCGATAATAGCCAGAGTATCGGAATGAAGGATATTAACCATCCGGTGAAACAGAGTATTCTCCGGTTGCCATAGCGGTCGCAGAGCCGGCCCCAGTAGCGCATGACCAGGAATTGCGCAATGACATTTATGGCGTTAATAATGGTGAACTCGGCGTATGAAAACTTCAGGTCACGGAACATATAGACCGTAAAGAACGGACCGGAGATAGCCACGGCCATACTAATCAAGGCAATATAGAAAACAAACCTGGCAAAATTAGATTTAGGCGAGCGTCTCAGGAAATCCCACAAACTAAAATAATCCTCCTTTTTTACCACATATTCCGGTTCGGACATTTTATTCAGGTAATATGCCGAGACCCCCCGGCTGATAAAGGCCAAGCCAAAAATAATGCCATAGCCGAGCCATTCATTTACCGGCTGGAGATAATGAAGAATAACCAGACCGGCCAGCAGAGATGAGCCAAATGAAAATATTGACGCCAGACGGTTACGTTGGGCAAAATACTTACCGCGTTTATCCGGCTCGGTCAGGTCGCCCATTAAACTGTTCCAGGCCGGCACGGTAAACTGCCCGGCCGCCGTGTAGATGGCCATACCGATAATAAGCAACACAGGCCCAATATCTCGGAAGATAAGCGGCAACAGGAAGATGGGCAACCACATTATCATCTGGATAACAACGCCGGGGATAATGAGCGACTTCCGTTTACGATGCTGGTCCAAAATATCCACGGAAATCAGTTGCGCCACAGTTCCAACGGCTGGTGGTATGGCCGCCAGGAATCCTATAAAAAGATCACTTGCCCGGAGAAATACCGCAAAAGGCAAAATGTATCCATCACCAAATCCGGTCATTAGCGAAGCGGCGCAACCCTCAATGATAGAATATCGTAAACTTTTCTTCTTCGTCTCAGTTACACTATCTTGAACATTACGAGCGGGTTGTTTTGGGGCTGGCGCATTCTCATCATCAGTCGGGTTATTCATAGACGTGTTTAACGTGTATATTTTATCAGGGTGGCCCTTTTCCTGGCTTCAGCCGCATCGGGGTGTTCCGGATACCAGTCGGCAAATTCCTTAAATTCAGCAATTGCCTTTTCCTTAGGCCCAACCTTTGACAGGCAAACCGCCCGCCGGTATTTTGCCTCAGGATACCGCGGGTCAGAAGCATACTTATCCATAAAGTTGGTATATGCCTCTATGGCCTTGTCTTCCCTAAAAGACCAGGAATAAATATTAGCCACCCGCCAGGCCCAATCCGGAGACCCGTTTTTTATTGCGGACTTCTCTATAGTTCCCAATCCCCAGTTGCTCAATACGATAAAAGGAATAATAAAAATAACCAGGAGAATTGCGACGATGATAATGGCTTTTGTCATATCTATTTTCCTTTAAATTTAGGCGGTCTTTTTTCCAGGAACGCCCTCAAGCCCTCCTGGGCGTCTTCGGTAGTAATAAGTATCCGGAAAAGTTTGGCTTCCAATTTTAGCGCTTCTCCGAAAGGCGTTTCCAATCCGTTATTGACCACCTCGATAATTGCCTTGGTTGATAAAGGACTCTTGGAGGTAATCTTTTTGGCAAGTTCCATCGCCGCATTCATAATCTGGTCCTTAGGATAAATCGCATTAACCAGTCCAATTCGGTAGGCCTCCTGAGCATTAATCGCTTCGCCGGTTAGCAGAATCTCCATTGCTTTACCCCGGCCGATAAGCCGGGCCAACCGCTGGGTGCCGCCGTAACCCGGCATTATGCCCAGATTAACCTCGGGCTGGCCGATTTTAGCGTCTTCTGAAGCAATCCTAATGGTACAGGCAATCGCCATCTCGCAGCCGCCGCCTAAGGCGAACCCGTTTATGGCCGCAATGACCGGCTTACCCAAGTTCTCTATCCGGTTGAATAAATCCTGGCCCTTGAGCATCTTTTCTTCGGCCGTATGCGAGGTCAGTTCTGCCAGTTCGCCCACATCTGCCCCGGCTACAAATGCCTTGCCGCTGCCGGTAATAATCACGCACCAGATATTCTCATCCGGCTTGATTTTACCCAGGATGTCAAACAGTTCGTTAATCGTCTCATCATTAAGGGCATTGAGTTTGGTCGGACGGTTAAGGGTAATTATCCCGATTCTGTCCTTTTCCTCATATAAAATGTTGTTGTATGGCATACATTACTCCTCGTATGTGCGATGAATCGCACCGCTACTGATATCATTGTAGCGGTTTGATTTATCAAACGCTCTTATAGGGTGTCTTTATTACATCCCCTTATATACCGGTCTTCTTTTCTGTAATATTGAAGTCAACCCTTCATAAGCATCCTTGGTTGAGAATATCTCGGTGAGATATGCCAGTTCCATCTGGATGCCATTTTCCAAACTGCCTTTCAGTCCGTCTTCAATAACCTTGTTAGCCAACCGTAGGGCAATCGGCGCCTTATACGAAACCTTCTTGCTTATCTGCGCTTCAAGGACATCAGAGCTATTTGCAAGTTTACCGGTCATCAATAAATCAATCTTATCATCGCCAAATAATGCTCTTATCTTTTCGGTCTGGGCGGATGACATTATTGTCTTTAACATCCGCGCCTTGGGGTCAGGGCCTTTGGCTATCTCTTTTATCTGGTTATTCAAATTAGAGATAAAAACTAACTCCGCCAGCCCCATTTCACTGGCCAGTTTAGCATTAATAATGTCGCCTGTAAATATCAGATATTTAGCCAGATGCTTACCAATCAGCCGCGGCAGGCGCTGGGTTCCGCCCAACCCGGGATAAATCCCGATGCCGGTTTCGGGAAATCCGATGCTGGCTCTTTCGGTCATCAGGATAATGTCGCAGGCCAGCGCCAGTTCAGCCCCGCCGCCCAAAGTTAAGCCGTCTATCTTGGCAATAACTATCTTTGGGCTTTTATCAATCCTTAATAATAATTCCTGTCCCTGGCGGGTGAATTCCACTATATCATTTATCTTGTTCTGCTCAATCTTCTTGACGAAGAATCCGATATCAGCCCCGGCCACAAAGGCCTTGCCCTTGCCTTCAAATACGATGGCCTTGACATTAGTATCCTGCTCTGCCCTACTAAATGCATCGACCAGTTGCCTGACTACTTCTTCGTTAAGGGCGTTTAATGCCTCAGGTCGATTGATGATAATGGTGGCGATATTATCTTGGACCAACAAATCAACTAACTTAAATGTCCAGGGTTTAGCATCTTGAGCAGTCATAACTTTTGGCGCGGTGAGTTTATATTTGGCGCATATTTCCTGTACCATCTCCTGCGCCTTATACATCCCGGTTTTGTTCATCATCTCAAATGGCCCGCGCACCCATCTCAACCCAATCTTGGCGCCCCTATCAATGTCCTCAATACTAGCAATGCCTTCATCAACCAGTTGCGTGGCCACCAGCCATACCACAGACAGCAACCTATTGCCGATTGACTCAATCTTGGACTCGTCAACAGAACCGCTCATATCCCACTTGGCATTTTTATCAAACTGGACCTTCAGCCCTTTGGCCGTGGCATAGAAGGCGCCTAATTCCTTGCCCAGCGTCTCGGTAGAATGATAGGCAATGGGAATTCCCGTAACATTCATCAGCAGGAACGGACCCATCCCAATCTTGAATGTCCGTTTAGCCGCTTCGTCAATCGTAACCACATTAGCAATGCCTTCATCAAGTATCCGCACTGCCTCGTTCAGCCAGGGAACGAAGAACCTGTTTACCGCAAAGCCCGGCGCATCCTTGACTACAATAGCCGTCTTGCTGGTACGATTGGCAAAATCCTCGGCCCGCTCTATGGTGGCGGCCCCGGTCTTGACGCCCGGAATAATCTCCAGCAGACGGTTCTTTGCCGGATGATAGAAATAATGCAGGCCCACAAACCGGTCCGGCCTTGAAGTCACCTGAGCCAGTTCAGATACCCTGAACGATGAAGTATTAGTGGCCAGAATAGTCGAGGGCAGGCAAATTCTGTCAAGGTTCTTGAATAAATCCGTCTTGACGTTCTTATCCTCAAAGACCGCCTCAATAACCAAATCAGCGTCTTTAAGTTCGTTAATATCAGTAGTGCCTTTAATATTATTGAGTATCTGTTGAACCTTTTCCGGAGAGAATATCTTCTTTTGCGCGCCTTCATCAAGGAGTGCCTTGATATTACTCAATCCCTTATCCACGAATTCCTGTTTGACATCAACCATTACCACCTGGATATTTTCCTGGGCAATCTTCTGGACGATGCCTGAACCCATTGTGCCGGCGCCGACCACGCCGATCTTGGTAAATTGGCTCATTAAACAACCCCCTTCAGTGTATATTTATTCCGGGAACGCTTCTACAATAACCGCCATTCCCTGACCTCCGCCGATACAGGCCGATGCCATTCCGTATCGCTTGCCCAACCGCCTGAGTTTATATAAAAGCGTCATGGTCAGCCGGGCGCCGGTTGCGCCATAGGGATGCCCGTAGGCAATCGCCCCACCATCAATATTAGTTTTATTACGGTCCAGTCCTAATTCTTTTTCTACGGCGATATACTGCGCGGCAAACGCCTCGTTAATCTCTACTAAGTCAATATCACTGAGTTTAAGTCCGGCCGCATCCAGCGCCATTTTGCAGGACGGCACCGGACCGATGCCCATAATATGCGGCTCAACGCCTGAGGCAGCCGATGCTACCAACCGTCCCAATGGCTTGAGATTCATCTGGGCGGCCTTCTGGGCTGAAGCCAGAACTACTGCGGCCGCGCCATCCACGATACCGCAGGAATTCGCCGCGGTTTGCACCCCATCCTTATTATAAACCGGAGGGAGTTTGCTGATTTTATCCAGTGTTGTCTCGGGCTTGGGATGCTCATCAGCGCTGATTGATTCCACGCCTCTGGGTAATTTAACCGTGCGCGGTTTGAGATTATGCGCCTCTAATTTGCAATTGGTTACCGGAGTGATTTCATCATTGAGATAACCGTTCTTTATAGCAATGCCGGACCTCTGTTGTGAGAGGATGGCGAATTCATCTGATTCCTGCTTGGTAATCTTGTATTTCTTGGCTAGGTTCTCGGCTGTCAGGCCCATCGGGCAATCGCAGGAGGTATCCATAAACGCCTCCCAGAGATAATCAACGAAATTAGGCTTACCCAAAGGAAACCCCATCCGCCCGCCGAAAGAGGCCACCGGCACCTGGGTCAAATTCTCCGCTCCACCGGCCAGGACGAAATCCGCTTTGCCGAAATAGATTTGTTCAGCCGATTGGACTATGGCCTCAAAACTGCTGGAGCAGATGCGCTGAACCGAATGGCAGGGCGCGCTAATCGGCGCGCCGCTATATAATCCAATATGGCGCGGAAAGAAGAACGCATCGCCGCTGGAAGCCGCCACATTGGCAAAAACAACTGATTCAATCTGGTCCGGCTTGATGCCGGCCTGGGCAATAGCCGCCCGGGAAGCAATCACGCCTAATTCTACTGCTCCGACATTGGCAAATGAGCCCATAAACCTGCCGAAGGGTGTGCGCTTGCCGGCCAGAAAAACTATGCCGTCATACCTAGCGCCATAGCCATTGACCTTGTCTTTGAATCCTTTGACTTGAGGCGGGACGATGTATTTCTTGTCCATAATCTCTCCTCTCTATTCAATTCTATCTAATGGGTATTTTAATTATATTACAAACCGGGTCAAGAATAAACTATTATGATTATATATGTTGATAAATCAATGAGTGAGAGTAGAATAAAATGGCGATGGGAACGCTCTTAATTATTGTAGCCGGCATTCTGGTGGGGTTCCTGATTTTCATAAGACCGGCTTTAGGGCTGGGCATTATCCTCTTAAGTGCCCTGTTTCTGCCTGAAATAGAATTCGGCAGTGTCGGTGTCTCCAGAGGGATTCAGGCGCGGGAGATTTCGGTCAGACCAGAAGATTTCTTCATCATGCTGGTTGGGATTGGCTGGTTTGTGGAAGCGGCTATCCGTGGGCGAATGCCTTCCATAATTCATAATCCGCTTAACATCCCCATTTTGGTTCTGACACTGGTGATGATATCTGCCACCATATTGGGCATAGCCCAAGGCACAACCACTTTCGGAGCCGGCATCCTTTATACGCTCAAGAAGATTCAATACTTTATTGTTTTCTTTCTCATTATAGGAAATGTCAAAACATTCAAGGAGGTTAAGAGTAACATAACCCTGCTGATTATCTTTTCCGTGGTGGTGGCTCTATGGAGCATTGTAGAATACTTTTTCTTAGTGGGCGGAGTAGCCAGAATAACCGGACCATTTATGCGTAAGGGACAACCGCCTATCTTGGGTGGATTCTTTCTGATGATTATCTTCTTGGGGATAAGTTTCTTTATGCGCTACACTGAATTCCGCAAGCGGATTCCTATGCTTATCATAGTAGTTATCTCTTTTCTGGTCATTATTTTTACCAAGACCCGCTCTTCTTATGTTGGCGCATTTATTGGCTTAATCGCCTTCGGCATTATCTTCAGGAAACCAGCATTACTGGCTATTCCGATACTGCTGGTTATTACGATAGACATTATTTTCCCGACCGTAATAGCGGAAAGAATTCATACTATTGGCGGAATATGGCAGAGGGGTGAAACGACCAGCCCTTATGCGCCCTCATGGGATGTCCGGGTCGCAACATGGAAAGAGGTGATGCCGGAAATAATGGCTTATCCCCTGCTCGGCAAGGGTGCCGGATGCTACTCACTTGCCTGGCTGGATAACCAATATGTTACGGATTTACTTTATATGGGTGTTATCGGTTTAGGTGTATTTATCTGGCTGTTGTTCAGGATATTTAAGACCGTATTTTACCTCAGTAAATCTCCCCCTCCTTCAACCCCAAGCGAAGGAATAGAATATAGTTATGTTATGGCTTTATCGGCCGGGTATCTGGGCGGGCTGATAGCCCTAATTATCCACGGGATGGCGGTAACTACATTCTACAACATCCGGACAATGATACCATTCTGGTTTTTGACCGGATTAGTAATAGTTAGCCGTGACCTGTTTTTAAGAACCGAAGATATAAAATCTCCACTTACATACAATGCTTAATAATATGCTAATACCGGAATCATTGCAACAGGAACTCCTGAAAAAGGCCACTTGGGGTGATGCACTCTCATTTATATTATCCGCCAATACAGGCATAGCCGAATGGACACTAAAGGCACACATCCTAGATATGCGCTCAACCTTCTGGAGATTATTGCTACCCAAACCGGTGCAAGGTAATATCCTACATATCGGTAGCGCTGATTGGGGAAAGAACGCCCTGGCACTCGGGAAATCTGCTTCTAAAATAACCTATTGGGATAACCAGGAATGGCGTCTCCGACTGGTAGAAATACGCCTCAAGGAAAGCGGGCTTACCAACGTAGAATTTATCAACCAAACACCTCAAACATCTGCTGGATTTGACCTGGTAGTCATATACGACACCTCGGTCATCGGTGGTATTACAGGATTACCTAAGGTATCCCCTCTCTTAAAAACAGATGGCGTTTTATATATCAATACTGCAGATAGTCCGAGGAAATATAAACAGCTATTATCAGGAAATGGATTTGATAATATAACTGTCTATAGCCCGATACCCCACTATCTGCACTTTAACTATATAATACCGATAGATGGAAAACCCATCTTCCAATATAGATTAGAGCAAATGGCCACGGACGAACTATCCAGAAAACTAAAAAGATGGGCTATATCAATATTACTTCGTCTGGGTATACTAAAATACTTTATGACTAATTTCAGCATTATCGCACATAAATGATATGTTAACACTTATTAATAACTATTTAGAACAGAACTGGAAACAAATCGTACCGTCAATACCCAAAACTGATAATCTCAAGTTTCTCCTGATGAGCGGCGGCCTGGCCCGTAATCTCAAAGCCACCTTCTTGGTCTTTACAGACAAACCCACACCGCTGATAATTGTCAGAATCGCTGATGATGCCTGCGGCAAGGATTATATCAGACAGGAATACAATAACCTTACCACGCTCTCTAATAAATACCAAATGAGTAATGCAGCCCCTCAAGCCCTGCATCTAACCGAAATAGAAAACCATCTTTTATTATTCCAGTCCTGCGTGAACGGCACGCTACTTTTAAAACATAAGCAATTTGACCTGTTTGCCCAGACCTGTGATTGGTTATTCACCTTCCATCTCAAGACAAAACAGGACAGTATTTCTCGGGAATCTTATATTCAGAATATCAAGACACAGATTGACCTTATCGCTAAATCAATAGAAATCTCTCCAGAACTCAGAGAATTATTTGCTGAAATCCATAAGAAATGCGATAAGTTACCCAAAGGTATTACCGTGTTATCTCACAATGATTTCTCACCTCGAAATATAATGATTGGTCGCGACGGAAGAGTTTCAGGGGTAATTGACTGGGAATACGCCCAACCACAAGGAATGCCATTGAGGGATTTATATCACCTCGCAGGATATTATTACCCTGCAAAGGGTCATAACGAATTGCTCGCTAATTTTCAGCGGACGTTCTTTGAACAGAATAGTTTTTCTTCTCTGGTCCGCGAGAAAATTATATCATACTGTAATACATTGGAACTTGACATTGCTTCGGTAGAACTGTTCTTCTGGCTATATCTTATTTTGCCGATGGAGGAATCCATCAGATTATCAATGCCTTATTTCCCGCTCTGGAAAGGCAAACTGTTTGTCCTAGAATCATTGGTCAAACAACGCCATAACCTGAAATTTATACTGTAGATGAAAATAGCCCTTATCTTTCACGGTATCATGCCTGAGGTGATGGCCGGCGGAGAAAAAGCCATTGCAATGATGGCCAAGTATCTTGCCCAAAACAGCCATCAAGTACATGTGATTATCACCCAGCGTAAAAAAGGATTAGATTATAAGGAAACCCAAGATGGTTATCAACTGTGGAGAGTCAAAGGCGTTAATATCCCCAGATTAAGGTTAGTTACGCAACTGGCCTGTGTTTGGCAGATTCTACATAAAACCAAACCTGATGTTATTTTCGGATTAGGCATATCTCCGGGCGGTCTTTCAGCCGCCCTATTCGGTAGGTTGATGGGAATACGCTCGGTTACGATGGTTCAAGGACGCGACCTCATGCACGGCTCGCGGGCCTTGAGCCGCCTAACACTCGGATGGTCTGACAAAATAGCAGCACTCTCAACTGATGCCCGAACTAAATTATGCCGCATTATCAATCGCACTGATACCCAGATAATACCATACGGAATAGAACTGTCCGATTCTGATCCTGTCGGTAATAGAAGAATATCAAATCTCCTTTATGTCGGAAGGTTGAATAATGAAAAAGGCGTGGAATACCTAATTCGCGCTATAACTAAGGTTAAACAAACAATCCCTGATATAAAACTAAATCTCTGCGGCGATGGACCGGAAAGAAAAAACCTCACAGATTTAAGTAACCAACTGGGATTAAAGAATAATATCAAATTTATCGGAATGACCGTGGCTGAAGAGACGCGAAAATGTATGCTTGAATCAGCCGTACTGGTATTGCCGAGTGTTGAAGAAGATTTCGGGCTGGTTAATTTAGAGGCAATGGCAAGCGGATTACCAATCATTGCATCAAGAGTAGGCGGTATTCCTGATATTGTTAAAGATGGGATTAACGGGTTATTAACCAAACCGGGTAACCCTGATGACATCGCCGATAAGATTATTACCCTATTAAAGGATACCGAATTATATAATCGTATCTCGTCGAATAACCTTTCCGAGGCAAAAAATTATGACTGGAAGGTTGTTATCAATAAATACGAAATGGCTTTCTCTGAAACAATAGCGAATAAGCATAAATCAAACTCATTACAAGTTCTATTCTTAACCAGTTGGTACCCAAGTAATACCAGACCTATCGCGGGAAACGCTGTAAAGGAACATGCATCAGCCGTAGCGTTATCACATCAGGTAACCGTTGCCTATCAGGACATCTCCCTAAAAACTGGGCCCCAAATATCCGATAAACAAGAGGAAGGCATCAGGGTTATTCGTTTACGACCGTTTTATTCGGTTAACGTGCCCGCAGTTAATTACCTAGGTTATCTCTGTAACACACTTAAGTGTTATCAATACCTGAAAAAGCAGGGCTATAAACCGGACATCATCCATTGTAACATCTTTGATACTGCCCTACCAGGCATGATATTAGGCAGATTATACCGCGTACCGGTTGTTATATCGGAACACTGGAGCGGATTCAGGACTAAGCAACTTTCCTGGCGGTCAGGATGGCTGGCTAAATTCGGAGCAAATCGCGTTGATATGGTTCTACCGGTCAGCAAAGCGCTTCAGCAAGAGATGGAATCATACGGGATTAGGAACAGATTCAGCGTTGTTCCTAACACGGTCAACACTTCACGTTTTTCCAGTATTCCAAATAATAAAAAGCCAAGCCAGACAACGAAAATACTCCTTGTCACAAGTTTAACCAAAATCAAGGGCGTTTATTACCTGATTCAAGCCCTGTCCAAAGTGAAAGATAAAAGAACTGATTTTACCGTTGACATCATCGGGGACGGCCCGCTAAGAAAAGAATATGAAGACCTAGTAAAAACATCGGGTTTAGCCCGTTATATTATTTTCCACGGGCTAAAAAAGCACTGCGAAATAGATGTATTTATGAAGAACTGCGATTTCGTGGTGATTCCAAGTTTATGGGAAAATGCCCCTGCTCCGCTGATTGAAGCCCTGGCTTGCGGCAAACCGGTAGTGGCCAGCAACGTAGGCGGAATACCCGAGGTGCTTAAACCGGAAATGGGGATTTTGGTACCTCCGGAAGATGAGGAAGCATTAGCCACGGCAATTGACTCTATGCTGAATAAATATAACTCATATAATCAGAAGATACTGAGTCGATATGCTGACGAGAATTTCAGCTACCAGGCAATTAATAATAAATTAACGTCCATATATAAAGAAATAATCAGATGACTAATTTCGTCTCTATTATAACTCCAACTTATAACCATGAAAAGTATATAGTCACCTGCATAAATTCAGTGCTTAGCCAGACCTATCAGGACTGGGAAATGATTGTCATTGACGATGGCTCCACTGACAAAACTCCTGATATCATAAAAAGGTTTACGGATACACGCATCAAATACATCCATCAGGAACATTCAGGCATATACAATATCGGCAAAACCTATAATAAGGCATTAGCAATGGCTAACGGCAATATCATCGCTATACTGGAAGGAGACGATTACTGGCCGCCTCAAAAACTAGAACATCAGATACCGACCTTTGATAACACCAATATTGTCCTGAGTTACGGCGATGCATGCGAAATTGACTCGCAAAGTAAAATAACCCACCGCCACTTTGCATATATTCCCGATACTCAAACCAGACAGAATCAACCCATCGGCTCAATAATAAAATATTTTATAACACCCTGCAGTTTTATCCACTCGCCTACTGTCTGCTTAAGAAAAGATGCCCTTATAAAAATGGGTGGATTCGTCCAGCCGGAGTATATCCCGTCCGTAGATTTTACCACATGGTTCAGGATGGCACTTGAAGGTGAATTCAGTTATATTCCGCAGGTATTGGGCTACTGGCGCAGGCATATCAAAAATATCAGTTTACAGGAAAACTTCAATCTAATACAGGGCGCCATAAAGTACTCCCAGGACTTTATTGACAATTACAGGCATCAAATTGAATCGTTGCATATTAATATAAATATTGAAAAACTAAAATCTGGCCTGGCAGAACTATCAATCACAGCAATTAACAGGAAAGATTACAACATGGCTCTGCATCATCTCGAAATAGGCGAGAATAGATTGGCCCGCAGATATTTCTTCCAGCACCTCAGGGCGCGCCACAAACTGCTCCACCTAGAAGTCCTCGTATTGATAGGAATTCTTTCATCGTATCTAGGATTAAAAATCCCCCGACTGCTGGGAGGAATTCTCCGGTCCGTAAAACGATATACTACCTGATTTAATATATGCTTCATCTTACAGAATCCTATGCTAAGGAATGTTATAATAAGGCATTCAGACATGGCCTTGAGGAATATCAAAAAGTCGCTAACGAACAGGCCTTGAAATATATTACCAAAACCACTGATATCAAGGTGCTGGATATCGGTTGCGGTGCCGGCCAGTGGGCTATGGCCATCGCCCAAATGCATCATTCGATAAATGTAATCGCCCTAGATATTAATCAATACGCTCTGGATTTAGCCCGGGCATATGCCGATAAACATAATATCCACAACATTAAATTTATCAGAATGTCGCACGATGAATTACCAATACATTTTAAAAGTTCATCCTTTGATGTGGTCTTATGCAACAGCGTTCTGCCATACATCAATGAAACCGAAGCGTTTAGAATAATGAGTATGTTGCTTAAAACGAATGGGATAATTTTGTCAATGTGGAATCATCATATCGGATATTATTTCCGTCGCCTGATAAAAGGCATCAGCCATCTTAAAACAGGCGATATCGTTTTTAGCCTAAATATCATATTAAGAAACTCGTTGCGCGAATATATCTTTAAATCGTCAACCAACGAACATATCATCTATTATAACCAGGTTAAAAGAACCGCCCAATGTTACGGGCTCCGAATAGAAAGAATACCGTTTATACCGTTAATGGACTATCAGAGAGAATATCTAAGATTGCCTTATGTCTGGAATTTCAGGGGGATAAAAATAAATGATTAGTTATATAAGGGCATTGAAAGCATTGCCGAAATTCACCTATTCTGCCCTGAAAGGCATTCCTGTATTCTACGGACATGAAGTGGGGCTTGAGGCATTTGAATCACTCTGCCGATTCCTTGCTGGCAACAGCTACCAGACCCTTTCTGCAGATGAGTACTATCAGGCAATAAAATCAGGCGAGGCACCATCCTCATCGAAGAAGATTGTCCTGACCTTTGATGACGGCCGCCGGAATAACTGGGCAGTCGTTTATCCGCTCTTAAAGAAATACAATCTCAAAGCAATCTTTTTCATTATCCCGCCGTGGATAAAAGAAGCCCCGGCTGGTATCAACTTAAATGACTACTGGCAGGGACGAATCGGGTTGGGCCAGATTTACCAAAACCTCAGAGATGAACCGTATCTCACCTGGCCTGAGGTGCAAGAAATGTCACAAAGCGGCGTGGTTGATATCCAATCACACGGCCTTTACCACCAATTATGCTTTACAGATAAAGTGCTTATTGATTTCCAATATCCTAAATCCTGGGGCACGCCGGCTTACGGCGATATCTGGACGGCTTATGACAAGAAAGAACCTGAGGCACTCTGGGGTGCGCCGGTTTACCCCACGGCCTGGTCTGAAACAGTTGAAAGAAAATACCTGCCTGATTTGAACCTGCTAAAACTCAGCTGTAATTATGTCTCTGAAAATGGCGGAATAGAGTTCTATCGTTTATCTGATTGGAAAACGAAACTACACCGGATAGTCAACGACTACCGGAAAACACACCAAATGGATGATAATTTCGCAATTAACCAGACGTCAAGCCAGACAGATATGCGTAACGACCTGGAAACAGCCCGATTGGCCATTGAGAATAAATGCCATAAGAAAATAAACCATCTGGCATTACCATATCATAGAGGCAACCAACTGATTTACCAAGCCGCAAAAGAAGCCGGCTATAAAACAATCTTTAATGGTTTGGCAGGGATTAAATTCAGACTCATTACAAACGAAGAGATATACCATATCGGTCGCATCCAGATGAGGTGGGCAATGATGCTGCCTGGCAAGGGTCGCTTGACATTACCACAAAAAATGGTAAACAAGGTCTTGGGACGTCATCATATTATAGAGGAATAAATGAGCATTGCTATACTGATTAAAAAATACAAGCCGCTGGTTTCGGTGATTATCCCCTCTCTGGACGGTTATCGAAACGGCAATGTGCCGAAACTAATTGAAGCGATAAAAGGCCAGACCTTTCACGACCTTGAGGTAATTCTGGTCAAAGGCGTTATGCCCTGCGCCAGAGCCCATAATGCAGGCGTCAATTACGCCACCGGAAAGATTATCGTCTTCTTCGACGACGATATCATACTCGGTCACGACCACATTATTGAAAACCTGATAGCGCCGTTTGCCGCGCACCAGGCCATCGGCATCACCGGCGCATCGCAACTCCTGCCTCCTGACGCCAACCGTTTTCAAAAGAGATGTAATAAAGAGTTTGACCGTTTCCAATTCCCGGTAATAAATGAGATGATAGAATCGGACATGGCCACCCATGCGGCAATGGCCATACGCAAAAATGTCTTTATGAAAGCCGGCCAGGAGAATGTCAATCTTATCTACGGCGATGACCCTGAGTTCAGAGCCCGCCTGCGCCAGGCCGGCTATAAAATAGTCGTCGTGCCCCAGACGTGGATTTATCACCCGCCGCCCAAGAATCTGATAAGTTTTCTGCGAATCTCGTTCCAGAGAGGCAAAGGCGCGGCCCACGATTTTCTGAACTACCCTGACCTTATCTATGAAACTCCACCTGCAAATGCAAAAACCTTTGTTTCGCATCGCTCATTTCTTTACAGGGTTTTAAGGGCGATCATTCAAAATATAGAGGCAACCCTAAAACTAAAACTCATATTCCTCTCTGTAAGAATATCTTATGAGATTGGCTATGGTTTGGGCCTATTACGGGAAATCTTTAGAAGCCAATCCGTGTCCACTAAAGACGGATCCACCTCTGGAAAATAATCAGTGGGTCCCTTCAAATGCCCGGGCTACGCGCAATATGGTCGCTTCGTCAAACGGTTTGCCCAGGATATGCAATCCCACCGGCAGATTATAAGAATCATTACCGGCCGGTATGGAAATGCCCGGTATGCCGGATAGGTTTGCCGTGACTGTCAGCACATCGCTCAGATACATCTTTAATGGGTCATTGATATTCTCTCCTATCTTGAATGGCGGAATCGGCGAGGTCGGCCCGATAATCACGTCCACCTTCTTAAACACCTCGTCAAAGTCCTGCCTGATGAGCCGCCGGACCTTTAATGCCCTGAGGTAATAAGCATCATAATATCCGCTGGAAAGCGCAAAGGTGCCCAGCATAATCCGGCGCTTTACCTCTGGGCCGAATCCCTCGCTGCGCGTCTTACTGAGCATCTCCTTTAAGCCGGCGCATCCATCAGCCCGGTTGCCGTAAATAGTTCCGTCATAACGCGCCAGATTGGAAGACGCCTCGGACGGCGCAATAATATAATATGTGGCGATGCCGTATTCTGTATGTGGCAGTGAAACATCCACAATCTTTGCCCCGGCTTTCTCCAATTTCTTAATGCCCTGCTTTACTGACTCCTTGATATCATTATCAATGCCCTCGGCAAAATATTCCTTGGGCAGGCCGATTCTTATGCCCTTGATATCCTTGTCAATCTCTGCAAGGAAATCCGGAACAGGCACATTAACCGAGGTGGAATCCTGCTTATCGTATCCGGCAATGGCCTGCAAAAGCAAAGCCGCATCAGAAACGGTTCTGGCCATCGGCCCAATCTGGTCTAATGATGAAGCAAAGGCAATCAAGCCGTAACGTGAGACCAGGCCGTAAGTGGGTTTTAGTCCGACAATCCCGCAGAAAGAGGCCGGTTGCCTGATAGAGCCGCCGGTATCAGAACCAAGCGCCAGGGACGCCATATCAGCCGCCACGGCCGCGGCCGAACCGCCGGACGAACCACCCGGCACCCGTTCTAAATCACGCGGGTTATGCGTCGGATAGAATGCCGAATTCTCGCAAGAAGAACCCATGGCAAATTCGTCCATATTGGTCTTACCGATAATTATGCCGTCCTCTGCCTTGATTCGTTTTATCACATAGGCATCATAAGGCGGCACAAAATTCCCCAATATCTTTGAGCCGCAGGTGGTCTTAACGCCGTCTGTGCAGATATTATCCTTGATGGCAATCGGAATGCCGGCCAGCCGGCCTAATTTATCACCCCGGCTGATTTTCTCATCTACCATCTTGGCCTGCTGTATGGCAGAATCATTAGTGAGCGTCAAGTATGCCTTTATTTTCGGCTCGGTCTTTTCTATGTGCTGGAATAAGTCAGTTACGACATCCTGGACACTAACCTTCTTGCTAGCAATCAGATTCCTGATTTCTAATGCGCTATGTTTATATAATTCCATAATCAGATTAGTTTATTTCCCTTCATACTAAATGGCTCACCCGCACCGATAATAATATGGTCTAAAACATTAATGTCAATGATTTTACCTGCTTCAATCAATCTTTTAGTCAATCTGATATCATCATCTGACGGCTCAGGATTACCTGAAGGATGATTATGCGCCAGAATAACCGAAGCCGCACTGGCCGAAATCGCCTCCTTGAATACCTCTCTCGGATGGACAATACTGGCATCCAAACTACCAGCAGAAATCTCTTTATATTTAATCAGCCGGCTCCTCGTATCCAGCATAACAAGCACGAAACATTCCTTTTCCTTATCGCGCAACTCTCCCTGCAGAAGCGCCTGGACATCAGACGGCTTTTTTATAATGGGTTTCTCCATTCTTAAAGCCGATTGCTTGCTCACCCTTATGCCTAGTTCCAGTCCGGCCTTAATCTGGGTTGCCTTTGCCAATCCGATTCCCTTGAGTTTAGATAGTTCTTCTACAGAGGCATTGGCAATCGCCCGTAAATCCTTAAACTTATTAAGAAGTTGTTCAGCCACTCTCAAGACCGGCTCGCCTTTAACCCCTTTTCCTATTATTACAGCCAGAAGTTCTATATCAGAGAGTTTACCCGCACCCAGTTCCTGTAATCGCTCCCGTGGTCTGGCCGAAGCCGGTAAATCACGAATCTTAAACGATTCTTCCATATCTAATTTAGTTTATCACCCTTCTGTCCCTGTGTAAACGATTTGAGATTATCTTTATAGACATTTGCTACTATCGGTAAATACCCCTGCAAACCGGCGATATATCCCGTGCTCCAGGCAAACTGGAGATTATAACCGCCGGAAACACCGTCAATATCCAGTATCTCGCCGGCTAAATATAGACCTTTGGCCTTGAGCGATTCCATGGTCCGGGTATTAACCTCATCCATAGCCACACCGCCGGCTGTGACCATGGCTTCATCAAATGAGCGCGGCCTTTTAATAATTATTGGCCAACGAACGAGACGCTCGGCAATAAACTCCAACTCCTTTTTAGTCAGTTGATTGACTTGCTTTTCAGGCAGTTTTAGTTCCGCGGTCAGGACATCGCATAATTTCTTGGGCAACAACCCTATCAACGAATTAGCCAGCGTCTTCTGGGGATGCGCCAGCCAGCGCCTGGATAATAACCCTTTGAGCCCTTCGACATCCTGAGTCGGGAAGAAACTAATGAACACCTCACTGCCTGGTTTGCCCAAATAATCAACCAGCAACCGGCTCAGGTTAAGCACTATCGGGCCTGAGATACCGTAATGGGTAAAAATAAGTTCACCGGCCTCTTTAGCCACGGTCTTACCCTGCATTGTAAGTATCAGATCCACGTCTGATTTCACGCCCTGAAGTTTATGGAACCAATTACCGACTAATTCCAAAGGCACCAGCGCCGGCCTGGGCTCGACAATCCGATGGCCTAATTTATGGGCCATCACAAATCCGTCGCCGGTCGTGCCTAATAGCGGATAACTCTTACCGCCCACAGCCAGGATAACATTATCCGCCTGATACTCGCCCTTATAAGTTTCTACTTTCCAACCATTCTTGGAGAATACCAGATTCTTAACGCTCTCCTGCAGACAGGTTTTTATCTCCAAGCGGTTAATCTCTTCTATAAGCAGGTCAACGATAGTTGATGCCTGATTGGTCACCGGGAATATCCGTCCGGACTCTTCTGTTTTGAGTTGCACGCCCAACTGCTCAAAGAACGCCATCGCGTCTTTAGAGGAAAAGCGGTTAAAGATGCTATGCAGACACTTGGTATTCTGGCCGTAATATTTATCCGGAGAAATGCCGGTATTGGTCAGGTTGCATCTACCGTTACCGGTGACCAGAATCTTGCGTCCCAGCGCCTTGTTCTTCTCAATAATGGCGGTCTTAAAACCTTGTTTGGCAGAGGTGATGGCGGCCATCAGCCCGGCTGCCCCGCCGCCTATCACAATGGTCTGATATTGTTCCATTACTTCAATATACCATTATCCGCAAAGGAAGGGAATGATTTGTTGACTACCTCAAACCCGGAGATTTTAGTCCGACCTTCGGAAATCAAACCGGCAATGGCCAGCATCATTGCCATCCGATGGTCGTTGTGTGACGCACAGGTTGCGCCATATAATCTGGTCGGTCCTTTGATAATCATCCCGCCAGGGGTTTCCTTAATATTTGCGCCTAATTGGGAGAGTTCAGTAACGATGGCCTTTATCCTATCGCTTTCCTTGACCCGTAATTCACCGGCGCCTTTGATAACAGTTGTGCCTTTTGCCTGCGTGGCAATCAGCGCCAGAATTGGAATCTCGTCAATCAGGGAAGGAATGATTCCTTTAGAAACATTGACGCCTTTAAGGTGAGAATATTCCACAGTGATGTCACCGACGGGTTCGGCATTCGGGATGCGGGATGCGCGATGCGGGATGCGGGATAATTTCGCTCCCATTCTCTTCAATACGTTAAACAAACCAATCCGATATGGATTAAGCCCGACATTCTTAATAACAATCTTAGAACCCGGCACCAATAACCCGGCCGCGATGAAATAAGCCGCGGAAGAAAAATCGCCCGGAATTTCTATATTAACCGGGTTAAGAGATTTGCCACGAAGACACGAAGACACTAAGACAATACTCTTAGTCCCCCTTAACAAAGGGGGATTAAAAGGGGGTTGTAATCTTTGCGTCTTTGCGGTAAAAAGATTTAATAACCGCTCCGTATGGTCGCGAGTCGGAATCTTCTCACGCACAATCGTCTGGCCATCCGCGTAAAGCCCAGCAAACAATATAGCTGACTTGACCTGTGCACTGGCCACCGGCATTGTGTATTTAATGCCTTTTAATGTGGCCGGATAAATCCTAATCGGCAATCTGCCTCCTTTAGATTTTATCTTAGCGCCCATCAGACAGAGCGGTTCAATCACCCGCTTCATTGGTCGCGCCAGCAATGTCTTTTTACCGGTGATGACAGATGGGAATCTCTGGCCAGCCAGCAGACCGGTAAGCAGCCGTGCCGCGGTGCCCGATTCGCCGACATTCAAATGTTTGAACGGTTTCCGCAACCCATAAAGCCCCCTGCCTTTAATTGTAACCACCCCTGTCATTGCGAGTGGCGCCTTGGCGCCACGTGGCAATCTCACTTTAACCTCAACGCCCAATTGCCTCATACACCTAATCACCGCCAAACAATCATCCGAAAGCGGGACATTCCGCAATATGCTCTTTCCCTCGGCTATCGCGGCCAAAATAATCGCCCGTTGGGCAATGGACTTGTCACCGGGTAAAGAAATAGCAGTCCTGATGGGCTTATTGCGATGTTTGATATTAAGAATCATAGGATTACTTACACCACAAAGACACAAAAATTTCTTCTTCGTGCTCTTTGTGCCCTTTGTGGTTGCCTTTACGCTATGACCACACTCATCGGCTCTGTCCAGTGCCCTTCCTGGCGCGGTCTGTGGATATTGACCCAACGCACGATGGTAAAGAATCTCTTGCCCGTAAACCTGGTGGATAGTTTGAGTGTAAACTTGGCCCGGGACGAAAAGTCCTTTTTGGGATAATCCTCGGCGTCGGCCGGCGGGATGTCGCCCACTTCCAGGATGGCAAACCTGAACTCTACAAAATTGGCCGCCGGATGCATACTCTCCTTTTTGGTATCCTTAGTCGGCCGACAGCGGAATTCTATATCGCCACCGCCCTTGGCCCTCAGTCCGACCAGCGGAATATCGTCGATGGCCGGATGTGGCGAATGCTTGTGGGTGTAATTCTTGCCCACCAGGATAACCATATCCTGCTTGGAGATGGCCGGGTTAAATGCCACCCATTCCTTATGGAACAGCCGCCAGGCCTTGGCATAGCGCTGGTGGCATCCGTGGAAGTCGGCCACTTGGGCCGCGGTTCGTTTTTCCCGGTCCTTGATGATGTTATAGAGCCCGACAAATTCGGTCTGCAAAACCAGCAGCGGCGCAATGGCCGCATCCGGTATGCCCCAGGCCACCTTGTTGGCCACCACCAGGGCGAAATAGACATCCTGCTTGTCCCTAAAGGCCTTGATTTGGGTCGGGAGCCAGTCAATTGTTCTCGTCATATATATCTGCTAACTCTAAATGAGCCCCTTATAACTCTAAATTAACCCCCTACAACTTTAAATTAACCCCCCACAACTTTAAATTAACCCCCTACAACTCTAAATTAACCCCCTACAACTTCAAATTATCCCCCTATAACTCTAAATTAACCCCCTATAACTCTAAATTATCCCCCTACAACTCTAAATTAACCCCCCATAACTCTAAATTACCCCCCTATAACTCCCAATTACCCCCTGATAACTCTAAAATATCCCCCTATCAATTTAGTATGTTTATCCCGCTTCGGCGGGACTGTCCCTACGAATTTACCCAGAATTTCAAGAATGTAGCCCTAAACGCCTTGCAAATACTGGGAATTCGATAAGCTCTTTAGAAGGCTCTGCTAACGGATGAACCTTCCTCTCGAAATCTTTAATGATTTCTAAGCAGTTTGCTTCATATTCATTAATTGGCTTGGTGATGCTATCAGGATCAATATCAAGTCCTGCCTCAAGCATACGAGGAATTTCCGATTTAATTTTAGAAACATCGCTCTCGTAGGCATTAATCGCTTTTTCATTATTATTTAGACCATACCCCAATCCGAACAGAAAACCCCCATAGATTATCGCTTGAACTTTCTCCACCTTTATATCCTCAAATGGAATTGTCTCAGGAATATTTTTTAAAGGATTTATATGAGACCAAATTGGCTCATCTAATTTATCTAATTCTAAATCGCTATGCTTATTGAAAAACATCCAGAAATCATCTGGTGGATTCTTACTAAAATCGCGGTTTCTAAACATCTCGGCAAAAAGGCGTATCGCAATATTAGGATTTACTGCACCAAGAACTACTCCTACTTGTATAAGTTGATTAACAGATGATTGCAAAGCCCATCCACTAACGACCTGTTTTTTAAAAATGACACCCTTCAAACGAGGCCATCCCGCCTCGTTCAAAAGGTTAAAAATGAAAAAAAGCGGGAACGTTATATAATCTACCATACCACCCCCCTAATTATGCTCACCTACGAACACTTATGACCACCCGACAAATTTAAACTATTGGTAATCTGCGTGTAATCTGGCATAATCTGGGTAATCTGTAATCTGGGGACACAATACAGTAATCTGGGGACACAATACATATTTACAAAGAATTAGTATTGTATCCCAGATTCGATTCTGTCCCCAGATTCTCATAATTTATATGAAAAGATTTTGTTTAACAACACTACGATATTCTTTGTACTTATTTCTTACTGTATCAGCATAGCTATCCAACTGCTGTCGAAACTTGTCATACCGCTGGATATTTTCAATCGAAGCGTTATGCCGAAGATCTGGATATAATTGGTATAACTGTATTTTTATCATTTCCCCTTGCAGGAAAAAATTCTGCGCGGTAAAATCAGTCAATATAGCAAGAGAACGGATAAGCTTAATGGTCGCCTTTTGAGTTTTCGCGGTAAGGTATTGATTGCTTTCTTGGTTTAAGAATTCCATGAAAGATTGTATTTTTTCAAGCATACTCCCAAGGAGAGAGGCGTCATTTTGTAGACGATTTAGGCACTCAACAATATTATTTTCTGCCATTATTCCGTCAGCCTGAGTAAAAATATTTTTATCATGTTCTAAATATTGCGTTTTAAAAATAAGCGCCTTTAATTTATACCTAAATAAATAGGCAAATAATATAACGGTTAAAATTATAAGAGAAACTGAACGCCAAAAAATTACAGACTCCCAAAGCGGATCAATGATCGGGCCTAGATGTTTTTCCCACGCACTAATTAAATAATCCCGCATAAAGTTATTTATATCAATTTTATAACAATTCTGTCAACCCTTAAGAATTCTGAATTCGGGGGACACATACTAATTCTTGAAAAGTTCGCGTACTCTGGGGACACGTACGAACTCTATTGAGACCTCGTAGCGAATTTATCTCTCTTCCCCCGCCCGACTGACTCCGCGCCCTCTGTGCCTCCGTGGTAATAACTTATTTTGCAGAGAAACTGACCGCCATGCCCATTCCGCCGGACATACAGAGTGAGGCCAGACCGGTTTTGGCGTTGCGTTTCTGCATCTCGTGCAACAGCGTGACCACAATCCTACAGCCGGTCGAGCCAATCGGATGCCCCAAGGCAATAGACCCGCCATTGACATTTACCCGGTTCATATCCAGATGCAGTTCGCGGTCGTCGGCAATCACCTGTGCGGCAAATGCCTCGTTGAGTTCTATCAAATCAAAGTCAGACAGTTTCTGGCCGGTTGTCTTTTCCAACTTACGGATGGCCGGCACCGGCGCGATGCCCATATATGCCGGGTCAACCCCGGCTGTGGCATAGCCCGTAATATACGCCATCGGCTTATAGCCCAATTCCCTGGCCTTGTCTTCTGACATAACCAGCACTGCCGCGGCGCTGTCCGCAATCCCGCAGGAATTGCCCGGATGCACCGTGCCGCCCTTTTTGAATACCGGCTCAAACTTGGCCAGCGATTCTATCTTCACGCCATCCCGGGAATTCTCATCGGTATAGAATTCAACCATCTTGCCTTTTTCTTTTATCATTACCGGGACCATCTCTTCCTTGAACTTATTTGCCTTGCGGGCCTGCTCGCATTTATGCTGGCTGTTGAGCGCGAATTGGTCCTGCTCCTCGCGCGATATTTTATATTTATCAACCAGATTCTCGGCCGTCACCCCCATTATCAGGTTAGAGAGCGGGCAGAGCAGACCGTCATGATACATACCGTCTATCAGTTTGGAATTCCCCAGCCGATAACCATCCCTGGCCTTTTCCAGCATAAAAGGCACCCGGGACATATTTTCCGTGCCGCCGGCCACGATAATATCGGTGTCGCCCAGCATTATTGATTGATAAGCCAGGATGATTGCCTTCATGCCCGAACCGCAGGCCTTATTGACCGTATAGGCCGGTGTTTCCTGCGGGATACCGGAGAAAAAACTCACCTGCCGGCCCGGATTGGGACGATTCCCGGCCTGACGGGCATTGCCAATGATGACCTCCTCAACCAGTTTCGGGTCGAGTTTGGATTCGGCTAACACCCCTTTTACCGCGGTAACGCCTAAATCAACCGCTGTGGTATTGGAAAATGCGCCCAGGAATTTACCGATGGGTGTCCGCTTGGCGTGGGTAATGACTACTCGCTTCATAGATTCAATACCTTTCTAAATGATTCGTGATGCGGGATATGAGATGTGCGTATCCCATATCTCGTATCTCACAACCCAACTATATTCTTATTATCCAACGTTTATCTTTGGTTATGGCGTTGGTAATATCCGCCACCTCTTTTTCATATCCTTTTTTGCCCATCAATCCGAATGTGGCGCGCTTTCCGGCCTCTACACCGGGCTGGTTATAGGGATTAACCTTATAGAGTTTACCAGCGTATGCCGTGACCAATTGGCAGAAATATAATAAAGCGCCGATGGTTTCCTCGGATATCTCTTTGAGCCGGATGGTGTAATTTGGACGCCGGGACTGGACCAGGGCATATTCCGTGGCCTTCTTTTCAATCAGCATCAATTCGTGCAAAGACCGTCCGGCCAAGAACGAGGTGCTTTCATCATTAAACCTCGGCATAATGAGCTTGTCCTTGACCGTCTCCACCTCAACAAACACAATCAACTTGTTATTCGGGCCTTCATTATATAACTGAATCTGGGAATGCTGGTCAGTCGCACCCAGGGCATTCATCACCGTCGACCCGGTATAGACCTCTTTATTATCACGGTCATAGCGCTTGGCCAAGCTTTCCGGATAGATTTGCCTGAACCACTCAGCAAACGACTTTAGTTGTGCCGAATACGGCATGACCACCAGAATATTCTTATTCTTCTCGCGGTCATAGATAAAATTCACCAACGCCGAGATATAAGCCGGGTTGATTTGCGGTCCGGATGATTTGACCATATTATCCACAGAAGCGGCGCCCTTCAATATTTTCTTTATATCAATGCCGATAAGCGCGGCCGGCAGTAATCCCACCGAACTCAAAACCGCATAACGTCCCTGGACATCATCCGGCGTATTAAATGAAAGTATGCCCTCTTTGTCAGTTAAGCGGCGCAGAAATCCCTTGCCCTTGTCAGTTGTAATCACCAGATTCTTGCGATAATTCTTGCCCATCTGCTTCTTTAATATGCCTAAAGTCACCAGCAAAGAGGCAATGGTCTCGGTGGTTTCGCCTGATTTGCTGACCACATTAAAAAGCGTCTTCTTGGGATTGATGATTTGGAACAGCGCCTTGGTCTCAGTTGAGTCAATATTATCCAGGACAAACAAGCGCGGGAATCCCTGGCGCTGTTTGGCAGATAAGAGATTGTAAAACGGCGGCTTTAATGCCTCAAACAAGGTTCTGGCGCCGAGCGCCGAACCGCCGATACCCAGCACCACGATATTCTCGTATTTTTTGGCATTGGCGCGGGCGAATGAAATTATGCCGGCGACATCCTGATACGGCAAGTTAAGGAATGCGTGCCTGCCCTGCTTACGCTCATCCTGGATTTCCTGGCAGATGCGGGCGTTATCCTTTATGGCGTTATTGAGTTCCGGCTCGCCGATGCTGTGCGATGGACCCAGAACACTGTACAAGACATTGTTAAAATCTAATTCTATCATAGCAGAAACCACAGATTCACACAGATTATTCAGATAGGATTATAGTAATATTGATTCACACCTATCAAGAAAAATAGATTGATAAGTTTTGCTATTAGATATAATTTTATTAATCTAAACAACAGGATTGAACTGATTAAACCGATTTCAGTTAAATCCGCTAAATCCAGTTGTTATGAACCTACAGAGCTGGCGCCGGATACCGGCCCCGAAAGGTCTGATATTTCTTGGGGAGTATTTCATCTTCCGCTGGCTGGCATTCTTCCTGAACGCCCTGCCGTATGAAATGGCCACCGGCCTGGTCAGGAACTTCGTCCGATTTGCATATTCCATAGCCGGGCGATATAAGAAGATAACCATAGAAAACATCATGCTGGCGCAACCGCCCTTGGTAAAATCACCGAATGAGGCAGACGAATTAGCGTTAAAGACCTTTGAGCACTTTGCCCTTACCTTTGTGCATATGCTCTATATGGACCGGTTTATCCATCTCAAGGAAAAGAAGCATATCAGTTTCGAGAATAACGAAGTGATAGACCGGGCATTAAAAGAAAAGCACGGGGTAATCCTGATTTCCGGGCACCTCGGAAACTGGGAAATCGGCATAAATGAATTAGCCAAAAAGGGCTACCCGATAAATCTGGTGGCGTTCCAATACGTCAATCCCTATTTAAATAATATGATGAACCAATTCCGCCTGCGCTGCAAGGTGCATATTATCCCGACCAAAGGGGCCATCAGGCATTGTGAAGAGGCGCTCAAGAAAGGCGAGGCGGTGATTATGCTCATCGACCAGACCGGACGTGATGAGGGCGTGGATGCGGAATTCTTCGGCCGAACAGCGCCGGCTATGTGGGGCCCGGCCAACCTGCATCTCAAGACCAGCGCTCCGATAATTCCCTACGGCGTGCACTATAACAGCGGACCGGATGCCGGATGCAAAATCCACTATACCATCAGCGTTAAAGAACCCATCCGATTCCAACCAACCGGCAGTAAGGATAATGACATTAAAAAACTAGCCCAGGTCTATCTGAATGAAATAGAAAAGATAATCCGCCAGGCGCCGGAACAATGGATTTGGTTCCATCGGAGATGGAAGAAATACAAATAGAGCCACAGATTACACAGATTGGTTCTTTAGCCATTCCAAAAGCCCGCAGTGCTCGCAACCTTCGTAGCCCTTCTTGCAGAAGTCGGTGAATATCTCTATCAAACCCTGCTGGGTTGAAGCGGTATTAACCGCACCTGAATAGAGTTTCGGGTCCGACTTGAAAATCCGCTGTTTCATAAACCGGGTGTAATAATTATCCATCAGTTTAGGATATGCCCGATAAAAACCCAATACGGACTCCTGTAAGGCGGTATTCCTCTCTGATTGAGAATAGAGCCATACCAGCGGGATAACCACATTCAGGATAATCGCATCCGCCCGCTCCTTACCAATCAGGGCGTATTCTTTGGTAAACGGCTTGCTATCAAAGGTGCTGCGCGTTGCCCAGAACCCAATGGCCGGGACAGAGAGTAATCTAATCAGCTCTTTTCTGGCGTCGGCTGATTGATTAGTTATTACCTTAATTATTCCGTCAAGTAGAGACGACTCTTTAGCCAGGAGATAACTCATTCCGGCCATCCGGCGATAGGGAGAATTAGCCGGCCGGCCACCCGGTATCTGCCAGTCCAATCCTATTTTCGCTAACCCATCTGATAAACCGGCAAACTCATTCAAGCATTTAAGATAATATTTTGCCGGCTCCGTGAAATTATCCGCCATCTGCGGCTTCAATCCAGCAACATTAAGTAATAAAGACTGAATAACCAACGGTCTCTTATCCACTGGATACTGTTTAACGATTTGCTGTATTTTCTTATACGAAAGTGTTTCGGCCAGTTGCAGGAACGGGAGTTGATTATTCCGGTAACCCAAGGCACCCATTATGCCCTGATACAGCACTTCATCATAATCATTGCCTGACTTAGACAGCCGGGCTCGGAGATTCTCGACCTTCCGGAGCAACCTTGACTCACCCGCGCCTTGCAAGAATGAAACGGTTTTCTGAACTGGATATTGCTTAATATAAGGATAACACCGGCCGGCCGATGTAAAATACGCCCCCTGCTTTGGCGCAATATCCAGTTCCAGAAGTTTATCAACCTCCTCCAATCTTTCCCTTAAGAGCGGGCTGAGTATCAATTCCGGAACCTCTTTCTTATTATTCAGCCGAATCGGCCTGGCTTCATCATTCCAGATTGTAACATGAAGAACGAGATTATTGTATTTATTATCCAGATGATGTTTATGGCGGTACCAATCAGAGGAATAGAGATGCATCTCCACATCGCCGCGATATAGTTGCTCGCCGATATAGAGTTGGGCCTCTGTAAAATCAGGGCCCGGACTGGAATTCCACAGCCCGGTAGAGATTATCCTGATTTCCTTATTATCAGAAGTCCGGTAGGCCAGCCCTTTAAGCGGCTGTTCAGCCCAGAGGTAATAAATGAATTTCTCGGTTATCTTTTCCAGTTCCGGCTCTGCCTGCCGGTCGCGGCAACGCAGGGCTGAGGAAATCTTCGGAGTGAATAAAACCTTGTCTCTTATGGAACGGTACTGTTTTGCCTTGGCGAAGATGCTATAAATATTATACAACATTTGTTTATACCTAAACTCTTGCGAAATGGGAAACAGACCACCCAGAAAGTGTCATTCTGTCCGATGGACTCCGAAGAGTCATACGGACTCCTTCGGAGAGCCCGAAGGGCGAAGAATCTCGCCCCAAATCATCATAAAACACAGATTCTTCACGGAGTTTACCGTGAGCCCCTTCGCTCTGCTCAGGGCGATTCGGCGAAGAGCGAATCGGTTCAGAATGACAGAAGGGGCATTCAGTTAATATGGTATTATCGCCCGTTTTCTTAATATCTCACAGACCTCATTCACTACCTGTTGAGGCGTGGTTTTTGAGGTATTGATTGTGTGTTCAGCCGATTGTTTATAGTATGCCTCCCTGGATTCAATAAGCGCTTTTATCTCGTCGTAGAGGTTCTTCTTGCTGAGCCGCGGCCGGGTCTTACCGGCCTTGTCGTCCTTCATAATCCGCTGGTAAATCACGTCGCAATCCGCTTCCAGCAGGAAGACGATACCATTGCGCTTAAGGTTCTTGACATTCTTGTATTTCAGGACTGCCCCGCCGCCGGCCGCAATAACGTGCGAATCCAGCCGGCAGAGTTCATTTATCACGTCCGACTCCAGCATTCGGAACAACGACTCGCCCTGTTTCTCAAACAATTCGGCAATCATAAAACCGAATCGCTTCTCAATATGCTCGTCCGCATCGACAAATTTCCACTTTATCTCATCGGCCAGCAGTTTACCCACCGTGGTCTTGCCGGTGCCTCTGAAACCGACTAATATAATATTCATATGCTCATTGCCTTCCGCAATAATGATGCCTGAAATGCGCTAATCGTCCCTTTTTGACGCGCCATCCCAACCGTATGCTTACCAAGTTCCCGGTATAATGCCATATAAAGCGGCTGAACTTTCCTGATGGCCCTGATATGGTCTTTTATAATCAGCGCATCGCCCCGGGCAATCGGACCGGTCAGCGCCGAGACCGGGCCGATAGTCATTATATTCCGGACGGTTGAAGCAACCAGCGGCTGAATAGCCCGCAATACATCCTTATCCTTAAATCCGCATCCGCTCAGAAATTCCTGGGCTGTGCGCATCAGGGTAACCAGATAATTAGAGGCAAAGACACACCCGATGTGGTAGAGTGTCTTATCTCTTGCCTTAATCTCTATGGGTTTCCCGCCCAGGGTACTGATAATGTTCCTAACTATGGCCAATGCCTGGCGCTGGCCCTCATAAACACAATAAGTCCCCTTAAAATTACTGACGGTTTCCGCTTTATCAGCGAATGTCTGAATCGGATGGATGGAGGCAATATAAACGCGCTTATGCCTTTGAGCGCTCTTGAGGATGGCCGAAGGCAAACTCCCGCTGCAATGCAACACAATCTTATTACTGAATGCGTTGCGTCCGGTAAAAATACTGTCGCAGACCTGCTGGATAACACTATCGGGCGTGGTAATAAAAACTATATCGGCCTGTTGGACAGCCACGGTCTTATCCGAGCAAATCCTAGCGCCCCGTCCGATAAACCTTGCTCCGGCCCGGGCATTATTTATATTCCGGTCCCAGACCCCGATAACCTTATATTTATTGAACTGATTTAACAAGCGACCCAACGTCTGTCCGACCTGGCCGGAACCGATAATCACGACTTTATGCATCTATAGTGCGGTAACGGAATGAAAAAAACCCCCGCCTCTGCCGTCCGGACATTAAGAAGAGAAACAGTTTATACTCAGGTGGGGACCAATTACTGGCGCCAAGGCGCCGGCAGATTTCGGCCCCCTTCGCGAATCTTGTTAGTTTCTCTCAATTTTATTATCCATAACGCATCCCTTACGGGATTTTACAGCGCAGGGGTTTTACTTTTCTTCTATCTTTTTCAGTATTTCCGACTCGGTAATAATGTTCTTCTCTATCAACAAACGGGTCAGCGGATGATTTAATATCTCGTCGCTATTGACCGGCTTTTTTTTATTCTTAGGCGTGCCTGATAATTCATCCAGGATATCGTTCTTTTCCTTGGCCTTCCGGTGGGCCGGCTGAAAGACATCCCGGATGGCGATTTTTATCTCTGTAGTGGTCGCCAGAACCATATCCACCTTCAGGTCGGTCAATAACTGGACCTGTTCCACGGCTTCGTAATCAGTCGGGTCACTGGTGGCAATGGTCAGGGTGTCGCCTTTGATGCCTACGGGAATAATATTATATTTCTCTATCAGCTGCAGAGGTATCTTCTTGACCAGGGCATTGGGAATGATAATATTCCTGAGATTGACTATCTCCATACTCTGCTGGTTGGCTAGGCAAGCCAGTATCTCGTCCTCAGCCACAAAACCCAGTTTTTCAAGCACCTCGCCTAATTTCAGGCCGGTCTTCTTCTGGTAATCCAGTGCGGTCTTGAGTTGCTCGTTGGTCAGTAACTTGGCCTCAACCAGTATATCGCCTAATTTAAGAATCATAACACATTACTCCACCCCGTTAGAGATAGGTCGTCCCTCTGGGACGACCGTAGGATAGCAAATAAACCCACTACTCCATTATTACAACTCCAATTATTTAACACAAATTCTGATTTCATAAGACATCTCTAACGGGGCTCCATCTGCCAGAGATATAATAAATGAGGAGTATTCCTTTCCAGCAGAATACTCTTAATATTGGCCGTCAGCCCCTGTGGCTGGAAAAAGGCCGAGGCCTCAAACAATTCCCAGAAATCATGGCGTTTCTGATACTGAACCAGCCGGGCATCGGTAACCTTGGCCAATTTCTTTGCTGTCTCAAAGGCATCCTCCCGGTCGCCTGATTCATCAGCCAGTCCGTTCTTCACGGCCTGTTCGCCGGTATAAATCCTGCCATCGGCCAGTTTAAGAATCTCTGACCGGGTCAGGTTCGGCCGGCCTTCGGACACGATACCCACGAATCGCTGATACATCTCGTCTATCATCGCCTGCATTATGACCCGTTCCTCTGCGGTCATAGGCCGGGTGCCCGAAAAGATATCCTTCTTATCAGCGGATTTGATGACCTCTGACCTCAGTCCTATTTTCTGGAATAACCCTTCCATATTAAGCATCGAGGCAATCACGCCGATACTGCCGGTAATCGAGGTGGGATGCACCACAATCCGGTTGCCCGGCATGGCCACATAATAACCGCCCGAGGCGGCCACTTCGCCTAAATAAGAAACGATAATCACATCCGGCCGTTTATGTCTGAATCGTTTTAGTTCCCGGTGGATATTATCTGAGGCAGTTACGCCGCCGCCCGGACTGTTAATATCCAAAATAATCGCCTTGACATCCCTGTCACTTTCCGCCCTTTTCAGGACATCGCGGACGGTCTGGACCGGGTCCGTTGCTGCGCCCCAGAAGCCGGAACTCTGTCCGCCGGACATAATCACCCCGCTAATCGGCAGCAGAAGAATCTTATTATCGGATGAGGCATCGCCGCTGACAAACCGCTCGCGGTATCTCCGGTCCTGCGAATCCTGGAAAGCGCCCGGAGATGCGAAATTAGATACGACCATAACAAAAAGGATGAGATTCAGCAGAACGCTCAAGGCCAGACCGATGCCGAATATCAAAGCCAGCCAGAAACTCACCCGACTCTTGGGCTTATTCGATGAGTTATTAACCGGTGTCACTTCCATAATTCTAATCTCCTATGTCGTCCTCATAACGTCATTGCGAGATGGCGCCAAAGGCGCTATCATGGCAATCTCATTAATCTTTTTAACTTAATGGTTGATATAATATTTCTCACATTCTGTCAACGAATATTTCTTTACTTTTCATAAAGATATTATAACTTATGAGCATGTACAAAATATTCCTGGCCTGGCGGTACCTCCTGAGCCGAAAGATAATCTTGCTGGCCATCGGCGGCATTGCAGTCGGCGTGATGGCTTTAATCGTGGTCACTTCGGTAATGGGCGGATTCTCCAAAGAGATGATGGAACGCATCAAAGGCACCTCGGCTCATCTTAATGTCACCAGTCAGGAGAGTTATTTCATAGGCGATGCCCCAAAGATAATGGAAGTGATTAAGAAGGTGGATGGCGTAACGGCCTATGCCCCCCGCCTGGAATGGGGCGCCATCCTGGGCGGCGGCTCAAACTTCGTCCAGATTATCGGCATAGAACCCCGGATGGAAAACCAGGTTAATAAGTATGAAAAATACCTGCTCCACGGCACGCCGCTGGACTTCCCGGCTAAGACCGAAAGCGGACTGCCGCCGGCCATCGCAGAAAGCCGCATCTCATTTTCTAACGGAGAAACAATCTCGCTGGCATCAATTAAATTAACTCCGCTAATGCCTGTTCCGGTTCACCAGTATTTTCAGGTTATCGGCAGGTTTGACACCGGTATGTTTGAATTCTTCAGCAAGGTCTATATCCCGCTCAAGACAGCCCAGGATTTCCTGGGCATTCCCAACGGCGTGACCAAGATATGCATCGCCATCAAGGATTACCGCAATGTGGAACAGGTGCGCTCGCAACTCAAAGAGACGTTAAGGCCGCTCGGCGCATTCCAGATAAATACCTGGGAAGAAGAAAAGCAGACGCTGCTCCGGGCCGTAGCCACCGAGAAAAATATCAATGCCTTCCTGCTGTTCTTTATCGTCATCGTGGCCGCCTTCAATATCCTGGCCCTGCTGACTATGCGGGTAGTGGAAAAGACCAAGGACATCGGGGTTCTGATATCGCTGGGCGGACGGCCAGCCGGCGTGATGTGGCTCTTTCTCTGGCAGGGATTCCTGATTTCCTTTATCGGCAGCGCGGTCGGAGTGATAGCCGGTTATGCACTGGCCGCCAACCTGAACCACGTGGAGGATTTCATTTATAAGCACAGCGGATGGAAACTGTTCCCGCCGGACATCTATTACCTGGACAAAATACCATCTGAAATAAGTTACCCAACCATTGTAATTATCATTATTGCCACGGTGGCAGTCAGTATATTGTTCAGTATTTACCCGGCCATAAAGGCGGCCCGGCTGAATCCGGTTGATGCATTAAGATATGAGTGAAATACTTAAAATAGAAAATATCTCGCGGTCATTCAAGACCGGTAACCGAACACTGGAAATCCTTAAAGGCATTTCCCTGGACATCAAGGCCGGCGAGATACTGGCCATTGCCGGACCGTCCGGAGCGGGCAAGAGCACCCTGCTTCATATTATGGGTCTGCTGGACAGGCCGACATCAGGCCGGGTGCTATTCAGGAACAAAGACCTCTATGCCCTGCCCGGTTCAGAACAGGCCCGCTTGAGAAACTCCTCATTCGCCTTTATCTTCCAGTTCTACCATCTTATTCCGGAATTAAACATACTGGAAAACATATTACTGCCACATATGATATCAAATTCAATCCTGAACTGGCAGATACACCGCAAGGCGCTCAAGGCCAAAGCCGGGAAACTGATAGATAAATTAGGGCTATCCGGACGGGTCTTCCACAAACCCAATCAACTCTCAGGCGGCGAACAGCAACGGGTGGCCATTGCCCGGGCATTGGTGACAGACCCGGAAGTAATCCTCTGCGACGAGCCGACCGGCAATCTGGATACCAACGCCACCATGGAAATCCAGAATTTAATATCGGAATTAAATAGACAGGAAGGCAAGACATTTATAATAGTTACCCATAATGAAAATATCGCTCGGTGGTCGCATCGGATGATACATTTAGTGGATGGACAGGTTACGAATAATCCCGACGAAAGCTGCCGGGATAAGAGCCAATAACGTTTCGCCTGCGCTACGTTTGGCGTAACTAACTGGCTCTAAGGAATAAAAGATGCCGTCCCTTAAAATGATTAACGGCCCGGATAAGAAAATCATCGGCCAGGTAAAACTGGAATTTATCGGCGGTAATAAATTCATTATCGGACGTGATGCTAACAATGGCCTGGTCCTGAGCGGCGACGTCAAATGCTCCCGCCATCACACCGAAATATTCACCAAAGACAACGAATACTTTATTCGCGACCTCAACAGCCGGAACGGCACGTTGGTAAACGGCCTTAAAATCAAACCCACGCCCGAAGGCGATGGCGAAAAACTCATCAACGGGACCACCCTCGTCGTCGGCGGCAGCACCTTTGAATTCATTGCCGAAGAAGCAGATGCCGCATCCCAGGAACAGGTAAAATTCACCCCCGCCCCACCGGATGAAAAAGAGGGCTCCAGCATCGGCGGCGATACCGTAGAGATAAACCTTGATGAGGAAGCGGAGAAAAAACACGGGGCTAATTTCATCGGCAAAAAACTCTCGTCCAAACACCTGAGCAATATCTACGAAATCGCCCGCATCATTGCCACGGAAAAAAGTTTGACGCCGATGGTAGAACGCATTGTTAAATTCGCATCTGTCGCCACCCGCGCCAAAAACGGCTATTTCATTTTACTGGAAAAGAAAACCGATAAGATTTCATCTATGGCCGCCTGGCCCAAGGAACTCGCGTCCCAACTGCCCAAGGTCAGCAAAACCATCGTTAAAAGAGTAATCCAATACACCCGGCCGATTCTTACCTCGGATGCCATGCTGGACGGCCGATTTTCATCCAGCGACAGCATCGCCTCGGGCGATATCCGCTCGGCTATCTGCGTACCGGTTATCAAGATGCCCAGTTATGACGCCGTGCTTTATCTGGAAAATACCTCGCTGGACAAACCGTTCAATGAAGACGACCTGGAAGTCGCCAGCGCCATCGGCATCCAGGCCGGACTGGCTATGGTTTCCATCATGGCTTCGGATAAATCCAAACGCATCCTGATGTCAATGGTCAAGGTCCTGGTCTCCAGCGTGGAGATGAAGGACATGAGCATCCAGGGACATTCCGAACGGGTGGCCAATTATTCCTCGGCCGTTGCCCAGCATCTGGGAATGACCGCCTATGAAATAGCCCAGGTCCAGTTAGCCGCCCTGTTGCACGATATCGGCAAACTTGCCGCCACCTCAACCGCCAAGGAAGAACACATCTACGCCGCAGAAAAACTGCTCAGCCAGATACCGGACTTAGGCGACGTCCTGCCGGCCATAAAATACCACCACGAACGGATTGACGGCACCGGGTTTCCCTACCAAATTAAAGATATGCCGCTGATAGCCAAGATTGTCAGCGTATCAAACACCCTGGACAACCTGGTCACCCGGGGCGGCGTCAAGGGAATCGGGCTACCGGTCCGGGACGCCCTGACCGAGATTGAGCACCAGAGCGGCAAGGAATTCGACCCGGGCGTGGTCAACTCCCTGATTGCCAGTTACAACGACGGCTCGCTCTTCAAGAGCACAAAGTTATTTGAGGATTCGCTGTAACCAACGGCATATCTTTTAAGATGTCCCAAAAGTGTCATGCTGAACCATTTCGCTTTGTCATTCTGAGCGAAGCGAAGAATCTAATTACCAAGAGACCCTTCGTTGCACTCAGGGTGACAAGAATCACTTCGTGCCTTAGTGTCTTAGTGGCAGTGATTGATTTTCCTTGACTCTCCCCTCTCCTTGTTTTAATCTATCAGCATGAAATCGCCCGAATACCTTATCTCCTTTGACACCAACAAACTGCCCTCGTTTATCACCGATGTCCTGGTCATCGGCAGCGGCATGGCCGGCTTAAGAGCCGCCATTGAATCATCCAAAACCCATAATGTCATCCTGGTCAGCAAGAACTCGCTGGCTGAATGCAATACCTATTATGCCCAGGGCGGCATCGCCTCCCAAATTGACAAGCCCAAACTGGTCTCGTCGCACATTGCCGATACCATAGAACATTCCTACGGCCTGTCCGACCCGCATATTGTCAAGGAAATAATCAGACGGGGCATCCCGCTGGTCCGGCAACTCATCTCCTGGGGCGTGAAGTTTGATAAAAAAAGCGACGGCCCGGATATGACCCGTGAAGGCGGGCATAAACTGGCCCGCATCCTCCATTCCGGCGGCGATGCCACCGGCAAGAATATCGAACAAACCCTGCTGGCCAAGATACAGTCAATCCCCAACATCACGGCCCTGGATTATACATTTGTCATAGACATCCTCACGAAGTCGCAACGGAGTCCCGATCGCACCCAGCCCTTCGGACAAGGGCTGGTTCAGCCCCCAGTGGGGGCTGGACACGGTTATTTCGGGGCCGCGCCTGGCAAATCCGCTGAATGCTGCGGCGCTATCGTCTACAGCCCCAAAACCGGGCAGACATCAGTAATCTGGGCCCAAAAAACCATCATCGCCTCGGGCGGCGCCGGGCAAATATACCGCGAATCCACTAACCCTGATGTCACCACCGGCGACGGACTGAGCATCGCCTATCGCAAAGGCGCGCAACTCCAGGACCTGGAATTTATGCAGTTCCATCCGACCGCCCTGTATGTGGCCGGGGCCAGCCGATTACTCATCTCTGAATCAGTCCGGGGCGAAGGCGGCATCCTCCGCGATAAATCCGGCAAACGGTTTATGCCTGACTATCACCCCCAGGCCGAATTGGCGCCGCGCGACATCGTCTCCAGAGCCATTATCAACCAGATGAAACTGACCAAGGACACCAATGTCTATCTGGACCTGACCCATTTATCAGCCGCCTACATCGAGAAACGATTCCCGTCATTGAGCAAACTCTGCCGCAACTTCGCCATTGACGTCAAGAAGGATATGATTCCGGTCCGGCCCAGCGCCCACTACCTCATCGGCGGCATCAAGATTGGCTTACGCGGCCATACCGGCATCAGGAACCTCTTTGCGGCCGGCGAATGCGCCTCATCCTCATTCCACGGCGCCAACCGACTGGGCAGTAATTCACTGCTGGAATCGCTGGTCATCGGCTCTCTGGCCGGCGCAACCGCTTCAGGCGAGATATCATCAAACAAGCCGATTTCACCCAGCCATATCAGTTATAATGGGCCCCTCACCCATCCTCCCAGTGGGAGAAAACAGGTGAGGGGAACAGACCTGGACCTGGCTGACATCAAGAACTCGCTCCAGAGTTTGATGTGGTATAATGTCGGATTAGAGCGCAATGCCGCCGGCCTGAAGCAGGCCCTGGCCAAGATTGATTACTGGTCCAGTTACTGCCTGGCCCAGGAGTTCTCAAATCCCCAGGGCTGGGAGGTCCAGAATATGCTGACCCTGGCCCGGCTGATTACCCAGTCCGCCCTGCTCAGGCAGGAATCCCGGGGCGTGCATTACCGGACTGACTTCCCCCGGACGCTGGATAAATGGAGGAAACATACAATAATTTAATATTAGCCACTGAGCGCCATAAGGGCGCTCCCGCCTTGCGGGACAGGCATGGCGTGGAGTTTATGGCGCCCAAGGCGCCAGCGCCAGAAGGCACAAAGACACTAAGGGGAACAACCCCCTTTTATTCCCCCTTTGTTAAGGGGGAATTTCCTATATTACTCCCCCTTAGAAAAGGGGGCTAGGGGGTTGTCTTGGTGCCTTAGTGTCTTAGTGGCAAAATAGAACTATGAAAATATTAATCCTCTCTCGCGACAAGAACTACTACTCCACCAAGCGGCTGGTGGCTGAGGCGCAGAAATTGCGCCATAAAGCCGTAGTGGTCAACCCGCTCCAGTGCGACATCTCCCTCGGCTCAACGCTCGGAGTTTATCCCAGTGGGACTCCACGCTCCACGCTCCACGCTTCACGCTCCACACTCGACCTGGCCTCCTTCGACCTCGTCATCCCGCGCATCGGCATCATCGGAATTGACTATGCCCTGCTGGTGGCGCACCAACTGGAATTTATGGGCAAACCCATGCTCAACTCGGCCCGGTCGCTCAGTTACGCCAAGAACAAATTCCTGTCCCTGCAGATTCTGGCCAAATCCGGCATCCCGGTGCCGGCCACTCTAATGACCCGCAGTCCGACAACAATCAAGGATGCCGTAAAGAAGTTAGGCGGCCCCGCCAACGGCGGGACAGGCCTGCCGGTAGTCCTGAAACTCTTCCGCGGGTCACAGGGCAAGGGCGTGATGTTAGGCGAGAACCTGGCATCTGTAGAATCCATCCTGACCTCGGTCTGGGCCATCGGGTTTGACATCATACTCCAAAAGTATCTCAAGGAAACCAAGGGCGAGGACATCCGGGTATTGGTACTGAACAATGAGGTGATTGCGGCTATGAAGCGGACCCCGGCTCAAGGCGACTTCCGGAGTAATATCCATCAGGGCGGCACGATGAAGAAGGTGGCCATCACAGTAGAGGAAAAGCAGATGGCGCTCCGGGCCAGCCGGGCGTTGGGGCTGAAAATAGCCGGGGTTGACATCATGCGCGCCAAGAATGGCCCGCTGGTGCTGGAGGTCAACGCCTCGCCGGGCTTTGAGGGACTGGAAAAGGTTACCGGCATCAACATCGCAAAAAAGATAGTGGAATATGCCTGTCGGTTAATTTAGAGGAGAAAGAATAACTTCGTACACGGATTTAACAGATTTTGCAGATTGAGCGGAAATTAATCGGCTTAATCGGTCAAATCCGCTTACGCAATTAGATTATATGAAAAAGGTAATCATCATCGCCTCGGCTGTTATCGCCGTCCTTTATTCGGTCTATCTGACTATATGCACGGTTTACACTCTGGTTGAAGCTCTTCGGTACGGACTTTATGAATATCATGCATTAGATCGTGGGCCAGCCGGTAATTTTGCTACTTCAATCATCATGGAGCTTTTGATTCTTTTCGTTTCGATATTAGTTCTATTCAAGGTAAGGCCACCTAAATTATTGAGAATACTCATTGTGATTTTTGCGGTAATTATTGTACTGCTGTCTATTCTAACAGCTGGCATATATACATTTGTCGTTATTAAAGGAAGTACATATAGAACAATAAATGCTGAATATATTGTTTTTATTTTAGGGCAAAGTGCCGTAATTATCACCCTGCTCACCTACATCCGCCGGGCCCTAAAACCGGCCAAGAAATAAATCTGTGTAATCAGTGGAATCTGTGGTTTAACTATGTACGACATAACCATCATCGGCGCCGGACCGGCCGGCTCGACCTTAGCCCGGCTGATAGCCAAGACCCATAAGGTATTGCTCATAGACAAAAGGCAGGCCGGTTCCGACGCAAAGTGCTGCGGCGGCCTACTGGCCCCGGATGCCCAACAGATGCTGGCCACACTGGGATTAGGACTGCCCAAGAGCGTCCTGTCCGAACCACAGCTCTTCGTGGTCCGGGCTATTGACCTGCCCAAGCACCTGGAACAGTATTACCAACGTCATTATATCAATATCGACCGCCTTAAATTCGACCAGTGGCTCATCTCGCTCATCCCGTCCGGCGTTGACATCAGAACCGGCTCCGCATTCCAGTCCTATGAAAAAGATGGCGCTGGATTCAGGGTGCGATTCGACCGGAATAACCAGACCTGCACCGAACAGACCAGAATCATAATCGGCGCGGACGGCGCCGGTTCAAGGGTGCGTCGGATGGCGTTCCCGAATGAACCGCCTCCCAAAACATATACCGCGATTCAGGAATGGTTCGAAGTTAACCCCGTTAGAAAAACCACAGATGAGGATAAAAGTAACGATAGTCACCCTGAACGAAGTGAAGGGTCTCAAAGATTCTTCGCTACCACTCAGAATGACTGCGGTCAATTTTCTAACGGGGCGAGCAAATCACTGCCCTATTTCTCATCTATATTTGACAGTGAAGTCACAGACTTCTATTCATGGATTATCCCCAAGGAGGATTCCATCATGCTCGGCTCGGCTATTTACCCCCAGAAGAAATCATTCGCTAAATTTGAGTTGCTTAAGAAAAAACTGGCTGACTACGGATTCAAGTTCGGCAGGAGCATCAAGAAGCGAGGCACCCTATTATTCAGGCCTATCAGCACCGGGCAGATATATTTAGGCCAAGGCAACATCGGACTCATCGGCGAAGCCGCCGGATTCATCAGTCCCAGCTCAGCCGAGGGCCTGAGTTACGCCTTCCGCAGCGCCTTAGCCCTGGCCCAGGCACTGCAAACCCGACCGGACAACTTCCTCAAGCCCTATCATGCCAATACCAGCTGTTTAAGGACCAATATCCGGCTCAAAAACCTCAAATCCAATTTCATGTATCGGCCGTTCCTGCGCCGGGCCATAATGCGCTCGGGACTGAACAGTATAAAAATAAACAAGGACTGAAACTTCCTATGCCCTATCCTCATATATACATCACGCTTACACCTGAAGAAAGAGAAAAAATAAGCAAGGAGCTGAAACGGCTGCTCCTGGCCGGTAAGTATAATAAACGCAAACCACTCCAGGCGCTCTGGCTTTCTGACCAGAAAAAGACATTCAGGAATATTGCTAATTATTTAGAAAAGTCATTTGACACGATTCGCAGGTGGATCAATCGCTATAGAAAAGATGGACTGGACGGCTTTATTCAATGGCTAAATCGGCCGGGTTTTGGCAAAGGGAAAAGACCGTGAAGGTGTGCATATATGGACTTTTTGACCTATTTCTAAGACCCCTAAAAACCTCATAAATGCCCACCTTCGTTGCTATAACTCATTATAAATCAATAGACCTACCCCCCATTACCCTATCCCCCCACCCCTTTGACCTTCCGGTTGCACAGCCCGTGACTATCCGCCTATAAGATAACATCTTGATTCCTATTTGATTTCCTAGCCCGGAGTATCTCCTGATAACTATGCGGCTATCTCTTTAGACCTATCGGGCTACTATGGTGGAAAGTCGGGTCGGCATCCTTCCGGGATTGGGACTATATGAAATGCAGAATGCCCCTACATAAATCATTCTTTACCTCTGGGTAGAACCTCCTAAATTTCACGATGGTATAAAGTCAGGTTGGTGTGATTTTCAAACGATGATTGGCGAATTTGTGTCCAGATTAAGCCCTGCGGGACATCCCTTACTTTTTTAATATTATCCGATACTGATAGTACTCCTCCCCAGCAGTTACCTCGTAGAAGTCCATTGTGAATGAATTAGAGGTGTTGGGATAGAGGGTTATCGGTCTTTCCTTGTAATAGGTGGTTTCCTGCCAGGTCAGTTCTATCCGCAGGGTCCGCTTCTGGATTTCCTGGGAACGGTTCTTGATGAATACAACTATCTTCGCGCCGTAGTCAAAGGGATTATTTATGTCCTTGCTTAAGCGGTTGACCACCTCTATCTCGTCATCACCCAGAATTTCCTGCGCCGATGGCTGGCACATCACTGCCGGTTCGGCATTTGGTTTTATATAGGACTAAACCTCCGGCAGTGGCAGGACAAACTTATAGACCACGAATACCAAACCGCCCAGCAAAAACAGGGATATCAACCAGCGGGAAATTCGGCGAGATTGCTTCGTCGCTCCGCTCCTCGCAATGACACTTTTGGGATAACCTGACATAGGTTTTGCCTGCCCGTCCGTTTTCTCTGGTGACACACACCTTGCCAGCAAACCCTTTATTTACGCATCGTACCGGATGCAGTTTTTGTAATCTGTACCCGGTGCGCTTTAGCCACCGGCTAAATGCTGCCGACCAGTGCTTTGCACAGGGCCACCCTTTTGACGGAAAGGCAAGGAAAACTGCAACCACAGATAGACACAGATTTCAGATAATCCCCAGCCCCCTAATCATTTAGTATTGCGCACCCGAATTAGGAAATCTGTTTAATCCGTCAAATCCTGTTGTCTATACCCTTCGGCTACGCTCAGGGTAAGAGCCAGTAACGTTCCTTCATCGCTAACTGGCTCTAAAGCAAACTGACCGGGTCGGTATCGATAGAGATTTGAACGCCACCTTTAATAAAGGGCATCTTGAACATTTCCTTCTCCGGTGACACACACCTTGCCAGCAAACCCTTTATTTACGCATCGTCCCTGGTTCCCCGGTGACACACACCTTGCCAGCAAACCCTTTATTTAAGCGCCATTGAGCAGGCGGTTTTCATAAAATCCCTTCCTTAGCGTACTATTTTCTTCTGCCCAGGCCGCATAATCCGGGGACACGAACGACTTTACCCTCATCCTACCATTTCCGCCTGCTGAGGGCAAGGTTTATCCACTGGATTCCGGCTGGAGTTTATCCTGAGACGACGGAGATTCTTCGCTAAGATCAGAATGACACTTAGTGTCTTCGTGCCTTCGTGGCAATATTAATTTTCCTTGAATTAATTCCATATTTTGCTACACTTGTTTCTCATGAATATTCTATTCATCCTCCTGCCCTGTTTTGTCCTGCTTATCCTGGGTTACTTTTTATACGGGCGCTTGGTGGCCCGGATAGTTAAACTGAACGACGATACGCCCACACCGGCGGTGTGCATGACAGACGGCGTGGATTATGTCCCGGCCAAGCCGTTCCTGCTCCTGGGCCAGCATTTTTCAGCCATTGCCGCGGCCGGTCCGATTGCCGGGCCCATCCTGGCCGGTATCTATTTCGGCTGGCTGCCCACCATTATCTGGATTATCATCGGCGCTATCTTTATCGGCGGCGTCCACGATTTCACCACACTCGTTGCCTCGGTCCGCCACAAGGCACTGTCTATCGGCGAGATTGTCAAACAGTATATCTCCAAGCCGGCCTTCTACCTGTTCCTGTGCTTTGTCTGGCTGACCCTGATTTATGTGATTATCGCTTTTACCGATATGACCGCCCAGACCTTTAAGACCGTGATTGATACCCAATCGTTCGCTAACGCGGTCTCAGTAGAGTTCGGACCGGCTGTAGCCGGCTCGTCATTCCTGTATCTGGGTCTGGGATTGCTGATGGGCCTGTGCCTGTATAAATTCCGGATGCCGCTCTGGCTGGCCACGCTCATATTCGTGCCGGCCGTGGTCGTAGTCATCTGGGTTGGACCGCAACTGCCCCAGGGCCTGCTGGACTTTTTTGGCGCCATTACTGCCAAGGAGTGGACCATTGTCCTTCTATTATATTGTTTCATTGCCTCGGTCATACCGGTCTGGCTATTGCTCCAGCCCAGGGGGTATCTGGGCGGATTCCTGCTCTACGGCACGATTGCGGCCGGCTTGGTCGGCGTCTTTTTCGGCGGATTCAACGTGTCATATCCGGCCATCAATCTGGCCGGGTTTAAGAGTTTGTTCAATGACAAGCCGATGCTGCCGCTGTTGGTCATTACCGTGGCCTGCGGCGCCTGTTCGGGTTTCCACGCCATTGTCGGCTCAGGCACGACCTCAAAGCAACTTTGCAAGGAGAGCGATGCCCGGCTCATCGGCTACGGCGGTATGCTGATGGAGGCGGTGGTGGCGCTCCTGGCCCTGTCCACCATTATGTTCCTGAAACCGGGCGATGCCACCCTGAAAGGCGACCCGGGTATGGTCTATGCATCGGGCTTGGCCAAATACGCCAACCTGCTGGGCATTGATTTCAACCTGGCCCTGGCCTTCGGACTGCTGGCCTTCTCCACCTTTATCTACGATACGTTAGATGTCTGCACCCGGCTGGGCCGGTATGTCTTCCAGGAAATCTTCGGCTGGCAGAGCCGGAATGCGCAGTATCTGGCTACCTTCTTTACATTGCTGCTGCCTTTTGTTTTCCTGATGGCCGCCAAGGAGCAGGCCTATAAAATTGCCTGGCCGCTCTTCGGCACCAGCAACCAGTTGCTGGCCAGTTTGACGCTGTTGGGCGTCTCGGTCTGGCTCTGGCGCACCGGTAAGAATGCGCTTATCACCATCATCCCAATGGCGTTTATGCTGGTGATGACGCTGTGGTCGCTGGTGATGATGATGGTGCCGGGCATAAAGAATATTGTCGGCGGCAAGGCACTGGACTTCCAGGGCGTGATAATGACTGTCACATCCATCGTGCTTTTCATCCTGGCCCTGTGCGTAATTGGCGTGACGGTGAATGTAATACGCAGGCTAAAGCCTGCGACTACACACATTAAATAAAACGAATTATGTAGCCGCACCCTTTAGGGTGCGCAAATCACGCCCCGCTGGGGCGGGACGCCTACAAAAACGAAAAAAACAATATGCCAATAAAAGAAAGAAGACATCGGTTACCAAAAGAATCATACATAGGAGAAATGCCCGTTGCTTTTACCCTGTGTACCAGCAAAGATAAGAATGCATTTGTCTCTCCTATAATTATTAATAGTCTCGTTGATATTCTTGTATTAGTTGTGACTAAGAATAATTGTATTGTTCCTGTTTATTGTTTTATGCCTAACCACCAGCATTTAATAATCATGGGAACACAAAATAATTCTGATATATGGAAAACAGTGACAAGTTATAAACAGAAAACCGGATTCTGGCTGTCCAAAAATGCACCTGACATTAGATGGCAGAAAGATTTCTATGACCATATTATCAGGAAAAAGGAAGACCTGGCATCTCAAGTAAGATATATACTTAACAATCCGGTCCGGAAAGGATTAGTATCGTCTTGGGAAGATTATCCCTTTAAGAGTTCTATTGGCTGTGACATTGAAGAAGTGTTTGCCGGCATTATATAGTAACGCAGGCTAAAGCCTGCGACTACAAATATTAAACACTACGAGTTATGTAGCGTGATAAAAATCTAAACCGATACAATAATTTACATCCCTTAATCGTTATATATTACAAAAGTGATAAATCAGATATCTGAGGCGGCCGATGATGCTCTTTTAAAGGAATATCAGGCCGACAGTAAAACCGAGGTATTGGAACAACTTCTGCTCAGGTACCGGACGCGGCTGTTCAATTTCATATACCGCCTGACCCGCAATCATGCCCTGTCCGAGGACCTGTTGCAGGAATTGTCGCTCAAGGTTATCAAGAATATAAAACGGTTCAGGCCCGAACGGGCCGCCAGTTTCCGGCAGTGGCTCTACCAGATAGCCGTAAACCTGTGCCGGGATAATGCCCGGAGGAAGAAACCGATTAATTCTATGGAATTGGAACAGATTGCCACTCAAACGCAGGATAACCGGATGGAGATAGAAGAACTGATTGCCGGACTGCCCAAGGAGCAGAAGGAAGTAGTCCTGTTAAAGGTGTATTCCGGCCTGACCTTCAGGGAAATCGCCGAGACCCTAAAATGCCCGTTGAACACGGCCATCGGCCGGATGCATTATGCCCTGAAAACATTAAGAGAAAAGGCGCAAATATATGATAAAGTGTAATATCGATAAGACGCAACTGATACTCTATCTCTATGGCGAGTTGGATGGTAATGAGAAAACCGCCCTTGAGAAGCATCTCCAGGAATGTCCGGAATGCCGGGCCGAGGCAGATGACTACCGTCAGATACTGGACAGGTTATCTAAGATGACGGTGGTAGAACCGTCAAATGTTGTGTCTATCGGACTGCCCTATCGCCGAACTAAGGCCATGACCTATCTGACCTATGGTGCGATTGCCGCCTCGTTTATTATGCTGGCCGTGTTGACCTATCTAAAACTGCCCGCCCGCCCGTACGGGCGTTCGGGCGGGCCGACTACGGCTGTTCCAACTTCCGCAAACAAGACAGATACTAATATGACCGTCTCTATATCTGTGGATAAGGAACTATATGCCTGGGATAGCGGAATAAGCGATGAGATTGATAGTTTGAAAGAAAGCGCTAAAACCATCGTTAACGACCTGAACCCAGCCCCTGCAAGCAGGAGATGGGTGAAGACCAACCCGCTGGCTTCCTTGGATGATTCCCTGGATAAAATAGATACTGATATAAAAACAATATCAACCGAAACTGATTAATAATATAAGTCCCGACAAATACGGCCGGGATAAGAGTCCCGCCTTGGCGGGACTCTAAAGAAAGTGGCGCCATAATGGCGCCATGGCGCTGCGGCGCCAGAGGTTATTTATGGTAACAAAACACGTGTTAGCCGGCGCAATCATCATCGGGATAGCCAGCACCATGATGCTCTGCACCGGGCCGGTCGGCGTGGCTCAGGACAAACCGCCTAAGCCACAGGAAAGCCCCTGCCCTGATTGCCAGAAACACCGCGGTGGAATGCCACAACAGACACAGGAAAGATTCTCGCAACCGCCCCAGATGAATCAGGGTCTGCCCATGCTTGACGAAGAGACAGAAAAACTGCTCAAGGAACTCGACCCGGAACGGCTGGAGCGGATGAACCACCTGCGCGAGGTTGACCCGCCGGCCTATATGAAACTGTTTGAAGAAACCCAGCGCGAGCGGATGAAACTGCGTGAACTCAAGGAACGCGACCCGCAACGATACGAACAGGTCATCCAAGAACGGAAGATGGAAACCGAAATCAAGGGTCTGGCTGGCCAATGCCGCAAGTCGCAGGACAATGAGGAAAAGGAAGGCCTCAAGAAGCAGATAAAGGCCAAAATGGAGAAACTCTTTGACCTGCGTGAAACCCAGAGGGAAAGCGAGATTAAGCGGCTGGAGGAACAACTGACCAAACTCAGGGAAAAGATGAAGGTCCGCAAGGCCAATCGGGACAAGATTATTGAGCAACACCAGAAGGAACTCGTGGGCGAAGAGGATGATATGGGGTGGTAAATGCAACCACAGATTAACACAGATATACACAGATGGAGCGGATTAGACGGTTGGGGGTTATTTATAAACCCCTGAGGAATTCGGGGCGAAAATTGTGTTTGCCGCTCAGGTATTCGTCTATCTCCTGAAGTAATCTCTTCTTGTCCTTATTAAAGGTGCCGGCCAGAGGCGCATAGTTTGAGGCGTGGTTGGCCCGGAAGATGGTCTGGGGACTATCCATATTTTCCACTACCAGCCGTATCTCTCTGACCATATCCTCGGCCTCGGGTAATTGGAATCTGCCCTGCTCATAATCATCATCCAGCGGCGTGCCCGGCACAATCATCAGGGTCAGCAAACTGAAATAGCGCGGGTTCATCAGGTTGACTGCCTGGGCCGTGGCTATGGCATGCTCTTTGGACATCTCGTGTCCGCCCAATCCGATTAATCCGATAACCGACATCTTGATGCCGTTCTTTTGCGCCTTCTGAACTGACTCAATCATATCCTTAGCCGAGGCGCCCTTCTTAACCTTCTTTAATATCTCATCATTACCGCTCTCAAGACCCAGATAGCCGATGGTCAGTTTGCGCTTGCTCAATTCAGCCAATTCCTCATCGGTCTTTTTCAGAATATCACGGGCATTGGTGTAGATGCCAACCCGTTGCAGGTCCGGGAACGCCATATTCAGCGCGTCCAGAATCTTAAACAGGTGTTGCGTGGGTAACAACATCGCATCGCCGTCGCACAGGAATACCCGCCGAGTGTGCGGGATATGCCGATGCGCCAAAGCAATATCTTCAAGCACCTGGTCCAGCGGCCGGACCCGGAATTTCTTGTCCTGATAGGTGCCGCAAAAAGTGCACTTGTTGTGCGAACAGCCCAGGGTTATCTGGAGCAGATAGCTGTCTGCCTCGCTGGGCGGCCTGATAATCATTCCTTCATAGCGCATAACACGAATCAGTATACAGTAAACAGTAGACAGTAAAGAGTAATATCGAATTACTTTTTATTGTCTTTATAAGTTGGATATAACTCCCGGACCATCTGGAAAGCCCGCTTGGCGCGTTGTTCGTAGATTTTAGCCAGCTTCTCATGCCCGGCTTTGCGCTCCTGTTCCGCGTGCTCCAGATATAATCTCCCCTGCTGATTATAGAGCATCGGGGCTAAGGGATTCAAGGAAATTGCCTCGCTAATATACTTCAGGCAACGCGGTTCAATGCTATCATCGCTAAAATCAACATACCTATGATACCACCAGGCTAGCGTTAATTTTGGTTCAACCGCATATGGATTCCAAGTCGGAGGAAAACAAGCAAAAGCTACAGGTTCCTTTACCTTATTCCTATCTTCTAAGGAAGGAAAAGGGTCAAAGGTGATAAATTTCATGGCCAATACCGAAAGTATTCCAATTACTCCAATAACAAGTATTACTACCAATCCATTAATAACCTTCTTACCTATCCCTGATATTACGAGCAGGACACCAGAATCTACCGTGCTTAGCAACACCGCCCCAATAAACCAGACGCTCATAGACAGCCCCTGGACATAGATATTGAAATCCACTGTGCAATGAATCAGGAACGCCACGAGGCCGGCAAACAGGCCGATGCGTATTAACGAAATACTGGATTCCTGCTTTCGCAGGAATGACAAGAGGAGTAAAAAGGCACCCAACCATAAAGCAAATACAATTACGGTGGATATTATGGGGATATCAAGCGCTATCAAGGGCGACTGGAATATTTCGCTCAAGCAGAAGGCGAATCCGGCACCGAGGATATAGGGCAAGGTTGATGAATGCGGAGTGCTGGGTGCAGAATTTTGATTGGCTTCCCTGGCCGGACGAACTATGGACTTCAGGATAATAAACCAAATAGATAGAAAGACCAACAATGCCAAGATACCCATCTCTGACGCAATCTGGAGATAGTCATTATGCGCCTTGAGCACCTCACCGGCATCAGCGGATTTATAATAAAGATAACTGTTACTGAATTGATTGAGACCCACCCCGCTTAACGGATTATCCCGGATAATCTTTACTGTGGCATCCCAGTAGCCCAGACGGACATTAAACGAATCGGACATCCGGAAATGGGTGATAAATCCCAATAATACTATCGCGATTATCATGCCACTGAACAATAGTACCCCTCTTTTAACAGACGGCGCCTTCAGGAAGTAATAAATACCGCTGGCTAGACCGATGCCCAGTATCATCGCCACTATGGCCCCTTTAGAGCCGGTCGTGACCAATACGAACAGCGCCACCAGCACTATAACCAGCCCTATCCACCACATCTTCTGCCGGATTAAAGCCAAGGTCATAAATAAAGGAATAATCAGAGCCAAGAACGCGCCGAAAGAATTCTGGTAGGTGAATGTAGCAAACGGCTCTCCGGCCTGGGCTCGGGCTAATGTCGCGCCCCGCAACTCCATTGGTATGCTATCCAATAACGACGGGTTCTGTTGTATCTGGACTGCTAAATCCCGCAATTCCCAGAAATGCTGAAACAGCCCGTAGAGCACAACCATCAACCCAATAGCCAAAAATACAGACAACAACACGGGGATATATTTAGCATCCCTGACGCACAATGAATAAACCAGATAGAACAACACCAGATCGCTCAACCAGGCGGTCAGATACTGGAATGCGCCGAATTTATACGGCGCGCTGATAAACGAGATAATAACGAATGCCCCGAACAATATTAACAGCGCTTTCAGTGATGCAGGCAGTCCCGGCGTTGGCGCGGATGATTTGGATTTATCCAGCAGATGAACCAGCAAAGCCAGCCAGATAAAGATGACGACCAGCAGATTAACGCCGCTGCCGCAGGTGCTGGCCGGGATAATCAGGCGGGCCGAAATGCCGGCAGAAATCAGGAATAGTTCCAGCCATAGATACATAAAATCAACCCCCTCACCCTTCCCTCTCCCCTATGGGGAGAGGATAGGTGAGGGGAAACTTTGAAATTCCACTCCCATAATGGCGCGGCTCGCCCCAAAGAGGGCGACAAATGGTAAATTATTCCGAATTCTTGTTCTTCCGACCGGTGTGTTCCAGAATGGTGACAATACACAGGAGCAGCACCACTTGGCCGAAGACCATAATCGCGCCGGTCAGGTTTATGAGCCGGTCCGGGTTGAGGCAATACAAAAGAATAGCCGAGAGCCCGGCGCAGACAGTCAGGACATAAATCAGGATAACCGCGTCCGGCACGCTTAATCCCAAAGCCACCAACCGATGCGCCAGATGATTCTTGTCGCCTATGAACACGGGTTTTTTATTCAGAAACCTGATAACAATCACCACAATCGTATCAAATATCGGGATAGCCACGACCAGCACCGGCGTCAGAAGCGCGTAGTATGATTGGGGCTCTTTATAAAAGGTGAATTGGATGGTCAGGATGGCGATGAAATAACCCAACAGCAAACTGCCGGCATCGCCCATGAATATCTTGGCCGGATGGAAGTTAAATACCAGAAACGCAGCGGCCGCGCCGATGATGGTTATCAGGAATGAAGCGATAAAATACTGGCCGGTCTTGAGCGCGATTATCATAAAGACCGCGGCGGTTATGGCCGCAATGCCGCTGGACAGACCGTCCATATGGTCCAGCAGGTTATAAGAATTGGTTATCAGGACTATCCAGAAGACCGTCGCCAGCGCCGAGATAATCTGGCCCCAGGAGCCCAGCGGCCCCAGAAATAAACTGAATGAGATGCCGTTAGCCACGACAAATATGCCGATGATAATCTGGAACAGCAGTTTAGTTGAGGCGGACAACCTTTTGACGTCGTCAAACAGACCCAGGATGAAGATGCCCGATGCGCCGATAAAGATAATGGACAGCCGCGGTATCATCTGAAAGACGCCGGGCAGGTAATCATAAATATCCGGCGGCACCCAGGGTATCGGCGCGCTGACCTTGAGCAAATATGCGCAAACCAGCGCGACAGTAAAAGTGATAATAATGCCCAGAAAGATGGCTATCCCGCCGCCTAAGGAAATCGGTTGTTGGTGCACCTTACGTTCGCCCGGCATATCCACGAAATCAATGGCCAGCGAGACCTTCTTGACCAAGGGGACCAAAGCCAAGGTCACAATAAATGAAACAAGAAATGTAATAAGAACTACTAATAACATTTGTCAATAGGTATGGGGTTTCACACGCCCGAGGTTTCCTCATAGACCTCGGTCTCTAACTTGCAGAGCCGGTTGACTTCCTTATCCCAGCCGTAGGTCAATAATACATAACCAATCAGATACCCGAAGAATCCATAGAAGACCGTATTAATAATAAATGCCCCGCTATAAAGAATCTCCGGCGATATACCGCTCTGCTCCCCGCCTAAGATACCGACAATAATAGCGCTGGGCAGTTCCAGTATGTAAACAAAATAGCCCAGACCGCTCGGTTTTATGATGTATGGATGGAAATTCCAGATGGTGATGACCACGGCAAAGATAACGTGATAGACCGTAAATACGATGGCCACGTTCTTGGGATACTTGGAAGGCGGCGCAGTCGGACCAGCCACCGCCGCCGGCTTGGATTCCTTCGCCCCGGCCTGAACGGTCATGCCTTCGGCAGATCCGCCGTGGTGAACAGGCAGGTCTTTCGGCTTAATAACACCGGACGGCTTGGGCAACCGGCCCTTGGATGTCGATGGTTTCATATTTATTATATATATATCTTATAATCAAGACCCGTTAGAGATAGGTCGCCACAGGCGACCGTAAAACCGTGATTTTACTCCCGCATCGGAAATTATCACGCCAAAGATTGCTAACGGCACTAAATATTATTATAAATACATCTCTAACGGGTCAAGAAAATATTGAAAATAATTAGGCAAGTATACAGATTACACAATATGAAAATAGTAAAGAAAATACCGGCCATTAGGCCCAGGCGGTCGGACACGCACAAGGGCGATTATGGCAAGACACTGATAATTGCCGGCTCGCGGGGGATGAGCGGCGCGGCTTACCTGGCGGCCCAGAGCGCCATCCGGAGCGGCGCCGGTCTGGTTTATCTGGCCACCCCGTCATCCCAGCAGCCGATACTATCAGCCAAACTTACCTGCGTGATTACCCATCCGCTGGCCGAAACCCCGCCAGGCGTAATCTCCAAAAAAGCCGTTAATGATATTGTCGCTTTACTAAAACCAGCGAGCCCGGCGACTTGGCAACTCTCACTCAGTAACATTGATGCAGTCGGCATCGGCCCGGGACTTTCCCGCCACCCGCAGACCGCGGAATTTATCCGTTCGGTATTACCGCTTTTTACCTGCCCCGCCATAATAGATGCGGACGGCATCAATGCCCTGGTCAATAACACGGAAATCATCGGGAAAATGCGCTCTGTAATCCTGACACCTCACGCGGCTGAGATGGCCCGGCTGTTAAAAACCACGTCAACCAAAATCCAGTTTAACCGCCTGGACAGCGCCTTAGAAGCCGCTAAACGACTCAAGTGCATCGTGGTTCTCAAGGGCTATCAGACCATCGTCACAGACGGCGAGAACGTCTATGTCAACACCACCGGCAACCCCGGAATGGCCACAGCCGGCAGCGGCGATGTCCTGACCGGAATGATTGCCTCGTTCGTGGCCCAGAAATTCAGCCCGTTTGAGGCATCCCAATTAGCCGTCTACCTGCACGGACTGGCCGGCGATATTGCGGCCAAGGAATTCACCGAACACGCTTTAATCGCCACCGATATTATGGACTATATCCCAGAGGCAATCAGACAATTTACTCATTACAAATGATAGTCCAGATAATTCTCATTACCCTCGGCTTTGTCGTCGGACTGTCCTACCCCACCGGCATAGAGCCGCTCTGGTCGCTACCAGTGGATTTGCCCAATACGTTAATGTCCGCATCCGCTATCCTGTTACTAAGCATATTATATATTCTGATAGGCATCCGGCTGGTCGGCCGGCAAATGGCGCCGAAGCGCCATGGCGACAAAGGCGCCATCCGGAATAATCTCAATAATTATTATCGGCAACTCTTTAATTACCGCCTGCTGCTAC
>ERZ1292633.387-Hain-H41-02um-R1-387-length-53703-cov-7_pt1 | contig 53703 bp, 72 predicted proteins | sample MGYA00564406_ERZ1292633 | MGnify/ENA primary metagenome ERZ1292633 (study PRJEB36523, sample SAMEA6512639) | groundwater metagenome | collected 2019-01-08 | study: AquaDiva: Metagenomics assemblies of 32 groundwater samples | reverse complement strand
GTCGGGAATAGAGGATTCGAACCTCTGACCTCAGCGTCCCGAACGCTGCGCGCTACCAACTGCGCTAATTCCCGTTTTTTGTGCTTTCAGGGGGAATTGAACCCTCATCTTACCCTTAGGACGGGTCTGCTCTATCCGTTGAGCTATGAAAGCATATAGCGATTATATCATTTAATACTAAGTGAATATAAATTGGGGGTAGATGAGTCAGAACCTAAATTAGTTAAGATTAACAATTTGCTTGCATTAACAAATGGGTATGCATGTGGGGCTATGTAATCTCCTGAAAAGACTGTTTGTCTATTAGTTCCATCGTAATCCATAATTATAATTTTGCCTTCGTCAGGAAGTATCAAATGTCTTGATGTTGGTAACCAATAAAGAGATCTGCCGGTGTCTAGTACCTCAAAATTTTTGTCTTCTTTGATATCGTAAATATAGGTATTACCTACTTTGATATCTCTTTCTTCTTTTTGTGTACTACTACCTGGAAGCTTAGGAATTAAATCAGTTTTAAGCGTAGCCGAGTTTGACGCCGTGTACATAACCATTGTTTCATCAGGTGAGAATGTAAAGTCACTAACATCTTTTTCTAAAATTGTAGCCATTTCAAGTGGTAATAGTTTGAATTCAGATTCATCTTTTTTAGCTTTTTCTAACCTCCAATTATTTAAGATACTTGTCTTTAAAGCTATGACATTTACAAAATTATTTTGTGATGTAAATTCGTTTACATTTAAAAGATATACTCCTGTTTTTGTTTGAACCATTATCTCTCTACTGTTGGGGGAAAAGGTATAAGTTGATCCTATTAGTTGACCATCTGCAATTTTTTTAGGATCATTGGGAAAACCGATAGGCAGGGAACTAACTGTCATTATCCAAAGGCCTTCACTATTAGTATATGCAATCTTACTAAAATCTGACGAGACTACGGGATTTTCTGCTCCCTCAAAGGTAATTGGGGAAAAAGATGGTGCAACTTTGAATAGTTGAGCTGTAATTTGTGTCACTTCTTCCTTTTTTATAGTTAATCTTTTCTTCCAAGAGATATATCCATTTTTCTTTATCTCAACATCATAAGTATTAGGAGATAGTTTTAGATTGGTATTGGTTGCACTTTTTAATTGGCCATCAATAAATATAGAAGCCCCATCAGAATCAGATTTTGCAACTAAAATGCCATTTTCTAAAAAGGTAAAAGTATCTGTATCAAAACGATACCCTCTAGCAATTAATGATACAAAATAACCAATTACACCCACAACAATCATGGTAGACAAAAGTATCAAAACACGTAGTTTAGCCATTCATCTAATTATACTATATAATTGACATTATGCTAAATCGAAAGAATATTGCAATTGACTTAGGAACTGCCAATACACTTGTTTGGGTTGCAGGAGGAGGAATCATCGCCAATGAACCTACTGTTGTAGCCACTTCTGTAGAAGACAATAAAATTGTAGCTGTGGGGGAAGAAGCTAAAAAAATGTTAGGTCGAACTCCTGAAGCATTAAATGCCAATAGACCAATGAGAGATGGAGTAATTGCCGATTATCAAGCAACTGAAGCTATGCTTAAGTACTTTATTTCTAAAGCCCTAGGTAAATTTCGGTTTTTTAAGCCAAATGTTATGGTTTGTGTGCCTGCAGGTTGTACTCAGGTTGAACGTCGTGCCGCACTTGATGCTACACTTTCTGCAGGAGCAGCCCATGCCTATTTAATTGATGAACCACTGGCTGCAGCAATTGGTGCTGGTATTCCCGTTTCAGCTCCATCAGGGCATATGATAGTTGATAGTGGAGGAGGCTCAACTGAAGCTGCAGTTATATCTTTAGGTGGAGTTGTTGTCCATAAATCAGTCAGAATTGCAGGTACAAAAATAGATGAGGCTATTATCCAATATTTAAAGAAAAAACACAATTTAGTTATTGGGGATACAACTGCAGAGGGTATAAAAATAAAAATAGGCTCAGCAATTAAACTTATTAAGGAAGAAAAGCTTGAAATATCAGGTCGTGATTTAGTTTTTGGGCTTCCAAGAACCATAACTGTTACTTCTAGTGAAATCACTGAAGCTATAAGACCAACATTAATTACAATGATTGGGGCTGTTAAGGCGGTTTTAGAGGATACTCCTCCAGAACTAGCTGCAGATATTATAGACAAAGGGATAATAATGAGTGGGGGAACATCGTTGCTTCGTAATTTAAATAAATTGATGACAGAGGAAACTGGAGTCCCTGCCCATGTTGCCGATGATCCACTTTTATGTGTTGTGCGGGGAACTGGACTTGTTTTAGAAAACATAGAACTATGGAAAAGGTCTGTTACGACTAAAGGATAAAAACCTATAGCAAAAATACTTGAAAATAAATTAATTGTTAATAGATTGAGGACAAGTATAAAAAAATGAAGCTAGGATTTGAACTAAAAATTTGTGCAAAACTGTTGTTAAGGTAGAAACATAGTATATAGTATGTAGTATATAGTAAATTGACAATTTTTAATTATTAATTTTATCAATTTAATTGACCTTGCGGATAAAATTAACGACATTTTGACTATATAAAAGTTAAAAAAATGATAAAAAACAGATAAAAATGCCAAGAAATTACATTAAAGTAGACCGAAAAGAAGGTTATATCCTAGGAATTAAGATATCTATCACTTCCAAGAGAGAAGTGCTAGATTTTATTAATTTGAGGCTAGAAAACAAAGAAAAGTTTTACATGATTTCTATGAACCCTGAAAATTTACTACTGGCTACTAAAGATTGGCTACTAGCAAAAACTATAATAAGGTCTGATTTATCAATTCCTGACGGGATTGGCCTAAAATTTGCATATAAATTTTTACACAAACAAGATATTGGAATAATTAAAGGCAGAGAGTTGTTTTTTGACGTAATAAAAATTGCAGACGAGCGCAAATTACGAGTTTATCTTTTTGGAGGGGAACATGGTGAACAAATTAAGACAAAGGAAATATTAGAAGAGGGTTATAAAAATGTTGTATTTAAAACACATCACCAATTCCCTCAGTATGGCAGAAACGCCCAGCCAGCCACGCCTGAAGACAGAAAATTACATAAAACTATACTTGGCAGTATTAAATTATTTGAGCCTGATTTAATTATTGTAGCTTTAAATACTCCAAAACAGGAAAAATGGATTTACAGAAATTTTTTTAGGCTCAATGCAACAGGTGCTTTTGCTTTGGGGGGGACTTTTAATTATGTGGCAGGAAATATGAAGCTGCCTCCTAAATGGATGGAGAAAATGGGTCTGGAATGGGTTTGGCGGCTTATTCAAGAGCCAAAGAGATTAAGAAGAATAATTAATGCTGTGATAATCTTTCCTTGGAAAGTATTTTCATACAAACTTTTTAAATAGTATCTCAAAGGCATTTTTTGCTCTATATATTTTGCCTTCGACAGCGCGAGTACTAATTTGTAAGATTATGGAGATCTCTTTGTATGATAAATCACGGAAATACTTATACTGAAGTAATTTTCTTTTTTCAGGAGGTAATAAATTTAAGACTTCATTTACTTTATTTCGTAATTCATCAAGTGCCATCTTTTCATCTATTGCGATGTCTTTCGACTCTATTTGAGATAGTTGTTTAAGTGTAGGAACAATAATGTGCGAACGCCTATTTATTTGATCTTTATAATAATCTGCGATTTTATTTAGTGAAATTCTACAAAGCCAAGTAAAAAAAGATGATTTATGTTTAAAAGTCTTGTAACTTTTCCATGCAGCAGTAAATGTTTCAGTTACAATTTGATCTGCCATTTCTGGGTCACTACCAATTCTTTTAAACACAAAACGAGTCAAGGGAGAAATTGACTTTTTATATAGTGAATTAAAATCAATTTTTTTCATAGTTTGTGTAGTTGGCTTTAAGTAAAAATATAGTATCTTTAATCAAATTATTTTTGACCCAATCTTTAGTTTTGTTGTCGATTAAATCTCCAATGCCAGAAAGTATATCATCATGAGGATTATTTTCTAATAATTTCAGGCATTTTTTAAGATACGGGATAATCTTTATGTTTGTTCTAAATTCCAATAGTTTATCATTTAAATCCCATTTTTCGTTAAGCATAAACCAAATATCATATATGTCACGATTGGCTAGATTTTTTCTATCAAGTAATGCAGTTAATTTATTGGCAAACATATCTTCCTTTTTCATAATTAATACAGGTATGCCAAAAAAGTTTTTGACCTCATATTTATTTTCAGTAGTTCTCTTTGAAACCTCGACTTTTAGTTGGTTTAATCCTTTTTTGTAACTTAATAACCAAAATAAATTATAATGTTTATCCTTTTTTTGTCTTAATTCTCCATATTTTTCAATTATTCTTGTAATTTTATTGAAAACAATATCTTTTTTGGACTCATCAAGTAGATCAAAATCTAAATCAACACTAAAACGGGGAAGATTATAAAAAAAATATAATGCCGTGCCACCTTTAAATCCTAGTATTGATGCAATTTCAATATCAGAATAAATCTCTTTTAAGATATTAACCATTATTGTGCGGTGTGAAGAAATCACTAACATATTTTTTAAACCTCCTTTCCATTGATTTATTATTATACAATTTAAGAAGATGCCTAGCTTTTTTCCAATCAATAGGATCTAGATGATCAAAATAATAATTTTTATCTAAATAAATTCTATCTAAAAAGGCTCGCTCAGGACAAGCGATACAATAACCTTCTTCATTAATTATCCCTTCAGGATTAGTAAGAATTTCGTTTTTGATCTTCTTAAAACTAATTGTGTACTCTCCTAGAGTAACATCTCTTGTTTGATAACTCAAAACAAAAATAGTGTGACCATAATCTTGAAAAGTAATACCGTTTCTTTGCAACACTGTTTCAAGACTAATGTAGGATGGGGTAAATATTTTATTGGCAGCCTCAAGGATTTCATAACCAGTATTTTTAGCATATAAACCTCTTTTAAGGTTAACTAAAATACCTTTTTTTACAAAATAATTAATTTTAGACTTTAAATTATTTAAATTTGTCTCTTTTAATATGAGCGATATTTCTTGAGTCGTAAAAACAGTATTTTTTGATGAATATAAGCTGTAGGTAAGATTTTTCATTACTTCCAGTTTACAAAACAATGTTTTGTTTGTCAATAGATACATGATTTAGTACAAATTGATGATGGGCTTTAATTTGTTCTATCTAGGATGAAGTCAATTAATTCAATAAGTTTTGTTCGTGCTGGTTCGCATGATAAAAACTTTAAGTCTTTGTTAAAAATTGTTTTTGCTCTGTTCTTTTCTTTTTCCGCTAATTTTTTAGTGTATTCAATTCCTTTCTCTATTGCCAGTGTTGATTTTCCTTCCTTTTTATCTTGTTCTAAATCCAAAATATCATCAATCAGTTGAAAACACCTGCCAAGGTGAAGCCCAAATTCTGTGATTTTGTCAAGTTTTTGTTTTGAAGCTCCAGCTAAAATTGCCCCCAACCTCATTGGTCCCGCAATAGAGTAGTAGGCAGATTTACTGTCAGCTACAAAAAAATAATCATCTTCTTTAATTTTTTTCTTTGAATTCGTCCAGATTTGTTCAACACCTTGACCAAGTGTCGTTCTCATCATAATTCTATAAAATTCATCGATTATTTCATCGTTTTTACAGTCTATTATCATTTTCCACATAATTGTTTCAAGTGAATCACTTGCATTAATAGCAAGTTCAGTGCCATATATTTTATGAAGTGTTGGTTTACCTCGTCTGCTGTCTGAATTATCCTCGATATCATCTGAAATTAAAATCCATTCTTCAGAAAGTTGCATAGCAGCAGCCGTGTTTATGGCTAATTTAGAATAGACACCCAACGCTTTGGCAATTAATAAAACAAGAGTAGGTCTTAGATATTTACCTAATCTTAACGGATAAACTTTATTTATATCCCAAAATTTGTCTGCATCCTTTTTAAATTTTTTTGGTATTAAAAATTGTTTAGGGTATGTTGGATCTTTTAAATAATTTTTAATGACAGGCCAAACAATTTTCCTTGTGTCTTCAAGAGTTTCTTGTATCATTGTTTTGTATTATACAACAATTAATACCTTGACATGGAGATGTAAATAAGTTACACTTTCAGGTGAAATGAGTATTATTAAAGACATCTACAAATATGCTAGAAACGGCCAGACAGTTTTTAGTTTGGCTGATTTATCAGGCATAAAACCCGTGTATACAGGGTTGAAATTAAACCAGGCTATAAAGTATTTAGTTAAAAAAAATGAATTGATAAGATTATCAAAAGGTTTATATTCGTTTGATAATAAATATTCAATTTATGAGTTTGCAAATAAATTTAGAACCCCATCATACATTAGTCTTTACACAGTATTGTCTGAATCAGGAGTAGTTTTTCAACTATATAAATCAATCTTTGTAATTTCTCAGAGATCTGAGATAAAAACAATAAATAACACAAAAATAATTTACAGAAAGATTAAAGATGAAATACTTTTAAATAATTTAGGAATAATTGAAAACAATGGGGTTTTCAAGGCAACAGTAGAAAGGGCAATTTGTGATAAGATTTATCTTGATAATGATGAATATTTTGATAATTTAAGGAGCATAAATTGGGTTAATATAAAAAATATCTGTCATGACGTATATAATGACAGTAAAATTATTTCAAAATGGATATCAAAAAACACAAAATAAATTTAACAAATATCTTAATTGATATATATAAAGATAATTTATTATCTTCTTGCCTAGGTTTCAAAGGTGGTACCTCAGCCATGCTTTTTCATAATTTACTTCGTTTTAGTGTTGATCTAGATTTTGATTACTTAGGTGACAAGAATAAAATTAATGAAGTTATAAAAAGAATGACTAGTTTGCTTTCAAAAAAATATACAATTAAAGACCAAAGTAGCAAATATAATACTTTGTTTTGGTTGATTAGTTACGAAAAAGGCGAACACAATATTAAAATTGAAATTTCAACCAGAGACAATACCTATAATCACTACAATATTAAATCTTTTTATGGAGTCAATATCAAAGTTCTTGATATTAAAGATATGATTGCTCATAAGATGGTGGCTTTTACAGAAAGGCCAGCAGTGGCCAACAGAGATTTATTTGATACACATTTTTTTCTTGGTACTGAATATGCTTCAGAGATTAACTATGATGTGATTAAAAAAAGAACAGGAAAAAATCCTAAAGAATTTTATCATTACTTGCTTTCTTTTGTAAAAAAAATCAATCCAAACAACATACTTGAAGGACTAGGTGAAGTTTTAACGGATTCACAAAAAGATTGGGCAAAAGCGAAACTGTTACCAGAACTTGAAAACTTAATTCAAAGACAAATAGACTTAGTTTGATTTAGTATATATAATACTTATTACCAATAATGGCTAACAAAATATCACTTCCAAAAAATACAGTTGTTCCAAACCATATAGCTATGATTCTTGATGGCAATAGGCGTTGGGCAAGAGCTAGGGGACTTAAACCATGGGAAGGTCATTATTATGGTTTTAAAGCTGTAGAACAGTTAGCATACACTTCGAGAGATTTAGGTGTGCATACATTTACAGTTTGGGCATTCTCTACTGAGAACTGGGAAAGACCAAAAGCAGAAATAGATGCAATTATGAATTTATTTAGAAAAGCATTAAAAGAAAAGGAAAAAGAATTTCACAAAGATAAAGTTGCACTTGTTCACTTAGGCCGCAAAGATAGATTGCCAGCAGATATTAGAAGTGAATTAACAAGAATTGAGAAAGATACTGCAAAATATGCAAAAAATCATATTTTTAATTTAGCAGTTGATTATGGTGGAAGGAGTGAGATTGTAAGGGCAACACAAAAAGCAATTGAATCAGGTATTGCACCTGCAGAATTAGATGAAAAAACATTTGAGAGGTATCTTGATACCTATGGTCAACCATATCCAAATCCAGATTTATTTATTAGAACTTCAGGCGAACAAAGGACATCGGGTCTTTTACCTTGGCAAATGGTTTATGCAGAATATCTTTTTAGTGAGGTTCATCTACCTGATTTTTCACCTAAACATTTAGAAAATGCAATTTTAGACTTTTCGAGAAGGCGAAGAAGGTTTGGAGGAAATGATGATCTGTCTCATTTTAATTTTGATCCTAAATTAGTTGCCAACCTTGAACTTAAATGGTGGAGATTAGGCAAGATTCCAGAAGGTGTAAAGTTTTCTGAATATGCAATAGAACACATCAGAAAACAATTTGGATTATCTAAAACACTTGGTACAAAAGCTGCAAAATATGCGCTTGAGGCAATTCTTTTCCAAGAAAAAGAAAAATGGGATAAGGCAAAAATTTCACTTAAAAAGTTTTATCAACTCATCAAAGGTGAATTAAAACTTGCTTTTGAACCTGAAATTGTTGCATCTCTTGAAGTTCAGTTAAATAAACAAAAAGGGGAATCAGAAGAACTAGCCCAAGAACATTTAGCGGAAGTTTATAGAATATCTCTTTTCCAAGCTGCAAAGGCTGCCCATCTTCGAGTTCTTGCTAACATTGAACGCAACAAAGGAAATTGGAACAAAGTAGAAGATTATTTGGAAAAATATTACTCCGCATTAAAAGAACGCATAGCCTAACCTTTAAAGGTCTGACCCTTTAAGGTTGGTGGTTAGATCCAGTTCCTCGTTTTGATATCTGAATTCTTCAACAAAACGTTTATAGTTTTTGATATTGTTATTTTTTATAAAGCCGCTTTTGTTAAAATAATTAATCACTTCTTCATTTTTCACCCATGGTAATTTAAATATATTCAGATAATGTGCATATGAAGAATAACTATTGATTAAATTTTTGGTAAGTTTTAAGGGGTTTTTGTGAATATATCTTGTTACATCAAGTAAATAATCTTTGTTTATAACATTTGTTGCCTTATATCTACCTTGAAAAAGTGAGCCCGTGCGATTGTACCTTTTATTAAAATACATTGAATATCTAGTAAATAAAGATTGAGAGAATGTTTTTATAGAATCCTTGCTGGATTGTTTTATGAGTAAGTGAATATGATTTGGCATTAAACAGAAGGCAAGTAGTTTGATTTCTTCTTCAAAGTTCTTTATCTGTGGAGGTACACCTTAAAGGGTCTGTCCTTGCAAGTATAAATTTGCCAGTTGACAGTTATGTATCAGTTAATTATATTGTGAATAGTTAAGGTAAGTAAATGATATGGATGATATAGATATGAATGATAAACCGACAAAGGCGAAAGTCAAACTAGAAAGTCTTCCTGACTTATTAACAGTCAGGGAAGTTAGTGATCTCTTACGTGTTTCACCTTTAACAATTAAAAGATGGGGCAAGCGTGGGAAACTTCCTGCAATTAGAATAAACTCAAGAGGGGATAGAAGATACAAAAAAGAAGCAATTCTCTGGCTTCTTGGAATGCAAGCTAAAGATTAATTAACTTTGTAGATTCCATAGATTTTTATATTTACCAAATTTTTTGTTTAATAACTCTTGATGAGTTCCTATTTCAATAATCTGACCTTTATCCATAACAATTATCCTATCTGCTTTGGCTATAGTTGAAAGTCTGTGAGCAATAATAATAGTAGTTTTAGCTTTAGCGTATCTCCAGAAGGCATCTTGAATTAATTTTTCAGACTCTGAATCAAGATGGCTTGTAGCCTCATCAAAGATAATGATATCAGGGTTACTAATAATCATTCTTGCAATTGCTAGGCGTTGTTTTTGTCCACCTGAAAGTTTAATTCCACGTTCACCAACGTTAGTATCATATTTTCGTGGTAGGCTATCTATAAAATCGGAAATGTTTGCGAGCTTGGCTGCCTTTTTGACTCTAGCTAAGTTCTGTCTTGCAGAACCGTATGCAATATTATATTCAATTGTATTATTAAAAAGTACTGCTTCTTGTGGCACAACTCCAAAAAAACCACGAAGGGTACTTTTTTTAAAGTTTTTTATATCAATACCATCAATTAAGACTTTTCCTTTTTCGGGATCAAAAAACCTCATTAAAAGTTTTGTTATTGTGGTTTTACCACTTCCTGACCTACCTACAAAAGCAATACTTTCACCGCGTTTTATATTTAAACTTAAATTTTTTATTGCATTTTTTGTTCCTTCTTTATATGAGTGAGAAACATTTACAAATTTAATATTCCCATCTATTTTTGATCTTTTAATAAATTTTATCGGATCTTTAACTTCAACATCATGGTCTAGAAGTTCAAAATATTTTTCAATATCTGCATAGTTTTTAGCAAGATCACGAAAACCCCAGACTAAATCCCACAGTTTTGGATAGAAATTTGACAGAAATCCAGTAATCAAAACAAAATCTCCAACTGTCAATTTGAGGCTAATTGTCTGTTTAATTGTAAGATATAATATTGTAAAGATACTCAAATTTATAATTGCCCCCATTGTTCCATCTATTAATCTGAATGAATTACCAAAACCCCAAAGAGATTTAAGCCATGGAATGAAATTATTTTTTAATCTATTTTCTTCCCAAGATTCTTTAGCAAAAAGTTTAACTGTTTCAAAATTAATTAAATTATCAGTTATTATGCCTGATATGTTATCTTCATTGTCATTAAATACTTTTCTTTTGTTTACATTGTTTTTGACCAAAAACTTTGTAACTATAAGAGTGACAATAAGTGAAGATATAACCATTAAAACGATATAAAAATCAAGGTTTATAAAAAAATAAAGCATAACTAAAAAGTTAATTAAAACGCCTAGCATTTTATGGTGAATATCATGGAAAAATGAATAAAATGCACCATCCCCACGTTTAAAAGCTGAGATTAGACTACCTGTAGATTTACTACTGTGGAATGCAAAATCTAAATCTTGTACCTTTTTAAATATTGTAACTCGTGAATCTATGGCAGCTCTAAATAAAATATAATCTCCTACCCAGAAGGTTAACATATCAGTAATAACAGCAGAAACCCTGACTAACATATATATTAATAGAATTTTAAATAAAACGTTTTCATTTAAAGAGGGAATTGCATCTACAAATTTTTTGTAAAAAACGGGGTTTAGAGAGAATAAAATGTTTGAAATGATAACCAAAAGAGTAAAACCGATAAAAATCAGTTTTTTTCTAAACACAAAATGATAAAAAGTCTTTAATACTTTCAACATAGGCGAAAGTTAAATTATATCATTATTTGGCTAATCTAAGATAATTTTGCTATACTACACATATAATTTTCCCAATTATGGATATTTTCTTTGTTAGACATGCTATTGAATCCTCATTAGCTTCAGGCGTGCCTGAAAATACAATAGTACTATTATTATTGTTGCCAATTGTGGCTACATTTATAGCAGCTATTCGTCAAATTGTTGGAATTCGTGGTTTTGGTATATTTTTACCTGCTGCGCTTTCTATTACATTTGTAGCTATTGGTCCAATTTTAGGAATACTTTTATTCTTGGCAATAGTTGCAATATCTACAATAGTAAGGTTTGTTACAAGGAAACTTAAATTAAAACTTCAATATTTACCAAGAATGGCACTCATTTTATGGTTTGTGTCATTTGGGGTCTTGGGGATTATTTTTACGACAAATATAAATGTTTCTATTTTTCCAGTTCTTATCTTAACTTTATTAGTTGAAGATTTTACAAAAATTCAACTTGGAAAATCAGTCAAAACTGCTATTCACTTAACATATCAAACTTTGATATTAGCCCTTGTTTCATATTTACTCTTAACCTATATACCTTTTCAAAGAATGGTGTTAAATAATCCTGAAATAAGTTTACTTGCGACCCTGGTAATAGATATTATCTTGGGCAAATATCTAGGTCTTAGGTTTACAGAATATTATAGATTTAGAAAACTGATAAATGTCAAATAAGCAAAGCTTGTAATAAATTATGAAATCATCATCAATTTTAGGACTTAATGCAAGGGCGGTCTTGTTTACTGGAAAATATAACAGTCGTGCTGCTAAAAAGATTGCTGATTCAAAGCTTCAAACTGATAGGGTTTTAAGACATGCAAATGTTCCTCATCCAACAATATTTAAAAAGTTCAAAACTGCAAATGAGGTTTTTGATTTTAAATGGTCTGACCTAGCTGATGCTTTTGCACTCAAGCCTTCTCGTGGACTTGGTGGCGAAGGAATTATAGTTGTCAAAAAAAGAATTTCTGATGATGTATGGCTTACAACTTCAAAAAAAAGAGTAACTGCTGAAGATTTAAAATTACATACACTAGATATTCTCGAAGGAGCTTATTCAATGGGTAACGAACCAGATAGTGCTTTTATTCAGGAATATGTAGCTAGACACTCTGCATTTAGAAAATATGCATTTCGTGGAACACCTGATGTCCGTGTAATAGTTTTTAATAAAATACCAATAATGGCGATGCTCAGGCTTCCCACAAAAGAAAGTGGGGGAAGGGCAAATTTACATCAAGGTGCGCTTGGACTTGGTATTGATATTGCGACAGGGATCACAACCAAAGCTATACAAAATAACAAAGAAATAAACCTAAAACCCGGTACTTCTAGGAAGTTACGAGGAATTAAAATACCTTTCTGGAACAAGATATTAGAGACTGCCGTAACAGGACAAATAGCTTCGGGACTGGTCTATGCAGGAGTTGATATTGTTTTGCATCCTGAAAAGGGGCCACAAATAATTGAGTTAAATGCACAACCAGGACTTTCGATTCAACTTGCAAACATGGAAGGACTAAAAAGAAGGCTAGAAAGAGTTGATGGCATACAAGTTATTGATGCAGAGCATGGAGTTAAGATTGCCAAAGCGTTATTTGCTAGTAAATTTGTAAATAGAGTTAAAAACGTCGATGGCGACGTAAAAACTATAAAAGCAATTGAGGAAGTGAGAATGGTTGGTGCTAATGGAAAGTATGAAAAAGTATTAGCAAAAATAGATACTGGTGCATGGAGTTCTACAATTGATATTAGTTTGGCAAGAAAACTTGGACTTTTAAGAAAAAATAAAATTATAGCAACAAGGAAAAAATTATCATCACTTGGTGAAGAAGAAAGACCTGTAATAATTATAACATTTTATTTATCGGGCAAAAAAATAACAACGCGCGCAACAGTGTCTGACAGAAAACAGCTAAGATATCTATTTTTAATAGGCAGAATAGATTTGCAAGGATTTTTGATTAGCCCTACAATAGATAAGGAGAACTTAATAAAAGCAAAATGGTGAATAAAAAAATATTAATCTTAACATCTGGAAATGTATCTAAACTTGACGGTTTTAAGGATAGGGAAGATATAACATTAGGATCATTTTCTGACATAAATTATTCCTCTGATTCTTCTGACTTAAAGTTTAAGACATATAGTTTGAAACATTTTGCAGTTATCTATTTCAGAATGGTTGGAAAAAGTTTAGAAATCGCAACATTAGTTGCTGATTATGCAAGACAAAATAGAATACAAATTATAGACAAGATGTATGAAACAGCTCATCTTCTTCCTATTTCATTAGGTAAGTCTATTGAGATGAGAATGTTGTATGAGGCAGGTATTAATATTCCACGAACTGTGTTCGGTGGAGATTTTAGCAGCATGACATTTCCATACATAGTTAAGTCAACATCGGGACAAAAATCAAGAGAAGTTTGGTTGGTTAAGAATGCAGAGGAGCTGGAAATTTTACGAGCAAAGCTCGATAGCCATAAGCTATATTTTGCACAAGAATTAATACCAAATGCTAAAAGAATTAGAGTGTTGATTGTGGGGAATAGGGCAATTGGAGCGATCGTTAGACAAAGCAAATGGAACAAAGATCAAACAAAAGAAACACTGATGCCAGTTCCTGGAGATGTGGCCAATTTGGCCACATCTGCGGCCAAAGCCGTCAACTTAGATATTAGTGGGGTTGATATTTTAATAAATAATAAAACAAATGAAAAATATGTTATAGAAGCAAATGCAGCTCCAGCATGGAAACTTATTAATAAGTATTGTGGAGTAATTGTTGAAGATGAAATCATTAAATATATACAAACAAAAATTTAAAGAATTTGGAGTAAGTCCTTTAAGCTTGCAGTGGAAAAGCAAAGGCGCCGCTCATCAAAGATTTCGCCAGTTTTGGGCAGAAATAGACTTTGACAATAAAAAAGTACTTGATGTTGGTTGTGGATTTGGTGAATTAGGTAAATTCCTAACAAAAAGGTATAAAAATGTAATATATAAAGGGGTCGATATCGTGCCAGAATTTATCGAAAATGGAAAGAAAATTTATCCTAGTCTGAAGCTTGAAGTGGTAGATTATTTTAACCATCCAAAAGGCGAAATGTATGACACCATAATTTGTTCGGGTGCGTTAAATAGTAACTTCAAAACAGAAAAAGAAAATAGGTTTTTTAGAGAAAATGCCATAAAAACAATGTTTGACCACACAACTAATGTATTAGCATTTAACATGCTTGGTAGTCATCCTGCTTTAAAAAACAATAAAGAGAACAATATTTATTATTCTGATAGTTTAGAAATTTTAAAATATTGTATGACTTTAACTCGTCGCGTAATATTGCGACAAAATTACCACCCAACCGATTTTACAATATTCATGTACAAAATAAAAAAAGGAGTATAATAAGAAATTATGGAAAATGATGAAGTAGAAATCTTAGTATCCGAGATGATAAACTGGGGTAAACGATTAAGTGAAAATCAAATAACTAAATACCCAGATAAACTTCAGATGAGAGGTTTTTTGACAGAATGCGGCGCTGATTTAAAAGCTGTTGAAGGACATGAGAAATCAATGAAAAAGTGGACAGATGCAGGTATGGCAGAAGCAATGGAGACAATTTGGGGTGAAAAATGGGATGACATTAAGAATTGGAATGAAGAATTTATTAAAAATTTTGAAGAGAAAACTGGACGTATTTTACCTTCAATTTCTGTTTACAAAAAGGGTGAAAAAGAAGTTGTACGTCGTAGTAAACAGTCTTCAATGAAACATGTTTTGGGTGTAATCACAAGGTGGGCAGCTTTTGATACAAGCGAAGATCCAGAATTTGATGAAAAAAGGTATTTTGACGAAATAAATGTAAGAATTACAAACGGTTTATTAAAATCGCAAGGTGCTTCGGTTGAGGATTTGATGTCGATAAGTAGACCAGATACAGGAGAAAAATATCACCCCTCACTACCTCCTGAGTACCCTTTAGCCTTGATTGATAAATTACTTAAAAAATGAATTATATTGCAGGGTCTGACCCTGCAATAGTATCGCCAGTTAGGTCTAGTTCTTCATTTGCATATTTGAATTTTTCAACAAAAAATTGGTATGTTTTTACATTGTTATGCTTCATAAAATTACTTTCATTAAAATAATCTAATACGATATTTTTATTTATCCAAACAGTATTATTTAAACCCAAATACGTTGCGTAAGACGAATAGCTCTCCGCTAATTTTTTTGTGTATTTGAGTGGATTTTTATGTATATATCGTGTTAGATCTAATAAATAATCCTTGTCGATAACGTTGGTTGCCTTGTAAACACCTTGGAACAGGGGACCTAATCTTTTGTATTTTCTATTAAAATAAATTGAATATCTAGTAAATAAGGACTGTGTAAATTTTTTAATTGAATGTTTATTTTTTTGTTTAATTAATAAATGAATATGATTTGGCATCAAACAAAAAGATAGTAGATCTATCTCCCCAAAATAATTTTTAGATCGATGATATACAATCGAGACGATTATAGGGTATAATATATGTATCATGAAGAAAATTCTTGTTTTGGTGGATTCAAAAAGTTCCAGCAAAAAAAAGTTAGTCAGATACTTAAATGCTAATTCTAAAAATAAATATCGTGCATTTTTACATTCATTTAAAGAAATGTATTTTGATATTAAATCTGGAAAAGTAAAAATTAAAATTGGAAAAACTGATATTACGAATTTTGATTTGGTATTTGTCAGACGAGCTGGCAAATATGTCCGTTTTATGGGCGCAATTTCAAAATATCTAGATTATAAGAAAATAAAATTTATTGACCCTGCGTTTCGAGAAATTGGTATGAGTATGGACAAGGCCTCAAGTACTCTAAGACTTGCGATAAAAAGAATAACAGTACCTCACTCTATTTTTTGTTTTAAAGAAAGTATATTAAATAATAAAAATAGAATTATTAAGACCTTGGGATTTCCGATTATTGCAAAAGCAATACTATCTCAGCGAAATCAAAATATTTATATTTTAAAAACAGAAGACGATTTTAGAAAACTTATAGAAAAATCAAACAAGGAATTCATATTTCAAAAATTTATTGATATAGAAAAAGAATATAGAATATTGATTATGGGTGAAAAAATTATGGTTTTGGAACAAAAATTCAAAAGAAATTATAAAAATTTAAAAGTAGAATACTTAGATTTGACCAGTCCATCAGTTTTTCTAAACCTAGATTGTACGACGCAGAAAGCAAATAAGATCTCGCTTAGATCAGCTTCGATCTTGGGTTTGGATATTGCAGGAGTTGATCTCGCTATCGAAAAAGGAACAGCTAAAAATTATATTATTGAAGTTAATAAAGGTCCTGGAATTGAACCCAATTCCAGGACCTCTCCTGAACTCAAAGCCTTTTCTGACTATTTAAAATCAATTATTTAAGTTCTATCACGAATGCGACTAATTGAAATTTATTTCAATTCGATTGTTGCACCAGCTGTTTTTAATTTTTCAACTACTGACTTAACATCTTCAGGTTTTGCGTCTTTTAATACTTCATAAGGAACATTATCAGTTGCATCTTTTGCTTCTTTAAGTCCTAATTGTTGATTAATTTCGCGAAGTGCTTTAATAACTGCAATTTTTGTTGCGCCTGAATTTGTCATTACTACAGTTTGGTTTCCACCAGATTCTTCTGCTACTACAGGAGCATCGCCGGCTGCGGCTGTTGGAACTGCTGCTACTGCTGTTGGCATTGCACTAACTCCAAGTTTTTCAGAAAGAGTAGTTACTAATTCTGAAAGATCTAAAACTGTAAGTTTACTTATTTCTTCTACTAACTTATCTACAACGGAGTTGGTTACTTTTTTATTAGCCACGTATACTCACCTCCTTCAATATATATACAAGTTTCTGCATATTTCCATTTAGAGTACCAATGAGTCCATATATTGGAGACATCAAAGAACCAATTACTTGACTGTATAAAACATCTTTTGTAGGAAGAGTAGAGATTCTAATAAGCGAATCTTTGTCTTGAAAATTTCCTTCAACTATTCCTACTTTAAATTGTGGGACTTGATTTTCTTTTACAAATTTTCCTAATACTTGGATTGGAGCTACTGCATCACCTTCAGTTAAAATTAGAGCGGTTTGACCTGATAATACCTCATCAGTTAAAACTGCATCATTAATTCCAGCTTCTTTTCCTGCCCTTTTAATTAGAGTATTTTTAACAACTGTTATATCAGAACCAATTATTTTAAGTTCTAACTTTAATTTTTGTTGAAGACTGACTGAAAGACCAGCAAAATTAATAAATACAATAGACTTTGCGTCTCTTAAACGTGGGGTTAAACCTACTACTAAATCTTTTTTGTTCTGTTTATTCATATTCCTCGATGTGACTTACAATGCGAAGCAGTGCCAAGCTCTGCTTATGTTATGCACATTTTCTTTGGACAAATTCTATTATATCACAATTTTAACGCTGGGTGACATAGTAGATTTTATAAAAGCTTTTGTTATTGTCTTTGAACCACCAAGTGCATTTAAAATACTTTCTGCATTTTTAACTAACTCTTCTGTTTTTTGAGAAACTTTTCCGAAACTAGTATGAATAAGCGGTTGTTCTTTTTCAGTTTTAAGTGAAATTAGATTTCCTTTGAATTTATCAGCATCTCTTGATGATTTTACAATAGTTCCATTTTTAGGATTTGGCATTAAACCTTTAGGTCCTAGTAGCTTTGCAAAAACTACTAATTTTGGCATCATTTCAGCTGTTGCTAGTAGTAGATCAAAATCAATTTTCCCTGCCTTTAATTTTTCTAGAGTTTTCTCATCTGCAACCTCTATTTTTTTTCGTTTTCCGGAGGAGAACGGGAGTGTTACTTGAGCTGTTGTACCTACTTTTTTGGTTATTAAATGCATTTCAAAAGTACTATCAAATTTTACTGAAGAAATATCTTTTAAAAGTTTAATTGCATCTTCTAAAGAATAGAGATTTGCCCCTCTAATTTTTGTTTTTGATTCAATATATCTTTTTCCTCTTACTTTAATTTCTTTTATGACTCGCTTTGCAGCTTCAACTCCTTTTGGAGTTTCAGTTTCTGTGGCTTCTTCACTCTTAACTCGTGCAGCAGCACGCTTTGCTTTTTTTTCAGCGTACAATTCAGCAGAAGTTTTGGTTACTACTGGTTCATTTGTTAATATCGCTGTTTTTGTTTTACCCATTATTCTATTTTTATTCCCATACTTCTTGCTGTTCCCTCTACAATTTTGACAGCCATTTCAAGGTCTTTAGTGTTTAAATCGTCCATTTTATTTTTGGCAACTTCTTCAGCTTGTACTCGTGTTAAAATGGCATGAACGGCACGACCTGCTGTACCTGATCCTTTTTCTAAGCCTAATATCTTTTTAATCATTGCCGATACTGGAGCTTTTTTTATGACGAAGTCGAAACTTCTATCTTCATAAATAGTAATAACTGCAGGAACAACTTCACCCTTCATGTCTTTGGTTTTATCGTTATATGCTTTGACAAATTCCATGATAGCTATACCATGTTGCCCTAAAGCTGTACCAACTGGAGGAGCAGGGGTCGCTGAAGCGCCCGTGAGGTTAATTTTAACTAATGTCTTAATTTTCTTTTGCATCTTCGACCTTTCGTCTTCCACAAATAATTCGTGGTGAAAGTATTTTAACATTGTTGTATAATTAATTCAAATGGCAGAAAGTGAAGTAAAAGGAGAATCTCTTTTAGTTGCTGAGATTCCACTTAGTGATGTTAAAAAATCCGAATTGGATGATTTTATGGAAAAAGTACCAGGAGCCGAAGTAGTTACAGAAGAGGCAAAACCAGGAAAACCAGCAGTCGTTAAATTGTTTAGAAATTTTTTAACAATAAAATCAGAAAAGAAAAGTTAGATTTTTAGAATTTGTAAGAAATCAAGTTCAACTGGTGTTTCTCTCCCAAAAATACTAACTAATACTTTTACTTTACCTTTTTCCTCATCAATTTCATGAATAGTTCCAAGAAAATCTGTAAATGGTCCATCTGAAATTTTTACTGCTTCTCCACTGACAAATTTTGTTTTGTAACGTGGGGCTGGAGAGCTTACAAACTTTTGTATGTTTTTAACCTCAAGTTCTGAAAGAGGTGTTGGTTTATTTCCTGCCCCTACAAAACCTGTAATGCCTGCTGTTGTTCTTACAGCAAGCCAAGTTTCATCATCTAAAACCATTTTGACAAGCATATATCCAGGGAATATCTTTTCTTTAATTTGTGATTTTTTACCACCACGAATTACTATTTTATCTTGAGTGGGAACTAGCATCTCAAAGACACTGTTTTTCATATCCATTGTCTCAACTCTTTGTCTTAAAGTTTCCATGACTCTGACTTCATGACCTGAAGAAGTATGAACTACATACCATTTGGCCTTAGGATTTTCTTCTGGATTAATAATAATGTGACCAGGAATTTTTTTAGTTTCCATATATTTATTTGTTCAAAAAATACTCTAGTAATTTTGTAAGTGAAAAATCAATACCTCCTACAAAAGCTGCTACAATTATTGAAATAATTATAACTAAACTTAGGTAGTTTATCACGACATCACCTTTTGGCCAAGTGACTTTTCCAAGCTCGATTTTAATTTCAGAAAGAAAATTTGTAATAGTCTTCATTTTTATAATCTTTAGATTGAATCTCAATAATTTCTTTTCTTTTCAAGCATTCTTTGAAAGTTAATCTTGTATCTCTTTTCTTTTTTTCTCTCAGAAGGTTTTTTAAACCTTTCTCTATCACGAAGTTCCAGCAAAAGACCAGACATAACTGTCTTCTTGCGAAATCTCGCTAGTAATGAATCGTCCGATTCTCCTTGTTTTTTTGTTACTACAAACATAGTTAAGATCGCCTCCCTTCAGTATCATTATCATTATTTATTATTCTATCATATATGGTATGATATTACCAAGGCATATGAAAAGGACACTCATAACTGGAATAACAGGACAAGACGGTAGTTATTTGGCAGAATTTTTGTTAAAAAAAGGGTATGAAGTTTCTGGAATTGTTAGAAAAACTTCACATGAAGACTATGCAAATATTGGCCATATTCAAGAACAATTAAAATTATATCAAGGAGATTTGCTTGACCCTGTATCCTTAAGAGAAATTATTCAACGCGTAGCGCCTGATGAAGTATATAATTTAGCATCACAAAGTCATCCATCAGAGAGTTTTAAACAACCAATCCATACAGCAGAGATTACAGGAATTGGAGCTCATAGAGTTTTAGATGCTACGCTTGATGTCAATCCAAAAACAAAATTTTATCAAGCTAGTTCGTCTGAAATGTTTGGTTGGGTAAGAGAGATTCCGCAAACTGAAGATACACCATTTAATCCTGCCAATCCATATGCGGCCGCAAAACTTTATGCATTTTGCATGACTAAGATTTATAGAGAGAGTTATAAGATGTTTGCAGCAAATGGGATTTTATTTAATCATGAATCTCCAAGGCGTCATTTAGGATTTGTAACCCAAAAAGTAACATACGCAGCAGCTTGTGCAAAGTTAGATATAAAAAATTCAACTCATTTAAATGAAGAAGGAGAATTAATAGTAAAAAATGGAAAAGTTAGCTTGGGTAATTTAGAAGCTAAAAGAGATTGGGGATTTGCTGGAGATTATTGTATTGATCTTGATACAAGCATCTTAACGATTGAGGGTTTTAAATATTACGATGATATTAATGATGGTGACGAAGTACTTAATTTTAATCCCAAAACAAACTCATTAGAGAGAGACACGGTAAAGAAAAAGGTTCTACTAAGCAGTAAGGGTGAAATGTATGTCTTTAATGGTAGGGGATTTAAACTTCGTTGTTCAGCAAGTCACAGGATTTATTATCAAAAAAAGTCAAAGACAAGTAAGGGGGGATGGAGTGATTGGAAAGTGTGTGAAGCAAAAGAATTTTATAAATTGATTAAAAATTTAAAATTAAGATCCAAATATGATTTTCGTTTACCTCACACACAAGGGTATAAAAATAAAAACAATAAAGTATCTAGTCAATGGTTTAAATTAATCGGTTATTTATTAACAGAAGGGAACTTGTACGACGGTAACAGAACTTTGAGAATTTCGTTATCTCAATCAAAGACTGTAAATGCAGATGTCTATGCAGATATAAATACTTGTTTAAAACAACTGAATTTGATTCATAGAAAAAGAGAAAGGTCTGACGGTGTGGTTGAGTTTATATTTGATACAAAAGCTTCCAAAGAAATAATCACTTATTTTGACGGATTTGATATTCATAAGATGCCAAAATGGATTTTTAATTCAGGAAATAAACAATTAGAAATATTATTAAAAGCGATGATGGACGGAGATGGTTCGTGGGGTGCAATGACTTATGTTTCAAAAAGAAAAGATTTAATCCATGATTTTCAAACTATTGCAACCATATTAGGATATAGAACTACCATTCATCAAAGAAAGTCGGGAATATGGGAGTGTATTTTAATAGTGACCAAAAAGAAATACTTTTATGTTACTGAATCTAGTTTAGAGAAAAGCGATGAAAAAGTTTGGTGTATAACAACGAAAAACGGCACAATTGTATCAAACAAAGATGGCGGAATCGCAGTAAGCGGAAATTGTGAAGGTATGTGGATGATTATGCAAGCTAAAAAAGCGGATGATTTTGTTTTGGCAACAGGGGAGACGCATACAATAAAAGAATTATGTGAGGAAAGCTTTAAATATGTGGGATTAAACTGGGAAGATCATGTAGTAATAGACAAAAAGTTTATCAGACCAACTGAAACAGGGCCATTGATTGGAAATCCTGCAAAAGCAAAAAAAATATTAGGTTGGGAGCCAAAAACAAAATTCAAGGAATTAATAGCAATAATGGTCGATGCACACCTTGCAAGATTAAAGTAAAGTAGTACTGGGTTGAGAATGTGATGTTGTTTTTAGGAATTTTTGAAAAATGCGCATTTGCATCAATCTCGATTCCTAAAATCACACTCTCAACCCATTCAGATCATTATCTGAACATATTTCTTTTTCTTTCTTCGCGAGCGATCGCTTTCTGTAGAGCCTTGCGCTCTTTTGTTTCCTTGCGCATGAGCTGTTTGCGTTTTTGTTTACCATTGTGATCGCGTCGGCCACATAGAGCTTTTTTAATGAGCATCTTTAGATTCATTTTTTGCCTCCTTTGGCAATATTAAATTGATGATAAATCCTCGGTTAATTCTCGAAGGATCCGATCCGTTTCGTACGGGGTATAATCGTCAAGAAATCGTTTCAGCGATATTTTAAAATTAATAAAATAGGCGCTGAGCCCCGTGATTGAAAAATTCTGTTTAGGTTCATCGTCGAGATCAAAACCTTTCTGTTTTGTATTGAGGTAATACATTCGAAAGCTGACTGAATCATCTGCTTTCAACTGAGCCTCAATTCTTACCTCGCCAGATAACGAACTTGCAATGATACTAACAGGCATTTCACACACTCCTTTTATTTTTTAGGTGCTCAATGTGCCACGCACAAAGATAACTGATAGTATATCAAAATAATTAAAAAATTGCTATTAATCAAATTCTAACGATTTTCCTGTTAAATTCTCACCCTGAAGTTCTATCCACTTCTTTGTTAATTTTTGTTTGACAAAATTTTTATATTTATCTTCTGTCATTTTGTATCTTGTCCAAACTTTCTTTGACGCATCAAGAAAAGATTCTGCTTCTAACTTGTTTTCATCATGGTCTTTAATTGGGTAAGTAAACCCATTAAACTCATTTGTATCTCTTTTTCCGAAAGTAAAAGAAACAACAACTTTTATTTCATCGAATATCTCATTTTTTGAACGAACCGGAGTATAGACAAATTCAGCATAATCTGAAGTTCTTTCGTGGGGCAGGTTTAATCTTTCTGTAACCACCACTGATACATTGTAACATATGACAGGAGTAGAAGATTTTTGGGATTTTGTTTAATCCTTTTTCTTCTGACTCCTGCCATTGTTAAAACTAGTTACCACACTAGGGAGAACACAAACAATGCAAAAAGTTTTGTTTGTTCTCAATAAAAAAGAGATTTGAATTGAATTTATGTAATACCTGGGTTTTTAGTTCTGTATATATCAAGTGCGATGAAATATTCTTCGACAGCGCCAAGTTCGTTCCGAATCTTATTCTCAAGATCTTTTAAACTTTTTGCGTTAGCAAGTTTATCTTTACCGCATTTAAGGTAAAAAAATACCTTGCCCTTGACAACATGACAGCAATTTTTTTCAGTAGACATTTTATTCTCCTTATGATTGAACAATGTTTCAAATCTCAATTTCCTGTGTGGTAATGTGCGAGAGCAAATTATACTATAGGTGTCAAGTAATTGCAATCTTCAGCCTCACCTAACCATAAAAGGTACTGAACTGAGGCTACTTCACATTTGAGGCTAATAGGTTCTGGATAAAAACAGGGCGAACCGTCACAATTATTTCTGCAATGAATATAACTATGGACGATTCGCGCCTAAATAATATTAACGAACTTAGAGACTTTTTGAAAGGTTCTCAAAAGTTAGTTGTAACTTTGGAGGATAAACCAATTTCTGAAAAGTATAAATTTATTTCTGAAACTATTTTTAAATTTAGATATTTTAAACTAGGGAGAAAAGATAAAAGAGTTGTTCTCCTGTATCTTAAGAAAATAACAGGATACAAACATACTCAACTTTTTAGGTTAGTTGAAAAAGCTAGGATTGGAAAACTTGTTAGGCTTAAGTATGTGAGAAATAAACCTAGTAAAGTGTATGGAATTCCTGACATTAAGCTTCTTGAAGCAACTGATGAGCTTCACTTAAGACTTTCTGAAAGAGCAACCTTGGAAATTTTAAGGAGAGAATTTGAAATTTTTGGACATAGTGAGTTTCAAAAAATTTCTTCTGTGTCTCATTCACACATTACTAATTTAAGACACTCTTTAGTATATAAATCAGGTTGGATAAACCACACTAAGGCAAGACAAATACAGATTGGCCAAACAATGAAACCTGACAGTTTTGGAAGACCAGGATCAATTAGAGTTGATGCAGTAAATCAGAGGGATATTTACCACATAAATGCAGTTGATGAGGTAACACAGTGGGAAGTGGTCTTTTGTGTACCTCAAATAACTGAGGATTGGATGCTTGTTGCTTTAAAAGAAATCTTTTCTCAATTTCCATTTAAAATATTTAATTTTCATTCAGATAGAGGTCATGAAAACATAAACTATCAAATTGCAAATTTTTTGCAGAAACTACTGATAAGACAAACTAAAAGTAGAAGTTACCATTCAAATGATAATGCACTTGTTGAAACTAAAAATGGTTCTGTAATCAGGAAAAACATGGGTTGGGAACATATAAACAGGAGCTTGGTGGAAGATATTAATAATTATTACAAAAACTACTTTAACATTTACCTAAATTACCATAGACCTTGTGGCTACCCAACAATAACAACAGATTCAAAGGGGAAAATTACAAAACAGTATACAATTTACACAGTTCCATATGAGAAATTAAAACAAACTCCAAATGCAGATAAATATTTAAAAACAAATACAACCTTCAAAGATTTAGATAAACTGGCATACAATACTTCAGACAATAACTTTGCCAAAGAATTAAGACAGCAAGAAACAAAATTATTTGATATGATACAGAAAGTAAATAAAAGTGGCGTTTCCCTTTAAAGATAAGTAGATAAATTACAGTACCATTATTCAATTAGGTAGGACTTCTTCTTTGCAAGGCTGGATAGAATCGAACTATCATTAGCGGTTTTGGAGACCGCTGTCCTACCATTGAACGACAGCCTTATAGACTTGTATTATACGTTAAAAACTGAATATATAAAAATTACTTTAATTTACTTGTTTCTTTATGAAGTGTTTGCTTTTTACATTTTTGACACCATTTTTTAAGTTCTAATTTTCCCTTGCCTTTTGTATCCATATTAACTTTATTCCTCTCTGTCACATAATTTTGTGATTTACAGGTAGGACAAATCATTCCAACTAATTCTCTTGCTCCCTTTTTGGCCATATAGTTATTTTAACATCATAATATCACTCAATCTAGCCTCAATTTTGAGGCTAAAATAGAAAATTGAGCCTGAGGTGAGAATTGAACTCACTACTTCTTTCTTACCAAGAAAGCGTTCTGCCGATGAACTACTCAGGCGCCAAAGTGATATGATTATAACATCATTATGTTGAATCTCATATCATGCTGGATCGGATTATTTCCTCAATAATTGCTCCTGACTTAGGACATTTAGTGTCCCAATGATTTTATAATTTCTAAATTTTTAATGAGTTGTGAATCTTCTATTTTAGTTTCAATTTGTGTAGTTTCTCCTGTTTTTATGTTTTTAACTTTATGTGTTAAAACTTTTGAAATAGTTTTAATTACCTTTTTAATTGTTAAGTTTGTTTTAATCTCAATTAACCTTGTAATTGCAAGGCCTGCAAAAACAATAATTAAGTGTGCTTTAATAGTTTCATCCAAATGGTGAAATATTGGTCTTGCTTCAAGATCTGATTTTGTAACCCTAAAACAGTTTTCTATTTTCCAAAGATTATGATATTTTTCAATTATTTCTTTTTTGGTTAGTTTTGTATTTGTAATGTAGCCTTTTATACCTTCAAGTTTTTCTGACTTTAAAATTAGGTCTTGGTTTATGATATATTTTTGATCCTCAGATTTTTTGAGGAATCTAAATCTACTAGTTACTCCTGATGGTTTATTTATGGCATTTTGAGCCTTCAAAATTTGTTTCTGTCTATCTGACCTATCTTTATTGGCTCTTGTGGTTAAATACTGACAAACAAGTCTGAAATTATTGTAGTCAAAGAATGAAGCTTTTTTATCAATTTTCTTTAATCTTTTTGAAACCTTATTAATTAAAGTAACAGGTAAATTTGAAACCCTTGCTCCAACAATGAAGCCAATATTTCTTTTATCTAAATCATTAATATTTATTTTTGAAAGCATCCCAGCATCTGCAATCACTATGATTTTGGGATTATTTAGAAGCTTAATTACTTTTTGTATAGTTATCAAAAAAGTATGACCTTCAAATGTGTTTCCTTTAAAAATATCAAAGTAAAGTGGGAAGCCATCTTTATTTACAACCAAGCCTACAACTATTTGAGTATCACTTGGCCTATGATCTTTTGAAAATCCAAAATCTTTTAAGCCAATCTTAGCTTGGCTATCAAAAGAATCAAACAGAAAGTCTCTAGCTTCATTTTTAGAACTTGGAAAAAATATTCTTGCAATTATTAAATCTTTCAAAACACAATCATCATATTCATCAAATCCTAACCTTGAATAAATCTCACCTAAAAACTTATATGCAAACAGGGGGTCTACTTTCTAAAATTGCTATCTCAGAAAAATCAAATTTAGAAACACTCCCAAACAAATCAATCTGTCCACTTTTACTCTCAATATAATTTCTAGCTTTTAAATACAAACTCTCCATTTCAAGTTCAGAAGAATATGACCCAATATGTTTATGAACCTTTAATACACCACCAACTTTTGAAACAACCTGCAAAGCATATTTACCAGAAGCTGTTTTAATTTTCCTTACCCTCATTACAAAAACTACTTTAACATTTACCTAAATTACCATAGACCTTGTGGCTACCCAACAATAACAACAGATTCAAAGGGGAAAATTACAAAACAGTATACAATTTACACAGTTCCATATGAGAAATTAAAACAAACTCCAAATGCAGATAAATATTTAAAAACAAATACAACCTTCAAAGATTTAGATAAACTGGCATACAATACTTCAGACAATAACTTTGCCAAAGAATTAAGACAGCAAGAAACAAAATTATTTGATATGATACAGAAAGTAAATAAAAGTGGCGTTTCCCTTTAAAGATAAGTAGATAAATTACAGTACCATTATTCAATTAGGTAGGACTAATAATGTATTTATATATCATAATTTGGTACAATAACCACGAGCGGAAAAACTAGATAATATGCCAGAACAAATAAAAGATTATTCAAAAATATGGAGTGAGCTTTCTAGTGAAACTAGAGAAATCTGTCAACTTATTGGTACTGCACCAATTGGTTTGAATAATTTTGAGCTAATCGTTGAAGAGGAAAAATCAAAAGCTGTATTAACCGAATTAAAAGAAAGAGGATTAATTATTGAAAGAACATACAGAGAAGAACTTGAAGAAAAAGCAAAAAAGATTTTAGAGGATCGAAAAAAAGAAATGACTTCTCCAAGTGGACCAATACCATCATTAACTAAAACCGAAAAGGATGCCTTGAATGCTATTGGAAGTTTAAAAGAACAAAGTGAACAGTCGTTAAATTCAATGCGTTTACAGCTTGATCCTGATTTTGGTCAGTTTGTTGAAGGAGTAGATATCGTTGAAGTTAATGAAAATGAAACAGCAGTGATACAACCAGGCGAAACTAAAGTAAGCGTAACTAGACTTGATGGAGAACCCGAAGAAATTGAAAAGGCACTTTCAATGATCGAGCAGGGTAAAAAACTTTAATTAGAATATGAACCAATGGATCAGGTAGATTTGGAAAAAGAATATCAAAGAATTTATTCTGATTTCGATTTAGCTATGAGACATGACGACAAACTTCGAGCAATCATGTGTGTGCTTGTTGAAAAATACCACATTGACGAAAAAGATATTGCTAGATTGAGAAAATGACAGAACCGAAAGCTCCAACTCAAGAAGTATACGCAAGAGAGGCTTTGTATATGGAATCGTTAGCAAGACATTCCGAAGATTTTGATAAACTACTTGCTTCAGTTCCTGACGACAGACCTGATTTAAAGGAAACTTTTCAAACTGTATACAACGTTGAACCTGATAGACTTTTGAGTAGAGAAAAATTAGCAAGATTAAAAGAAGATAATAAACCACTTTTTGTAGAAGTGTCTACAATCTATAAAAGTTTTTTGGAGAATCAACTAGGCTTCAAGTAAATTATATTTTAGTTAAATATTTATCACTATAAATTAAAACATTTTGACCTTTGAAATTTAGACTATCTTTTTTAATTTCAAAGCCTTGACTTTCAGCATATTCGACTAACGATTTCATCCAATCGACATTCGGCCTTTTAACTAAAGGCTCATCAATTGTTAGAGGTCTTGATTATTATACAAAGACAGTTGTTGAAGGTTGGGTTACCCCTCCCTTGTTGCTTCGCAAAACAAATTAAAAATGTGTGATAAATTAGGTTCTAACGATTGTGTGCCAAGTCTAGGATTCGAACCTAGGAAGCCTTACGGCAACTGCTCTACAGGCAGTCGTATTTGTCCACTTTACTAACTTGGCATTTAATTATTCTCGTAGTATTTTACAAATTCCGCAAATCTTTGTCTATGTTTTAAATTTGCAGGATTTATTCTTTTAATAAATCCTAATACATACTTTTTCTTTGTTAAATAAACTCTAAATTTAGAAACTTTAGATGGAAAATATCCTAATTTATCTAATGCACATTTGATTCCATCTAACAAAGGCAAGGATCTGTTTGTGAAGGCCAATTGTACACCAAAACGTAATTTATATACAGATCCATCTGTATCAAAGAAACTTTTAAGAAAACCTTCCATTAGAAATTTTTTCTTAAAGATCCAGTCGGGAGGCGCAACTTGATTTTTAACCTTGTTAAAAGTTAGATTGTTGGAAAGTAGCCACTTAACAACTTTTGTCGAACCAAAGTAAACAACATAATAACCTTTTGGACGTCTGTATATTTTTGGAACAATACTAAAAAGTTTTGTAATTAAATTTGAAACATAATTGATGTAACTTAATTCTTTGTTTCCTAATGTGACTGTAATTTGTGTTGGAGTAATGCAACCATCTCCTAGCATAATTCCAAAAAACTCAGCAAGACTTCTTGTATGTATATATGGAATTGTTGCAGGGCTTGTGCAATTAGCTTTTTTAGAACGATCTGGTTTTATATCAAGGCGTAATAGGCGATCGTAAACTGTAGCTTCAGCTAAATTTAAAATCTTTCCTATTTCGCCAATTGTTTTATTTTGAATTACATACAGATCATTCAATTCGTTAAATTTAATTAATTCAATTTCTTTTGACCATCTTGCAGGCATATATTTAAATATAGAACGAAGTATAACCGAAGTCAACACCAAATTAGGCCGTATTTTCGAGGAGCCTGAGGCGAGGATCGGACTCGCGACCTGACGATTACAAATCGTCTGCTCTACCAGCTGAGCTACCCAGGCTTATGGAGATATTATATCAAAAAATGGCCCTATCTGAAAAGAGCCTTAGTGAATTTCCTGAAATTACTTCCAGGTGGGTGAATTGTCTAGGATCATAACAACCCTAAAACTTTATTCTCCCTATTCAACGATTTAGTCAGGAAAATCATGACTAAAAACCCTTGTATCAAATAGGACCATACATATTATACCAAGTCAGGTCAATGGATGAGAAGACTTAAAATAAAATTTGAAACAGGAATTACTATTTGAGAAACAATTGAAGAACTACCAAACAATGGAAAAATCATCAGTAAAAGTAAGATTGTTCCATATCTATGCAAAAACAAATCAAATCTAGCGGCTTCTTGGTTGGGTAAAATACCTGCCAATATCTTACCTCCATCCAGAGGATGTATTGGAATAAGATTAAATACAGCAAGCATAACATTGACTCTTATAAGAGCATAGAAAAAGATATTTAATAATGAAGGAAGTTTTATAAACCCAACAATAATTGCTAAAATTATTGCTAAAATTATATTAACTGCAGGTCCTGCAAGTGAAATTATGGCAGAATCACGCCTTGGATATTTAAGATTATATGGATCAAACTGAACAGGCTTGGCCCAACCCAATATTGGTGCACCAACTAATGCCAAAAGTAATGGAATAAGCACAGTTCCGTATAAATCAATACTAGCAAGAGGATTAAGTGTAATTCTACCCATCAACCTTGCGGTAGGGTCGCCAAGTTTATCTGCCATCCATGCATGGGCAGCTTCGTGAATTGTTATTACGACGATGAAAGCTAAAATCCAAATTATTATCATTGTGAATAATATTATTTACTAGTATAATGCATCATTAACCTTATGTCATTTGTCTGCGAAAATTGCTCAAAGAAAACCATGTTTGGATCAAGCCAAAGTCATGGACGTGGTATTGCTGGAAAAAGGTGGAAGAAAAGAGCACAAGAAACAAAAAGAACTTTTGCCCCAAATATTCAGAAATGGCATGGAAAGAAATTGTGTACTTCTTGTATCAAAAAATTAAAGACTATTTAATTCATAAATCTACATTGTAGGCTCTCTTAAATATTTTCCAAGGCGTTGGCTTTTTGCCTTCAAGTTGAACAACAATAGGTTCATTTTTAAATTCTAATATTTTTAATCTCTTGCCATTTAATAAAGTCCAAATGCCTGGCCATGGCATGTATGCTCTATGTTTTCTCTCTATAATTATTGGATCATCTTTTGCAAGGTCAACGAATCCATCTTGTTTAGTAATCATCTTAGTATAAGTTGCTTTAGTATTGTCTTGTGGCTTTAATTTAATTTTACCCTTAGTATAATTAGGAATTAGGTTAATTAGAACTTCAACGGAACGATTGAAGAGTCGTCCCCGTAGTGTTTCATTTGTATCAGTTTCTAAAACATCTTCTTTAAACTGAGTTAGAATTGGCCCAGAATCCATTTTTTCATTCATTTTAAAAATAGATACTCCAGTTGGATTAACTCCAGCAATTAATGTAGCAGGAACTGGCGAACTTCCACGAAATTCAGGTAATAAAGATGGATGAATATTTAATATTCCATATTTAAACAAGTTTAGTATTTCTTTAGGAATAATAGCTCCGTATGAAGCACAGATCCCCATATCTGCCTCTGGTAAATCTACATAATCAAAGTTTCTTGGAATGTGCTTTTTGAAGGCCCAAGTATCAACTGCAGAATATGTCAATATTTTATCTCTACCGACAGGTTTGGGAGATTGAGTAACAACAGCTACAATTTCATGATATTTATGTAATCTATCCAAAATTGGAATTACATAATCAGGTGTACCGAAGAAAATCAGTCGCATATAATGCTCCAATTTCTAATTGCACTAATTAAACTAATTGTTCTAATAAATGACATAATTATTTAACTTTTTTATAAATTGTATTGAAAATTAAGTGTAGTTCTTTTGCTTCTTGCCATAAATTTCTAATAATTTCAATTAATTCTGGATTTGTTTTAACAAACATTCTTAAGAAATGTTTGGATTCACGAGCTTCTTTTTTACAAATGCCTATTTTGTGTTTAAAATCTTTACCACTTTCCGCATCATCTGCTTCGCAATAATTTGCACCAACACTTGTTGAAGCCTTAACTAGCTGGGTTATTAATGGTCTAGTAATCTCATTTTTTGGAATTTTTAAACAAAATTCAATAACTGATTCACCAAATTTAGCAGTTCTTTCTTCAAGATCAAATTTTTTGTTTTCCATTGTTTTGTTTAGGTTAATTAGAAATTAGAATAATTAGATTAATTCTATATCTCCACCTCCTCCCACTCATCTTTTTCATCAAGTTTATAAAGTTTCTTTTTTTGTTCTAATAATCTATCTATAAATAAAAATCCATTTAGATGATCAATTTCGTGCAATATTATTTGGGCATCAAAATCTTTAAATTCTTCTATTATTTCTTTTCCATTTTCATCTAAATATTTTATTTTTATTAAACCCTCTCTTTTTAATGGACCATAGTAATGGGGAAGTGAAAGACAACCCTCCAAAATCTCCGATTTTGTAGATCTTTGATCTTTGATCTTAGATCTTGAATCTTTTGCCTCAATTATTTCTGGATTAATTACAATACGCTTAAAATTTTTGAAGTTCACAGCAAACACCCTTAAATTTTTTCCAATTTGTGGTGCGGCTAGACCAACACCTTCAGGATCTTTTTGAACAGATAAAGTATCTTTTAAATCTTGAATTAATCTTATGATTTTACGATCTATTGACTTAATTGGTTTACTAACACGTCTTAATATTGGATCACCAGACTGAATTATTTTTTGTACCATATAGTCAATTATATCATCATTGAGGCTACATTAATTCTTCTAGATTTTTTTGGGTTAGTTCATCATTTGGATCGATATTTTTTAAGATATATTTAAATTCTTTTTTTGCCTCTTCAATTTTATTTAAAGATTTATATATCATCCCCAGTGCATATCTTCCTTCTTTATAATTTGGTTTTAATTCAATTGTTTTTTGTAAATTAGCGACTGCCTCATTATTCTTTGCAATTTTTAATTGTAATATTGCCTGTTGATAATAAAGTTTTGGGTCATTAGGGGACAACTTAATGCCATCTTTAATAACATTTTCGGCAAGTTTTAAATTATTAGGATCTGTGTCTGCATTTTTAACTAAATTATTAATTAGCATTTTTCTAACATTTTGATTATAGGGGGTTAATTTTAGTGCTTTATTTGCAGTTTCAACTTTAGTATCTGCTAAAGCCAATTCATACAAATATATAGATTCATTTGCTGAAGTTAGCAATGCTTTATTTATTTCTATTATTGCTTCCTCAGGTTTATTTGACCTGTTTAAGTTTCTAGCAATATTGTAATTGATATCTGCTTTCCAATAATTGTATGTAGTATGTAGTATGTAGTATGTAGTAAGCAAAACTCCAAGAATTGCAAGTTTTTCAAATGTTTTTAATCTCGTTTTATTTAAATGAATTTTGTAATCACTATTACTTACTAATGCAATTGCTGGTAATAAAAAGAAAAGAAGTGAAACTGGAACAATTGAAAAACCAAAGAAGTTTGTAACAAGAATTGCTATATAACCAGAAAGCAATCCAATTTCTAATTGACCTAATTTACCTAATTGACCTAAATAATTTTTGAAATTAGTGCACTTAGAATAATTAGTAATTTGCAAAAATGAAAAAATAATTATAGATATATATGACAAGAAACCAAGTAAACCGACATTAGCCAAGATATTAAGAAACTCATTATGTGCCTTGTTGTATATAAAATCCCATTCTGAAGTTAAGTTATGTCCTACTGGTTTAAACATTGGATACGAAAAGGCAAAAGTTTCAGGACCAGTTCCTAAAATTGGATAATGTCTAAATACCTCTAATGCTCCAAGCCAAACGAATTTACGGATAGTACTGCTTTCTGTCCCGCCGGATTCAAGAGCAGGGCCCTCAGAAGTAGCGGTTGGCGACTGGTGATTAGTGAATGGTGAACTAAAAGCAAAAAATAAAATAATAGAACTTAAAAATAAAATCAAAAATTCTTTTATAAACTTAAATCTACTTTGCCAAAAAACAAATCCCCAAAAAATAATTGCTTCAATTCCAAAGGCTAATAATCCTGATCGAGACTTTGTAAATAATAAGGTTACAAAAAACAAAATTGACAATAAATAATACTTGTATGACTTTCTCCAAGTAAATGGTATTAGTGCAACTAGTAAAGCGGCGAGCCAGTTGGGCTGGCCTAATGTACTAAAAACTCTTGTTTGAACATCTTGTACCCAGCATGATTCACGCCAGCCAAAATTCATCATCCCACAAGTTGCAAAGAAACCGAAATGCTCTAAAACTGCTAATAACGATGCTATTGCAGTAGATGACAGTACATAGTACAAAGTACTTAGTGATTGCTTTTTGTCGAGGTTACTGACAAAAGCCCAGTAAAGAAATACATAGCAGACTTGAGTTATTAGTCCGCCGTTAAATCTGGAATAATAGCCAAGCCACGAAGTTCTAGGGTCTATTGAAAATAAAGTACTGATCAAATAAATGGATAAATAGATGACTAAGGGAACATCTAATTTAGTGGGACGAAATATAAATTTTCTTTGTTTGATTGACTCAATAAGCCATCCTGATACAATCAAACTTGTAAAAAGATAAAGAACTATAACTTTATTGAATTCAAAGAGTTCTGATGTGGTTTTGAAAAAGGTAAGTGGTAAGATTAAAAATAATATGTTAAAAAGTACTGGAATCATGATGATATTTAAAAGTATAGCAAATCCGGTTAATTTAATCCTTGGTTTTTTTTCGACTGATCTAGGGATTGATCTTGGAACTTCAAATACACTTGTTTACATAAAAGGCAAAGGCGTTGCAATTAGAGAACCCTCTGCTGTTGCTAGAAATAAAAAAACAAAAGAGATATTGGCAATTGGTGCTCCAGCTAAAAAAATGATTGGAAGAGCTCCTTCTACAATTGAAGTAATAAGACCACTTAGAGATGGAGTTATTGCTGATTTTGATGCAGCTTCTTCAATATTAACTCACTATATTAAAAAAGTTCATGAAACTGGTGGAAATATGCCACGTATTCCAAGACCACATGTAATTGTCGGTATTCCATCAGGTGTTACTGAAGTTGAAAGAAGAGCTGTGGCTGATGCCGCGTTAGACGCGGGTGCAAGAAGAGTAGATTTAATTGAAGAACCAATGGCTGCCGCGATCGGAGCCGGGCTCGATGTTTCCCATCCTGAGGGTAACTTTATAGTAGATATTGGTGGGGGAACTTCAGAAATTGCTGTAATTTCATTGGGTGGAATTGTAATAGGTAGGTCATTGCGTATTGCTGGGGATGAAATGGATGAAGCCATAATAAATTATGTAAAATTAAAATATTCACTTCTTCTGGGTCAATCATCAGCAGAAGCTGTAAAAATTGCTATTGGATCAGCAGTAAATTACGACAAACCAAAAAGTTTTGTAATTCGTGGAAGAGATCTTGAAAATGGACTTCCTAGGTCTATTAAATTAACTGATGGAGAAATAAGAGAGGCTTTAGGACCAATAATACATGAAATTATTACAGGTATTTCTGATACTTTAGAAGAAACTCCACCAGAACTTGTCTCAGATATTATGAAAAAAGGAATTTATTTAGCAGGTGGTGGTGCAATGATACATGGAATAGAAAAAGCAGTGGCAGATGCTACTAAAATGCCAGTTTATATTGCTGAAGATCCATTAACTTGTGTAGTTAGAGGTTGTGGAAAATTACTTGACGATTTATCACTTTTAAACAAAATCAGAATTACAAAAGGGATGTTGTAATATATAGTTATGCAGACGTTGGCAACATTTAATAGACAGCAATCATGGTTTTCGTGGTTTTTAAGAGGAGTTTTATTATTTGGTTTTTTGGTTTTGATAGCAAGGCTTATAGATCTTCAATTGATCAAAGGAGAATATTACAGAAAATTATCGGAAGGAAATAGGATAGAAAGAATAAAGATTAAAGCAGAACGAGGAAAAATTTTAGCTCGTGGTGGTGAAGTTTTGAATGGGGTTAATTTTTCTCATCTAGTTGGTTATTTAGCTGAGACCAACGCCGAGGAGGTCGGCAAAATTAATCCAAAATGTATCGAAAAAGGTGTTTATAAACTAGGGCAAATTGTAGGTCGTGGAGGACTTTCTGAATATTATAATTGTTATTTGACAGGTGTTGACGGGGAAGAATTAATAGAAGTTGATAGTCAGGGAAGAAACCTAAGAAGTTTAGGCATAAAATATCCAATTTCGGGTAGTGACCTTAGAACAAATATTGATTTTAATTTACAAAATACTATTGCAACAGAGATGGCTGGGAAAAGTGGATCAGTTATTGCAACAGACAAAAATGGTGGAGTATTAGCTCTTTTTTCATCACCATCTTTTGATCCAGATAATATCCCCAAAAGTTTGAATGATCCAGAACTTCCACTTTTTAACAGGAGTATCGGTGGTTTGTATCATCCAGGATCAATATTTAAACCATTAATCGCTATTGCAGCTTTAGAAGAGGGGAAAATAGATAAAAATTATAGATACATAGATACTGGGGTTGTAACCGTTAAATCGATGTATGGTAATTTTTCATATACAAATTGGTATTTTACCCAATATGGTGGAAAAGAAGGAGAAATTGATTTAACAAAAGCAATAGCGCGTTCGACAGACACTTTTTTCTACAAGATTGGAGAGGCTGTGGGCATTGACAAACTTGTTGATTGGATGAAAAATTTTGGCTTAACTAAATTAACAGATATTGATATTCCTGGAGAAATTATTTCTCTTATTCCATCTCCCGATTGGAAAGAAAAAACAAAAAAAGAGAAATGGTTTTTAGGTAATACATATCATTTTTCAATAGGGCAAGGAGATCTTGCCCTAACCCCTATTGGAATTCATAGAGCAAACCTTGTTATTGCAAATAGTGGTAAATTTTGTGATCTTAAAATTGTGGGTGAAACAAATTGTCAAAAAACAAAAATAAAGATGGAAAATATTAATTTAGTAAAAGAAGGGATGAAAAAAGTATGCCTGCCTGCGCAGGCAGGTCAGACGGGTGGAACAGGATTTACTTTTTTTGACTTTAGTGAGAAACATAATGGTATTGAAATAGGCTGTAAGACAGGAACCGCAGAAACAAATGAAGATAATAAAACTCATGCATGGTTTACTGCTTTTGCACCGATTGAAAATCCAGAAATTGCACTAACTGTAATGATTGAAAAATCTGGAGAAGGTTCAAAAATAGCAGGGCCAATTGCAAGAAATATTTTTAATTATTATTTTGAAGGAAACAAAAATGAATGACCTTTTTATTTTAGGAGAGCTAAAAGATATTGATAAAAGAGCTGTTGCTGTTGTTGGGTCAAGGGAAATGTCTGAAAGGGGTAAAAAATTAACGGAAGAATTTGTAAAAGTACTAGTTGAAAACAACATAACAATTGTTTCAGGTCTTGCTAGGGGAATAGATACAATAGCTCATCAAACCACACTTAAATATCACGGCCGCACAATTGCAGTTTTAGGATCTGGAATTGACATTATATATCCAGCTGAAAATAAAAAGTTAGCAGAAGAAATATCAAAAAATGGGGCTTTAGTTTCAGGTTTTCCAAATGGAACAAAACCGATAGGAGCTAACTTTCTTGCTAGAAATCAGTTAATAGTTAAATTATCTCTTGCAGTTTTGGTGGTTGAAGGAAAGAGGAGGTCTGGTACAATTTCCACCGCAAATCATGCGGCAAATGAAGGAAAAGATGTTTATGCTATACCGGGTAGCGAGGCTACTGATTATTTAATAGAAAATGGAGCGAGTATTGCTAATTCACCACAAGATATATTAGAGTATTTAAACGTTAGATGAAATTAATTATTGTTGAGTCACCGACAAAAGCTAAGACGCTTTCTAAATTTTTAGGAAGTGGTTATGATGTGGATTCAACAAAAGGTCACATTAAAGATTTACCTAAAAGTAAATTAAGTATAGATATAGAAAATAATTTTATGCCAGATTATTTACTACTTGAAAAGAAAAAAGATGTAATTAGTAAATTACAAAAAAAGGCTAAAAATGCTAATGAAATTTATATTGCAACAGATCCTGATAGAGAAGGAGAAGCCATAGCAAAGCATGTCGAAGACATCTTTGCAAATTTAAAATTTAAAATTAAAAATTTAAAATTGAAGAGAGCTACATTTCACGAAATAACTAAACAAGCTGTGGAGCATGCATTAAACAATCCAACTGTTATAAATAGAAACCTCGTGGATGCACAAATTGCAAGAAGAGTACTTGATAGGCTTGTGGGCTATAAATTATCACCTCTTCTTTGGAAAAAAGTAAGAAGGGGACTTTCTGCAGGACGTGTTCAGTCTGTTGCAGTTCGATTGATTGTTGAGAAAGAAAATGAAATTAAAGCATTTAAATCTGAAGAATATTGGGAAATATACGCTACAGTTAAGAATGAAGAATTAAAAAATAATAATTCATTCACAATACAACTAATCAAACAAATAGTTAAGACAAAAGAGCAAGCTGACAAAATTTTAGAAGAACTCCAGAAAGCCAAATATCAGGTTTCAGATGTTAAAAAAAGAGTAGTTAGAAAAAATCCATACCCGCCATTTACTACTTCTACAATGACTCAGACAGCTGCCAGAATATTTGGATGGAGTGCAAAAAAAACTATGTCAGCTGCACAAAAGTTATATGAAGAAGGTTTGATTACATATCATCGTACGGACTCTCTAAATTTATCTGTTGACGCAGTGAAAATCGCGAGGACTTTTATAGAAAAAGAATTTGGAAAAGATTATTTACCAGGAAAACCAATTTCTTACAAAACAAAAAGTAAGTCGGCTCAAGAAGCACACGAAGCAATACGTGTAACGGATGTGAATCGTAAATCATCATTTGTAAACGGTGAATATGGGGAAGAAAAGCTATATGATTTAATTAGAAGAAGATTTTTAGCTTGTCAAATGGCTCAAGCTGCATATTCTGAAACTACAATTGATGTTTCAGCCATCCTACATCCTACATCCTACATCCTGCGCGCCAGCGGTCAGGTTATGAAATTTGATGGCTGGAGAAAATTATTTAATGTAGATAAAGAAGTAATAATTTTACCTGAAGTGATTAAGGGTGAAAATTTAGAAAAGATCGAGATTTGGGCAGATCAAAAGTTTACCTTAGCCCCAGCAAGATATAATGAAGCATCTCTAATTAAAACTTTAGAAAAATTGGGGATTGGTAGGCCTTCAACATATGCACCAATCATTTCAACAATACAATTAAGAAGTTATGTAGAAAAAAAAGAAAAAAACTTTTTTCCAACCTCGATTGGTTTTGCAGTAACTGAGTTTTTAGTAAAGAATTTTCCAGATGAACTTGAATATAGTTTTACCGCAGAAATGGAAGAAGATTTAGATAGAATTGCACTTGGAAAAATAAAATGGCAAGAAGAAATGAAAAAATTCTGGATACCATTTTCAAAAAAATTAGATAATGTCGAAAAAACTTCAGAACGTGTAAAAATTGAAACTGAAAAATTGGGCAAAAAATGCCCGGATTGCTCTGCCGGAGAACTAGTAGTTAGAGTTGGAAGATTCGGAAAATTTATAAGTTGTTCTACTTTTCCTGAATGTAAATATACAGAAAAATATTTAGAAAAAACTGGATTTAAATGTCCAGAATGTCAGATCGGAGAATTAATTGTAAAAAGATCAAAAAAGGGCAAAAAGTTTTTTGGTTGTAGTAACTATCCTAATTGTAAACATGCTACTTGGAAGTTGCCAAAGAAAGAATGAGTAGTGTATAATCGCAAATTATGTCAGCTGATACAGTAATTTGTGCAATCGATCCAACAAAAGAATGTGACTGTGCTTCAAAACCTTTTGCCATAGATATGTATAAACATGTTATAGAAGCGCTTCAGGAAAAATATGAAATGAGTGAAGCAGATGCAATCGCAGAATACAAAAAGGGTGATAAATATACACGTGCGTTAGCTGTACCAGATGAAGTTACAAAGAATTGTAAATTTTCACCGATGACAAAGATTTTAATCGAAAAAGAATAAGCAAAGCTTGTTTTTAACAATAACTATTTTGTATTTAAAAATTCATTATGAGTAGTTGACTTCAAAGTATTTACTTGTTAAATTGACTCCAAGATGTCGGTATTTTCAAAAAATAAAAATTTCAAAGATTTTGATGAGTATCAAAAGTTTTGTAAAAAGACTGCAGTTTATCCAAAAATTGGTAAAAGTTTTGTATATCCGCTAATTGGTTTGCAGGGTGAGGTGGGCGAGGTTTCAGAAAAAATAAAAAAACTTTTTCGTGACGATGGTGGAAAATTAACTAATGAAAAAAGACTGGAAATAGGAAAGGAATTGGGAGATGTTTTGTGGTATGTTGCCCAACTTTCAACAGAACTTAATTTAAAATTTTCTGACGTAGTTTCTATGAATATTGAAAAATTATCTTCAAGAAAAGAAAGAAATGCTCTTCATGGCAGTGGGGATAATAGGTAAATCTATTGACATTTCGTGATAACAAGTAAAATTAAATATAATTTTCCTCTTGAAGTTTGGAATGAGTTAGTATAATTTACAATTGATGAAAGGAAAATTTATAGTTATAGAAGGGCTAGATGGTAGTGGTGCTACTTCTCAAATTAATTTATTGGTTGATTACTTAAATAGTAAAAAAATAAAAACTTTTTATACAAAAGAACCGACAGACAATATTATAGGCGGACTTATTCGAGGTGTTCTTACAGGAGTCTATCATCTACCAGATGAATCGTTGCAGCTTTTGTTTTCTGCAGATAGGGGACATCACATCCAAAGAGTTATAAAACCTATTTTACAAAAAGGACAAAATGTAGTTTGCGATCGATATATTTGGAGTACTATTGCATTTGGATCTACCACTTTAGACAAAAAATGGCTATTAGGTCTGCAAAGATACTTTTTGTTACCAGATCTGACGATAATTTTAAAGATAAAACCAGAAGAATCTCTTAAACGAATAAAAGATAACAGATTTGGCTTTGAGCTTTTTGAAGAAGTAAAGAAACTTAAAAAAGTGTGGACAACATATGAGTGGCTTTCGATGAAATATCCTAAGACAATAAAAGTTGTCAATGGTGAGGGTACCAAAAAAGAAATTTCAGAAAGAATTATAAATGAAGTAAATAAATTCTTTAAAAAATCAATTTGAGTTATAATACCAATATGAACAAAATTGTAGAGTGTGTGCCGAATTTTAGTGAGGGGAAAAATTTAAAAATTATAAATGCAATTTTTAATGCTTCCAAAATCAAAAATGTAAAATCCTTTGAACTTGAATACAATAAAGATCACAACAGATGTTTATTCACTATTGTAGGTTCTCCTGAAGACGTTTTAAATTCAGTTTTTGAAAGCATAAAGATTGCTACAAAACTTATTGATATGAATAAACATAAAGGGGAACACCCAAGAATTGGAGCAACTGACGTTGTTCCATTTGTTCCAGTTTCTGCTGTGACCATGGAAGAATGTGTTGCCCTTTCAAATAAGCTTGCTCAAAAAGTAGCAGAGGAATTAAAAATCCCTGTATTTATGTATGAAGCTTCAGCAAAAAGAAAAGAAAATAAAAATTTAGCAGATATTAGAAGGGGTGAATATCAAGGATTAAAAATAAAAATGAATAAGCCTGATTATGGCCCAGATAAAATTCACCCTACAGCAGGCGCTGTAGTAATAGGAGCTAGAAAATATTTAGTTGCATATAATGTAAATTTAGATACAAAGGATATTAATATTGCAAAAAATATTGCTAAAACCATTCGCGAAAAAGATGGTGGGCTAAAAGCTGTTAAGGCATTAGGTTTTGAAGTTGATGGGTTTGCACAAGTCTCTATGAATTTGGTTGATTTCGAGAAGACAAACTTCGATGCCGCGTTTAACGCGGTGAAATTAGTGGCAGATAAACTTGGAGTTAAGATTAAAAATTCAGAAATATATGGTATGATTCCTCTTGAAAGCCTTGTTAAGGCTATTAAATCTACTTTTAAGGCGGACGCCTTTAAAAGTGGCCAAGTTTTAGAAAAGAAATTATACGAATGAGTATTAACTCACAAACATTAGAAAAATTTCAAAAGGATCTATCTAGCAAAAATCCAACTCCTGGAGGTGGAGTAATTGCTGCTTTGTCTGGTTCATTTGCAGCAAGTCTTATTGAAATGGTTTGTAATTTAACAATTGATAAAAAGGGTTATGAAAAAGTGCAAAAAGATATTATTAAGATTCATAAAGATGCAGTTGATCTAAAAAAGAAGCTAACTAAATTAGTTGAAGACGACAAAAAAGCATTTGATAAGGTAATGGTGGCTTATAAATCTGCAAAGAACCTGCCTGCGCAGGCAGGCAAAACTGCAATTAGAAAGTCATTAAAATATGCAATTGCTGTTCCAATGGAAGTGAGAAAATTGTCACAAATTCTAGAAAAACTTGCCTATCACGTCTCGAAAATTGGTAACAAAAATACACTAAGTGATGCCAAAACCGCAATTCATTTAGCCAGAGCTGCAAGTAAATCAGCTTTAGAAAATATAAAAATAAACAAACAAGCTCTTGTTAAACTTCAATCTTTAAATTAAAATACCTTACTATGGCAGTTAAGATATCACTTACAGACTTACTAGAATCAGGTGCTCACTTTGGGCACCAAGTTAAACGTTGGAATCCAAAAGTTAAAGATTTTGTATATGGTGAACAAGATGGCGTCCATATTTTTGATCTTGTAAAAACTAAAGAAGCACTTGAAATTGCTCTTTTTGAAATTACAAAAACTATTAAAGAAAATAAAACAATTCTTCTTCTTGCTACTAAAAAGCAAGCAAAAGATAAAGCCTTAGAAATTGCTCAAGATACGAACATATCAGTTGTAACTGATAGATGGCTAGGTGGAACTATTACTAATTTTGCCCAAATCAAAAAATCAATAGATTTACTAGCTGATATGAAAGCTAAATTTGAGTCAGGATATTATGCAAAATATACAAAGAAAGAAAGACTTCTTTTGGAAAGAGAAAAAGATAGATTAGAAAGGTTTTTTGGAGGTATTACAAATCTTAAAAAAATGCCTGATCTTTTAATAGTAGTTGATATTAGAAAAGAGGCTACTGCTATAAGAGAGGCAAATAGAAAAAATATACCAATAGTTGGTATTGTTGATACTAACTCGGATCCAAATATGGTGGATTTCCCAATTCCAATGAATGACGATGCTACAAAAGCATTAGAATTAGTTTTAGAATATATAAAGGGAGCAATTCTTGAAGGATCCGCCTCTGTCAAAAAGACTCCGGCGAGACAAGCAAAATCAAAATCATGAAGATAACTGCTGATTTAATCAAAAAAGTTAGAGAAGAAACGGGAGCTGGGGTTATGCGAGTGAAGCAAATTTTAGAACAGTTTGGAGACCTGCCTGCGCAGATAAGCGAAAAAAAAGCAGTTCAAATTCTTAAAAAAGAAGGATTAGAAAAAGTTGCAAAAAGAGAATCTCGTCAAACAGGACAAGGAAAGGTTTTTTCATATTCGCACCATAATAATAAAATAGTTTCAGTTGTTGAACTTTTTAGTGAAACTGATTTTGTTTCCCGAAATGAATTATTTGAACAATTAGGAAAAGATATTGCATTACAAGTTGCTTCAATGGGTGAAGAAAATATAGAAAATCAAGATTTTATTAAAGACCCAAACAAAAAAATTACAGATTTAATTAAAGAAGTTATTGCAAAAACTGGTGAAAATATTAAACTGGGTAGAGTAGTTCGTGTTGAACTAGGTATGTGATGGATACAAATTTAATTTCTTCAAAAATGCAAAAAGTGGTGGATTCTGTTGTTTCTGATATTTCAGCTATTAGAAGTGGTCGAGCAACTCCAAGTTTGATTGAAAATGTTATATGTCCTGCTTATGGTGGAACACAGCCGCTTCGCGTCTTGGAACTTGCAAGTATTACAGCTCCTGATACTCAAACACTTGTTATTTCTCCTTGGGATAAATCAATAATTGGAGATATTAGAAAAGGAATACTGGAAGCAAATATCGGTATGAATCCATCAATCGATGGAGAAGTAATTAGAATTGTATTTCCCCAACTTACTACAGAAGATAGGGAAAAATATGTAAAATTATTATCCCAAAAACTTGAAAATGGAAAAGTAATGATAAGACAAATTAGGGCTGATGAAATGCATGATATTAAAAAAGGCTTTGAGGCAAAGGAAATTACAGAAGATGAAAAAAAAGATACAGAGAAAAAACTTCAAGAATTAACAGATCTTTATATTGGGAAAATAGAAACACTTGGAGAAAATAAAAAGAAAGAGCTTCTAACAATATGATTTGGTCAATTTTAATTTTTTTCGCAGTTCTTTCTCTTTTGGTTATAGTTCATGAATTGGGTCATTTTGTTGTTGCAAAGAAAAATGGCATTTGGGTTGAAGAATTTGGTTTTGGTTTGCCACCTCGGATTTTTGGAAAGAAAGTAGGAGGCACAATTTATTCAATTAATGCACTTCCATTTGGAGGTTTTGTTAGGCTTCATGGTGAAATGAACGAGGAGGGAGTGACTAAACCTAAACTAGCATTCTTGGGTAAATCACTTTGGGTAAAAACAGCGGTAATAATTGCGGGGGTAGTTATGAATTTCTTACTCGCCATTGTTTTGTTTGGAATTGTGTATTCATTTACTGGAATTCCAAGAGAGTTAAAAGAAGTAAAAGTTTTAAATGTTGCTACTAATTCACCAGCTCAGATTGCTCAGATTATTGTTGGAGATAAAATTATTTCTGTTGATGGAGTTAGTGTTTCAAATGTGTCTGAGTTTATAGCTCAAATTGATACTAAAAAAGGTAAAAAAACTGTACTTGATCTTCAAAACAGAAAAGTAACAATCATTCCTCGTACAAGTCCACCTGCAGGTGAAGGTCCATTAGGTGTTGCAATAACTGATATAGAAACTTATTTTCCTCCTGTTTGGCAAAGACCATTTTATGGAGCGTATTATGGAACCAAAGAAGCATTATATTGGGGTAAGACAGTTATTTATGGTTTTGTTAATATCTTTACAGAATTATTTCAAGGTAGAAGTCCAAAAGATGTATCAGGTCCAGTTGGAGTTTTTGCAATTACAACAGAGGTAGCTAAAACTGGAATTCTTTCACTTTTAAATCTTGTTGGAATTATTTCTGTTAATCTTGCTATTTTAAATATTATTCCATTTCCAGCTCTTGATGGGGGAAGACTTTTGTTTATTGTAATAGAAGCTATATTTGGTAAAAAGATAGCTCCTAAATTTGAGGCGATTGTCCATACTGTAGGAATGGCAATATTATTACTTGTTATTTTAGCAATTACAATTAAAGATATTAGAGGTTTGATTTCAGCAGGTTCAATTTCAGGCTTCCTTGATAATATGATCAAGTGATACAATAAGTTCATATGTTGCAAAGTCAATTATTTCCGAAAACGAAAAAAGAAGCTCCAAAGGATGCTGAAAGTGTAAACCACAAGCTTCTTGTTAGAGCAGGTTTTATTGATCAACTTATGGCTGGAAGTTGGACACTACTTCCTATGGGCTGGAAAGTTGTAACTAAAATTAATCAAATAATTAGAGAGGAAATGAATGCAATTGGTGGGCAAGAGATGCTAATGCCACTTCTTCACCCAAAGGCAATATGGGGAGAAACAGGAAGGTGGGATAAAGCAAATGAAATTATGTATAAACTTAAAGATATTCATGATAAAGAGTTTGTTTTATCTTTTACTCATGAGGAAATTGTCATGGATCTACTTCGTAAAACAATTAATAGTTATAAAGATTTACCCGTTTCTGTCTATCATTTTTCAACCAAATTTAGAAATGAACTTAGAGCTAAAAATGGAATACTAAGAGGTCGCGAGTTTATGATGAAGGATTTATATTCAGCACATACTTCAGAAAAAGATTTAATGGAATATTACGAGTGCGTCAAACGCGCCTACGAAAAAATCTTTACGAGGCTTGGGTTTAATTTTAAAATTGCAAAGGCTTCAGGCGGTGTATTTACAGATAAATTTACGCATGAATTCCAAGTATTAAGCGAAGCAGGGGAAGATACAATTTATTGGAAAGAAGGAGATAAAGAAGCAATAAACGAAGAAGTATTAAAAGGAGGTAAAAAAGATTACAAATTAGCAAAAGCAATTGAGGTTGGTAATATTTTTCCATTAGGAACTTGGTATGCAGAAAAAATGGGAATGACCTTTACTGATGCAGATGGTAAAAGAAAACCTGTTTGGTTTGGAAGTTACGGAATAGGACCGACCAGAGTAATGGGTACATGGGTGGAAGTTAGCCATGATGATAAAGGCATCATTTGGAGTAAAGAAATTTCGCCATTTGATGTTCACTTAGTTGGCTTAAATGGTAAAGGTTATGATATCTATAAAAAATTACTTGCAAAAAATATAGATGTTTTGTTTGATGATAGAGACATCGGAGCTGGGGAAAAATTTGCAGATTCTGATTTAATTGGAATTCCTATAAGACTTGTTGTGTCAGACAAAACAGACAAAAAGATAGAATTCAAAATGAGAAATTCAAAAGTGTCAACACTTTTTGATTTTGATGAAGTGGTTAAAAAATTAATATGAATGATTGTATTTTTTGTAAAATTGTAAAAAAAGAAATATCTTCTGAGATTAAAAAAGAAACAGACAATTACATTGTAATAGCAGATGTTAAACCGTCAGCAAAAATACATTTATTAATAATTTCTAAAGAACATATTGATGATATTGAAAAAGTAAGTGATACTTTATTTCTTGAAGCAAAAGAGATCGCTTTAGATTTGCAAAAAGAATTAAATCTTGATGAATTCCAATTTAGAATAAATTGGGGCAAACTCTTGGAAGTTAATCATTTACATTTTCATTTTTTATCAAAATTTAATACTTAAGATGATAACAGCAACAATGATGCAAAAAATTGGAGAGGCAATGAAAGCGCACGACACTGTTCGTGTTTCAACGCTTCGTATGCTTTCATCAGAACTAAAAAATGAAAAGATTAATCTGCAACACGAATTAACAAATGAAGAAGAATTAGTAGTTGTTAGAAAAGAAGCAAAAAAAAGAAAAGAAGCAATTGAAATGTATACAAAGGCAAATGCTTTAGATAGAGTAGAAAATGAAAAAGCTGAACTCGCGATTCTCCAAAAGTTTTTACCACCAGAAGTTACAGAAGAGGAAATAGTAAAATTAGTTGAAGAAACAATTAAAGAAATGGGTGCATCTACAATGCAGGATATGAGTAAGGTTATCGCAACAGTAAAATCTAAAAATTCAGGGGTTGATGGTGGTCTTGTTGCAAATCTTGTTCGTTCTAAATTAAGTAATGGTTAAAATTAATGTTTCAAAACAATCAAATTATCCAATTAGTGGAATAAAAGTAAGAAAATTTTTACAAAAGTTTTTCAAAGATCATGGTATAGTATCAAGTGCAGAATGTCACGTCTCCTTTGTTAGCGAGGCAAAGATGAAAACCTTTGGTAAAAAGTACTACAAAAACGATACAAAAACTCACAACGTTTTTTCATTTGTAGAATCAGAAGTACCTGATTTTAAATATCCAAATAATTTAATGCAACTTGGCGAGATTGTTGTTTGCTTTCCAATTGCTTTAGCCGAAGCTAAAAAGGAGAATAAACTAATTGAAGAAAAGGTACTAGAATTAGTTGGTCATTCTGGGTTACACTTACTCGGAATTCACCACAAAGAATAGTAACTTTTTTTAAAAAAATGACATATTATTTAAAATATAGATCACAAACGATTGCTGAACTTGATATTGCCACTGTTAGAGAAACACTAACTAATATTGTTAAATCAGGTTCTATTCCACATGCATTTTTATTTGCTGGACCAAAAGGAACTGGTAAAACATCTGCTGCTAGAATATTAGCTAAAGTAATTAATTGTGAGTCATCTAAAGAAAAACCTTGTAATAAATGTAGTCAATGTATTTCAATAACTAATGGTACAAATATCGATGTAATCGAAATGGATGCGGCAAGTAACAGAGGAATTGATGATGTCAGAGCTCTTCGTGATATTGTAAAACTAGCCCCAGCAAATGCTAAAGCTAAAATATATATTATTGATGAAGCTCACATGTTGACAATAGAGGCGTCAAACGCCTTATTAAAGACCTTAGAAGAGCCACCATCCCATGTTTATTTCATATTAGCAACAACTAACCCCGAAAAATTAATCGAGACTATAAAAAGTAGAACAACTTCTATCTCTTTTACTAAAGCAACTGATGAAGAAATATTTAGATCATTAAAAAGAGTTGTTAAGGGAGAAAAGATCGAAATAACAAATGATGATTTAAATAAAATAATAAAAATTTCAAAAGGATCATTTCGAGACGCTGTCAAAAATTTAGAACAATATAGTAGCGACAAAAGTTTTTTAATTAAAGACTTAAATATTGATCTAGAAGTATTTGTTGAAGCCTTAATTAAAAAAGATATTAAAATCATTCTAGCAGATCTAAAAAAAGCAAATAATATTCATTATTTAACAAGTGAGATATTAAACATACTACATCAAAAATTGGTTAATTCGGAATCTCTTGAATTGATTCCACTCATTGAATTAATATTAAAGTCAAATGAAATGATAAAAGTTAGCCCAATTGAGAAATTACCTCTAGAGATTGCTATAATAAAATGGTGTAATCTTTAGGTGATGGATGAAACAACTTGGAACAAAATTCTTGACAAAGTGATGACTCAAAGTATTTCAATTGCAAGATTATTAAGATCGGTAGTACTACTTGAATTTGATAGTAATAAGCTAAAACTTGGTGTTAGTTATAAATTTCATAAAGATAAATTAGAAGAAGTTAAAACAAAAAAAATGTTAGATGACGTCACATTAAATATCTTAGGTAAAAATATTAAAATTGAGTACCAGTTGACGGAAGTCAAAAAGGAAAATATAATAAATGTTGCACATGTTTGACAAATTTAAACAAATAGGTCAGTTAAATAAAATGAGGCAACAAGCCAGCGCACTTCAGAAAGAGTTAGAAAAGATAATTGAAACTGTTGAAAAAAATGAATGGTCAGTATCAGTTACTGGTGACCAAAAGTTAAGATACATTAAAAAAGACGGCGAAGATATGGCTTTTTTAGTTGATCTTATAAATGAAGCCATGAAAAAAGTCCAAAAAGAAGCTGCGAAAAAAATGATGGAAATGGGTGGAGGTCTATCAGGTCTTCTTGGTGGATTAGGCAAATAATATTTCCATGAAAATTGCCAAAGCAATTTCTTCTTTAACAGAGTCCTTTGAAAAACTTCCTGGAATCGGCCCAAAATCTGCGCAACGATTGGCATACTATCTTCTTCATGTTCCACAGAAAGAACTTGATGAATTTAGTGAGAACTTATCACGCCTTAAAAAAGATACTGTTCTTTGTTCTATTTGTAAAAATGTGGCTGAAACGGATCCATGTTCCATTTGCTCTGATCATAATCGTGATAAAAAAACTTGTTTGGTTGTTGAAAATCCACTTGATTTAATTGCATTTGAAAGAAGCGGAAGATACAAAGGTCTATACCATGTACTGCATGGTGCTATTAACCCCTTGGAAAATATTGGACCTGACGAGATATTTGTTCAAGCTTTGCTTGAACGGATCCAAGATGTAGGATCTAAGATCCAAGAAATAATAATTGCTACAAATCCTACAATGGAAGGTGAAGCAACTAGTATGTACCTTGTTAAACAATTGAAAATGATGACTACACTTCGTGATAAAAATTTAAAATTAAAAATTACTCGCTTAGGTATGGGTATTCCAACAGGTGCTGATTTAGAATATGCAGATGATACTACTCTTACGCAAGCATTGGAAGGAAGGAAAGAACTATGAATCCTATCAAAAAAACAATTAAAGCAATTGGAGAAGAACCGCTAGAATTTTTGAAATCTGTTGCAAAACAAATTAATGTATCCGAAAATACCAAACCTCTAGAACAGCCTATAAATCAAGAACAGTCTAATTTAGATAAAACTGCAATAGCAGAAAAAGATGGAAGACATCTGCAGGCGCTAGAATCAGAACTAAAAGATATAAGAAGACAAAAAATATTTAACGATTTAATGAGAAGAATTCAGGCAGGGGAAAATATTCCCTTGGAAGAATTTACAGAACTTAGTTATGAACAACGTGATGTTTTAAAAGCTCAAATTGAGGCTGTCAAAACTCGTAACTCGCAACTCGTAACTGATCAACTAGTAATGCCCTCTGCTAAGAAGGGTCGTAAAATGGGTGGGGGGCAAAAACAGTCTGCACAACAGCAAACAACTCGTGTCGAAAAACCAGTCCCTCCTTCAGGATAGGCTTGAGAATATCGTGTATTGTATGTAGTATATAAGAATGGATTTGTATTTATATAACTCACTAACTAGACAAAAAGAATTGTTTACACCAATAAATCCCACATCGGGAGTGGGATTGTATACCTGTGGAATGACTGTTTATGATTATGCACACATAGGTCATGGCAGAAAATATGTTATAGACGATATTTTGAAAAGAGTACTTATATATAATGATTTTAAGGTTAATCATGTCCAAAATGTGACTGATGTTGGTCACTTAGTTTCTGATGCCGATGATGGCGAAGATAAATTAGAAAAAGGAGCTAAAAAACAAGGTAAAACCGTTTGGGAAGTGGCTGATTTTTTTACTAAGAATTTTTACGAATCAATGGATAAATTAAATATAATTAGACCCACAACAATTTGTAAAGCAACTGATCATATCAAAGAACAAATTGAACTGATTGATAAACTATTCATCAATGGATATGCCTATGATACAGAAGAAGCAGTTTACTTTGATGTATCAAAATTTGCAGATTATGGAAAAATGTTTGGACAAGACATCAGTGAAAAGCGAATAGGTGTTAGGGAACAGGTAAAAACAGACGAAAACAAGAGAAATCCTCAAGATTTTGCACTTTGGTTTAAAAGAGTAGGAAATTTTAAAGATCATGTTATGCATTGGGAAAGTCCATGGGGTGATGGGTTTCCTGGGTGGCATATTGAATGCTCTGCAATGAGTATAAAATATTTAGGAGAACAAATAGATATACATACTGGTGGGGAAGACCATCTCTCAATTCACCATCCAAATGAAATTGCACAAAGTGAAGGAGCAACAGGAAAAGTTCCCTTTAGTAAATTTTGGCTTCACTGTGCATTTTTAATGGTTGATGGAACTAAAATGAGTAAGTCACTTGGTAATTACTATACAATTCAAGATGTTTTGAATAAAGGGGTTGACCCAATAGCTCTTCGCTATTTATATCTTGGTGCACATTACAAAAAACCAATGAATTTTACTTGGCAAGCGCTTGAATCAGCTTCTAAAGGGCTAAAACGGCTACAGTCATTAGTCATTAGTCTCCAGTCATCAGCCAGAACTACTTTAAGTCGGGAAAAAAATGAAAAAGTAAACGAATATAGAAATAAGTTTAACAAAGCAATTAATGACGATTTAAATACAAGCAAAGCAATGGCTGTGATGTTTGAAATGCTAAAAAGCAATATCCCAAGCGAAGATAAATATGATTTAGCTATTTCTTTTGATGAAGTTTTGGGATTAAATCTTAAATAATGAAAACTGTAGTTTATATTAATTTTATTTTAACAATTTTTTTAATTGGAGCGTTTGTTTGGCTTCTTGTATTTCAAAATACTAAAAATGTAGTTACACAAGTTATATCTAATGATGTTTGTGAAAGTGATTGCAAAAAACAAATTGAAGAAACTGTTGCAAAATTTATTTCTACAATTTCTGCTAGTACCAAAGAAAGTGTAACAAATATAGTAGTAACCCCAAAACCACAAACTGCAAAAATACAATTTGGATATATTCCAATTACAGGACCAATTACTACGACTTCTACAGAATGGTACAATGCTCCAGGAACTGAATTTTACTTAGATTTTAATACTGATTATGGAAAATCATCATATGCAAATTGGGAAGCGTTTTTAAAAGTTGCTCATGGAAATGGTACTGTTTACGCAAGACTCTACGATGTAACAAATAATATTGCAGTAAATGGTAGTGAAGTTTTAATAACCAACAAGTCAGACCTCACTCAAGTGATATCTGGTGGATTAAGTTTTTGGGCAGGTAATAACTTATATAGAGTGCAAATTAAATCTCTAAATTCATTTGAGGTAACATTTGGTAGCGGAAGAATAAAAATAAAATATTAATTTAATTTTATTTTTTGAATATTAAAACTTTTGAGGTTTTTTGTAATTACTCCAACATAATCAATTAGAGGATAACTTTTCCTTACTTCTTGCCAGAATTTCTCAGAAAGATTGGTTGTATATCCACCATATCCTGCCTTTTCACTTGTTGAACATAGTTTATTTTCCCATTCTCTGATAATAATTACAATTTTTGTTCCTTCCTCATTAAATTTATCTTGCAAACCATCTTGATCTAAACTATATTGCATATGGAGTTTAGTAAATTCATCAAAAGCTTCCTTTTCGTTTGTTATCATTCTTTCAAAATATTCCCTATATTTGGTCATGATGTAATTTAGACGATTTATACTATTGATTTCAAGGGACAATTTGTGTCATGATTAAAGATATGAAAGATAGTGACATTAAAGTTGTAGGTATTTCAAATAGCAAATCCAAAGATAAAACAAATTGGAAAGTAATGGGTGCAATAATTGGGATTGTTGTTTTGGCTCTTGGTGTAATTGCTGGAATAATTTTAGTTAGACAGAATCAGAATATTTCTGAAAAAGCAAAAGAATGCAACTTAGGAGGATATGCTTGTCCTGATTCAAATAACTCTAGTTTGCTTCGTGATTGTTCAACTGGAGAAGAATTTCCAAACGACAGTCTTTGTAATTCTGCTGGTAGAGTTGAGGTTTGTGGATCTACTGCTTCAAACGCAAAACAATTTTGTTGCCCTTCTGCTGGAGCAGCTTGGACAACAAATCTTACTCTATGTAGTGTTGCAGCCACTCCAACCGCTACTGCTACTGCTACTGCCACTGCAACTGCTAGCCCAACTGCCACAAATACATCAAAAGCTACTGCAACTCCAACTGCCACAGCTACTGTAACATCTGCTTCAAAAACTACGACACCTACTTCGACAAGTTCAGCACAAGCTACCGCAACTACAGCTCCAATACCTGTAACTGGTGCATCTTGGCCAACAATTGTTGGTTATGGATTTGGGATAATTATGGTTCTAATATCCCTTAGTCTTGCATTATAAGTAATATTTTCTGATATACTTTAAGTCTATGCAGGCTATTAATTTATTATTCCAAGCACTCTTAGGAAGTGTAATTGCACTTTTTGGAGGAGTTGTTTTTTTATACAATCGTAAATTATCTTCAGTCTTAGAAAAATATTCTGTTCCTTTTGCGGCTGGCGTTTTAGTAACAGTGTCACTTTTGGGTCTTATACCTGAAGCAGAGCATGAGATAGGTGGGACGGTGTACTGGATTGTTTTAATTTCATTTTTAGGAGTATATATTTTCGAACATTTATTTTTTGACATTCATCATCATGGGGATGAAGATGGCCACACTCATGAAATAAAAACTTCATCGATAGGTTTTGTTATTTTTGGAGATACAATTCACAACTTTATTGATGGAGTAGCAATAGGAGCTAGTTTCATGATTAATCCAAACCTAGGCTTAATTACAGCTTTGTCAACGTTTCTGCATGAAGTGCCACACGAAATTGGAGATTTTGGAATTTTACTAAAAGCAGGGTGGAACAAATCTAAAATATTGGTGGTAAATATAATTTCATCATTAATGACTATTGTTGGTGCATTTACAGTTTACTTTTTTAATCAAAGCGATGGTTTAAATGGATCGTTAATGGCGATATCAGCCGGAGTATTTTTATATTTAGGGGCTA
>ERZ1292633.385-Hain-H41-02um-R1-385-length-53825-cov-7_pt1 | contig 53825 bp, 34 predicted proteins | sample MGYA00564406_ERZ1292633 | MGnify/ENA primary metagenome ERZ1292633 (study PRJEB36523, sample SAMEA6512639) | groundwater metagenome | collected 2019-01-08 | study: AquaDiva: Metagenomics assemblies of 32 groundwater samples | reverse complement strand
GCTGGCCAGCAAGGCGACCGGATTCCCGATCGCCAAGATCGCCGCGCTCCTGGCGGTCGGCTACCGCCTGGACGAGATCCAGAACGACATCACCCGCGTCACGCCGGCCTCCTTCGAGCCGGTCATCGACTACGTCGTGGTGAAGATTCCGCGCTGGGCGTTCGAGAAATTCCGCGACGCGGATCCGCGCCTCGGCACCCAGATGAAATCGGTGGGCGAGGTGATGGCGATCGGCCGTACGTTCAAGGAGGCGCTCCAAAAGGGACTCCGCAGCCTGGAGACGGGCGGCGAGGGATTCGGGAAGCGCGACCTGGACGACGCCAGGATCAAGGAGAAGCTCGTCACGCCCGATCCGGACCGAATCCTCTACGTGAAGCGAGCCCTGGAACTTGGTTGGAAACAAGAAGATGTGGGCCGGCTCACGGGCATCGATCCGTGGTTCCTGGACCAGATCGGGCAGATCGCGGCGCTCAAGGAGAAGATCGCGCCGGGCATGACCGACGAGACCCTTCGTGAGGCGAAGCGGTACGGCTTCTCCGACGCGCGGATCGCGCGGCTGGCCGGCGTCACCGAGGCGGCGGTGCGGGCGAGACGGAAGGAGGCGGGAATCGTTCCGGTCTTCAAGCGGGTCGACACCTGCGCCGCGGAGTTCGAGTCGCGCACGCCCTACCTCTATTCGACCTACGAGCAGGAGTGCGAGGCCGACCCGACCGACCGCCGCAAGGTCGTCATCCTGGGAAGCGGCCCGAATCGGATCGGACAGGGAATCGAATTCGACTACGCCTGCTGCCACGCGGCCTTCGCGTTCAAGGAGGAGGGCTTCGAGACGATCATGGTGAACTGCAATCCCGAGACCGTCTCCACCGACTATGACACCTCCGATCGCCTCTACTTCGAGCCGCTCACCTTCGAGGACGTGATGAACGTCATCGACCGAGAGCGCCCCGAGGGGATCGTCATCCAGTTCGGCGGGCAGACGCCGCTCCGCCTGGCGCTCGCGCTGCAGGAGGCGGGGGTGCGCATTCTCGGCACCAGCCCCGACGCGATCGATCTCGCCGAGGATCGGAAGCGCTTCCGAGAGCTCCTCAACCGGCTCGACGTTCCGCAGCCGGAGAGCGACACCGCGACCTCGCTGGAGGAGGCGAAGATCGTGGCGCGACGCATCGGGTACCCGGTGCTGGTCCGTCCCTCGTACGTGCTCGGCGGCCGCGCCATGGCGATCGTCTACGACGAGTCGCACCTGGAGGAATACGTGCGGGAGGCGGTGAAGGCCTCCCCGGAGCATCCGATTCTCGTCGACCGATTCCTGGAGGACGCCTACGAAGTCGACGTCGACGCCGTGGCGGACGGAGAACGGGTCGTCATCGGAGGCATCCTGGAGCACATCGAGGAGGCGGGGATTCACAGCGGCGATTCCTCCATGGTGCTCCCGACCTACAAGATCCCGGAGAGTCAGCTTGATCGGATCCGCGTGATGACGCGGCGCCTCGGCATCGCGCTCGAGGTCCGCGGGCTCATGAACATCCAGTTCGCCATTCAGAACGACGTCGTCTACGTCCTGGAAGTGAACCCGCGCTCGTCCCGCACCGTCCCCTTCATCAGCAAGGCGACCGGCGTGCCGCTCGCCAAGGTGGCGGCGCGCATCATGGCCGGCCGGACGCTCGCGGCGCAGGGGCTCACGCGAGACCTGGAGGTCGACCGCTTCTTCGTGAAGGCGCCGGTCTTCCCGTTCCTGAAATTCCCGGGCGCCGACATCCTCCTCGGCCCCGAAATGAAATCGACCGGCGAAGTGATGGGGATCTCGAAGAGCGTCGGCGTCGCTTTCGCCAAGGCGCTCGCCGGCGCCGGATCGAAGCTGCCTCGCACGGGAACCGCCTTCGTCAGCGTGAACGACCGCGACAAGCCGGGTGTGCTCCCGCACGCGCGCGCGCTCCACGAGATGGGATTCGCCATCGTGGCGACGCGGGGAACCGCGGCCTACCTGAGCGAGCGGGGAGTGCCGGCGGAGACGATCTACAAGGTGAACGAAGGGCGGCCGAACATCGTCGACCGGATCAAGAGCCACGCGATCGATCTGGTGATCAACACGCCGCTCGGCGAGGAATCGTTCTACGACGACGGGGCCATTCGAAAAACGGCGATCCTCTACGGCGTCCTCTGCCTGACGACGCTGACGGCCTCGGCCGCCACGGTGGAGGCGATCCGGGCGCTCCGCGACCGGCCGTTCGACGTCGTCAGCCTCCAGGAGATCCACGAGGAGGCCGGCGTCCGTGGCGTGCCGGCCGGCGTGCCCGGCGCACTCTCGGGGTCGACGGCGTGACGCCGCGCGCCGTCCGGCGCACGCTCGCCGCGACGGCCGCGCTCCTGCTGCTCGCCGGGACGGTAGGGGCGCGGGCCCCGAAGAATCCGAAGGCGCCAAAGGGGCCAAAGACCACGGCTGACCGTCACGTCGCTCCCGAGATCGATCTCTCCCGCTGGATCAACACGAAGCCGCTGACGCCCGCCGATCTTGCCGGCACGCCCCGACTCGTCGAGTTCTGGACCTTCGGTTGCGTCAATTGCCGGAACACGGTCATGGCGATGCGGGAGATTCACGGGCTCTACGCCAAGCGGGGACTTCGCGTCCTGGGGATTCACGCTCCGGAATTCGCGCACGAGCGCGATTCGGCCGCCGTGGCGGCGGCGGTGAAGGCGCACGGCATCGCCTTCCCGGTGGCGCTCGACGACGACCACGTGGTCTTCGACGCGTTCAAGAACCGCTACTGGCCGGCGCTCTACCTGATCGATCGGAAGGGAAAGATCCGCTCGACCCACATCGGGGAACTCCACGTCGGGACGCGCGCCTGGAGCAACTTCTGCGCGGCCATCGAATCGACGCTCGCCGTTACGCCGCCGCGCCGCCGCTCCTGAACGCCGCGCGCGGCGTCCCCGATCCCGGGGCCGCGCGTCAGGCCCTGCCGTCTCCCGCCTTCGCCCCCTCCGCCTTCCGCTTCAGATCGATGGCGCGCCACAGATACCACGCCGCCACCGAGCGAAAGGGACGCCAGCGCTCTCCGCGCCGGACGATCTGCGCCGGAGTGGGAAGTCCCCGCGTGCGGAAGGCCGTCTGGAATCCCTTTCGCACGCCGTAGTCGGTCGCCGGGAGCACGTCGGGCCGGCCGAGGCGGAAGATGAGAAGCATCTCCACCGTCCAGGGTCCGATGCCGCGAATGGCCGTCAGGCGCTCCACGATTTCAGAGTCCTCGAGCCGGCGGAGCGTCCGGAGCGGCGGGACGGTTCCATCGAGGCACTTCGCGGCCAGATCCTTCATGGAAGCGACCTTTGTCCGCGAGAGCCCCGCCGCGCGGAGCGTATCGTCCGGAGTGGCGAGGAGATCCTCGGGACGCGGAAAGCGACGCGGCCGGTAGAGCGCCACGACGCGTCCCAGGATGCGCGAGGCGGCGTGCCCGGTGATCTGCTGGTAGGCGATCGACTCGACGAGGGCGGCGAACGGAGTGCTCGCGCGCGCGATGCGGATCGTGCAGCCGCCGACCTGCTCGATGATCCGCCCGAGCGGGGGATCGGCTTCGGCCAGCGCCACGGCTGCTGCTTCGGGATCGTATTGGAGCGACATGGCGCGTAGGATAGCCGGATGGGACGCTCCCTGCGAAGCGATCTTCCGTATCGGCGGATCGCCGTCGTCCTCTCGGGCGGCGGCGCGCTCGGAGCGTACGAGGTTGGCGTCCTGCGCGCGATTCGGGGGGCCGGCCTGGAGCCCGCGATCGTGGCGGGGGCGTCGGCGGGAGCGTTGAACGCCGTCTGCTGGGTCGCCGCGGGACTCCGGACCGAGCGTCTGGAGGAGATCTGGCGGCGCATCGAGCCGGCCACGATCGGGATGCGCTGGAGCACTCTGGCTGGCCGGTCGTTCGGCGCGTTCCTCGTCGCGCTCGGGGCGTTCGAGGTCGGCCTCACGATTCTCGGTTCTCCCGAGCTGAGCCTCGCGACGTGGCTCCGGGGGCAGGGGATGGGCGGCCTCGGGCGCGGCTCGGTTCTCCTCGACGCGTTCGCCTGGGCGCTCGTTTCGCTCGGCGGGGCGGCCATCCTTCGCGGCTCGCGCGAGACCGAGGAGGTTCTGGCGCGGGCGAGCGGTACGGGCCGCGGGCGCCTGGCGCACGGCGGAGTCACGTTCCTCCTCGCCGCCTGGGCCGCGCTTCACCTCCTGGTCTGGGCGGTCGGAATCCCCTGGCCCCATCGCTTCAGCGCGACACTCTTCGTGGTGGCCGTCATCCTCTGGCTGGCGGCGAAACCGGGACGCGCCGGCGGCTGGCTCCGCCGCTTGTTCAGTCGCCTCCTCCCGGAGTCGCGGGGGCGCGGCCTCTGGGGCGATGCCGCGCGGCGTCGGGTGCTCACCAGGCTTGTCGGACAGGGCGTTCCGGCTCGCCTGGTGAGTGGATCTCCGATCCTGATTCTCACCGGTCTCTCGCTCGACTCCGGGCGGGTGGCGATGTTCGTCGCCGGCGCCGAGCCGAGCGACGTGTTCCGCGCGCGCGCGGAGGCGACCCTGGGCGAGGTCGTGTCGGTGCGGACGCCGGAGGAGGTCATGGACGCGGCGGTGGCATCGAGCGCGATCCCGCTCTTCTTCGAGCCTGCTTCGGTCCGCGGGCGCGAATACATCGACGCCGTGGCGCTCTCCACGCACCCACTCCGCGCCGCGCTTTACGCCGACGCCGACGCGGCGCTGGTCGTGGTCGTGGCGCCGAGCGGTGCGCCGCCGGCGGGAAACACCCCGAAGACGCTCGTGGAACTCTGGGGCCGCTACCTCGACATCGCGAACTGGCGCGATCTGCAGCGCGAGCTGAGGGGCCTCCCGGCCGACTGGCACGCGCCCGCGACGCCGCGGCGCCTCTGCGTGGTGGAGCCCGACGCCGCGCTCCCCGGCGGCGTGCTCGCCTACTCGCCCCGCAATGCGGAAGGTCTCATGGACCGGGGAGAAGCCGACGGGTGGCGCGCGCTCGAACGCGCCGGCTGGCTCGAGATGTGAGACCCGCTCACGACGCGGCGGGCGCGCTCACCGGAGCCAGAGAATCGCGGCGACCGATGCCGCTGCCGATCCGGCGAGCGCGCCGGTGGCGAGCGTCCGCATGGACCCTCTCCCGGCGAACCAGGCGACGGCGAGCTTGAAGAGATTGTTCGAGAGGACGCCGATGGCAATCGCGAGCGAGGCGGCGCGAAGCGCGTCGGGCGAGGCCGCCCACCGCGCCATCGACATCGTCAGGGCGTCGACGTCGGTCAAGCCGAGGATGGCACCGCTCACGGCGAGTCCGACGCCTCCGTAGGCGAGCCCGACCTCGTGCACGACGAAGAGGACGACCTGGAAGACGGCGGCCATCTGGAGCGCGGCCCGGAGTTCGAGCGGATTCGCCGGTCCCTCGATCGCGCCGTCGCCGCCGCCCCCGTCGTGAGCCCGGATGCCGCTCAACGTTCCGACGGCGAGGACGATGAGGGGCGGCGCGAGATAGGGCACGAGGGCCCAGGCGATCCGCGGATTGAGCACGGCGGCCGCGACCAGGACGCGGGCCATCATCACCGTGCACGCGGCCAGCACGCCCGACGCGAGCGTGCGCGAACGCGCGGGGTGCTTCTCGCTGGCGCGGGCGAACGTGAAGGTGACGCTGGTGGAGGAGACGAGCCCGCCGAGGAGTCCGGCCACGAGATCGCCGCGCCCCGGGCCGACGGCGCGCCGCAGAATGAACCCGAGGAAGCTGAGCCCCGAGAAGAGGAGGACCCAGAGCCAGAGTTCCCGGGGACGGACGCCTCCCCAGGGACCGAAGGGGCCGTCCGGGAGGAGCGGAAGGATCACGATTGCCATCACCGCGAAGCGGATCCCGGCCCGGATCTCGGCATCGTCCAGGCGGGCCACGGCGGCGTGAAGGCGCGACTTCTCGATGAGGAGGAGCGCGGTCACGGCGACGATGGCGCTGGCGAACTGGAGATGCCCCGCGCCCGCCGCGGTTCCCGCGGCGAGCACCACGAGGGCGGCGACTTCGGTGGTGCCGTCGGGATCCCGGCGGCTCACGGCCGCGTAGCCGGCCACGACCAGCGCCCCGCCGGCGAGAAGAAGCGCGGCCCCCAGGGCCGGCTCCCCCTGCCGCCAGAGCCATCCCGCCAAGCCGCCCAGGATGCCGAGCAGGGTGAAGGTGCGGACGCCCCCGATCCGCGCGGAGGGGCCGGCGGCATGTCCAGACCACTGCCGCTCCACGCCGATGGCGGCGCCTCCCAGAAGCGCGACGGCGATCGCGCGAGCCTCCTCCCAGCCGAGCGTCATCCCTCTACTCTACGCCTGCGGACCCTCGCACGGGAGGCGCCACGTTGACCGGCACCGGGGCCGGTCCCGTCATCGCGGGCTGCCCCGGTGCGTTTTTTGGGGGGGGAGGAAGCCGGAGCGCGAGCGGCACCGCCTTCCAGGCCCAGCGACCCCACGCCGCCATCCATGCCGCCGCGGCGCCCGCCAGGAACCACGTCTTCGTCGCGCCGGCCGGACCGAGGCTCTCGGAGAACGCGCGCGTCAGAAGCGCCAATCCGAGAAGCACGAGCGCGGCGGTCCCGATCACGCGGGATTCCAGCACGAGCGGATACCCGCCGTGCCGCACCACGATGCGCGTGGCGATGCCGAGCGTCAGGAAGCCGAACCCACCGAGGAAGACGACGTGCTCGCCGAGGAGCGGCCGCGCCGGAACCAGGACGCCGAGCCAGAGTCCGGCGAAGAGGAGCCACCCCGCCGACCAGAGCGAGTAGGAGAGACGGTCCGCGCGGCCGGGGAGACGGAAGAGCTTCCAGACCCAGAGAAGGAGCGCGGAGCCGACGAGGGCGCGGACCCACGCCGCCGCGATCGGCAGTCCCCGCCCTTCCAGCGCCACCGCGCCGACCAGAAGGAGCACGACCAGGAGGTAGAGCGCCCGCCGGGGGCCTCGCTCATGGGCGCGCGCCAGACCCGGAATGGTGAGCGGTTCGCGCATCGCCATGAAGGTCGGGACCAGGAGTCCGCCGACACCGAGGACGACCGGGAGGATCATTCCAAATGCGATCAGTCGAAGCCCGAAGCGCGGAGAGGGCTCGACCCAGAGGCCCGCGGCGGCGCCCGACATCCAGATCGCCCCCACCATCCCCGTCACGAACCCGGCCGCCACGAGAATGAACTCCTCCGGGGGAGGCCCGGCCTGCCGGCCCGCAATGCGGCGCACGGCCATCCAGATCGGCACGCAGAGACTACCCACATAGAAGAGCCCGGCCGCCGAACCCCATCCCACGAGCGCGCTGATGGCGGCGGCGGCGACCAGGAAGAATGCCGCCGCCAGCTCCTCCGGATGGCAATGCGGCGCGTGCAGAAACGCCGGCATGGCAGTCATTAAGAAGCCAAGAATGAAGCACTGCTGGAACCCAAGAAGGAGAAGGGCGGCGTGTGGATTTCCCGGGTAGGGGATCCAGCCTGCCGCGTGCGCGATCCAGAGCCCGACGCCGGTCAGCCCGATGGCGATGCCGAGCGGGAAGAGTCTTCGGTAGGGCTCGCGCCCGGGGACCACTTTCGGTGCTTCGCGTACGGGAAGCGGGATGCCCATGCCTCACCAATCCCTTCGTCGAAAGATGCGGAGCGCCACGATCAGGGGAACGACGGTTTCGATCCCGAGCACGCCGAGCGCCAGGAGGGCACCGCCGGTCCCGCCGAAGAATTGGACGAGCACGGCCGACGTGGGACCGAAGAGCGCGCCCGATCCGACCGCGATGGTGATCAGGATCCGGACCAGATCGACCGGATTGACGAGGAGCGCCGGAATGAGGACCGCCTGAAGCGGCAGCCCGCGCAGGATCGCCGTCGTCCCCAGCACGGCGAGGTCGTAGAGCACGACCATCAGGAGCCAGAGGAAGAGCGCCATCGAGAGAGCGCGCAGCCGATCGGGGAAGAGCGACGCGATGCAAAGCGCCGCCGAAAGCGAGAGGCAGCCGAGGAGGAAGGAGAGGGCCGTCAGCGCCGCGAAGCCGGCGATCTGATCGCTTCCCGCCTGGAACGCGACGACGACGCCACCGCCTCCGAACCCCAGCGCCTGCGCGACGGTGAGCGCCGCGCAGAGGCCGAGGTACTTGCCGATCAGGACCTCGCCGCGCGACACCGGCTGTGCCAGGAGGAGAGGCAGGGCATCGCCGCCGCCCGCCACGCTCCCCACTCCGACGACGAGCCCGGTCAAGGGAACGAGGAAGAGGACCAGGTTCATGAGGCTCAAGGTGACGCGCGAGAAGCCCTGGAAGCCGACCTCGCGGCTCTGCGCCAGGCCGAAATAGGAGAGGCCGAGGACGAGGAGCGCGAAGAGCGCGGTGAAGGCGAAGAGCCAGCGCGTCTCGAGCGCCCGGCGGTACTCCTCCGCGGCGACGATCCGGATGCGGGTGAAGCGACCCGGGCGACTCACTGGCGGCCCTCCTCCAGGTGCGAACCGCTCACCGCGAAGTGCCCGGTCGGGACCCCGTCCACGAGCCAGGCGAAGTCGCCGCCGGGACGGTCGGCGCGAAACGTCGCGTGCGCGATCTCCCCCGGCGCCACGGGAAGACGGAGCTTCTCCTCGTAACCGGAGAGGGAAAGCGTGCGCGCGACCGAGCCGCGATTGACGATGCGCAGCTCGACGATCGCCCCTTTCGGCGCGCCGTCACGATCCGAATCGACGGCGCCGCCGGGGCCGATCTCCAGCACCAGTTCAACGCGCTCGGCCGCCGGCTCCACCCGCGGCTTCACGGCTTCGCGGCGCGGAAGCCGCGACACGATGCCCAGCGCCAGTCCCACGACCACGACCGCCAACGCCAGCCGGAGATACGAGCGGTTCATGGCATCGCCTCCGGAGCGGGGAGGAGCGAATCGATCGGCATGACGCGGCCCCCCCGCGTCTCGGCGATCCGCGCGGCCTCCGCGCGGTCGAGGAACGCCGCCAGCCCCCCAGCCATCGGGGAGGCGATGTCGGCGTGCACGATCCAGAGCGAGTCGGAGCGATGGAGCGCGCCGGTGGCGTAGTCGGCCAGGTAGAGCGATCGGATCCGCGTCATCGGGTCCGGAGCCGGGGTACCCTCGGGGGGCGCCGCGGCCGCGGAGCGCGCTGTGGACAGATCGCGAAGGGCGCACTCGATCGAGTCGTAGGGACGAATCGACCGGCCCTCCACGCTCGCGCCGGCGTACCGCGCGTCGCGCACCTCCATGCCGCAGGTCGCGCAGGGAGTTCCGAGGGCGAGGCGCGGCGCGCCGCCCCGCGTGCCGCAACCGGCCGCGAGCAGCAGGAAGGGAAGAACGAGGGCAGTGCGGCGTCGCGTCCCCGCCGTCGTCATGGGGTCGTCTCCCCGCGCACCACCGCGAGGAAGAGTTCCTCGAGCGTGGGTCGCGAGAGCTCGAACGACCGGATCGCCACGCCGCCGTCGCGCAGAAGATCGAGCGCGGCCAGCCCGCGTCCCTCGGCACCGTCGATCACGAGCCGGCGCGAATCGAGTGTGTCGCAGGGGAATCCGGCCTGCTCCAGCCGCGCTCGCGCCGCGCCCGCCTCGTCGCGGAGTTCGATGACCAGGCGCGTCGCGTTCACCTGCCGCTCGCGGAGCGCGCCCAGCGACTCGAGCGCCGCGCGCCGTCCATGGAGCAGGATCAGGACCCGGTCGGCCACGCGCTCCACCTCGGCGAGGAGGTGGGAGCAGAGGAGGATGGTCGTTCCCTCGCGCCGGAGCTGTTCCACGAGCGACCGGAACTCCCATGTCGCCTCGGGATCGAGGCTGGCGGTCGGCTCGTCGAGAACCAGGAGCGAGGGATCGCCCAGAAGCGCCTGCGCCAGGGAAAGCCGCTGCGCGTAGCCGCCCGAGAGATCGCTGGCCCGCCGGCCGGCGACGTCGGCCAGGCCGACCCGGGCGAGCGCGCGCGGCGCGGCGTCGGCGGGGAGTCCGCGGAGCGCGGCGAAGTAGGCGAGGATCTCGGCCGCGGTCCGCGCGGGGGGAAACTCCACCCGCTGCGGAACGTAGCCGAGCCGCTCGCGGGCGCGCGGATCGTGAGGGGGGAGCCCCTCCGGCCCGAGGGCGATCCGCCCGGTGTCGGGGCGCGCCAGCCCGAGGATCATCTTCAGCGTCGTCGTCTTGCCCGCCCCGTTCGGGCCGATCACCGCGAAGGTCTCGCCCGGGGCAACCTCGAAGGAGAGGCCGTCGACCGCGACGATCGATCCATAGCGCTTGGTGACCGCGTCGACGCGGATCATCGCCTCCGCCCCCTCACGAAGAGGCCGGCCAATCCTGTCGCCGCGACCAGGAGGAAGCCGGCGCCGGCCATGGCGCGGGTTCCGTTCGCGGAGCGCGCCGGCGGTTCCGGTGCCGGAGCGGGAGGGACCATCGAGGCGGGGGAGACCAGCGGATAGCGGTCCACGATCTCGCTCGGACGAAGCGCGGGGATCGTCCGCTCGGCGACGCTCAGGGCCGTGGCCGCGGGACTCCGGCCGAGGATCGCGAGATCGGGATACTGCTTCGAGAGGAAGGCGAACGCGCTGACGGGCGAGAAGGCGACGTCGCTCACCCCGTTCGCGTCGAGGTCGTAGGGCGCGTTCTCGCTCCAGTAGTTGCCCCGGGCGCCGTCGTCGAAGCGGTTGTCGCTGTAGCGCATGTCCAGCGCCACGGGATAGTCGTTGTTCCAGAAGTTGTTTCCGGCGAATTCGTTCCCCGCGCAGGAGGAGAAGAGGAGGATGCCCCACCCGTTGTCCTGCACCAGATTCTCCGAGACGTGATTTCGGTTCGATCCATCCATGAAGATCGCGACCGTATTGTCGACGAGCCGGTTGTGCGTGAAGCGACCGTCCGAGCAGTCCTTCAGCAAGAGCCCGTAGGTGCGCGAGCCGCGGTTGTGGACGAAGTCGTTCCGCTCCACCACCAGGTGGTTCGAGAACATGATGGCGCAGCCGGCGATGTTCCGCGTGAAGCGGTTCTCCACCAGCCGGTTGTTCTGGCAGTACATCGTGTGGAGACCGTAGCGCCCGTTCTCCCAGAGGAGATTCCCGCGAATCTCGGTTCCGAACGCGAAGGCGAGATAGACGCCGTCGACGAAGTGGGTGATACGGGAGTCGCGGATGGCGGCGTCGTGGCAGTACCAGAGGTGGATGCCGTTTCCGTTCGAGGCGTCCATGGAGTGCTCCACGCCGCCGCCGGCGGAAGCCCGGCCGCGCAGCACGCACCGCTCGACGACCAGCGACTCGGCCCGTTCGGCCGCCACGCCGTAGAGAACGTCGCTCATCCGCACGTCCGAGATCCGCACGCGGGAACCGCCCTTCACGAAAATTCCCGCGTCGATCGTGAGCGGCTGGTTTCCGCTCCGGCGAATCGCGAGGCTCTCGATGCGGATCAGGGAGCCGGTCAGGAAGAGGACCGAGCCGCTCCCGGTCCCTTCCACGATCGCGCCCGGTTCGCCGCGCAGAGTCAGCGGTCGCGTGATCACGGCGCCTCCCGCATGGACGCCGGACGACACGATCAGCGTGTCCCCGGAGGCGGCCGCCGCGCAGGCATCCGCGAGCGCGCCCCCGCGGGGAGGAACGCGGATCGTCGCGGCCCAGGACGGGGAAGGGGCGGGAAGCGCGAGGGGGAGAGAGAGAAAGAGTCCGAGGAAGACCGCGGCTCGGGCGGTGGCGCTCCGACTCCACGAGCGGATCACGACGCCGCGGCAGCCTTCCGGCGCGCGGCGCGCCGCTCCAGCAAGACGACGATCGGACCGAGGGCCCAGGCGAGGCCGAGCAGGACCGTTCCCATCCCGGGGAAACTCAGGACCTTGAAGTTGGCCATCTTGGCGTACCCGATGAACGGCGGCGTAAAGGTCGGCAGCTTGATGGCGGCGCGGGGATTGAGATCGTGGCCGTAGCTATAAAGCCACTGGGCATAGTCGGCGAACATGACGACCGCGAAGCCGGTGAAGACGAGCCACCCGAGGATCGCCAGCCAGCGGCGATTCAGGAGCGCCGCCAGAAGGGCGCAAACTCCGAGCCCCGTGAGGGCCTGCGGGAGGTAGGTGAATTCCCGGAAGTCGGACGCCGTGATCGCCTTCATTCCGACGTAGTGGTTCAAGGTGTTGATCTTGACGAGATCGCCCCGAATCGTGTTGGTGTAGATCGAAAGCGTGAGCCCCTCGCGGTACTGCGGCGCCCAGAGCTTCATGTGCCAGACCGGAAGCACCGGGAGGAAGAAGACGGGGAGGAGCACCAGCGCCGCCAGGACGATCAGTCGCCGCTCCGCCGTCGAAAACGCACCGCCTAGATAGCCCACCGGGAGACTCCTTTGATTCGAGTCGGGAACCAAGAGGGGCGGAGCGCTCCGCTCCGCCCCCTCGATTCCGCGTTCGTCGCTATTTCTTCAGCAGGGCGATGACTTCTTCCAGTTTCTTCGGATCCGGCCGCTGGATCGAGGCGATCCGCGTGCCGGCGGGATTGACCTGGATATAGCCCTGCATCTCCTGATGCAGCGCACTGCAGAAATTCGAGCAGTAGAAGGGATTCACCCCGACCTTCTCGGCCACCCAGCGGATCGTCTTCGTCTCGCCGGGGTCCACCTGCGTGTTCTTGCTCGAGAAGGTGATGCCGAAGCCGTGGGTGATGTCCTGATCCTGTTCCAGGTTCGTCACGTGGAAGTAGACCGTGTCGCCCTGGGCGACGCGGACGATGTCGGGCGTGAAGTGCGTGCGGATCGTCAGCATGTAGACGTCGACCCGTTTCCCCTTCCGCTCCACGCGCGCCTCCTCGGCGGTCATGATCTTCCACGGGTTCTTGTTCTCGGCCAGCGAGTAGATCTTCAGCGGCTTCAACTTCTCCGCGCGGATCATCTGTGCGTAGTGCGGCTCGGGATACGTGGGGAAATCATACAGCACTTCCATCTTGGGACTCTTCAGGTCGATGAGCTGGGTCGCCTCCGGGTGCGACGGCCCCAGCGGCAGGTAACGGTCCTTCGCGATCTTGTTGAGGGAAACGAGGTACTCGCCCGTCGGGTGGCGCGTGTCGCCTTCGGAGGTCATCAGGTGGCCGACCGAGTAGAAAATGTCGACCTTGTCGGCGACGTTCCACGGTGGCCCGACCTTCCACTTAACGATCTGCGAGTCGAGGAAGAGCGAGGTGTAGGCATAGCCCTTGTCGTCGAACTGCGTGTGGAGCGGGCCGAGTCCGACCGGCACCTTCGCCTCCAGCACGTCCTCGTACTTGAGGACCGGGATGCCGCCCTTCTCGCCGTCGAACTTCCCGGCCGCGATGGCCTCGATCATCTTCTTGTACGAGAAGATGGAGACCTCGGCCTGGAGCTTGCCGCTGGCGCAGATGTACTCGCCGGTCGGGTTCACGTCGACGCCGTGCGGGCTCTTGGGCGTCGGGATCAGGTAGATGATTCCCTTGACCTTGTTCGGATCGAGCACGGGGACGCCGCCGATGATGTCGCCCTTCCCCTCGTCCACGGCCTTCTGCGCCGCGCGCCAGTCGACGGCCGCGACGAAGTCCATCTCGTTCTGGGACGCCTTGATCTCCAGCGAGTCGAACGCCATCTCGCTGTTGTAGCAGCTGAAGAACTCCCAGCCGTGGCTGGGGCCCTTGCCGGCGTCGGCCAGATCCCAGTCGAAGGGAGGCGTCAGGATTTCGAAGCCGAGCGACATGTGGCCTTCCGGGCTAACCTTCACGCCCGCGATGATGCCGTTGAAGTTCTTGGCGTAGTCCTCGACCTTGCTGAACTTGTCGCGCGGGACCGGCAGGGAGAAGCGGGAGGCCGCGAAGACGTATTCCGTGTTCGGTGTTGGGAAGGGGCACGCGTGGGCGGCGGAGAGATTCGGAATCGGACCGAAGATCTCCTCCGTCGTGAAGCTCGAGAGGCTGATGCGCGCGATGCGGGCGTTCGGCATGTCGTTGATGAAGAGCCACCGACCGTCGTAATCGCCATCGGTCTCGGAGAGGCCCGGATGGTGCGCGTCGCCCCAGGTCAGGCCGCCGAGACGGGCCTTGGTCTCCTCGTCGTATCCGTAGCCCTTGGCCGGCTCCGGTGTGAAGACCGGGATCGTGGTGAGGTAACGACAGGAAGGGATGCCGTAGACGTAGACCTGGCCGGAGTGCCCGCCCGAGAAGAAGGCGTAGTACTTGTCGTATTCGCCCGGCTTCACGTAGGTCTTGGCCGCCGCGTCGCCTCCCTTCGCGCCGGCGCATCCGGAGAACTGGGACGCCAGCCCGATCAGAAGGGCCGCGACGAACAAGAGGGAAATCGCACGTTTCATGGAATGGTCTCCTATTCTGGGTGGAGTCACTTCTGGGCCGTGAGTTCGCCCTTCGCTTCCGCCTCGTCGTCGAGCTTCTTGAAGTACTCGATGACCGACTTCGCTTCGTCGGGCACGAGTCCCTGATTCGCCATTTGAAGGTTGTATTCGGCGAACAGCGCGCGCGCGATCGGATCCTGCTTGATCATCACCTCGGGGTGGAGAATCTGGGATTCCATCCACTGCGCGGTGCGGCGCCGCGTCACTCCCTTCAGGTCGGGGCCGGTGAGGCGCTTTCCGTACGCGTGACAGGCGGTGCATCCCTTGGCCTTGAAGAGCGCCTCGCCCTTGATCGCCAGCGCCGCCGCCACCGGCGAATCACCCGCGCGGGGCCCAACGTCGAGCGGCGACTTCTCGGAGGGTGTGGTCGCGGCCTGATCCTTGGCGCCTCCGCCGCCGCAACCACTGAGCGGAAGGACGGTCGCGAGCAGCAGCACCAGGGACACGAGAATGCGACGAATCATGAAGCGTCTCCTTTCGGTCGCCTCGCCGTCCGGCGAGTGACGGGCGTGGTCTCACGCCGGTGGGAGAGGCGGGCCGAGACGGCCGCGATCTCGCCGGGGGCCAGCAACTGAGGGGCCAGCCTGAAGACCAGGGATTCTTCCTTTCGAATGTGGAGGCGGAGGAGGTCGGCCAGGTCGTGCACCTGGACCCGGATCTGCTCGCTCCGCTCGGCCGTCGCCGGCTCGTCCAGCGTCGCCTCCAGCCGCGCGAGCATCTGGCGGAGTTCCGCGTGCTCCGAGAAAAGCGGTTCGATGCTCCCGCTCGCGGCGGGGATGGCTCCGAGGAGCGCCGGGTAGAGAACTTCTTCCTCGGCCGCCATGTGGGAATCGAACTGCGCCTTCAGAAGGACCACGAGCGCGGGGAGGGAACCCTCCGCGGTCGCCGCCGCGCTCTTGGCGCGGCCGGGCTTGAAGAGCGACGCTTCGAGCGCCCCGATCGCCTCCAGCACGCGGGCATGATCCCGTCGCAATTGCTGGAAGAGCCGGGGCTCGTTCATCACCTTCTTTGGCGGTCGCGGTGCCATCACGAGGAAGTGTCGGGGATCCGGCGCCGTCGGTGCATGACGCGGCTCATCGGACGATCAGAAATTTCCAGGGTTCCGCGAAGGCTCTATCTGTGCGAAGGTCATCGGGTTGAACCCCCGTTACGCCTTTCGTACCATGATCGGCGTCATCTCCCGCCAAGGACGGAACGAGCGTGGCCACGGAAACTCGAAGCGATCGGACGCTCCAGGCGGTCCTCGCCATTCCGATGTTTCAAGGTCTATCGCAGGAAGACCAGTCGAGGCTCGCGTCGCTCGCCACCTTGCGGGAGTACGCGCGCGGCGATTACCTCTGGCGCGCCGGCGATCCCGCCGAGAACCTGACCGCCATCGTTCGAGGGCGTGTGAAGATCGTCGGCCACTCGGGAGGCAACGACGTCATTCTCGAACTCTTCGGTCCCGGCGAACCGGTCGGCGCCATCGCGGTCTACAACTACATTCCCTATCCCGCGAGCGCCGTCTGCATGGAGCCCTCGACGCTTCTGTTGCTGCCGCGGCGCGACTACTTCGAGCTCCTCGACCGCTATCCCGAGTTCGCCCGCGCGATCATCCGCGAGCTGACGAAGCTCTTCCTCTCCCTCGCTCGGAAGGTCGAGGAGATGCGGGGACAGCGAATCGAGGTGCGGATCGCCCAACTCTTTCTGAACCTCGCGGAGCGGATGGGGAAGCCGGCGAAGGGGGGCGCCATCGAGATTCCGATCGCCCTCTCGCGCCAGGAGGTGGCCGATCTGGTCGGGACCACCGTGGAAACCGCGATCCGAATCCTATCGCGGTGGGGACGGGAGGGAGTTCTGATCACGGGGGACAAGCGCTTCGTTCTCCCGTCGCGCGAGCGGCTCCTGGAAATCGCCGAGGGGAAGGACGCGCGCTAGCGCGGGAGGAGCCGCTAGGCGAGATCGAATTCGGGGTGCGGCTCGCCCAGGAGCCGCACCCCGTTCGCGATCACGAGGAGCGTACTTCCCTCGTGTCCCACGACCGCCAGCCAGAGGGGAAGGATTCCGAGCAGGGTCGTGATCACGAGCAGCCCGATCATGCAGAAGGAGAACGTGAGGCTCTGCGTCACGACGCGCCGGGCGCGCCGGGCCAGCCAGAGCGAGAACGGAATTCCCTTCAGGTCGTCCCGCATCAGCACGACGTCGGCCGTCTCCAGCGCCACGTCGGTGCCGGCGCCTCCCATCGCGATCCCCACGGTGGCCGTGGCGAGCGCCGGGGCGTCGTTCACCCCGTCACCGACCATCGCCAGCGTCGGCCAGACGGCCTTCAACTCGCGGATCGCCGCCACCTTCTGATCGGGGAGGAGCCCGGCGCGGACTTCATCCACGCCGATTTCCGTTCCGATCGCCGCGGCGACCGAGGCATGGTCGCCCGTCAGCATGACGATGTGGCCGACGCCAAGCTTCCGGCAGGCCGCGATCGCGGCGCGCGCACGCGGCCGCACCACGTCGGCCACGCCCAGAATTCCCGCCGCGACCTCGTTCCCCGGGAGCGTGCTGTCGGGGCCGGAACCGGCGGCGCTGCGCGGCACGCCGTTCGGGCCGTTGCCTTGGCGCCGGACCACGACGATGAGCGCGGTCCGCCCCTCGGCCCGCAACGCGGCCGTGGCCGCGAGGAGCGCGGGGGAGAGCGTCACCCCATGACGCGCGAAGAGCGGCTCGCGCCCGACGCCGACCCAGTAGTCGGGAGTATGGCCGTGAACCCCCTCGCCGCTGTGGCTCTCGAACTCCGTGACCGAGGGAGGCGCCAGACCCCGGCGCGCCGCCTCCTGACGAACGGCCCGCGCGGTGTGATGCTCGCTTCGCGCCTCGATCGCCGCCGCAAGAAGTAGAAGTTCGTTCTCGTCCGCCGACCCCTCCACGACGCGGATGTCGGTCAGGCGCGGCTTGCCCTCCGTCACGGTCCCCGTCTTGTCGATCGCCAGGGCCCCCACCTCGCCCAGCCGCTCCAGGTGGATGCTCCCCTTGAAGAGCACTCCGTGATGCGCGGCGTGCGTGATGGCGGAGAGCATGGCCGCGGGGGAGGCGATGACGACCGCGCAGGGGGAGGCGGCCACCAGGAGGACGAGTCCGCGGTACCAGGCCTCGTTCCAATTCGCGTGGAGGAAGAGGAGAGGAAGGAGCGCCGCGACCGCGGCGCCGGCGAAGACCGCGATGACGTACGGGCGCTGCCAACGCTCCACGAAGCGCTCCGACGTAGACTTCGCGCGCCCCGCCTCCTGCACCATTCGGACGATCTTGGAGATCGTGGTCTCGTCGGGCATCTTCTCGACCCGCACGAGCGGCGCGCCGTGGACGTTCACCGTTCCCGCGAAGACCCGGTCGCCGGGGCGCTTCGTGACCGGGGCCGATTCGCCCGTCAGCGTCGATTCGTCCGCCGCGGTCTCGCCTTCCTCGATCGTGCCGTCCACCGCGAAGCGCTCCCCGGGGAGCGTGCGGACCCGTTCGCCGACGCCGATCGATTCGACCGGAACCCGTTCCTCGCGCCCATGGCGCACGACCAGGGCGGTGTCGGGGCGAAGCTCGATCAGCGATTCGATGGAGCGCGCCGTCCGCTCCATCGTGTAGCGCTCGAGCGTCCCGCTCAGCGAGAAGAGGAAGAGGAGGACCGCGCCCTCGCCCCAGTGCCCGAGTGCGGCCGAGCCCGCCGCCGCCGCGATCATGAGGAGGTTGATGTCGAGCTGCTTGCGAAGGATGTTCGCGAGCAGCTCGCGGGTCGGCCCCCAGCCGCCGGAGAGATACGAGACGGCGTAGAGGGGGATGCGCCAGAGGGGATCCGGCCCCCAACGGCCGACGGCGGCGCCGCCGAGTCCCGTGATCGCGCAGACCGCGGTGAGCGCCATCTGCCAGTCGGCCGAGGCGAGAAACGTAAGCTTCCGGGGCGGCCGTGCGGTTTTCGCGGTGGCGGTCGTCACACGCCGGCGCCTCCGAGGAGACGGCGAAGCACGTACGGAAGAATTCCGCCATGCTCGTAGTAGCGGACCTCCTGCGGCGTGTCGAGGCGAACGAGCGTCCGGAACGCGGCGGTGCGGCCCCCCTCCACGCGGACGGTGACCTCCGACGCGCGCGTCGCGCCGCCGGCGACCGCCGCGGCGACTCCGTCGACGTGGAAGCGCTCCGTCCCGGCGAGTCCGAGCGAGTCGGCCGAGTCCCCCGGCAGGAACTGGAGCGGAAGAATCCCCATCCCGATCAGGTTGCTCCGGTGGATCCGCTCGAACGACTCCGCGATCACGGCGCGCACGCCGAGGAGCTTCGGCCCCTTGGCCGCCCAGTCGCGCGAGGAGCCGGAGCCGTATTCCTTACCGGCCAGGACGATCGTCGGCGTCCCTTCGCCCTCGTAACGCATGGCGGCGTCGTAGATGGTCATCGATTCGCCCGTGGGCTGGTGCGCCGTGAAGCCCCCCTCGACGCCGGGCACCATCTTGTTCCGGATCCGGACGTTGGCGAACGTGCCGCGAACCATCACCTCGTGATTTCCGCGGCGCGATCCGTAGGAGTTGTAGTCGGCGGGGGCCACCCCTTCGGATTCCAGATACTTCGCCGCGGGGCTCCCGCGCTTGATGGAGCCGGCGGGGGAGATGTGGTCGGTCGTCACGCTGTCGCCGAAGATCGCGAGCGCCCGCGCGTTCGCGAGATCCGCGACCGGGGCGGGCGTGGTCGGCATCCCGTCGAAGTAGGGAGGACGCTTCACGTAGGTGGAACCGGGCTCCCAGGCGTAGCGGTCCCCCTCGGGGATCGGCAGCGCGCGCCACGCCTCGTCGCCGGTGTAGACGTCGCGATAGGTCGCGCGGAAGGTCTCCGAGCGAACGGCCTTCTCGATCGTGTCGTGGATCTCCCGCTGCGTCGGCCAGAGATCCCGGAGCGTGACCGGCTTTCCGTCCGATCCGATGCCGAGCGGCTCGGTGGTGAGATCGATGTCGACGCGGCCCGCCAGCGCGTAGGCGACCACCAGCGGGGGAGAGGCGAGATAGTTCGCGCGGACATCGGGATGAACGCGCCCCTCGAAGTTCCGGTTGCCGCTCAGGACCGCCGCCACGACCAGCCCCGAGCCCTCGAGCGCCTTGGCGACCGGCTCCGGCAGCGGACCGCTGTTCCCGATGCAGGTCGTGCATCCGTACCCGACCGTGTGGAAGCCGAGCGACTCCAACGGGGCCGTGAGGCCCGCGAGCTTCAGATACTCGGTGACGACCTTCGACCCGGGGGCGAGGCTCGTCTTGACCCACGGCTTCGTCTTGAGCCCCCGCTCCACGGCGCGCTTCGCGACGAGACCGGCGGCCACCATGACGGAGGGATTCGAGGTGTTCGTGCAGGAGGTGATCGCGGCGATGACCACGGAGCCGTCGTGAAGCGTGAACGACTCTCCCTTCATCGTCACCGGGGGAGCCATGGCGGCGACGTTGCCGTCGCCTCCCTCGTTCTCCCAGCGTCCGCCCGGATCGGCGGCCGGCGCGGCCTTCGGCGTCGCCTTCAGTCCCGAAAGCGATTCCGCGAAGTTCGACTTCACCCGGCCGAGCGGCAGCCGGTCTTGCGGGCGCTTCGGTCCGGCGACGCTCGGCTCCACCTGGCCGAGATCGAGCCCCAGCGTTTCGGTGTAGGTCGCCTCCGGAGTCCCGGGAGCGTGGAAGAGCCCCTGCTCCTTCGCGTACGCCTCGATCAGCGCGACATGCTCGTCGGAACGCCCGCTGAAGCGGAGGTAGCGAAGCGTCTCGGCGTCGATGGGGAAGATGCCGCACGTGGCGCCGTACTCGGGAGCCATGTTCGCGATCGTCGCGCGGTCGGCCACCGGCAAGGTCCCGAGGCCCGGGCCGAAGAACTCCACGAACTTGCCCACGACGCCCTTCTTCCGGAGCATCTCCGTGACGGTGAGGACCAGATCGGTCGCGGTCGCGCCCTCGCGCAGCTGCCCGCTCAGCCGGAAGCCGACCACCTGCGGCACCAGCATGGAGACCGGCTGGCCCAGGAGGGCCGCCTCGGCCTCGATGCCACCGACGCCCCAGCCGAGGACGCCGAGCCCGTTGATCATGGTCGTGTGCGAATCCGTTCCGATCAGGGTATCGGGGTAGGCGACCGGCGGGTCTCCCTCGGTGAGGAAGACGACGCGCGCCAGGTACTCGAGGTTCACCTGATGGACGATGCCGGTCGCGGGGGGGACGACGCGGAAATTCCGGAACGCGCGCTGGCCCCAGCGAAGGAAGAGATAGCGCTCGCGGTTCCGCTCGAACTCCTTGTTCGAGTTCAGGAGGAGCGCGGCGGCGGAGCCGTATTCGTCCACCTGGACCGAGTGGTCGATGACGAGTTCGGCCGGCTGGAGCGGATTGATCTTCGACGGGTCGCCGCCGAACGCCGCCATCGCGTCGCGCATCGCGGCGAGGTCGACGACGGCCGGCACCCCGGTGAAGTCCTGGAGCAGAACCCGGCTCGGCGTGAACGCGATCTCTCGATTCGGTTCCGCCGTGGGGTTCCAGCAAGCGACCGCCTCGACGTCCTCGGCGCGCACGGTGCGTCCGTCCATCGTTCGGAGCAGGTTCTCGAGGAGGATCTTCAGGGAGAAGGGCAGGCGGTCGATCGCATGGCCGGCCCTGGCGACGGCGTCGAGGCGGTAGATGGTCACGTCGCGCCCGCCGACACGAAGCGTGCCGCGAGCGCCGAATGGCTCGGTCATGGATGGTCTCCGTCAGCCGCGCGGCCCGACCGCGCGGGCGGGGGGAACAGCGAGATTCGCGCGACGATCATACGGCATGCGCGTCGCGGACGAAACAGGCTCGGGACCCGCCCGATTTCGGCTGCCATGGCGCGGCGCATCGCGTAGAGTCCGGCCGCATGGAACCGGAGTCGCACGATGAAACGCCGCCAACGATCGCGCCGAATGGCGCGCCGAAGCGGCTTCGTTGGTGGCTCCTGGGGGCCGCGGTCGTCGTTCTCGTCGTGGCGACCGTTCTCTTCGCGCGGTGGGCCGCGCCGATCTTCACGCGCGAGCACCTCGCGTCGTGGGTCAAGGCCGCCGGAGCGTGGGGACCGCTCGTGCTCCTCGGCATGCAGGCGGTGCAGATCCTGGCGGCGCCGATTCCAGGCGTCTTCGTGCCGATCCTGGCCGGCGTGTTCTACGGTCCGGTGGTGGGCCCGCTCCTCACGATGGGCGGAACGCTGGTCGGATCGGCGGTGGCCTACTGGATCGGAAGGCTCGCGGGGCGCGTCGTGGCCGAGCGCTGGATCGGCAAGCCCGCGCTCGACAAGGCGCATGACCTTCTCCAGGGAAAGCGCTGGGTCGCCCTGGCCGTCATCTTTCTCATCCCCTTCTCGCCGGCCGACGCGCTCTGCTTCGTTTCCGGAATCGTCGGGATGGCGTGGGGTCCGTTCACGCTGGCGGTGCTGGTGGGGCGGCTCCCCAAGGATGTCCTGATCGCCGCGGGCGCGGCGCTGGGCTGGAACCACTTCGGCTTCTAGCCACGGGGATTCTTCGGCACGATCTTCACGGGCGCGCCCAGGGCATAGGGCGTCGTCGACCGCGCGCCGTTCAGGATCGCGGCATCCTCGAGCCCGATCGCCTGATTGGGAAAATCAGCCCAGACGGTGGCGAACGCGGCGCCGCGCTTCGCCGGCTTGATGGAGAGCCGGTTCGCCTCCACGTTCAGTTTCGCCGGATCGCGAAGCGCGGCGATGCTCCGGATCGAGGCGTAGACCTGATCGATGGAGACCTGGTCGCTCCCCCGTCCGTAAACCTCCAGGAACTGCCCGCCGCGAATTTGGACGTAACCCGCCGCGTAGTTCTGCTGTCCCCCCTCGGCCGCTGCCGTCACGGTCCCGACCCACGCCGGATAGTCGCGGAACGGCTCCGCGTGTCCCGACGCGGCCACGATGGCGCCGTGGGCCCGCAGGGAATCGACGAATTGCGTCGGCGTGACCGTCGTGTCGCGGATGGTGCCGAGGCGGAGCTGCATCGCCCCCGAGGAGCTCTGCGCCACCACGGCGGAGGGCTGATTCTCGGTCTTCCAGCCGTCCGGGAAGATGAGCTGGAATCCCATCTCCGGGTGATAGAAGCGGTTCCCCTCGAAGTACCCCTGCCGCGGATCGTCGCCGTAGACGATTCCCTCCACCCGCTTGCGGTAGACCGCGTCGCCGATCGCCAGGCCGCGGGGCGCGCCGCCGGCGGCGGCCTGAGCCAGCTGCGTCGTCCGCACCTCGCGATCGCCCGGATCGGGGTGGGTCGAGAGGAAGTTGGGCAGGGTGCTTCCGGTGCGCTCGCTGATCCGTTTCAGGGTCGCGTAGGTCGCGGGGATCGTCCGCGGATCGTACCCCGAGCGGAGCGAGTACTGAATCCCCAGCTCGTCGGCCTGCGTCTCGTGGTCGCGGCTGTACTTGAGGAAGAGGAGCCCCAGCCCCTGCTGCGCGAGCCCGCTGTAGGGGCGGAAGGCGTCCACGAAGATCGCGCCGGCCAAAAGCCCGATGCCGGCGATCTGCTGCTGCGTCATCTGCTGCGCGCTGTGGCGCGCGGTCACGTGTCCGATCTCGTGTCCCAGGATTCCGGCCAGTTGGCTCTCGGAGTTCACGTACGCCATGATCCCGCGCGTGATGTAGATGTAACCGCCGGGAAGGGCGAACGCGTTCACCACCGGAGAGTCGAGGACGCGGAAGGTCCACTTGAGATTCGGCAGGTGCGACACGCGCGCGAGCTTCTGGCCGATGGAGTCGACGTACGACTGCGTGGAGGCGTCGCCGTAGAGTCCGAATTCGGCGACGATGGCTGGATCGGCCTCGCGACCCATCTCGACCTCGCGGCCGGTGGAGACGAGATTGATCTGGCGCTTTCCGGTCGCCGGGTTGACGGCGCAGCCGGACCCGGTCCAGAGCGCGGCGGCGGCGAGCGCCGCCAACGTGACGAGCAGAACTCCTGTCCTGCGTGAACGGATCATTCGAATTTCTCCCTGGGGGACTTCCCCCGGCGAAGTGAGTGCAACCGGAACCGCGATATGATACACCGACAACCGGCCCGCCGCTCCGGCCACGACGCGATCGCCGTCCATTCCGCCATCCAGAGGAGCCGATGCCCGCCACCTCCCTCGACCTCGACCTCCTGGCCGTCCAGACGATCAAGTTCCTCAGCGTGGACGCCGTGGAACAGGCCCGCTCCGGACATCCGGGGGCGCCGATGGGGGCCGCCGACGCGACGTACGCGCTCTGGTCCCGCCATCTGCGGTTCGATCCCGACGATCCGGCGTGGGTGAACCGCGACCGGTTCGTTCTCTCGGCGGGACACGCGTCGATGCTCCTCTATTCGCTCCTCCACCTCTTCGAGTGCGGGCTGCCGATGGAAGAGATCCGCCGCTTCCGTCAGTGGGACTCCCGCACGCCCGGGCACCCCGAAGTCGGCCACACGCCCGGCGTCGAGGCGACGACGGGGCCGCTGGGGCAGGGGTTCGCCAACGCGGTCGGCATGGGACTGGGGCAGCGCCTGGCACAGGCGCGATTCCCGGCCCTCGGCCGGCTCCTCGATCATCGCGTCTTCGCGCTCGTGAGCGACGGCGATCTGATGGAGGGAGTCAGCGCGGAAGCGGCCGCCCTGGCCGGACACTGGAATCTGGGTAACCTCGTCTTTCTCTACGACGACAACCGAATCTCGATCGAGGGTCCCACGACGCTCGCCTGGAGCGAGGACGTCGGACGCCGGTTCGAGGCGTACGGCTGGCAGACGATTCACGTCGACGGGCACGACCGGGCGGCGGTGTCGGCGGCCCTCGACGCGGCGATCGCCGAGACGGGGCGCCCGTCGCTCATCCTGGCGCGGACCACGATCGGTAAGGGCGCTCCCGGCAAGGAGGGGACGGCGAAGACGCACGGCGAGCCGCTCGGCGCCGACGAAACGAAGCGCGCCAAGGAGGCCGCGGGGTGGCCCCTGGAACCAACCTTCCACGTTCCAGCGGAGGCCCGGGCGCACTTCGCGGCGCTGGCGAGCGCGAAGCGCGCGGCCGCCGCGGCATGGCGCGCCCGCTTCGAGGAGGCGCGTCGCGCGGAGCCCGAGGAAGCCGCGCGGTGGGATTCGCTCTGGGCCCGGGCCGTGCCGGACGATCTCGAGGCGATGTTTGCGGCGGAGGCGTCGAGCGGCGAGGGGCTCGCCACGCGGTCGTGGTCGGGGCGGATGATCCAGGTCGCGGCCGCGGCGATCCCGTCGCTGATCGGCGGGTCGGCCGACCTCGGTCCCTCCAACGTCACCGACATCAAGGGCGGCGGCGACGTCGCTCCCGAAGGGCTGAAGGCGGGGGCGCCGATGTCGTTCGCGGGGAAGACGCTCCACTTCGGCGTCCGCGAGCACGCCATGGGCTCGATCCTGAACGGTCTCGGACTCTACGGCGCGTGGATCCCCTTCGGCGGCACCTTCCTCGTCTTCTCCGACTACATGCGTCCGGCGATGCGGCTGGCGGCGCTCTCTCGCCTTCGCGCCATCTACGTCTTCACGCACGACAGCGTCTTCCTGGGCGAGGACGGCCCGACGCACCAGCCGATCGAGCACCTGGGGGCGCTCCGCCTCATCCCCGATCTCGAGGTCTGGCGGCCGGCGGACGGGCTGGAGACGGCCGTCGCGTGGGCGGAGGCGATTCGGCGCGACAAGGCGCCGACGGCGCTCGTCCTGACGCGGCAGAGGCTCGCGCCGATCCCGCGACCGGCGTCGTTCGATCGCTCCGAGATCCGGCGGGGCGGCTATGTCGCGGCGGACACCGCGGACCGCGCGTCGCACGTCACGCTGGTCGCGTCGGGATCGGAGACACCGCTGGCGCTGGAGGCGAGAGCGCTCCTCCAGGAGCGCGGCATTCTCGCGCGTGTCGTCTCCGTTCCGTGCGTGGAGCGCTTCGAACTCCAGTCCGCCGACTATCGCGACGAGGTCCTCCCGCCGGGCGGCCCGATCGCCGTGATCGAGGCGGCGAAGACCGATCTCTGGTGCGCCACGGTCGGTCGCGACGCTCTCCGCATCGGGATCGGCCGCTTCGGCGCCTCGGCTCCGGCGGAAGTCCTGGCCGAGAAATTCGCGCTCACGCCGGCGGCGGTGGCCGAACGCGTCTCGGGGTGGCTCCGCCGAGGATGAGACTCGCGCGCGCCGCCGTCCTCCTGATCGCGCTGGCGCTCCTGATCCCGTACGCCGCCTACCTGACCGACGACAGCTTCATCCACTTTCAATTCGCGAAGCACCTCCTGCGCGGGGAGGGTTTCGCCTTCAATGCCGGGGAGCCGACCTACGGGGCGACGAGCCCGCTCTGGGTTCTCCTCCTCGCGGCGGCGGGACTTTTCGTTCCGGGCGCCGCGGCCACGCCCGACTCCACGTCCGTCATGCCGCTCCTCGGGTGGATCTCCAAGGCGTGGGGCGCGCTCTTCACGGCGCTCGCCGTGATCTGGTGCGGGAGAGTGGCGCGCCGGCTCGGATGGGACGCGCGCGCGGGGCTGATCCTCGCGGCGCTCGCGGCGTTCCACGCCTGGTCGACGCGCTGGGCGGTCTCTGGGATGGAAACGCCGCTGGCGTTCTTCCTGGTGCTGGTCTCGCTCGAGGCCCTCGCGGCCGCGCTCCTCGATGGGCGATCCGCCTGGCCCGCCGGCGCCGCGCTGGCCGGCGCCGCGCTGGCACGGCCGGAAGCGCTCCTCCTCGCGGCCATGGCGGGCGCGGCCCTCGCGCTCGCGAAGGGGGAAGCGGGCGACTCGCGCGCGCCGCGCGCCCGGCGCGTCGGATCGTTCTCGGCGGGCTTCGCGATTCCCTACGGCGCGTGGCTCGTCACCGCGTGGTTTCTCTTCCATCGCCTCCTGCCGAACACGAGCGGCGCCAAGGCCGGGGCCTGGCTCGATCTCGAACGGGCGATCGCGGCGCTGCGCGATTCGATCCGCATCGTCCTCGCCGCGGAACTGATTCCGATCGCGGTGGCGGTCGTGGTGCTTGCGCTGGGTGGCGGAGAGCGCCTCGGACGCCTCGCTTCCGGACGGCGCGCCTTCTGGCTCCTCGTGGCGCTCTGGCCGCTGGCGCTGGTCGCGTTCCTCGCGCTGAGCGGGGTCCAGGTCGTCTCGCGCTATCTGATCGTGGCGACGCCGTGCGTTCTCCTGCTCGGCGTGGCCTCGCTCCGGCATCTGACCGGGAGTTCCGTCTCCCGGGCGCGCGCCGCCGGAGTCGCTGCCATCCTCTTCGTCACGCTCCACGCCGCCGAGGGCCTGTACGTCACCTTTCGCGTGAGCGCCCCCTCGGCCCGGGAACACACGAGGGGGCTCCTCGCCTCGCTCGGCGGCATCGGCCTCTGGGCCCGCGAGAACACTCCGCCGCGGACCCTCTTCGCCGTGGCCGACATCGGCGCGTTCGGGTACTACAGCGACCGCCCCGTGCTCGATCTCTACGGACTCGTGACCCCCCCCATGGGGCCGATCTCGGTCCGCGAGGGTTACGATCGCGTCGTCCTCGATCTCCGATTCGAGGGGATTGCCCGCCCCGACTACTTGGTCGACCGCGCGAGAACCGAGGCGCGACTGACGGCGACGCCGGAGCCCGACAACCCCTACCGCTTCCTCTTCGCCCGCGCGATTTCCAACCTCGGCATCACGAGGCCGGGGGAGTGGGTCTATTCGGTCTACGCCATCGACTGGGCGACCTGGGACCGCCTTCATCCCAAACTCGCGGAGCGTTGAGTCGCGCCGGCGCGAGGAGTAGACTAGTGGGAAGTCGCAGCCCGGCTTTGGCCCACGAATCACCTCGTTAACCAGCATGGGTACAATCGATTCCGTGAGATTCCTCCTCTGTTTTCGAGGGCTCGGACGCGCGGCGCTAGCCGGAACCGTCGCCGCTGCACTCGGTTTTGCTGGGGCGTCCCAAGGGCTCGCCCGCATCGCCCCCGCTCCTGCCCGGAGCGTCCAGTCGGCCGGGCAGGCGGCCCCGTTCGCGCCCGCGCTGACCCCCTCGCTTTCCGGCTCCGCGGTCGAGGGGGTGATCCTCACCGCCGATTCGCTCGCCGCGTCGCTTCAGCCGCTGGCCGATTTCCAGACGGGCACGGGTCACCCGACGGTGGTCCGAACGCTCGCCACCGTGCGGGCCGACGACCCGCGCTCCAACGATCTCGCGCAGGCGATCCGCTCCTTCCTCCTCCGCGCGCGGACACTTTGGGGGACCGAGTGGGTGCTTCTGGCGGGCGATCACGAGTCGATTCCGCTTCGCCTCGTCCAGGTAAAGTTCTCCGAGACCGAGGAGATCGCGACCGACGCCTATTACTCCGATCTCGACGGGACGTGGGACGGGAACGGGAACGGGATCTACGGAGAGGTAGGGGACTCCCTCGACATGGAACCCGACCTCGACGTCGGGCGCCTTTCCGTCACGAATCGCCTCGACGCCGAGACGCAGGTGGCGAAGCTCCTCCGCTACCGGCGAGTGCCGCCGGTCGTCGCGGCTTCGAGGCAACTCTATCTCGCGGAAGTGCTTTTCCCGCGCGACTGGACTCCCGGACAGTTGGTCCAGGTCGACGGCGCGCGGGAGGGGGAGTCGCTTCGCGTCCGTGCGCCCGCCTGCGCGACGATCGACCGCTTCTACGAAAACCAGACCCGCTATCCGGGATCGCAACTCCTGACGAAGGCCGCCGCGCTCCAGCAGCTGGGGCGAGGACATGGAATCGTGCAGCATGTCGGTCACGGGTCGCGCTCGCAAATCTCCGTCGGAAGCGAACTGATCACGCTCGCCGACGTGGCGTCGCCGGCGTTCGGCGACTCGGCCTTCCTCTGGGTCTCCTCGAATTGCGCCTCCGCCGCGGTCGACTTCGATTGCTTCGCGGAGGCGCTGCTTCGAAAGCCCGGCGGCGCCGTGGCCTATGTCGGCGCCACGCGCGATGCGTGGCCCGGCGTCAGCGAGGTCGTGGCGGAGACCGTGGCGGACGCCGTCGCGCCGAAGCAGGGGACGAGACTGTCGATCGGAAGGGCGGTGACCGCGGCGAGGAGGGCGCTCCTGCCTCTCGCGGCCGAGGAGACGCCTCAGCGCTGGGGCTATTTCGAGACGATTCTCCTCGGCGATCCGACGCTTCGCGTCTGGGGCTGCCAGCCGGAGACACTCTCGGTCACCCGCCCCTCGACCGTCCCGCTCGGGGCCGGCGGTCTCGCCGTCTCCGTCTCGTCCGGGGGAGCGCCGGTGGAATCGGCGCTCGTCGTGGCGCTGAAGGCGGGGGAGGATTTCCGCGCGGTCTACACCGACGCCGCCGGACAGGCCTGGGTTCCATTCCTTCCCGCATCGGTCGGGCCGTTCTCCCTCACCGTGTCCGGCGCGAACGCCATCGCCTTCGAGGACACGCTGCAGGTCGGCGCCGCCTCCGCGGCTCATTTCCGGTTCGCTTCCCTTTCGAACGACGATTCGGCGTACGGCGACGGCGATGGCCGGGCCGACGCGGGGGAGCGATTCGGGTTCTCAGGGACGCTGGAGAACACGGGGACGGGTTCTACCGGGGATCCGGTCACGATCGAAATCGAGGCGCTGAGCGGAGGTCTCGTCGTGGAGCAGGGTACGGCGGCGCTCGCCGCGATCGCGGCTGGTGGGAGCGCGGCGGTTCCCTCGTCGCTCCGCCTCCTTGCCTCCTCGTCGCCGAACGCGCCGCGCTCCGGGCAGGTCCGGCTGATCGCGCGCGACGCCTCGCGGGCCGACACGTTCCTCATCGCCGTCGAGATCGCCGCCCCGGCGCTCCTCCTTGCTAGTTCCACGCTCGCCGACACGGCCCCCGGCGACGGCGACGGGATTCCGGAAGCGGGGGAGACCTCCGACTGGTCGTGGACGATCGCGAACGAGGGGACGGGAGCCGCGCGCGGCGTGACGATTCGCGCGCGCACGCCGGCTCCCGGCGTGACCCTTCTCGATTCGGTCGCGACCGTGGGTGATGTGGCCCCCGGATCGTCGGCCGCCGCATCCGCCCCGATCCGCTTCGCGCTCGCCGCCCCCGTCGCGGGAAGGCTCTTCGACCTCCATCTTCTCGACACCCGTGACCACGCCTCGATCGTCTCCGTCGCGCGCGGCGGCCTTCCCGGTGCCCCCGCGGGGCTCCATGTCACGTCGTCGTCGTCGAGCCGGCTCTCGCTCGGCTGGACGGCGGCTCCGCAGACGGGGCTTCTCGGCTACCACGTCTATCGCGCGTTCGACGACGGATCGCCTCTGGTCCGCGTCACGGCCGCGCCGATCCGCGCGATTCCGGAGTTCGAGGACGCGGGGCTAGCACTTCTCAGGCGCTACCGCTATGCGGTGACGGCCGTCGATTCGAGCGGCAACGAGGGCGCGCTCTCGGCGCCGATCATGGCGAGCACGACACCGCCCGCGGCGATCGGGTGGCCGGCCGAGTTCGGCCAGCCCACCTCCTCGAACGTCTGCATCGGGGATCTGGACGGCGACGGGCGCCTGGAGTTGGTCGTCGGGGCCGACTACCTCTACGCCTTCCACGCCGACGGCACCGAGGTGAGGGACGGCGACGCGAATCCCGTCACCACCGGGATCTTCTCGACGCTCCTCCACAACATCGCGTCGTCGCCGGCCATCGCCGACATTGACCTCGACGGCACGCCGGAGATCGTGGCGGCTTCCTGGAACGACTCCCTCGTGGCCGTCTTTCGCCTCGACGGCTCGCTCCTTCCGGGGTGGCCGAAGAGAGGGGCCGCGCCGTTCTGGTCGTCGCCGGCCATCGGCGACATCGACGGAGACGGCGGGCCTGACATCGTGATCGGATCGAACTCCTCCAGGCTCTACGCGTGGCACGCCGACGGAACCGAGGTGCGGGACGGCGACGCCAACGCCTCGACAGACGGCATCCTCTTCCTCCCCTCGGGCACGGTCATCTCCTCGCCGGCAATCGCCGATCTGGACGGAGACAACGTCCGCGAGATCGTCTTCGGCACCTCGGGGTCGCGCGTCTACGTGATGCATCACGACGGCGTCATGGCCGGCTGGCCGTTCCTCGCGACTGGTGCCTTCAGCTCCTCGCCGGCGATCGGCGACGTCGTGGCGGGAGGCGCGCGCGAGATCGTGATGGCCTCCACGAACGACAGCGTCTACGTCCTGACCGCTGCGGGTTCGCGCGCGCCCGGCTGGCCGCAACCGCTCGAACTCACCACCGGCAACGGTCGCGCGCCGTCGGCGGCGCTGGCTCGACTCCGCTCCAACCTGGGCGATCCGACGCTTCACGTCGTGATCGCCGGCGCGGACGGCTCGGTCCGCGCCTACGATCCTTCCGGCGCGCTTCTCGCCGGTTTCGCCTCGCTCTCCTTCGGCGCCGCCACCGAGGCAAGTCCCGCTGTGGCCGACCTCGACGGCGACGGCGTTCCCGAGATCCTCGTCGCTGCCGAAGATCGGCGGCTCTACGCCTACGGCTCCGACGGCACCGCCGTCAGCGGTTTCCCGATCGAGATCGGGGCCGAGGCGCGGAGCACGCCCGCGGTCTGGGACTTGGACGGCGACGGGGCGACCGAGATCGCGCTGGCGGGGTGGGACCGAAAGCTTCACGTCTGGCGCTACCCTGGGTTCTTCTCGCCGCTTGGCGCCCCGTGGCCGATGTGGCGCCACGACAACTGGCACACGGGGCTCATGACCTTCCCGATCCTGACCCACGCCGATCCGCCCCCGGCCCCGGCGCCAGCTCCCGCGCCGCCCGCGCGCCCCTGGCTTGGGCAGAACCGGCCGAATCCTTTCAACCCCTCGACGGTGATCGGCTTCGCCGTGCCGGGGCCGGAACGCGCCGAGGTGCGGCTCCGGGTCTTCGACGTGGCGGGCCGCCTGGTGGCGACGCTGGTTTCCCGGCGGCTCGATCCCGGCTATCATGAGGTCCGCTGGGACGGCCGATCGGACCGCGGCGGGACGCTCGCGTCGGGCGTTTACCTGCTGCGGGCGGAGATCGGCCCGGCGACGCTTTCGCGAAAGCTGGCGCTGATTCGCTGAGTCTCGCGCCGGGGAATTCCGCTCCGGAGCGGCATCGCGACCCTTTCCTTCCTTCTCTCGAGGAGTGTTCATGAGCGGACCGGTCCGCGTGCGCTTCGCGCCGAGCCCGACGGGATATCTTCACGTCGGCGGCGCGCGCACCGCGTTGTTCAACTATCTTTTCGCCCGCCACCACGGCGGGACGTTCGTGCTCCGCATCGAGGACACCGACCGCGAGCGCTCCACGCAGGAATCGGTCGGGGCGATCTTCGACGGGCTCCGGTGGCTGGGGCTCCAGTGGGACGAAGGGCCCGACGCCGGCGGCACGCACGGCCCTTACTTCCAGAGCGAGCGGCTCCCGGGCTACGCCGACGCCGCACGACGGCTCCTGGCGGAGGGGAAGGCGTATCGCTGCTTCTGCCATCCCGAGGAACTGAAGCGGCGGCGGGAGGCGGCGCTCGGGCGGGGAGAGCCGCCCAAGTACGATCGCGCCTGCCTGGCGCTCCCGCCGGGCGAGGCCGACGCGCGCGCCGCGAAGGGGGAACCCCACGCGATCCGCTACCGCATGCCCGACGACGGCGGCACGACGTGGCCCGACGCCGTCCGGGGCGACGTGACGTTCCAGAACGCGACCCTGGACGATCTGGTGATCTTCCGCGCCGACCGGCACCCGACCTACAACTTCGCGGCGGTGGTGGACGACGCCGCCATGGAGATCACGCACGTCATCCGCGGCGACGACCACATCTCGAACACGCCGCGCCAGCTCTGTCTCTACGACGCCCTCGGCCTCACGCCGCCGATCTTCGGGCACGTGCCGATGATCCTCGGCCCCGACGGCACGCGGCTCTCCAAACGGCACGGCGCCCAGGCGGTGACGGAGTTCCGCGACGCGGGCTACCTCCCCGAGGCGCTCGTCAATTTCATGGCGCTTCTGGGCTGGGCGTACGACGGCGAGCGGGAGATCTTCACCATGGAGGAACTGGCGAAGGCCTTCACCCTGGAGCGGGTCTCGAAGAACCCCGCCATCTTCAACTACGAGAAACTCGACTGGATGAACGGGGAGTACTTCCGCGCGCTTCCGCTGGAGACGCGCGCCGAGATGGTCGCCGTGCATCTGCGCGAGACGAACGCGCTCCCTCCCGAGGCGTACGCCGATCGCCCGTATCTGGAGCGGGCCGTCGCGGCGGTGGGGGACCGGATGAAACGCCCGCAGCACTTCCTCGACTACGCCGCCTATCTCTTCGTCGAGCGCGTGGAGCCGGAGCCGGGCCCCTGGGCCGAACTCCAGGCGAAGGCTGGCGCCGCGGGGAGGCTACGCCGCTTCGCCGAGCTTCTGGAGGGAGGCGTCGCGTTCGAGCACGATCCGCTCGATCAGGCGGCGCGCGCGCTCGCCACGGAAGTGGGCGTGAAGTTCGGGGACCTGGTCATGCCGGCGCGCATCGCTCTGACCGGGAAGAAGGTGAGCCCCGGGATCTTCGACGTCATCATGCTCCTCGGGCGGGAGCGGACCGTGCGCCGTCTCCGCGACATGGCCGACCGGCTCGAGAGCGCGTCGCCGGCGGCGGCCTCCTGATCTCCGCGTGAGCGCCACGGACGGCCTCCCTCCCGCGCTGAAGGGACTTCGCGTCGCGCTCGTTCACGACTGGCTGACGGGGATGCGCGGGGGCGAGAAGTGCCTCGAGGTGCTGGCGGAGATGTTCCCGTCCGCCGACCTCTACACGCTCGTCCACCAGAAGGGGACGGTGGCCCCGGTCATCGAGGGGCGCCGCGTCGTCGAATCGTGGATCGCGCGCCTCCCGGGTGGGCGGAAACACTATCGCTGGTACGCCCCCTTCTTTCCGCTGGCGATCGAATCGTTCGACCTGAGTGCCTACGATCTCGTCGTCTCCACGAGCCACTGCGTCGCGAAGGGGGCCGTGACGCGCGCCGACACGCTCCACGTCTGCTACTGTTTCACGCCCGTCCGTTATTTCTGGGACCTCTACTCCGAGTATTTCGGCCCGGGGAAGGGGAACGCCGTCTCTCGCGCCACGGCGCCGCTCCTGGGGCACTACTACCGGCTCTGGGACCGCGTCAGCGCCGACCGCGTCGATCTCTTCATCGCCGACTCGGAACACGTGCGAGACCGAATCGCGAAGCACTACCGGCGCCGTTCGCTCGTGATCCATCCGCCGGTCGATACCGCCGCGTTCACCCCGGCGAATGCTCCGGCTGCCAAGGACTCACCGTATCTCGTCGTCTCCGCGCTCGTCCCGTACAAGGGCGTGGAGCGCGCCATTCGCGTCTGCGCCGCGCGAGGGGTTCCGCTGAGGATCGTCGGCACCGGGCCCGATGAGGGCCGCCTGCGCGCGCTGGCCGGCTCGGGAGTGCGCTTCGACGGCTGGCTCTCGGCCGAGGCGCTGCGCGCGGCCTATCGTGACTGCCGGGCGCTCATCCAGGCGCACGAGGAGGATTTCGGGATCGCTCCGGTCGAAGCGCTGGCGGCGGGACGCCCGGTCGTGGCGCTGGCGAAGGGTGGAGCGTCGGAGGTCGTGACGCCGGAGTGCGGCGTCCTCTACGACGATCCGACCGATGCCGGACTCGACGCGGCGCTCACGGCGTTCGAACGGCTCACGTTCGATTCCGAGGAACTCCGGCGGCGCTCGCTTCACTTTTCCCGCGAGGCCTACCGGAGCCGAATGAGCGATGCACTCCTCCGCGCGCGGGAGCGATTCGCCGCCCGGAAGGGCGCTCCGTTTCCCCTCGACCCGGAGCACCCCGAGTAGCGGATCGGCTACTTCGGCACGTCGCGGAGATCGCCCGCGACGACGACGTGCATCCGATCCGGGTGGAGATGCTTCCGGATCGCCGCGTCCACCTCTTCCCGCGTCACCGCGCGAAACCGCGCGGGATACTCGTCCAGATACTTCGCTCCGAATCCAAACTTCTCGGCGTAGGTCAGCTGCGTGGCGACGCCCGTGTTCGTGCCGAGGCGGACCTGGAAATTGCCGGCGAAGAAGCTCTTCTGCGTCTCCACCTCCTCCGCGCCGATCCCGTCGCGCACGTACTGCGCGATCACCTCGCGGGACGAGCGGATCGCCTTCGCGGCGTTCTGCGGCGCCACGGCGGCGACGAGGGCCCACGCTCCGTCGATCGCGTCGGTCCAGAAGAACCGCGAATTGATCGAATAGGAGAGGCCCTCCACGTCGCGCACCCGTTTCCCCACGCGGGACGTCAGCCCCGACTGTCCCAGCGCGGCGTTCGCGATGAGCGCCGCCTCGAAGTCGGGATCTCGACGCGCGAGTCCGCTCGAGTGTCCGATGGTGAAATTGGCGTTCGCCTTGCCGGGCATCGTCTCCACCACTTCCTGCGCGCTTCCCGGCTCCGTGCGCGGCGGCGCCGCCGCCGGCCTGGCGCCCCGCGGCATGTCCGCGAATAGCGACGCGACGAGCGCGATCGCCTCCCGCGGATCGACGTCGCCGACGATGGAGAGGACGGTCCCCGAACCGACGTAGCGCTCGGCGTGATAGGCGCGGAGGCTCGCGACCGTCGCGGCGTCGAGGCTCGCCGTCATCGCGTCGCGGGTCGGAGCCGCGTAGGGATGTCCCGCGGGGTAGATGAGGCGCGAAAGCCGGTCGGACGCGCGCTGGGCGGTGTCGTCGTCGCTCCTCAAGACCTCGGCGCGGAGTTCCTCCTTCGCCTTCGCCAGTTCGTCCGGCGCGAGGGTCGGTCGAATCACGTCGTCCGCGATCGTCTCGAGCAGGAGGCGCAGGTCGCGCGCCAGGCCCGACCCGACGATCCCGATGTCCAGCAAGTCCGGGAAGATCGCGAGACGGGCTCCCGCGTCGTCGAGGTGCGCGGCGATCTCGCGCTTGTCGCGCCCTCCGGCACCACGCGTCACCATCTTCGCCACCAGCGCGGGGACGGACGGCCGGCCCGCGGGGGCGTGGACCCGCCCCGCGAGAATGATGCCGTGGATGGCAACGGTCGGAAGCGTTCGGTTCGCCAGCACCTGGACGACGAGTCCGTTCGGCAACTCCTCCCGCACCGTGCGCGCGGCGAACCGCGCCGCGTCGGCCAGATCTTCCGTGTCGGCCGCGCCCCCCGCGCCCGCGCGTTTCGACTTCGCCTTGCCCTTCGCCTTGGGGGGTTCCTTCGCGGGCGGCGCGCTCGCCTCCTCCCGCTGCGGGACGTACCAGCCGACGGTCGCCTTGTCGGGTTGAAAATAGGTCGCCGCCACCCGCTTCACGTCGTCCGCGGTGGTCTTTCTGAGTCCGTCGACGTACGACACGAACCACATCCAGTTCGCGGAGGCGACCGCCTCGCCCAGCGAGGAGGCGAGCTCGTAGGTTCCGTCACGGCCACGCACGGTCGCGACCTCCAGTTTCTTCTTCGCGCGTTTCAACTCGTCCGCCGAGACCCCGTCGCGCGCCACGGCGGCGAGCGCCGACTTCAGGGCGGCTTCGACCGCCTCGTGCGACGAGGTCGGCGCCACGGTGGCCTGGACGGAGAAGGGATACGGATCGGCCAGCGTGTAGTTCCATGCGTCGATCTCGGTCGCCAGCTGCTTCTCCACCAGGCTCTGGTAGAGCCGCGAGTTCACGCCTGACGCCAGGATCATCTGGAGAAGCTCCAGCGGGAGAAAGTCAGGGTGAAGCGAGCCGGGGCGGAGGTAGGCGATCTGGACGATGCCAAACGTGCCGGGCCGCCTCACGACGACGCGGCGCTCGCCCTCCTGCGGCGGCTCGACGGTGATCACCCGGGGGATCGGCTCCGTGGAGCGCGGGAACGCGCCGAATTCACGATCGAAGAGGCGCAGCGCCGTCGCGCGATCGAAGTCGCCCACCACGATCGCGGTTGCGTTGTCGGGATGGAAGTAGCGGCGATAGTGCTCGCGCAGGGTCTCCGTCGAGACGCCCTCGATGTCGCTCCGGTAGCCGATCGTGTCCCAGTGATAGGGGTGCGCCGTGACCGACGCGCCGACGACGGCCTTGTCGAGTGCGCCGTAGGGGTTGTTCTCGCCGATCTCGTACTCGTTCCGGACCACCGACATTTCCGGCTGCCGCTCGGAGTCGAGCAGGAGCGCGCGACCCAGCCGGTCGGCCTCGATCTTCATCGCGAGCTCGAGCTTGTCGGAGGGGAGCGTGGAGTAGCCGGTCATCCGGTCGTTCCAGGTCGTCATGTTGGAGGAGCCGAAATCGGCCCCGGCTTCGTAGAGCACCTCCTGAAAGGTCTTCTTCCCGTTCGCCTTTCCGAAGTTCCTCGTGCTCTTGTTGAAGAGGAGGTGCTCCAGGAGGTGCGCGGAACCGGTGGCGCCCGGCCATTCGTTCCTCGAACCGACGTGGTAGACGACGAGGAAGGTGACGACGGGAACGCTCCGGTTCGGCACCAGAAGGACGTTCATCCCGTTCGAGCGAAGTCGGAATTCGGCGATCCCGCCCAGCGAATCGACGCGCTCGACGTTCGTGGGATGGGAGCGCTCCCGGCGCAGCGCCTCGCGCGGCTGCGCGGACGCGGGCGCCGGAGCGAGCAGGAAGCCGAGCAGCGACAGCAAAGCCACCGCGCCGGCGGCGAAGCCGTGGCGAGACGTCATGAGATGGATCCTTTCCGTGTCGGGTTCGTCGGGTTCGTCGGGTTCCGCGGGATTCGACCGGGTTGGATGGGGAAATGGGGGAAGCCGGTTGGTAGCGCTACGGGGAATCGAACCCCGGTTTGATGGCTGAGAACCATCCGTCCTGACCCCTAGACGATAGCGCCCCATCCGGCTTCCACTCGCGGATCGTTAAGTTGGCTGGGGGAAGAGGATTCGAACCCCTGTACCGTGGTCCAGAGCCACGTGTCCTACCACTGGACGATCCCCCAACGGGCTGAAAAAATTAGCATGGGCGCCGCGGCCGGTCAACCAGCCCGACGCGTACCGGGGTTCTGGCCGCGGAAGTGCTGTCGGAGGAAGAGGATGAAGAGGACGAGGAGGCCCACGACGACGACCAGGTCGAAACCGTGCCAGAAGGTTTTGATTTTTTCCCAGTTTTCGCGGAAGAGGACGCCGACGTAGGCGAGCGCGAGCGACCAGAAAAGGGAGCCGAGGAACGTGTAGAGGGTGAAGCGCCAGAAGGGGACGCGAGCGGCCCCGGCGGGGAGCGACACGAAGGTGCGGACGATCGGAAGCAGCCGCGTCCAAAACGCCACCTGTAATCCGTGCTTCTGCAGCCAGCGCTCGGCGCGGTCGTACTCCTCGATACGGATGAGCCTCAGGCGGGCCAGGCCCTCCGCCGCGGCTCGTCCGAATTTCATTCCGGCCCAGTAGGCGACCCACGATCCGAGCACATTCCCGACGGCCCCGGCGAGCGTAACGCCCCAGAGCGTGAAGCGCCCGGTCGTCACGAGATAGCCGGAGAAGGGCATGATGATCTCGCTCGGGAGCGGGATGCAGGCGCTCTCGATGGCCATGCAGAGGACGATTCCGCCGTAGCCGAGGACGGAGATCGTGGAGAGGATGAAGGCCGACAGCGGCGCGAGGATCTGCTCGAGAAAATGCACGGCGGAACGGTACCCGGAATGGACCGGGGGCGACAAGCGGAAAGAGTTCATTCTTGAGGGGTTAACCGTGGCGTGCTAGCGTCGGTTCGAATGCGACTCAGCCCCCGATCCGAGAAGGCGCTTCCCACGGCCATACAACCCGCGCTACTGCTCCTCCTCGTGGCGTGCCTGCCGTTCGGTCCCCGGGGCGCCGGAGCCGATCCACTCTCGCTCGGCGCGCGGCAGACGCCCCTGGCGTTCGCGCCCGAGTATGGGGACGTCGTCCTCTCCGCGCCGGGAACCGGGACAGGGACCCTCCTCGTCTCGACGCGGGAGGGGGTGGAGGTTCGCCTGCCGAGCGATCCCGGCGGGATTCCTCTCGGGATCTACCGCGCCGCGGGCGTCGTCGAGGCGATCGACGCGCGTGGATCGCGGGCCTACCTCTTCCAGGGAGGCCGAGGGCTCTCGCTCCTCGATCTCACGACCCCGGCGTCTCCCCGCCTCGCGGCGAGTCTGGAAACGCCCCATCCGGCGGAGTTGGGGACCATTCTCGGCGACGGCTCCTGCGTCGCCGCCAGCGATTCCTTCCTCCAGATCGTCCGGCTCGAGAGCGGCGACGACCTTCGGTTGATCGAGACACTCTCATACGGCGATGGCCGGCAGATCCGGAGCGTGCGCGCCTCGGGGGACTCGATCCTCGTGGTCGCCGCCCGCCCGGGGGTCCTCCCGCGGCTCTACATCACGGTCTACCGCCTCCCGGCGGGCGCCACGTCGGTGACCCGCCTGCACGAGTGGATCTTCAACGGCCGCGGCGCCGTGGACGCGGTCTGGCGGCCTCCGGTGGCGTTTGTGGCCGATGGCAACAACGGGATCACCACATTCAATACGGCCACGGGCGCCGTCGTGCAGACGACGCTCTATCGCTCCGGGCTCTTCGCCCGTTCGCTCGACGAAGGCGCCGGAGATCTCTTCGCCGTCGGAGAGGCGGGATCGCTTCAGCGCTTCACGCGATTCGGCTCGTTGGGAGAATCGCTTCTCGTTCGTCCGGGGGAGACGCTCGAACTCGAGCCGCATTCCGTGGCCGTCGACGGGCCGCGCGCCAACGTCACGACGCGCGCCGTGCTGGTGTCGACGGAGCCGGACGAAGTGGGGAGATCGCAGATCGAATTCCCTGTCTCGAGCAGCGTTTCGCTCCCGCCTATCGCGCCGGTGCGTCATGCCGGCCGCGCGCGGCGCATGGTCATCCAAGCCGGGTACGCCTACGTGGCCGACTACACGGGCGGGCTCCGCGTCTACCGGGCCGGAGGCGCCGACACGAGCCTGGTCGGAGTCCTCCCCCCGATCGGCAGCGCGCGCCCTGTCGATCTGGCGCTCGACGCGACCCAGTCGAGGCTCTATCTCGCCTCCGGCTCGGCCGGCCTCGAGGTCGTGGATGTCTCCGACCCATCGAATCCGCAGCGTCTCGGTTCGCTCGTCGTTCCCGGCCTGGCCAGCGCGGTCACCGTGATCGACGCGACGACCGTCGCCGTCGCGCGGCGGGGCGGGTTCTCGGCCGGCGTGACCTTCATCGACGTCTCCATCCCGACCTCGCCGCTCGCGCGCGGATCGGTGAACGCGCCGTTCCTCCAGGATCCCCGCGCTCTCGCGGCGCGCGACACCGTGCTCTACGTGGCGGACGAGCAACTTGGAGTCCTGTCGGTCGGCTTCGGCGACCCGGACGCCCCGGCCACCTTCGGGCTCCCGTCCGGCGCCGGCGCGCGCGATCTCGACCTGCAGGGAAACCTGCTCCTCGTGGCGTCTCGTTCGCGCGGGCTTCAAGTCGTCGAGGTGTTCGATCCCGCGAACCCGCTTCTTCGCTCCGAGCTCTTCCTGCCGCCGGTCTTCGGCGTCACGCGACAGGGATCGGTGGCGGTCGCCGCGCTCGGCGCGGCCGGGGTCGCGCTGATCGACATCTCCGTCCCGGCCTCCGCGCGCCTTCGATCGATCGTGCCCGCCGCCGGACTTCCCCGCGACGCCTCGTGGGTGGGTGACACGCTTCTCGTGACCGGAGGGACCTCCATCGACCGATTCCTCCTCTCGACCGCGCTCCCCGCCGCGACCGGCCTCTCGGTCACGCTCGATGCCGCCTCCGTGCTGCCGCGCGCGGTGCTCTCCTGGAGCGCCGCCGCCGCGGGAGGGCAGGTGGGCTGGAATCTCTATCGGGAACTCGGCCCGCCGAACGCAGGCTCGGCGACCCCCGGAGGGACGCGCGTGAATTCGGCCCTCCTCGATCCCGCGGCTTCGAGCGCGATCGACGGGAGCCTGTCGGCCGGGCTGGAGCATCGCTATCGCCTGGAGGCCGTCTTTCAGGACGGGCGGGCTCTCACGGTCGCGGAGGGATCGATCTACGTCCCGTCGAACTCCCGGCTTGGCCGCCCCTACCCGAATCCGTTTCGCCCCGCCGACGGCGCGGTCTCCCTGCCGTTCCGGACGATCGCGGCGGGGGGAACCGTCACGCTCCGCGTCGTGGACGTGAGGGGGCGCCTCGTTCGGGAAGTCACGCAGCCGGTGACCTCCGGATTCGGCGAGATCGGCTGGGACGGCAAGCGGGGCGACGGTCGCCGGGTGGCGAGCGGTGTCTACTATCTATATGTAAGGGGGGCGGGGCTCGACGATGCGCGGTCGGTCGTCCACCTCCGATAATCGCCTCATGACCCTCCCTCTCCCTCGCCTCCCGCGCGCCCTCTCGGTTCTCCTGGCCGTCTGGCTGGGCGTGGCCGTGTCGCCCGCCTCGGCCCAGTACCCCAATCCCGGCCCGGCCATGCACGACGACGCCCCGGCTCCTGGCACGAGCGCGACACGGCCCCGATTCGCCGTCGACGCGACCCTTCAGCCGGGAGACGGAGGCGCCGACGTCCGCATTGACTACCGGATGGTGCGCGACGAGCTCCTCTTCGAGCGGACGAGCGAGGGGTACCACGCGTCCTACGAAGTCCGGGTCATCTTCTACAAGTCTAAGGGAGGGGCCCAGGCGACCGGGGAGGTCTTCCAGAAGAGCGTGCGAGTGGCGAGTTACGCGGACACGAGACTTCGGGGCGCGGACCTGATCGACCACGTCACGCTCCGAGCGCCGGCCGGCAAGTATCGCGTGCGGGTCGTCATCACCGATCTCGTCGCGGAGCGCGCCTCGGGGACCGAAATTCCCTTCGAGGTCCCCTCCGCGTCGAAGCAGTCGGTCTGGTTCAGCGACCTCTCCCTCGGCACGGTATCCGATTCGTCGTCGGCGGGCGGCACTTCCCGCGAACGCTTCGTCCCGGTCCCCTCGAGACGGTTCGGGCTCGACCTACCCGCCCTGGCCGTGATCGGGGAGGTCGTGGACGGGCGCTCCTTCGCGGCGGCGGGCGCCGGGGAGTCGTACCGGATCGCCGTGCGCGTGGTGAACGAGCTACAGGAGGCTGTCTGGAAAGGGGATACCACGATCGTCCGGGCCGGGGCCCGCACCCCGTTCCTCCTTCGGCCGCGGCTCCGGGGCCTGGAAGCAGGGAGCTACCGCGTCGTCCTGGAGTTGGTGGGTCCCCAGATTGCCGCGCCGGGCAAGAAGAAAGCCGAGCCGATCCGGCGTGAGCGGGCCTTCGAGGTCGAGCAGACGAGCGAGAACCTCGCGTGGGAATCGCGCTCCTCCCTGGAAGTCCTCCGCTACGTGGCCGCGCCCGCCGAGGTGGACGAGATGGAGCGGCTCGAGGGTCCCGATGCCCGGAAGGCGTACTGGGAACAGTTCTGGCGCCGCCTCGATCCAACCCCCGAGACCGAACGGAACGAGCGGCTGGAGGAGTTCTATCGCCGGGTGCAGTACGCGAACCAGCACTTCGCGGTCGGCATCGCCGGGTGGCGCACGGACATGGGGCGGATCTACATCCAAAACGGCGCCCCCGACGAGGTCGTGCGGAACCCCTTCAACTTCGATCGGCCTCCGGAAGAGATCTGGTTCTACTACAAGGACCAGGTCCGGTTCGTCTTCGTCGATCGGAACGGATTCGGCAGATTCGAGCTTGATCAGGCTCTGGGACAGCAGTCCCGGTAGGACCGTAAGTCATTATTTTTCAATGGAATGTGAATAGATTCACAAATTTTTATTTGACACCGGTTCCGGGTTCGCCTACGTTGCGGCCGGATTTCGAGAGGGCCTCCGCGGCCCGAGGCGGAAGGCTTTGAAGGAGTTGTGCGACACAGGTTTGTACGAACGGTCATTGCGGAAAAATTCAAATCGGAAAGGGGGTGGGGAGCGGCAGGTCCAACGAGCAGGAATTGCTCCATCGGATCTCCCTGGGTCGCCGTACGACATCGCAGATGCAGCGACCCAGGCGCTAGGACCCCGGATGGGCTGGGGTCCAACCAATCAAGGAGGCTAAATCAGATGTTTCAGCGCAAGCTGATTGCGGTTCTCAGCGTCATCGCCCTGCTCGCCGTGACGGCGGGCATGGGCCACGCATCCCTTTCCCGCGTCGAGGGCATGGGACTTTCGTCGCCGGTCCTGAGCCAGCTCACCGACGACTACGTGAACATCTACACGTATCCGGCGTCGGTCGTTCGCCAGAACAACCTCGTGCTCGCGGAACTCGGCAACAATCCGAGCGAGTCCGAGGATGCATTCACGCCGGAAGACCAGAGCTTCACGCTCATTCGCAATTTCCCGCGTTTAGGCATCGTCGCGGTCCAGATGAAGCAGAGCTCGCTGAACCTCCACGACGGCTCGAGCAACGTCAATAACGAGTGGTTCGACCTGATCTGGGGCAAGGCGTTCACCAAGATGGACTTCGCGGTTCGCTTCGATGTCGCGAATTCGTACTACGAAGGCGAGTTCAACACGCCGACGCCGGGCACCTACACGGCGCGCGGCAACGACTTCGGTTCCTTCGATCCGTACCCGTTCGGAACCTCCTTCTTCTCGGACGCCATCACCGGGACCGGCGTCGAGTTGAACACCTACGGAATCACGCCGTCCATCGCCCTTCACATGCAGGACGACAATCGTCTCGACATCGCGGCCACCTATCGCCGCTACTCGCTCGAGCGCGCCGAGTCGGGCACGTTCTACGCCCCGACCCCTGAGAAGTGGGAAGACGGCGGCAACGCGTCCTATGCGCTCCTCGCCCGGTACTTCATGAACAAGAGCGCGGCTAGCCAGTGGTACGTCGCGGGCTGGTACGTGAACAACGACCTCTCCTGGGAAGTCACGAACGCGTCGGCGACGGTGTTGTCGCGTTCCGCCGAGGAGACCTACAAGAACTACGGAATCGGCATCTCCAATAACATGAAGGTGAACGACAACAACACGCTGATCTGGGGCTTGGCGGCGTGGCAGACGAAGCACCAGTACGATCGCGGCGACAACAATGACGCCCTGATCAGTGGCGATACCAAGTCGCTCGAAGAGAAGTCGACGATGCTCCCGATCCTCTTCGCCGCCGTCGAGACCCAGGCCACGAGCTGGCTGAAGGTTCGCATCGGCGCCACGAACATGATCACCAACGATCGCTCCGACCAGTCGGATTTCGACTCTCCGACGAACACGTTCAGCCAGAAGATCCGCTTCACGGACTTCAACCTGGCGCTCGGCACCGGCATCCGGTGGAACAACCTCGACATCGACATGACGCTCAACGAGGAGTTCCCCTTCACGGGCGGCAATTTCCTCTCCGGCTCGGAGCAGGCGGCCTTCACGCGCGTCTCGGCTACCTACCACTACTAGAAACAAGCGACAGACTCCCGGGGCCTTCGCGCCCCGACGAATCGAGGGCCGCTCGGCGATCAAGCCGGGCGGCCCTTCGCCGATTACTCCGCAAATTCCCTTGACAGCCCAGGGGTGGGTTCCTACCTTGACCTCCATAGAGGGCAAGCGATTGCGGCCAGGCCTGCCGCCTCGCCGCTGGAGACATGTCTTGAGCGTGAAGGAGGAGTCACAAGAGAAAAGCCGGGTACCGTGGATCGAAGTCGAGGAGGGGCCCCGAGAAGGGGTGTATGGCAAGTCGGCGGAGGCCGCCGCGCGGCAATCGCCGTGAAACCAGGGAAGGAGTGACCCTCGAATGGCGCTTCCACAGAAATACAGGGGAGGGCGAACAATGTATCGACCTCGGTCGCGGAGTTGGCTAGGCGTCGCCATGATGTCCATGGCGGTCGCCGTTTTTGTTTCCGGGGTTGCCTGGGCGGGAACGACAGGCCAGATCTCGGGGACGGTTCGGGACGGGAAGAGCGGCGATCCGCTCGGGATGGTCAGCATCTCCATCCCTGAGCTGAAGCGCGGCGCCGTGACGGACGCACTGGGGAACTTCTTCATCGTGAACCTGCCTGCCGGCAAGTACACGGTGCGGGCTTCGCTCCTCGGCTTCGTCCCGCAGGCCCGCCAGGAAGTCCAGGTCTTCCCCGACTTCGTCACGAAACTCGACTTCTCCATGGAATCGACCGTCTTGCAGAACGTGCCAGAGGTCGAGGTGAAGGCCGAGCGGCCGCTGATCCAGAAGGACGTCACCGGGACGACCCGCTTCCTGAGCGGCGAGGAAATCCGTAACCAGCCTCTCCGCGGCTACCAGGACGCCGTCGCGCAGCAGGCGGGCGTCGTGAACTTCAAGCTGAACATCGACAACGAGTCGAACAACGGGAACACGCTCATCATCCGCGGCGGGCGCCCGAACGAGGTCGCCTACTACGTGGACGGCTTCTCGCAGCAGGATCCTCTCACCGGCAACTCGACCACCCTGATCAACAGCGGCGCGATCGAGGAAGTGGTCGTTCATTCGGGCGGGTTCAACGCCGAGTACGGCCGCATCAATTCGGGCGTGGTGAACGTCGTCACGAAGGAGGGACGCGACCGCTACTTCGGATCGATCGAGGGCGTCTCGGACTTCCTTGCCCTCGGCTCCGATCGCCGCGACAACAACATCTACTCGCTCTCTCTGGGCGGCCCCCTGGTCCCGAATTTCAAGAAGGGGAGCTTCTACTTCTCCGGCGAGCGCAAGTACAACCTCGACCGCGACCCCTCGTCGATCGCGGACGAGGTGGTCTACTCGCTGGACCAGAAATCCTCGTTCGCCGAGGGGATCCTCCCCTCCAACTCCAGCGACTCGTGGGCGACCGTCGGAAAACTGACGTTCAATCCCACGCCGCTCCAGACGCTGAAGTTCGGCGGCACGTGGAACCGGGAGGACTGGCAGCAGTACGCGAACACCTACCGCTTCAATCTCAAGCACGCGCCGCGGTACGAGGATCTGAACTACTCGTTCTATTCGACCTGGAATCACAGCATCAGCAGCCGCGCCTACTACGAGGTGAAGGCGAACTACTTCACCACCGAGCGGAAGCGCGGCGACGGCGTCTACTTCGACGATCTGAAGGCGTACGCCCGGCCGACCGGAAATCCGCGCTTCGATCCGAACGAGGCGCTCTTCTTCTACGGCCCGGACGACCTCGACTCGAACGGCGATCCGACCGGGGAGCACGTCTTCGACGACTTCCTCCACCGGAAGTCGTCCTACATCGGCGCCGCCGTGAACTACTCCAGCCAGATGACGAAGGACTTCCAGTTGAAGGCGGGCGGCGATTACCAGAAGCACAAGCTCCGTTACTACAACCACTACTTCCCGGTGCAGCTCTACGACGCGAACGGGAATCCGGACAACACCCGCGACGTGGACCGCTACGGCTACGACGCGCTGGGGAACGAAGTCGACGAGGGCGAGACCTTCACCGACGGCAACGCCAACGGCAGCTACGACGTCGGCGAGTTGTTCAACGATTCGAACGGGAACGGTCTCTACGACACCGACCTGGACAAGCCGAAGACGCCGACGGTCGCCTCCCTCTACGTGCAGGGGAAGTACGAGCGCCTCGGCCTGGTGCTGAACACGGGGCTTCGTTGGGACTACCTGACGCCGAACACGAAGTCGCTCCGCAGCGAGTCGGTCCCTCTCGATCCGGACGCCTTGAACGACTCGAGGCTCCAGGATACCGATCTCGAGGATTCGAAGGTCTACAACCGCTTGAGCCCCCGGCTCGGGGTCGGATTCCCCGTCTCGGATCAGACGCTCATTCACGTCAATTACGGAAAGTTCTTCCAGCAGCCGAACCTCCAGGATCTCTACGTCTCCTACGCTTTCCTGGAGCACAAGATCCGGACGGGTGGCTACTTCGTCGGCTTCGGAAATCCGAACCTCAAGCCGGAGCAGACGACGGCCTACGAACTGGGCCTCACGCACACGCCGACCGATCGCTCGCGCATTCAGGCGACCGCCTACTACAAGGACGTGAAAGACCTCGTCGAGATCACGAACATCCCCTCGTCGCCGAACTCGTTCTCCACCTACCGGAACCGCGACTTCGCGACGATCAAGGGGCTCGACATCGCTTACACGCTTCGTAGGGTGGGTCTCGTCTCGATGGGCGCCAACTACAGCCTCTCGTGGGCCCAGGGCACCGGTTCCGTTTCGCAGACCCAGCGGAACATCGCCTGGACCGCCAGCGAGACGCCGAAGATCTCCACGCCGCTCGCCTTCGACCAGCGGCACAAGGTTTCGATGAATTTCGACTTCCGGTACGACAAGGGACAGGGCCCGACATGGGGCGCCACGAAATTCCTCGAGAATGCCGGACTCAACGTCCTGGTCAACGCCGCGAGCGGGACGCCCTACACGCCGACGACCGTCTACAACGAGGTCACGCTGGCGGCCGTGGCGACGCAGCCGATCGGGCCGCTCAACAGCCGCTACGGCCCCTGGACGTTCCAGGTGGACGCGAAGCTGAACAAGACGGTCTCCATCGCCCGGCAGGATCTCGACTTCTACGTTTGGGTGCTGAATCTGTTCGATCGCGACAACGTGAACACCGTCTACACCGGCAGCGGAAGCGCCGTGACGACCAACTTCCTAGAGACGCCCGACGGCCAGTCGTTCCTCGACACCAACGCCGGGACGTACGGAGCGGACGTGGCCGCCGAGCGGTTCGGTCTGGCCGAATACAACCCGAATCTCTACGGCATCCCGCGCATGGTTCGGTTCGGCGCCCGTTGGAGCTTCTGACGTTCTGGACCCGTAGGCTAAGGAGGGCTGACAGGATGCGATCTGTGAAGTGGGTGGGAGTGGCGGTGCTCGCGGTCGCGCTCGCCGCTCCCGAGGCATGGGCGGCGCCGCGTGCCGGCTCCGCCGCCCGGACGCGGACGCCGCATCGGGCCGGGGCGACGATCGACAACTCCGGACGGATGGACGTCAACAATCTGGACATGGTCGTGACGAATCACGGTTCGATCGCCTACGACCTGATCACCGGGAACGGGGGTCTCATCTACCCCAAGGGCGGCACCCGGACCGCGGTCTTCGCCGCGGGGCTCTGGGTCGGCGCCAGGGTGGCCGGGGAGACAAGGCTGGCGATCGGGGAGTACTCGCAGGAATTCACGCCGGGACCGATGGCGGGCGGCACCTTTCAGCCCGACGTGCCGGAGTTCCGTAACTATCGAATCGAGCGCGGCGGCGTCGGCTACGCCGACTATCTCGCGAACGCCGTGCCGCAGGGCGCGCCCGTCGATGGCCTGGGCGATCCGCTCCTCCTCGGCGACGCGACGATCTGGAGCGTCTTCAACGACGCCGATCCGGGGACCCACACGAACGACGCCGGGAGCACCACGCCCCTCGGTCTCGAGGTGCAGCAGACGGTGTTCGCCTTCAACCGCGCCGGCGCGCTCGGGAACATCATCTTCGTGAAATGGCTGTTCATCAACAAGGGCGGGAGTCAGCTCGACAGCAGCTACGTCTCGGTCTGGAGCGATCCCGATCTGGGCGGGTTCACAGACGACCTGGTCGGCTGCGACACGACGCTGAGCCTGGGGTATTGCTACAACGCCACGAACTCGGACGGCCAGTATGGTGCCCGGCCGCCGGCGGTCGGATACGACTTCTTCCAGGGCCCGAAGGTACCGGACGGGCTCGGAGGCTTCGTCCGGCTCCCGATGACCTCCTTCAACAAGTACATCAACGGCACCGATCCCGCCGCGCCCGACGAGACCTTCAATTACATGCAGGGGCTCCACGCGGACGGATCTCCGATCTACACCAACGACGACCCGCTCCAGCCGATCACGACCTTCCAGGTTTCCGGCGATCCTGTGACCAACACGGGATGGCTCGATTCGAATCCGGCCGATCGTCGGCTCTTCCTCTCCGCGGGCCCCTTCACGATGGCTCCCGGAGACACGCAGGAGGTCGTGACGGCCATCATCATCGGCCAGGGCGGCAACCGGCTTGAGTCGATCTCGGACATGAAGGCGAAGGACGCCGTCGCGCAGCTCGTCTTCGATCTGAACTTCGACATTCCGGCGCCGCCGCCGTCTCCCACCATCTACGCGCAGGCCCTCGACAATGGCGTGCGCCTCGTGTGGGGATCGGAGCCGGTTGGCGACGTTCAGCCCAATCCGGCGCTCGGGCAGGAGTTCCACTTCGAGGGGTTCCGCGTCTGGCAGATGTCCTCGAATAGCTCCGACGCCGATCCGACCGTCATCACCACGTACGACGAGGTGAACGGGGTCACGAACATCTTCAGCGACGAGTTCAACTCGGGGAGCGGCACGGTCGAGCGCCGGCTGAAAGTGGCGGGCACCGACCACGGGCTTTCGTTCCAACTCGACATCACGAACGACGCCATCGTGGGTGGGAGGCTGATCAACAACCGCGACTACTACTACGCGGTCACGGCCTACTCGTACGACGTGAACAACGCGCCGCCCTACATCGTCGGGGGGGCCTCCGTCGGAGCCATCTCCGAAGTACTCGAGAGCGCCAGAAATGTGATCGCCATCGCGCCCCGCACAAGCAGCGCTGTTTTCGGCGTCTCGGCCACGGGGACGACGGGACCGCTCAACACGACCGGACTCGCGGACGTCGATCAGCTCATCCAGAACGACATCACCGGAAACAACTACCGGGTCCAGATGGACAGTCTGGAACAATGGACGCTCACGAACACGACCACGAGCACGACGCTCCTGACGGGGCAGACGAACGTGAGCGGCGACTACGACAACCCGGTCGTCGAAGGGCTCATGGTCCGCGTGACCGCGCCGCGCCAAGTGTCGACGTTCGGGGAGGCGACCTCGCCCACGACGCAGACGGACATGACGGCCGGGCAGACGGACGGCACGGGGTCGTGGCACTTCCAGACGACTCCGCTCGGCGTCTACTCGTTCCATTCCACCACGAACCACGACTTCGAAATCCGCGTCCTCCCCGACACGACGGAGTTCGCCTGGGGCTATGCAAGCGGAGAGGGCTCCTTCGTGGCGACCTACAAGGTCCCGTTCGAGATCTGGGATCTCGGATTCAATTCTCTCTCCAACACGCTCGACGACGTGAAGATGAGTGTCATGGTGCGCGACCGCGACCTGTCCGGGACCTGGACCTGGGGCGACCAGGTCTTCATCCGGACCATCCCGTACGCGTCGGTGGATTGGGACACGACGGCGGGTGCCCCGAATCCGGTCACGCAGTCGACCGACTATGTGGCGGATGGCTCCGATCAGGTCTGGGGCCGGTTCCGCCCGAGGAACGACACGTATCCCTCCGGCGTCGACTGGCCCGCGCCGACCACGATCCGGATCATCTCGGAGCGATTCACCAGCGCCGACTCCTATACCTTCACGACGCAGAAGGTCGGGAGCGGTCCCGGGACGGTCGTCGGCCGCGACGTGAAGAAGATCCTGGCCGTGCCGAACCCGTACTACGCCAGTTCGAAGTACGAGCTCACGCAGTTCGACCGCACGCTTAAGTTCACGAACATCCCGGCGTCCGGGCGAGTGACGATTCGCATCTTCAACCTCGGCGGCGACCTCGTGCGGACGATTCGCCGCGAGGCGACGACGGCGGACGAGCAAGCGGTGGCCACGATCAACTGGGACCTCAACACCGACCGAAACCTGCCGGTCGCGAGCGGAATCTACATCTATCGCGTGGATGTGGATGGCGTCGGCAGCAAGACCGACCGGCTCGCGGTCTTCGTCGAGCAGGAACGGCTCGACAACTTCTAAGGAAGGAGCCGCCATGCGAAACGATCAATGGAATCCTTCCAACGGACGGAGGGGCAGCGTGATGAAGTCATGGGTGACGAAGGTCCTGGTCTCGGTCGCGGTTCTGGGCTCCGCCGCCGCCGCGTCGGCGGGCGGGCTCGATCGCGTCGGGACGTCGGGCGCGCAGGAACTCCGCATCCCGGTCGGGGCATCGTCGATCGCCATCGGCGGGTCGACGGTCGCGCTGGGCGGCGGACTGGCGAATCTCTACTACAACCCGGCCTCGCTCGCCTCGACGGACGAGTCGCAGGCCCTGGTCTCCTACAGCACCTATCTCGCGGACGCCAAGGTGAACTACGGCGCGGTGGCCACGCACCTCGGGTCCCAGGGAGAGATCGCCTTCCACGCGAAGGTGCTGAACATCGGAGACATCACGGTGACCACCGAGGACGCGCCCGAGGGCACGGGCGAGATCCTCACTCCCAATTTCTCGGTCGTCGGGGTTAGCTACGCCCGGCGGATGACCGACCGCGTCCTTCTCGGGTTCACCACGTCGTTCGTGAACGAGAAGGTCGCCGACGCGCAGGCCTCCGGCTTCGCCGTCGATCTCGGCGTGCAATACGACACCGGATGGCGCGGGCTCCGATTCGGCTTCGCGATGAAGAACATCGGGCCGAACATGCGGTTCGACGGTCCGAACTTCGAGGAACGGGTAGCCCTTCCGGGAAGCGACCCCTCCGCGCAGCCGCACGTGGTGCGCCTGCAGACGGCGGAGTTCGAGATTCCGACGTATCTCCAGATCGGGATGGCCTACGACCTGCCGATCGGCGAGAACCGCCATGTGGGGCTCTACGGAGCCTTCCAGGGCAACAACTTCTCGACCGATGAGTACCGCATCGGCGCCGACGTTCCGATCGGCGAGTGGCTCAACCTGCGAGGCGGGTTCCAGGGCCAGATGCCGCTGAGCAAGGAAGACCGGCAGCAGGACTACGTTTACTCCTACACCTACGGAGCCGGGGTGAATCTCAAGCTGGGCGACCGGCCGTTCCACTTCGATTGGGCCGGCTCCCACGCGGGCGAGTTCTTCGACGACAACCAGCAGTTCTCGCTCGGCCTCACGTTTTGATCGTACAGAAGTCGAAGGCTTCCTATCGGGGCGGACCGTTACTGGTCCGCCCCGCTCCGTTTCGGGTGGCGGCCGCCGGCCTCGCGATCGCGCTCCTCCTGGGGGGCGTTTCCGGCGCGCGTTCCGCGTCCGCCGCCAGCCTGCGGTCGTCGCGTCCCCCGGAGGGACCGCGCGGCTACTACGCCGAGTCGTTCGACTCCATCCTGGGCTCGGACCTACGGGGCGCCCAAATCGGCCTTCTGGCCGTCTCCTCGGACCGCCTGGACACGCTCCTGGCCTACCACGACGGCCGCCGGCTGATTCCCGGCAGCAACGCCAAGCTCTTTCCCACCGCGGCGCTCCTGGCGCTCCACGGGCCGCTCGCGAGGCGCGTGACAATTCTGGAGGCGCGGGGGAAGGTGAAACGCTCCGGCAAGGGGGGCAGGGAGCGCTCCATCGACTTCAAGGGCGACCTGACGCTTCGGCCCTGCGGTATGCCGGACGTCGTGCCGCTTCTCCAGCCCGGATCGCGAGGGCTCCTCGATTCGCTCGCCGCGCTGCTGCGCGCCGGCGGGTTGAGGCGCTTCGAGGGAACGCTCTACGTCGACCGGACCCTCTTCGCGGGCGAACCATACCCGGCGGGGTGGGGCCAGGACGATCTCGCCTACTCCTACGGCGCTCCGCTCGGACCGGTCCTCGCGAACGGCAACTCGGCGCTCGTGACCGCCACGGAGGAGCGGGGAAGGGTGCGCCTGGTCCTCGATCCTCCCGAGACTCCGATCGCGCTGCGCGTGACCGGGATCGAGATCGGCGATTCGAGCGCCGCCGGCTGGCTCACGCCGCGCTGGGCCCTCGGGTCGCGCGTTCTCGAACTCTCCGGCATGGTCCCGCGCGGCGGGAGCGTGAAGCGGTCGGTCGCCATGTCCGATCCCGACTCGGCCGCGGCCCATCTGCTGCTGGCCGCCATGCGCCGGGAGGGAATCGAGTTGAAGAAGGTGTCGCTCGGATTTCTCCTCCCCGGCCGGGAGGGGAGCGGCCCGCTGGGACCTGAGGCGTGGCGTGGCATCGAGCCCGAATCGAATCGGGCCTGGAGCGGCGACGCGCCCATCGCCGGCTGGGATTCGGTGTCGGCCTCCCGCTCCGCCACGGTGGCGGCGCTCCCCTCGACCACGGTCGCCGAGGCGATCGGGGCCGTGAACGCGCGCAGCCTGAATATCGAGGCCGAAGGGATCCTGCGTCTGGTCGGCCCCGCGGGGTGGTCGAAGAGCCGCCGCGAGGGGATTGGGCAGATCTACCGGCTCGCCGCGGAGGCGGGGATCGACACGCTCGATCTCTCCCTGGTCGACGGCTCCGGCCTTTCCCCGCAGAACCTGGCCACGCCGCGGGCGCTGGTCCGGTGGCTCGCGGCGTCGGATGGGGCGGACTCGCTGCGTGGCGTGCTTCGACGAGGGCTGGCGGTGGCGGGGGAGCCGGGGACTCTGGAACGGCGCTTCGCCGCGCTCCCACCCGGGGCCGAGCTGAGCGCGAAGACCGGCACGCTCACGAACGTGAGCTCTCTCTCCGGCTATTTGCGTACGGCGGAAGGGGAAGAGATCGTCTTCGCCATGGTGGTGAACGGCGCCCGCCGGTCGGTCGCGGCGGCGCGCGACGCGGAGGAGCGTCTCGTCTCGTTCCTCGCCCGCACGCCGCGCCATCGCGGGGCGCCGTTCCTTCCTCCGGGGAGACTCCCACGATGACGGCTCGCCGCGCCCTCGTCGCGCCTCCGCGACTTCGTCCGGGCGACCGGATCGAGCTGGTCGCGCCTTCCGGCCCGGTGAAGCGGCCGTTGATCCTGGCGGGGGCACGCCTCCTCGAGGAAGCGGGCTTCACGATCACCTTCGGCCGCCACCTCTTCGACCGCCGCGGCCACCTGGCCGGAAGCGACGCCGCGCGCGCCGACGATCTGAACCGAGCGCTTCGAAATCGCGACGTCCGCTGCGTCCTGATGGCGCGTGGGGGATACGGGACGATGCGGATCACTCCGGAAATCGACTGGGCGGCGATGCGACGCGACCCGAAGATCTACGCCGGATTTTCCGACGCTACCTACATCCACGCCGGCTTCTCGCTCCGCGCCGGCGTGCGGACCCTTCACGGTCCCAACGCGCAGAGTTTCGGCGGCTCCTCGGCCCGGGAGCTGCGGCGCTGGCTGGAATGGGTCACCACGCCGCGGCCCGATCCGCGGTGGCGCGTCCTGCCCGCCCCCCGGAGGTTCGCCGGGCCCGCGCGGAGCGTCCGGGGGAGGGTGATGGGCGGAAACCTCGTCCTCCTCCACTACGCGGCCCTCACCGGCCTGCTCCCATCGCTCCGGGGAAGCGTCCTCTTCCTCGAGGAGGTCAACGAGGCGCCCTATCGGATCGACGGCCTACTGGCGTCGCTCCGCTTCTCCGGCGCCCTGGCGGGCGTGAAGGGAGCGGTCCTGGGAGGGTTCACGAACTGCGTCCCGCAGAAGGGGCACCGCGAGCTATCGCTCCCGGCCGTCCTCCGCGATCATCTCTCGCCCCTGGCGATCCCCGTCCTGCGAGGGCTTCCCGCCGGCCACGGCGGCCGCAACATGCCGTTCCCCCTGGGAGCGAAGGCCACCCTGGATCCCTTCCGCGGCACGTTGGAATTCGAGGAAGGTCTCGTCTCCTGATGCGTCGTCCGGGTTACGCGTAGACTCCGCGGAGCTGAATGGCGTCGACGACCCGCTTGATCGCGAGCATGAACGCGGCGACGCGGAACGAGACCTTGTGCTCGTCCGCCATCGTGGCCACGTCGTGGAAGGCGTCCACCATGATCTGCTCCAGGCGGGTGTTCACTTCCTCCTCTCGCCAGAAGAGCCCCTGGCGGTCCTGCACCCACTCGAAGTAGGAGACCGTGACGCCGCCGCTGTTGGCGAGAATGTCCGGAATGACCAGGATCCCGTTCTTGTTGAGGATCTTGTCCGCCTGCG
>ERZ1292633.381-Hain-H41-02um-R1-381-length-54190-cov-7_pt1 | contig 54190 bp, 52 predicted proteins | sample MGYA00564406_ERZ1292633 | MGnify/ENA primary metagenome ERZ1292633 (study PRJEB36523, sample SAMEA6512639) | groundwater metagenome | collected 2019-01-08 | study: AquaDiva: Metagenomics assemblies of 32 groundwater samples | reverse complement strand
AGCGAGTCGGTCTATTTGTTTCTAAAATTATCCCCGTGACATCTGTTCTTTCTTTTGTACAGGACTCATCCGCATAAAGTTTGACGCCAACCGAATCGACTACATGGGTCTCATGTGGAATCGATCTAAGAGTATTTAGTAGAGTAATACCCGTATCTAATACACTCAAGATGTTTTGATTCTCATCAATAGACTTACCGTGAGCTAATTTATTTCGTATATCAAAAAATATCTGGACTGCCCCAACGACGTGAGCAGGAAGGGCGCCTCTATGCTCGAGTAGTTGAATAGACTGTCTAACCCCTAAAAAGCTCTTATTTTCTAGAAGACCCATGCTTGATACTATTTCCCGAATCGTTTTTTCAATTTCTGCCGCCAACTGAATGATAGCTAGCCTAGGATCCCTACTAGCATCACTCAAAACTTGGTTATTGAGCTTGTATTGTTCATCACTAAGAATAGCTCCTGGAATTTCTTTTTCGGCCTCCTGTACGGCCTCTTGAAGTTCGCGGATATCCTTGTCTAATTCCACTTCATTTCCGAATAGCTTCGCACGTTTTAATCTCTCGAATAAGTGCCTGATCTCTGCTTTGAATGTCCAAACAAAACCAGCAGCGAAGATTGGCCATGCAAAATTCGATAACGCAGTAACCAACTCACTAATTTGTTCTAAATTTATTCTGTGAATATGCATATCGCATCCTCAATACTAGGCTTCTTTACGTAAGAGCACTTCCTTGAGATCCCAGAAAACACTACTTCCTTTTTTAATTAGAGTATTAATCAAGCTCTCCACTCCTTCCTTTAAACTATTATCTTGATAAATAATTTGTAGAGCAGTCTTGATTTCATCGTTATTGCCAAAGTACGAACGTCGGTTGAGATTCAGCTCTTCTCCTACAAGGAGCAAGTTTCTGATGATCTGCAGCGTATCCGCCTGACTGACCCTGGCGAGCGCCTCAAGTTGTTTAAGCAAACCGTAATCCCAATCCAATGCACCACCTGATTTCTTCAGACTTAGAGCGATATTTTTGGCAACCACCATTCTATCCAGTATTTCTTTTTCTGGATTGATCCAGAATCCAAAAGCTGAATAGACCTTTGATTCGATTGGAAGTTCCGTTGCAAGCAACCAATCCCACAATCCCACTAATTTTTCTTTACTGACATGATTTTCACGCAACCATTCATTACCAGCCTCGCCGCGAGTTATACAGCTCCTTCCAATGAAGGATACAAACTCAAAATGCCGCTCTTCATTCGGAACTTCCCAGAAGAGTGTCAGCAGTGGGTCATCAATTCCAATATCGAAGTGGGCAAATTCAAGCGCCAAATGGACTGCTAAAGTCTCATCCAACCCCTTCAGATATTTTCTATCGGTATATGACTCTGGATTTAGCTGAATTGCGTACTGATAGTATTCCCGCAATTCATCGAAAAGATTTCCGTAAAGTGTATTTGCGAGGTATCCCTCCCATGAAGAGAAGAACTGTTCGCTGCCACCTGCTATTTCTTTAGGGAAAATCTTCGGAAAGAGATTTCTTACGAAGATTTTATCTCGGAAGTAGAATGTTGCGAGATAGTGACCAACTAAGAATCGAACGGCGTTAGAAACGTCCGTTTCCAGTATTTCGACGAATAGTTCCTTCACATCGTCACTCAGAACTTTTCCATCGTTGAAAGTAAACTGGACGAATGAAATGTAGGCCTGTCCGCGTACCGAATTTATTGCAACACCGTATGGTTCCGCTGTATTTTCATCTGGACTTGGATTGCATTGTATCGAAAGCAAATACTTAATGATATTTAGAATCCGAATTCTATACTTCTTAAACCAGTCTGAGTCCTTAGAATTTTGTAATGTCGCTAAAAGAATGTCGGCAGATGTCTTATGCACAGTTATCCAGTCCGCCAACCATCGATCTTTAAAAGAAACAAAGCCTTCACTCTCGCCAGATGCTTTGAGTAAATCAAACAAGTTTAAGAGGAAGGTGTTTTGATCCTCAGTGAATTCGTGTTTATTACGAAGCATCTCATCCGCCTGACGCAGGAGAGAATTAAGGTAACTAGGATCAATAAATTCTCGATCAAAGAATTTTGTGATATTCGAGAAATAATCTTGCATGCGAACTTTGAAATCGCCACGCAGAGCATCGCCCATGCCTTCTGCGCCGCGCGGGGCAAGAAAATCATCACCCTTAAATTGATCATTTAGTATTTTTGGCGACCAATCGGATTTTAAATGTTCTACAATCTCATCAATTGTAAAATTCGATAAGTTGATGTGAGCCTTTGGTTGAATGAATCCGCTTCGCATTTCCCCAATTGAGGGCTCTGGTATATGTCGGCCAAGCACTGGGCGTTCGCCAAAAACAGTCTCCGCTTTCCTCAACTCGTCTTCCGTCATTTTATCGGTGATGTAATCAAGTTTCTCGAGCCCATCGCGATGTCTCCATTTCTCTTTATCCTTATCATCAAGATCGGCGCCAAAATATTTGAAAACCTCTTCTATATATTCGCGCTGATCGTTTTCATTTAATGCGTGAAATGAAGTGCGTAAAAACTGATGATATTCGGCGCCTCCTTCGATTTCAAAATATCTTTCACCAACCCTAAACAATCGGAACAACTGATCCTTTAATTCTTTTTTGAAGATACTTGGCAAACGAGATACAGTAAACAGCTTAAACCTCCACAGTGTGTAACTATCGGGTAATGAAGCAACATATTTATCGTATAAGCTTCGAACCCTGTTTGCATCATCAATGGAATTTTTAATCAACCGCTCTATCGATAACTTTGTTGCGGCGATTAAATTCTTTAAATCTGATCTTGAATAGATTCGTTTTTTCTCATCAAGTTGAATTGCGAAGAGATCAGAATCCCTGATGAAAAATGGTTCAGATATCTCGAAGACCTCTTCTTTTATCGGATTTTGCAATGTAACAATCTTCTTTAAGACCTCAATCAGAATGCTCAGCGATTCTTCTAGATGATCATTCTCTTCGCTCGTTATCCAAGTAAATATCTCGGAGTCAGAAATATCTTTAAGAGCAAAAACATGGTCATCGTCAGTGTATGAAGGCTCAGATGCATCTGTTGAATGGTCTCGAAGGGTCAGCAGAATTTGCAGCAGAACATTTAGAGAAAGAAAATCTTTTTTCTCACTGATTTTTTCAACAGCCCTTTTAAACTCACACGCGGAAAGACGCGAGTCGGCCATTAAATTCATCCAATCTTCTCTAAGTACTTTTGGTAATGCCCTTGCCATCTCTTCATGCGGCAGTAAATTAATAATCCAAATAAACCGACTGATGACTTCGGGATTAAGAGTCTGCTTGGAGATCGGGATTGATAGCAAAATCTCTGTGACAACTTTTGGTGATTGCTCTGCTACTCTGGCAAGAAAGTTCAGTTCGGGGATATAACCTACCCATTTTTTGTCATCACCCGTGGGCATCTTCAGGGTATCTAAAAAACCATTGTCCCAAAGCCATTTCAACCACCCACTATCCACTTCGGAATAAAAATACCTTCCAGCATCCTCATTAAAGGACGTTAGCTCTTTTGCTAACTCAATTGAGGCCGCATCGACCCCAGCCCTTATAAAGTCATCGATTTTTTTATGGAGATCAACTTGTGTCATATATTTACCCTGAAGATGTTGATCCGACGCAATACTTTTCGAAAATATCGTTTAGTATATAAATTAGATCGATGCAAACTTTTTCAAAATGCGACTCCCCGTCCATCTCCTCTGTAAAGAAGACCTGCTTGTTCATTGATCCGTACCTTTCCGCAGGGTATAGCCTGTTTAGAATTCCCAATCTATTACCTGGGATAAAGTGAACTATGTCTGATAGGTATGAACGGATAATTACCAACTTATCCAATTGATCCTTTAAGTCCCGATCTTCTTCGTAATGAGGAATGCTGCTATGGGCTAGATGAAAGTCATCATTTGCAATCTGAATGAAACCAATGATTTCCCTAATTAATGCGGCTACATGCTGGTACCAGAATCTATTTCTATACTTAACTCCATCATGAAATAGCGCCTGAGCATTCAGAATAACCGCCTCAATGTCGACTTGCTGACAAGAGGCTTTGGTTGATCTTTTTTGAACCACGATCATGTACACCGAAACAGTTTGAACAACACTTATTGGGATATCAAAGAACCGTTTTGGTTTTTGATTTGGTAATGTTGTTGGCTGACTAACGGGTATGCCTTGATCGGCCAGGAGCTCGTCTTGAATGTCGTCAAGCATAACTAAAAGTTCTGGGAAATTGTATCACTTTCTTTGTAAATCTACACGAGTAAAAACCAGTGTTCTTTTGAAAGTGATTCGGATAGTCTGCCATCAGTCGTCTACAGCCTGATAACCCTTCTTCTCGTCTATTACCACCCACCAGTTTAAGCAAACTAAATTTTAAACCGTAAGACTTCCATAGACAACTGTTCTAGGTCGTAAAAACCTAGAATACATCGAGTGAATTTTTCATCTAATCAAAGCTAAAAAACACTCTAAAAATCCTAGGTTATTAGGTTATCTTTCGTTCTGGAGGCTAAGGGGCGATCTCGAGATGTACTTTGGACACATCCACCTCTTTGAGCACCGTTGGATGAACGTAGTACTCGGTTGCGGAGTTTTGGAGCTGTTGTTCGATTGAAAGTCCCACGAGGTTTACCCAGTTGTACTTGCTAAACTCGGTCTTGGTCATAGAAATTCGCACGCTGTCGTCCGCGGCCTGGTTACCATACTGGTCGGTGAAGTCATGCCTCAGGATAACCGTAAGGGACTTAACCCCGTCCACGGCAAACGCCTTCTGACCGAAGTACACAAGATCGGCTTGGGCATGGCGGACAGTCATGGTGGCATCAAGCGGGCTTGGGGGAGTATCCGTGAGGGTTACGGTGCCCGTGGCTGTATCAAAGGCGATCTCTTTGCCCTTACGGGTCTTGAGACCATCATCGACAGCCTGCCAGAGCAGATCGGTCGTTGTTTGGGGCTGTGAGGCCACCTGTGCCCCTGTATTGGTTCCTTCGGACTCAGTAACAGTTTGGGAGCTATCCGACGGTTGAGACGGGCCTAATGACCCAACAACGATGAAAAAGACGAACACGGCCACGACCCAGAACCACCAGCGTTTATAGACTGGTTTTTTTGTTGATTCTTTTTCCATACGTAGACGATACGGATAAAGTGAATAAATTGTTTTAAGGCGAGGCTGAGTATTAAAAAAGGACAGCCACCTGTCTACCCACTATTTTCGAACAACACAAGGCTGCTCGATTGTGGAGGCAGCTGCCCATCTCTATTCGCAATCGAAGAGAAAATAAGCAGTGCCTTGTGTATCGAAAGCAGTGGGTAGACCATGCTAGGATAGCATAAAGGGCGTTTTTCACAAGTTGAGCTCTACTTTGCCAAACTTGGCCTTAATGGCTAACATTAGCGAAAGTCGTATAGGTTACATTGGTTATCTTTTGTACGTATCTATGGGGAAAACTGTAAGCAAGAAGCCGATCTCTCTTTTACAGATAGACCGAGAAATTTTTAACAAACTCGTGACTCTGGGGAGCAGGGGGCGACGTGGTGCCGAGGTCTTTCAATGGCTGCTCCTACGAGATGATTTCAAGCCATTTGCCAAATCATTATATGACCGTGTCACCTTCCCAAATGAAGCTGATGAAAGCTCAAAAAAACAGTTTATTACTGATCACTTCGTAGAAGGCAGCGTCAATCGCGATATTGCACTCAACGGCCACTACATTTTGGGAGGTGTTTTGGACGAAGAAATAAGCCGCTACGCAATCGAAAAGGTTTTGCCGTTATTGCAGAAAAAAGACCTCTTTTCTGACGTTTTTATAGAACGAATGATCACCGAATATGTTTTATTTGGTGACGTAAACCTTATTGGTTGTGAAATCGGAATGGTTCATTGTACCGAACACCGAAAAAATGCAGAACAGACTATCAAACCGTTCCAGCCGCTACCTAGCGATACAGAACTCTTACCAAGAAAAGAGATTGTATTCGATCCTTCAGAATATGACGAGAATGATGTCCTGCCAGAAGAAGTAATTTTTACTTTCGGAGCAGATGTGACGAAAGAGGACGTGAGGGAGTTTATTAATCGAAATTGGGATGCGGTGAACCTGCTTCAGCGTCTCGTGATCAATCAAGGTGCCTTGATTCCAAAACGAAAGATTTACCGTCAACTTATTCAGGATATTTGGATCTATAACCGATATTTAGCGGTTTTGGAGCAGCGGAACGAGGAGAAAGTGGTTAAAGAAATCGCCGAAGATCGTCCTACGTATCCGCAAACCGTCGTGCTCAATGAGGCTAACAAAATGTTCGGCGGTAAGAATAAGGTCAAAAGCGAAGGCTCGGTGAGCACTATTGTAGCGAGAATACAGAGGTTAAGAGATCGAGCCAATGCGTAGCAGATAAGCAGACCTGCTTATCTGAAATCTACAGGTTTTTAGTGATATGCGAAGCTTTCCCAAGCTCGCTTTTTTGTTTGTGCGGGCGATTAAAAAGTCACAAAAAATTTATGACTCCCCCACGCCGAATGCTTCATTCGAAAGTTTGGCAGAGCAAACAGTTCTATTCCATCAGTCCACTTGCGCGTCTTCTCTACATAGGAATGATCACGCTTGGTGATGACGAAGGCCGTCTGCGTGGTGAGGCGATCTATTTGCGTAGCACAATCTTTCTTTTTGATAAGTTTTCACCAAAACGTATCAAAAAACTCCGCGATGAAATTTATACCGCAAAATTAATTGACGTTTATGAAACAGAGGGCGGCGAGGTTATCCAGCATCCAAATTGGAAAAAATACCAGCAATTACGGATTGATCGAATCAAGCCGAGTGACTTACCTGTTCACGAAAAGCCGACCATTTTGCAACCAACTGACAACCAAACGTCAGCACAAGGTAATGGAAGTGAAGAAAAAAGAAATGAAATGAATGACGTAGCGCGAAACCCAGGTACAGGACGGGAACAGATGGAAGCGGCCAGGAAGGCGACGGTGGAGCAGATCAGACGTGAAGGTGAGCTCAACCAAAAATAAACAGTTTGGTGTGCTCAAGCCTCAAGAAACGAACAAACCATCCACGATATTTTCCGACGAACAGATCGGTCGATTTGTGGCGTTTGCGGCGATTCTTGAGCGTATTCACCGACGTTTGGAGTATGAGGGCTACACGTTCGAGGATGGGGCCATAAATCCTCCAACTAATGCAAAAATTAGGGTAAAATCTAAGAAGCCACTATGAAAGAAATTGACCACAGCAACGAGTACCTCGTCTACAGCAGAAAAAGCACAGACGAGCCAAACAATCAAAAAAATTCACTTGATTATCAGGTTGGCGAAACCTTAAGACTCGCGAGAACAGAAAGCTTACCAATAGTTAAAGGTTCGATTGAAAGCTACTACACCGATGGCATCATTCGGGAGAAGCATTCTGGCTATAAAACAGAAGGAATAAATTTCAACGATACGGGTCAGGTAGTTTTCGATATTGGAAGGCCAAAATTTCAACGGGTGATGCAGGATCTAATGCAGAAAAAATACAAAGGTTTAATCGTGCTCTGCTGGGATCGAGTGAGTCGGAATGAGCAGGATGGCTTGGTTGTTAAACGGCTCATTGATGACTTCAAAGCCGACATTCGTTTTGTTCAAGCAAACTATGAAGACTCCGCAGCGGGGGCATTGCACCGTGATATCGATGGAACGTTCGCTCAACATTTCTCTCGTGAAGTTAGTCAGAAAACGCGTGCTGGTTTACAAAAAATTCGAGAGAAAGGTTATTGCTCTTACGTTTCCCCGATAGGTTTTCTCGATCAAGGTTCAGCAAGTAAAATCTTCGACCCTGAACGTGCTCAGATTGTTCTTCAAATTTTTGAACTATATGCGACTGGAGAATGGAGTTTTAGCCAGTTAGCGAGATGGGCACGTCAGGAAGGGCTTACGACAAAACCCATGCGACCACGCCGCAGCAGAGAGGAAATTCTTTCTGGAGAAGAAGACTGGAAAGAAAAAGTTCCACGTCCAATAACCAGCAAATCTATTGAGAACATGTTGAGCAACCCGTTCTACATGGGCAAACTCAGACATAAAGGAACAGTCATTGACGGAATACACCCGATTCTAGTTGAGGCGGGCTTGTTTTATAAAGTCCAAGCGGCGCTCGCTAAGCGAAGGACGAGCGTGCATCACCCTGATAAGTCTTTTGCTACTTACCGAGGAATCATCAAGTGCGCATGTAGCCGATCCTACTCACCATACGAACAAAAGGGGCAGATTTACCTACGAGCGAGGTGTCAAGAAACTTGCACCAACTGCAATCCAAACCTCACTAACGACGAAGTACACGCTTATGTCGGAACGCTTTTGGAAAAGATCGCATTCTCGGATGAGGAGCTGAGAGAAATTGAGTCTAAGTCGCATAAAGAACTCAATAAGGCCGCTAGCGAACGCGACAAGCGTCGAGAGGCCGTTCAACGCCAGATTGACCGCATTGACACCGATCTCGATTACCTCAAAAAGGAAAGGATCACCCTATTGCGAACAAAAGCGATGAGCGCAGAAGAATACGCGGGGGAGGTAGCACGACTTGAGAACGAGTCTCGAGACGCTCGGTCTGCCTTCGGAGAAATTCATGAATCAGAGGACGAAATGCTCAAATGCATTCTGACCTTTTCCGAACTCGTAAAAAGGGCCAGTTTATACTACAAATACGCGCTAGACATAGAAAAGCACCAAATCATCACGCAAGCGTTTACCGAACTCCGTTTTTCGAACAATGAATTTTCATTTATCGCAAAAGACGGCTATTCTGCACTCTTTTTAAGACATGATCAAAAGAAAAACGACCTTGCAATGCAAGATCGGTTTTCTGGCTCCACGTCGTGGAACGCGTTAGAACTGCTATTGAGGCTTATCGTGGCTACATAAATATCCCAGGTCTCTCAACGCTTGATTGGCTATAGACATTACTGGTCTTCGAAGAAAAATTCTCCGTTCTTTACGAATTCATTTGTAATGATAGAAAAGAAATCTCCAAACTCAATTCGTTCGGAGTACAAATGAGCTGGCAACTCCATCAGGTGAATGTGATCGGGATATTTGTGGGAAGGAGAGTGTTTCTCGTATCTAAATTGATACGCTACTGCCTGTTTATCTATGCCGTTTATTCGGAAAGTACACTCGACAGATGGAACGACTAGTTCATATCTGTATTCCTGTCTCTCGTCACCTTCCCACAATTCAAAAATGGCTAGGTAGGGTGGCTCTACATCGGTTGATGCGGTTTTGAAATAAATGTTGTCACCGGAGCCGCATTCGATTGTTACTTGGGTTACGCTTTTGCTTATCTTTTCTTTTTTCGCTAATAAAACTGGCCTCTGAACAAACAGATGGTGATTCTTTTCTAAAATTGCGTTGATGGCTTGCTTACTAGCATCAGGGGTATCACAAGGCCTCAGCATAGCTCAATCGTTGGCAAATCTTTGCCCAGTGATCAAAGTCTCGTGATCGAAACTTTGCGCCCGATTTCCAAGCTGAGAAGAAGTCCTCTGATGACATGTGGTACTTAGATTCAAATACAGTTTTTTCCTTTGCCAAATCAACAAGTCTAACGATGTTGCTCGTTCGGAAAATCAAAGAGCTCACAGCTTCGTCAGATACTGTGAATGACGTAGTTGAGAAACGTTGTGAATTCGTAGCCGTAAGCGCGATAATAATAGCTGGATTTGGTGAGCATGCGAGTGCGCTTACCATACGATCTTCGATCAAAATTGGAGCACTGGTTGAGACTCTCATACTAATTTTTCACGGATTACCTCGCGCATTTGATCGTGGCCTTGGCGAAACTGAGCTACAAGATCAACTAAACCTGTAGGGAAAGGCATCGAAAAATAATGGATGTTGCAATTTGCTTCCAATCCATTGATTGCCCCCACCTCCATTCCGTAAACAGGAATTGATTGGATTTGGTATCTAACACCCTCCCGCTTATACGTAACGTGTAGACCCATCCCGACGATTTCCTCGGGCAAAATACCTAATGACGTCACTGTACACAACTCATTCTGTTTGAATGCCGTCTGTTCCTCAGTACTAACGACAAATGAATAGTTGAACCCATAAGCCACCAGTTGTTTAGAAACAAAAAGCTGGTAAATTTTTATAGCCAATTGTGTGAACTTATCGATATCCCTAGATTCAAAAGGTTTCAAGTCGCCGTTAGTAAAAATAAGTCTATTCCTTTCAATCAGAAGGTTGGTCTGTGTTGCTGGATGAATGACAGCGATGACGTCTGGAAATTGAGTGATGACAGGTTCACTTTCGAAAATCTCTAACACTAAAGTTCTGAGGTCGGCGACCTTCAGATGAGCGAGCGACAAAACCTCATCAGAAAATACAAAGGTCATGTTTACCTGTCGTGTATCTACATTGGCCATATTATCTAAAGAATCTCATAGAATTCAGTAATTATCAAAATGACATGGTGTTAGATGGACTTTACGAACAGAGCACCCCTCATAAAGCCTTCTTAATGGAAAGGTAGCTCAAGGCGTCTTTTTTATAAGTCACAGAATTTTCAGTGAAATCCTCGTAATAGAATTCTGCTTCGACCCCAAAGCCGTCAGTTCGCCATTTGGCCGTGTACTGCGTATCGTTAAATTCTACATCGTGTACGTTTTCGTAAGGCTCACCAAGTTGTTTCTCAAAATCTTGATACGTCGATAGTGTATCAATTGAACCAAAAATATCTTTTTCATATCTATTCCAACCAGAACCATTGTTTGAATTTGGGAATACTATCTCTGTGACTTTTTTATAATCATCGTAAATAATAGTGAATCCACTTTGCGGATACCAATGTATTTTTTTCGTTGGATCGGGTGAATGTTCTGACATGCCAGCAATGGCCTGAACCCGTTCTTCCGAATCGCCGAATTGAATCGGAAAATGCCAAGTGCTATCGGTCGTGCACCCGGCGCCAGTAAAAGCCATCAGCACTAATGCAGTGATTATAGATTTTCTCATAAACAGCTCAAGATAGCTTTTTGATTAGTATCCCACGCAGCTGCCCATAGCAGCAGTCACCGAAGGAATTCCGGGCAATATCTCAACATTTTTCGTATAAGTTCCTATGCCGATTTTTTTGTATATTGTGTGGGTAGTTAAATAGTTATCCGTTCCCCCTTCTAAAAAGACTAATTTATTACTGTCATCTATTAATTTCACCAGTGGTACCGTGGTGATTGTTTGGGTAGCATCGATATAACTCAACTGGGCGTTTTCCGTACTAGTAAAATTCGAAAATGTAAAAATCATGGGGTTTTTTTCTGATTCAGGGAGTTGATGTTTTATTTCATGAATGTAATTCGCATTTACTGTTTGCCGATAAGTACACGTAATCTGTGTAGCGCTCGATAGATCTGTTTCTACAAATTTCTGACTTGTTTCTGTAACTTTATTAATGAGCCCATTATTTCTAGAAAGGAGGAAACCTAGCAGTATTGATCCGACGATGACTGGCAGGACGGTAAGTGCTTTCATAGAAACTAGTGTTTAATAACGGGTATTGAATGATAGAACAATTACCATCTAATTTACTGCTTAAGTGCATCCAGACCGTCTACCAATCTAACCTCAAATTTATCGAGGCCGACACCCATACAGGCATCGTGGCTATAGCTATTCGATTTTTCTCTAACCCCAATCAATTCCTTCTTAATACGGTCGATGCGATAGTTCCAAACGGTACAATTAGCCATGTCTTTTTTAGTGGAAAAAACAATAAAGTTGCCGTCCCAAGAGGCGATGTCAAAAGATTCCGTATACGTTGAAAGATAGTTTCCGCTAAATTGCGATATCTGCGCCTGAGTCAGAGTGCATTCAGATCTCGCTCCATCACAAACGAATTCGTTAGTATTGATTGGATTGCCTACACCTTCCTCTCCAGTAGATATCAAGGTGCCACTGACTGTTATGTAATCGTAGCCACTGGAGGCGAGATCCACGTAACTATAAGGCGGAAGAATAATATTGTTTTCTACTTTGCTATACATGACTGCCGCATAAATCGATACGGCTGAGACAATCAACAAAACAATTGATACTTTTTTATAAAATCCTTCGTTCATATATTCATTTTATTGTTCAACAATACTCCTAAAATCAAAGGACACCCCAGGTTGCTGAGACCCAAGTAGCAGGGTTGCTGCTGCTTGTTGGATGGGGTGCCCTTGTCATCGCGGCAACCCCATGCCAAACCCGAGACGGGTGGCACGAAATCTATTACTTGAGTCTCAGCAGTGAAATGGTATCAAATTGCGAGTAATCAGCAAAAGCCGAGTTCAAACGCCTTGTAATTAGGCGGTTTTTGTTAGAAAATGGAACAAATGAAAATGAATATGTTTAAGCCAAGTTTTCTTTATAGGAATCTTTATGCATGGGAGTCTTTGGCAGAAAAACTGAAGACTGATTCCGATGCTCATTTAGAGAGGCTAAGAGAAATGGAGCCAAAGGATTTTAATTACTACTTGAGACTGGTTAATTCAGAGCTTCTAAAAGATATCGAATGTTTTGATAAATGTTTCTGGCTTTTTTGGACGTACTCACGGGATACCTATGACGCTAACAAATCGTCTGAAGCTTTATTGGGATCACTGAACCGCTTAAAAGAGCTGTACGGAGATGCTCAACTCCCATTTATTTATACAACACAAATACTTCCATCGGCCGGAAGTTATCCAGTGGATATTTGGCGTGAACTTAGAACGATTGACGGGATCGTTAAGAGTAGTGATTTTGGAAAGATCGATATTATAAAAGGCATGATCGAATTATGGAACCGCGAATTAATTGATGTTACCTCTTTTAACTTTTTGTACGCGAACGATGATTTCTTTGTTGTGAAGATTAAATTCAAATACGATGAAGAAACCAAAATGACTATTTCCGGGAAAGATACAGACGGGAAACTAATATTTGATCATAGTACCGGCGAGTTCGCATTTAAGACATATTGCAATAGAGCGAAGTTTGGAAATAAAGATTTTGTATTGCTGAGTTTCTTGAACGAAAACAAAAATACCAAGTTCAATTTAAATGACATTATTAAGTTTTGTAACGATAAAGTGAGTAATATTAAGCATCATTTTAGGAATAATAAGGATATCGACGACACGCTGAGACAAATACGGTTTAAATTAAAACTCCCGAAAGGGTGCGTATTTCCTATCAGGAAAGAAATAATGGCCGCAAGAAATGCTACTTGGATTTGGTACGAATAAATGAATTCATTCCTTTCACTTTTCTCACACCAATTTCCGCAACCCCCAGCAACACATAAAGTCGAAGCGTAAAAACTTCGATTTTATTTATGCATGAGAATTACGAAACGCAGGACATGTGCCTAGCTGTGACGGTGCAGTGTTTGGGTGCTCCACTGGCAGGAATCGAATGGCGAGATGATCGCCGGGCGAGCTTTTGTTTCGATGACTCTGGAGAGCTCCATAAGGCCGTAGAGGCGTATTGGCGCAATGAAGTACGAATAGAGCCAAAGGCGTTCTTCGACTGTTTAAAAGCCACTAAGACGCGCCTGTATAACAACTAGCTGTGGAGTTGTCGCTGGAACAACTCACGAGTTTTCAATCGCTCTACCGAAATCATTTCGGTATCGATTTAACGGTGCAGGAAGCTCAAGAGAAAGCGCTTGCTCTGCTCGTGATGGTGAAGGCGACGTACCGGCCAATAACGAAAGAAGACGAAGAGAGCACCAAACAAAGGAAAATTAAAATGAACATATATGGCGGAACGCCGAATGGTGCGTAAAGACATCTGGGAGAACAGTGCGTTTAACTCGCTCACGATGCCTGCACAACTACTTTATATCGCCCTCATAACGCATGCAGATGACGAGGGATGTTTTCGAGCAGATGCGAAACATTGGAGCCGTATAGTTTTCTACGATAAGCGACAGGGTGCGATTCGCGTCGAATGTATGTTCAACGAAATGCGCGAAGCGAAGTTAATCATCACCGATAAGACAAAAAGCGGTGAGGCGGGATTCATACTCGACTGGTTTAAAATGCAGACTCTCACCAAGAGCAAGAGTAAGCCTAGCGAATATTTCGATCTTCTGGTTAGCCATGGGATAGCTCCACGCTGGGGCAATCCTGCACAAGATAATGGAAGAGAAGAAAAGAGAAGTGAAGAGAATGAAAGTAAAGATAATATTAGCAACGCACGTGAAAAAATGCTTGCAGCATGGGATAAAACATCCAGATCTTTTAAAAAGATGGGAGATGATCCATTCACGCTCCCTGAACCAAGTCCTAATGATTTCGATGAGAATTGAGTATGGCAAAACTGACCTGTGAGGAGATGAAGAGGATTCCCATTACGTTTCTTAAAGAAAAACGATACTTCAAGCCTTCTTGGATAGGTGGCGAAATGTCGTGGTCGGTGCGTGGCAATCCTACTGGGAGTATTTCTATCGATGTAGATGCCGAGAATACTCGTCTTCGGTGCCACTACGTCTTTCACGGGGCTCATGGCGAGGTTCCGAAGGATTATGGGATCGCCTTGGATTCAACTCCCTGTTATTTTGGAGGGAAGCGATATTGGTTTCTTTGCCCTATCAATCGCTATGGATCGCCTTGCGGAAAGCGTGTTGGTGTTCTGTACTGCTACGACGGAATGTTTGGTTGTCGTCGTTGTCAGGATGTCTCGTATGAAAGCCAACAAGAAACTCATACTGGTAAGTGGGGTGGATTGCGAAAGTTCTACGGTTTAGAGGGGAAGCTTTCGGAATCGGAATCAAAATGTAAGGTAAAATACTGGAGAGGTCAGCCAACGAAACGATACAGAAAAATCTTAAGAGACTACGCCCGACTAGAGATGCTGAGCTCTGTTGTTGCGGACACCAATTTTCTTTTATGAAATTTTTCCTGTACGCACGAAAATCTTCTGAGAGTACCGAGAGACAGGTGCAAAGCATTGAAGATCAAATTGATCGCCTCAAGATTCTTGCCGCGCAGATGAAGTTGGAAATAGTTGAGATTTACGAAGAGGCGAAGTCTGCAAAGCAACCAAACAATCGTCCACTGTTTTTAGAGATGCTTGAGCGTATTGAAAAGGGTGATGCACACGGAATTCTCTGTTGGCAGATTAATCGCCTTTCGCGCAATCCAGTTGATAGCGGAACGCTCCAGTGGATGCTTCAGCAAGGCGTTATTCATTCCATTCAGACAATTGATCGAGAATATAAGCCTGATGACAACGCGCTCATTTTAAGCATGGAAGGTGGCGTGGCGAATCAATTTATTCTCGACCTTCGCAAGAACACAATGCGCGGCATGCGTGGACGTGTAGAAAAAGGTTGGATGCCAAACATGGCTTCTTTAGGCTATCTCAATGCTAAGGACGATGAAGGCCGCGGAATAATCATTAATGATCCGGAACGATTCCCATTGGTTCGAAAGATGTGGGACTTAATGCTCACCGGAACATATTCAGCCTCAAAGATTGCAGATATTGCGAATATTGAATGGGGCTTTAGAACTCGAAAGATGCGCCATATTGGTGGCAAGCCGCTTTCAGAAAGCGGCATATATAGAATTTTCAATAATCGTTTTTATACTGGAAAGATTTCGTATCAAAAAGAGTGGCATAACGGGAGTCATACTCCCATGATCACTCAAGAAGAATTCGATCATGTTCAGCGCTTACTAGGTAAACACGGTAAAGCACGCCCACAAACGCGAGAGTTCGCTTTTACCGGTTTTATCCGATGTGGGGAGTGCGGATGCATGTACACCGCTGAAACGAAGACCAAGCATATTAAGAGCACTCAGACGCTCAAGAGCTACACCTACTATCATTGCACACGGAAACGAAAGGACATTTCATGCTCTCAACGTACTTGTATTACGGAAGACGTTTTAACCGAGCAAGTTGAGCATGAGCTTTCGAAGCTCACTATCATGCCGGAATTCCGATCTTGGGCGCTGGAATGTTTGGGAAAGGAACATGAAAAGGAAGTCACTACCCGATCGTCAGTCTATGAGTCCCTAATAAAAACTCATACCTCAACGCAGGCGCAGATCGACAACCTTACCGGAATGCGTGTTCGTGACCTTATCGACGATGATGGCTATATCAAGGAACGCGACAGGCTCAAGGGGGAGATGCAGAAAATAGCCTCTGAAATAGCCCGGTTGGATTCTCGGGCTGAGAATTGGCTAGAACTAACCGAGCAAGTATTTGATTTTGCCACCTACGCTCACAGCGCATTCCTAAAGGGTGATGTTCACAAGAAAAAAGAGATCATGATGGCTTTAGGTTCGAACCCGACAATTTTGAACGGAAAACTCAGCATTCAGCCACATTTTTGGTTCAAACCAATCATCGAAAGCTATCCTGCACTTGAAATGGAGTATAGAAGGTTAGAACCGACGAAAACGCCTGCTACTAAATGTAAAACCGACCGTTTTGCAATGGTCGGTTCTACATGGCTCGGCGGGCGGATCTCGAACTCACTTTCCATCAATGATTGAGGGGTCTTTTGAGGGGGTCAAACAAGCACCCGGGTCTCATCAAAATGAGACATCTGAGACAGTACAGAGGGGGTCTGTCTCACACAAAAATAGCGAATATAAAGGGAATTTAACAACTATGGAAACACGAACGGAACACGAACAAAACCGAAGTTTTACGGATGAGGAAATCGTGCAATTTGTGAAATTCGGCGAGCTACTCCTGAGCATTCACATGCGGCTTGAGGGATGGAAAGAGCGGCTCAAAACTGAACCCGACGGTTTCCCGATAACCTACGGGATTTACGACTGCAATTTGTGCCGTCGATCCATGAGGGATAACGAGGGCTGGTATGACCAGTACGGTCTCAAGTGTCCGCTCTGCCGAAAGGCGGTCGATGAAGACGTTGTCCCCGGATCGGCAGTCTTGGACGACAAAGCGTGGTTCTCAGTAAGCCAGCTCACATCAAAATACGGCTGGCATCACACGACGGTTCAGGCGAAAGCACGAAGTGGCGAGCTGAAAGCAAGGATTGTTAGAAATGCTAATGGTAAACCGTACTTCTATGTATTTCTGAAGGAAGAGAATCTGAGCCTGGATTCTGAGTTATTACTGGACGACTGATTCCTCTTCCTGTTGCTCGGAAGGTAAAAGACGAAACTTCTTGTGCGTATAAACGAGGCGGCTCCGCAAATGTCCGAGGAGTTCGCGCTTTTCGGTTTTGGAACCGTCCATTAAGACGTACTTGGCGTATGCCCGAATATTTAGCTCGATCTCTTCCGCTTTGAGATCTGTGGGTTTGCCTAGAACGTGATTTAAAAACTTGCCGTACCGCGTGACCTCTTCGTCGAATTTATAACGAATGCCAAGTTCATCAATTTCTGCCGTGTCGATGATTCCAACCAGCTCCTTGATCAGCTCCTCCTCGCGAATATAGCTATTCTTGCAGAATCGATCCCGACCACGACTGCACCCGTAATAAATGTAATGAGCTATCGTTCCGTCACTTAGCTTCTTCACCTTGTCCTCAGCAACGATGCCAGATCCGCAAAGACCACAGGTAAAAAGACGGACAAAAGAAAACTCCTTCACGCTTCGCTTGGTCTGAATACGATGAAGTCGATCCTGAACTTTTTGAAACAACGCCTTGGTGATGATCGGCTCGTGTTTGCCCGTATGCCACTTACCGCTTTTCTTAGGATGCTCGAACCGCCCGTAGTAAAATGGATTATTCAGCGTTCTTTGTACGCTACTGTGGGCGAAAACTTTTCCGTGATGTGAACGAAATCCGATGTCCTTCAACCACTGGTAAATATTCCTCGTACTCATGCGATTATTAGCCACCTTCTCAAACATTTGTTTGATGGTAGGCGCTCGCTCGATATCGACGATCACTTCGCATCTTTTATCCGTACGGTTTTGGTTGAGATAGCCAATAGGCGCAGGACCAGGCCATAATCCAGCTTGGACGCGAGAACGAATACCGCGCTTTACGTTTACGCTTCGGTTGTCGTTCTCTAGTTTCGCCTGACTGCCAAGAATCATGAGCAAAAACTTCTCGTTGGGCGAATTCGTGAAACGCTGGTTGAACGTGCGAATATCAATAAGTTTTCCCGCATCCATCAGATCGACCAGTGCGCCTAAATCTCCAGCATTACGACTGAGGCGGTCAGTTGCCCATGTGAGAATACCACCAAATTTACCAAAACGAACGTCGTTGATCAGCTCGTTGAAAATCGGTCTGTCTCCCCGCGACTTTGCGGAACGACTCTCACGTTTTATCTCCTTGATGTTTAAGCCTTCGCGCTCGGCGAGCTTCTGCATTTCTTTGATTTGGGAATCAATGGAAAGAGATTGACGCTCCTCCGACTCGCTGCTTTTACGCGCGTAAAGACAGTATGCAATTGGCTTTTGCATTTTTTCTTGCATACCGATTCTATTTCTTCTTTGGTTTTGGCGTGGGTAGATTTTTTTCAGTGATGGCGACAAGTTTCGAAAGCCATTCGCGGTTTTCCAACAAGTCTCCGTGTATTTCCATTGATGCCTTTGCCCCTGGGTACGCAGAACCCTCCTTGTAGTCATCGCCAACAAACTGCTTTCCAGCATCCGTAATCTTAATGAAGAGCGTATCGTCGCAGATCAGCCCAACAACTTTACCGGACGTGTACAAGGCGTACTCGCCAAACATTTTCTTGGCTTCGATGCCAGGAAGATCAGCTAACTGATCAAGAATGTAGTCTACGGTTGATTGTTTTGTTGGCATAGGGATAAGGAAAAACCAAAACTAGCTCACAACATATTCGCGGATGAGTATTTTTGCGTACTCTTCTCCAGAATGAACTATCATTTTTTTGGCGAAAATCAGATGGATAGAGTATATGATTCCAAGAGCGATCGACGTACGCAAAGCTGACCCATCAGGGTAGAGCCACGCAAAAACGATAACGCTCACTACCGATGCAATCACCGAAATAATTGATCCTCCGGCGAGATTCCTCCAGAAACCATATTCTGTATTGTGCTGACCGATGAGATGCCCTTTTTTCATTTTTCCGCAGATGCAGGATACCGCCTCGCTAATAGTCTTTCGGGAATGAACGGAGTCAGATTGTTCGGCTTCAATACTTGGAATTTGAATGTTGAAGTCCGACAAGATTTTTTCATGTACTTTTTTCGTGAAATCCCTTGTAAAAAAGTCGTTGAGATGCAACAAGAAATTTGTCGTCGGCATGTTCAGACCGTTGTTAAACATTTTCTTCTGGTACAGCTCCTTTGATAAGTACTTTGCCAACTGCACGAATAGGTACAGAAGAACGAGGGGGATCGTTACGTCAGAAACGAATTGAAGTCCGAAGATACTATCAACAAGATCTCCGATTAATGGTCGCAAAGCGCGAAAATATAGGACAAGAAACGGAATGACACCGAGGATGCCTGGAAATATTCGCGCGACGAGTGTATATGCATCTGGTTTCATATCTATTCCTCGACGTATTCGTGGAACGGTTCTTCCTGAATTGCGCTCCATCCTGCCCGCGCCGGAGCATCGGCACTACTGTATCGAATAGTTTTTCCCTTTGTCGTATAGACTGACGCGCCGATTTTTTTAAGCGCGTTGGTGACTTTCTTTGCAGGATGCTTAGTTGATTCTTTTGGAACAGAAACGTAAGCGACCTGCGCTTTGATCCTCTTTAGGAGGCTGCTGCTAAGATTTCTCTTGCTTCCATGATGAGGAACGTCAAGAAAATGCAGGTCGGTTAACGCGATTCCCGATGTCTCAGCATAATCGGATGCGTTATGAAGGGCGGTTTTTCCTGCATCTCCTGTAAATAGCATCTTGTGACCGTCCAGGTTAAAGAGAATCACAGTACTCGTATTATTTTCGGCGGAAGTCGTATCTTCGTCGTTGTTCAACAGGTCAATGTCAAGGCTATCACGGATACTATTCACGATATCTTCCGCTGCTTTTCTTATCGCTCCAAGAATACCCAATGCATCTTTTGGTTGTGGTGTACCACGAAAATGCGGCAGCAAGGATTGATAGTATTCCATTGATGGACCCAGCACATGAATCGCTCCGTCCATTCCGGCAACGCCTTGAAACGGTTCAACTACCGTGATGTTTTTCCCCTTGGCGAGCGATTCGAGATCGCTTGCGTGCTGAAGCGACTTTTCCAGTTTATCTTCAAGACCAGAAGCGGTAATTCTGCCGTTAACAAAAAGACTCTTGATATCTTCGGCATGTTCCCAAGGCTTGTGCATTACAAGCGTTCCGACTCGCATCTGCTCCAAAACTACGCACAGCCCTGAGGCATGATCTGCATCTGGATGTGTAGAGATTACAAAGTCAACAAAGTCTGTTCCTCCGTAATAGAGCTTGATGTGTTCAACCAAGGCGGTGCCAGAGTCCTTAGTCCCACCATCAATCACAATTACGGTCTGCTCTTCACGCGAACCCGCAAGGTTTCCAAAACGCAATGCGATCGCATCTCCGCCCCTTTCACCTTCTCCCACTGGGAGATAGTCAATTTCGTAAGCCATATGAACTTTACTTTTTTAATTTTGGATCTTTCATCACCTCCACAACCACACCACTGATTCGGAACGTCTCTTTTTCGTCCTCGTGAATGTAAATCGGCGAGTACGATTTTTCCTTCGAGTCCGAGGCGAGGATAATCTGCTCGTTTTCCTCGTCCTTAACCAGACGTTTGATGTTCGCAACGTCACCAATGACTGACAGCACGTACTTGCCGCTTGGCGGGTCGGTCTGACCAGAATCGACAATCGCGAAGTCGCCGTCGTCGATCGTTTTGCCGTTAAGCGATGCGTCATTCATTGAGTTTCCGCTCACGCGCACCGCGAATACTTTGCCGCGAGTCTTGGGAAGAAGGGACTTTGATACATGCAGGTACCCCTGAAGGGTTTCATCTGCAAAAATAGTCGCTGGACCAGCGTTTGCACTGCCAAAAATAGGGATCAACAGAAGTCCATCCGCTGTTTTCCTAGTCACATCAACTTTTTTAACGATCTTTCGGTCAAAGCTTGCCTTCAGAAGACCTGCCGAAACAAGCTTCTCGAAGTGATGCTTCACCTGCTGTGGATGGGGTTGACCAATAAGCTCGCCGATCTTCCGCAAACTTAAGCTTCCAAGGTCATATTTCTTTGCCAGCTCCAAGATTTTTTGTTGGATTTCATGCATATTTGAAAATAATAGTACAGGATAGTACATAATAGTCAAGTGCAAAACTTGACGGACTTGACAGCCATAAACGCCCTCGGTAAAATATCCTCATAATTCACTAAATATTCGGTATGGATATCGGGCAAGAGCAAATTAAAACAGCATGCCCGGGATGCGAGGCACCAATCTCTTTCTCTCTCAATGACGTGAGGGAGGAAAAGTCACTGGTTTGTCCTGGGTGCGGGAAAAGTATCGCACTCAAGAAAGAACAATCGGTCGATAAGGTCGTTGACGACGTGAATGCGTCTGTCGAAGACTTGCTCGGCACAATTCGCGGTTTCGGCAAGTAAGACACGGTACGGTTACGCGTTCTTTAAAAATCCAATTACTCCTACGTTTGTGGTGGTACACCGTTATTGCTAAGGAGAACACTGAAACGCCACATAAAATAAACAGTTAGACAAACGAACGTAGCCAAAGTGCGAGGGAAAGCTCCTACTCTTATCAAAGTTATAGGCATTAGGTCGAGTACATAAAAACTTATCAGTTTTAGTTTTTTTGTATTTAACTTAATGCCCATTTGTTCCATATAAAAATCCTAACCTGATCGGTTGGGATTTTTTTCATTCTCTTATTATTCACGTTTCGTTATATGTCAGAAATATCCAAAGGTTCAATCAAAGTGGAGTACGTCGCAATAGATGCACTTACCACGCCAAGCTTCAATCCGAGAAAACACGATGTGATCGCGGAGGAAAAGCTCAAGGACAGTATCAAGCGATTTGGCATGCTTGACCCCCTGATTGTGAACTCCGCGCCAAAGCGGAAGAACATAGTAATCGGGGGGAACTTCAGATTATCCGTCGCCAAGTCTCTTGGCTTTACGCAGGTGCCAGTCGTTTACGTGAACATTCCGGATCTTGAAAGAGAGAAGGAGTTAAACGTCAGGTTAAACAGAAATACTGGCGAATGGGATTGGGATCTCCTGAAGGAATTCAACATGGAGATGCTGATCGAGGTAGGGTTCGATGAAACTGATCTCAGCCACATATGGGATGACACGCTCTCCGTCGAAGAAGACGACTTCGATTCGGAGAAAGCCGCGGCAGCGATCAAGAAGCCGAAGACAAAACTCGGGGAGATGTTCCAGCTCGGTGATCACATTTTATTGTGCGGTGATTCCACAGACCCAAAAGCCGTGTCTCATATCATGGGCAAACACAAGGTAGACATGTGTTACTCGGATTTTCCCTACAACATTTCGCTCGACTACTCCAAGGGTATTTCGACCAAAGGTAAGTATGGCGGCAAGGTCGATGACAATAAGTCGCCAGTGGAATACCGCGTGTTCCTGAAAACGTGCATTGAAAACGCGAAGGCGGTGGCTAAACCGGATGCCCACTTCTTTATGTGGGTAGACCAACTTTCCATCGGACTTCTGCAATCCCTTTACGAGGAAACTGGAATAAAAAATAAGCGCGTGTGCCTATGGGTGAAGAACAATTTCAACATGACACCTCAGATCGCGTTCAACAAGGCGTATGAGCCTTGCGTGTATGGGGTCATCGGTTCGCCGTATCTCTGCGACAAGGTGATGAACCTTACCGAGATTCTCAACCGCGATATTCAGCCAGGTAACCGTACGATCGATGACATTGTGGATCTGTTCGATATCTGGCTCGCCAAACGACTCAACGGCCAAGACTATACGCATCCAACCGAAAAACCCGTATCGCTTCACGAGAAGCCGCTCAGACGCTGTACGAAGCCCGGAGACATCGTCCTCGACCTCTTCGGAGGATCGGGTAGCACCATGGCGGCGTGCGAGCAGATGAAACGCAAATCATTCACAATTGAAAAAGATCCAGTCTTCTGTGACGTAATTATACAACGATATGAAAAACTCACCAACCAAAAAGCAAAGCGCATCAATTAACCTCGGGGACATTTTTGTCCTTGGAAACCATAAGCTTGCCTACGGGGATTCACGAGACACAAAACTCGTAGATAAGCTCTTCGGAAAAGATCGTGCCAGCCTACTTGTAAATGATCCCCCATACGGGTGCGCGTATGTGGAAAGTAAGGCTGGGTTCAAGCAGAAGCTAGGCAAAGAAAAGATTATTCTGAACGACCACGCGCAGTCCGACGAAGAGTATCGGAAGTTTACGAAGGATTGGCTTGAGCCGATTAAACATCATCTTACACCGAAGAACGCGTACTACATCTTCAACTCGGACAAGATGATCTTTGCCATGCGCGAAGGCATCCTCGATGCGGGGTTCAAGTTTACCCAGCTTCTTATTTGGGCGAAGTCGCACGCGGTCATTGGTCGCATGGACTACCTCCCTCAGCACGAGCTAATTGCATACGGATGGTATGGCACGCACAAGTTCATGAAATCCAAAGACAAGACGATCCTGATCTATCCGAAGCCCTCGAGTTCCAAGATGCACCCTACGGTCAAACCGACGGGACTTTTGCGACGACTCATTATGAATAGTTCAAGTATCCATGATGTTGTATATGACGGCTTCCTTGGAAGCGGATCAACGCTCATAGCTTGCGAAGATACGCGACGACGGTGTTTTGGGATCGAGATCGAACCCGAATACATTGCAACGATTATCAAACGGTTCGAGGACAAAACAGGAATCAAAGCAAAACTGATTGAAAACGCATATGAAAAAACAAGTACCAAGTAAGGTCGTCGAACGCCAGGACGACAAGAAGGGCGAGATGGTTGAACAATTGAAACGTACGCCTATTGTGCAGGTCGCATGCGAAAAGGTCGGTATCGGTCGCGCAACATATTATCGCTGGCTCAAAGACGACGATGATTTCCATGTGCAGTCACAACAGGCGATCATCGAGGGCAATTCGCTCGTGAGCGACATGGCGGAAAGTCACATGATCAGCATGATTCGAAACGGCAACCTCGGCGCGATTACATTTTGGCTCAAGCACCGCCACCGCGCCTACGGAACGCGCGTTGACCTGAACGCCAGCGTTCGCGTTGATCGTCCGCTTACGCAGGAAGAGGAAGAAGCGATTGGTCGTGCGCTGACCCTCGGAAATGTTATTTCAAGTGAGATTGCTCCCTATGAAAACGGAAACGGAGAGTCTGAATAACATCATGGGGCGGGTGCGAACGGACAGAAGATTCCGAACGGGGCTGACGGCAAAAAGTCATTTCTACTTCTTCCACGTCTACTTCTCGGAATACATCACTTGCGAGACCGCGCCATTCCAGAAAGAACTCCTGAGCCTGACCGAGCAGGATTACGCAATGCTCGTCGTTTTGGCGTTCCGTGGCTCAGCAAAGTCCACGATTTGCACGATGTCGCTCGCCCTGTGGTCGATCCTCGGAATACAGCAAAAGAAGTTCGTGCTGATCGTTTGCCAAACACAAGCACAGGCGCGGTTCCATCTACAAAACATTCGGCGTGAAATGGAAAATAATGCCTTGCTCCGTGACGATCTCGGACCATTCACTGAACACGATGAGGAGTGGAATTCGGGATCACTCGTTATACCGAAGTTCGGCGCGAGGATAACTGCCATATCACTTGACCAAAGCGTACGCGGATTGCGCCACGGAGCGAATCGTCCCGATCTCATTATCTGCGACGACATCGAAGATTTGGCATCGGTAAAGACGCGCGAGTCACGTCAAAAAACCTACCAGTGGTTTACCCGCGATCTCATTCCAGTTGGCGACACAAAGACGAACATCGTAGTCGTTGGAAACTTGCTCCACGAAGATTCGCTCATCAGTCGGATCAAGGAAGAGATTGAGAAAAATGAACGAACAGGAAAAGTGGTGGAATATCCTCTCCTCGATAAGGAAGGAAAACCGTTATGGCCTGGAAAATACAAAACACAGGAGGACATCGAAGAACTCAGAAAAAAGATCGTTGATGAAGTCGCGTGGTCGATGGAATATCTACTCAAGATTGTCTCCGACCTTGAGCGAGTCGTTCAGTTGGATTGGATACAGCGATATCCGGACGAATTACTGTACGTGGCTCCGAGATCGGACAGACCAGCCATGATTATTGGCGTTGACCTCGCGGTATCAGACAAGGAAACGGCGGACTACACGGCAATGGTTCCGGTAATTGTTATGGGTAATCGTGAAAAACCTCAGGTCCTTGTCACGAATCCAATCATCAATAAACGGATGGGATTCACAGAACAAATCGACACACTCGTACATCTGTATAACGAATACAACGAGCAATATTACGTCATTATTGCGGTGGAAGACGTTACGTATCAACGAGTCCTGATTGAAGCACTCCAAAAGACAGGATGCAAGGCTGACGGATTCAGCGTCGGAAACGTTGATAAGCGTACGCGACTGAACTTGATCTCTCCAAGAATCCGTGATGGGAATATTCTCTTCCCAAATACAGGTGCAAAGGAACTTATCACCCAGATTGTTGGGTTCGGATTCGAAAAGCACGATGATCTGATGGATGCCTTCGTGGTTGCGGTCACCTACGGGTTTGAAAAGGTCTTCAACAGATCAAGTGTGAGATTGAGAAAGTGATAGCCGGGGTCGAGCGTCCTCGAAGTCCCACTGTAGGATTAGAAAGTTGTCAGGAGTGAGCCCGTATTTTAAACCTGCCTCGAGCCAAGCGATCTGTGATCCTCGCACAGAATCGCGCTTTTTGCGTTTCGACTCGACGAATAATAGTTTGCCGTCCTTCCACGCAAGAACATCCCAACAACCTTTGTATGAGTTGTTATTCAGCCTCGCAATACCAGCCAAAGTATCCGTAATCCATCGTTCCTGAATTGGCATGTTTATCTGATCTTTGTATGGCGCATCTTTCCACTGCGTGAGATAAATCGGTTCTTTATTTCCTCGTCCGTACACCTCAACCCATCGCGTTTCATAGCCGTCTCGTTTCATGGTTTCCGCGATAGCCAGCTCGGCGAACATCGGTTTGCCGTCGATATCAATCAAACCTTTATTTCCGAACGTGTGATTGATTGGCACGCCAGACCACCGTCGAAAAAGCATGTTACGTTCTGGAATGGGTACTGAGTCGAGGATTGGCATATGATGCGATGCTGTTCATCGATCAATCCTCTGAGGGGTATTGCCTTGTGACTTCTGTGCCGTCCGTGTAATGCACGCGAATTACTTTCGCCTTCGTAACCTTCGTCGCTCCACTGAAGGCGGTGAGGTTCCAATACATCGGTTCCGAGTCACCCGGCGCAATCACGTCCTGTGATCTTACGAGGAGAGAGTTATCGTTCGGGTCACCCCATTCACCAGCAGGTTCGTCAAAGTTGTTGTAAAAACTTGCCGTGATCTCGATACCGTCCATGGTCTTCTCTGAAGTGTTCTTCACCACCATGTGAAGCTCTGGAATGCCGATGGAATTATTTTCGATCTTCGTGGATACGATGAAGGAATCAAGTAGGGCGTTCGTTGCTAACTTTTCCGCTTCGATTACGGTCTTCTGTTCCGGGGTGAGTTCCGGTACTTTTGGAGTAATGATGACGAGGAATCCTAGCGATCCGACAAGAAAGATTGATAAACCAATCACGAACTTCTTCATCCAACTCATGGGTTGCTTCTTCGTCACCGAAGTATTTGTCGTTTGCGACATACGCGGGTGGTTAGGGATTAGAACCCCGCGATGTTGCTAAAACAAAAAGCGACACCCGGTGGTGTCTAGGCCCGACCCCCGTACGGATCGTACGAGTGTCGTTTTAACCGGATGCCGCTTATTGCGTGCGATCCGGATAGGCAAAACATGCCCCTGTAAGGAGGTCGAACCTAGACAGAGAAAGTATAGCTTACAAACCACCCAAAGTGAAGTCTGGTTACCAACTCCTTCTCTTCCTTCCTTATCCTTGTACTTATTGAGCTTTTCAAGGGTTTTAAGACTAGACAACCCCAACCCATGTGGCATTACTTGTCGTGTATGAATAACGAACTCGAACTCAAAATAGACCTCGACGTGATCGACTTACCCGTCATGGCAGAGGGAGAATATGACGAAATCGCGAAGGTGCTCGACGTACCGACCGAGGCAGTTGTGACGACTACACTGTTTCGTTGCAACGGCGGATTTCTCGCATTTATCACGTCCGCGAATCGCCGATTAAACTACGCAGCGATATTCAGCAAAACAAAATTACAGTGGTGCACGGTGCCGAATAGCGAGGAGATGTGCGAACTCGGCTCGATAGATCGGACAAATCCATTTTTCCTCGCCTCAAATCAGCGCGTGCAGATGATTATCGACGCAAAGCTTCTCGATCAGAAAAATATCGTCGTCATCCTCGGCAACCACCGAGCGATAAAGACAACACTGAATCACTTCATGGTAGGAACAATGCCGAAGGTACAAGGTGGAATCTCACTGCCTAAAAAGTTTGATTAATTTCAGCTGGTCGATGTACGATACTTTCTCCTGCTTCAATCCATTGGTCGAGAAAAGAGAAAACCTTTTGATCAATTGGATTTTTCGCATTCGGATTATGAACCACGATACAATCCTCTCCGATATGCGATGAGTGATCTAAGGTTCGCGTCTCTGAAAACAAAACGGCACTTATGGCTGCGTATTTTTGATCTTCAAAGAAGCATGCATCGATCTGCGTACCATTATTTTTACTGATAGTGGGACGACCGCTCCATCCACTATCTACTAAACGTCCTGCTTCCTTTCGGAACTGTCTGTGACCGATTCCGAATAAAGGTTTCAAAACTAGCGGTAAATCTCCAGGGCTAGGAAATCCCAAACCGCCTGTGTTTACCGCGATCACCAATGGTGACTTTTCGTTTACTGATGTAAGACTCGATAGCCACCGACTGTACTGCGCGTACTTCTCGTGAATTGCATGGGTGATCCTGAGAATCATTTTGTCCTCTGGAATCGTATCTACAAACAAAAGCTTATCTTCAGTGGGGTTTGTTATGTAAAGTTCAGGAACACCGTTCGGACTTTCTCCTCGCTTACACGCAATCGCTTCAACACAGATCCTGTCATCTAGAACATAATCTGGACCATGATTTTTTACACTTGATGAAATGTCAAAGTGATCGGTAAAAATATTCGCCAAATACATCTCCCAACACCTTTGATCAAAGTTGACCCGAATACCTTTCAAAAATTCTTTATCAGCATACGGCTTAAATGCAGGCCAGAGTGCATCTATTTTTCTCTTTCTTTCCTCAATGCATCCTGACGAAACATATGATAAATCGCAATCAGTTTTCGCGTTTATTTGCAAAGCCAATTCCTCATTTGTTGTCACCAACGGAAAATCGTCACTAAAAACAGATGCTACTTCGCTAAAGTACGACATATAATTACTGCCATTGATCCATCCGGAAATCGCTAGTTACTTAATCGATTCAAGAAATTCGCGATAGATCGCAATCATTGCGTAGGTATCGAGTCCGCAATACGCGAGCATATCCTTTTTGAGCAGTTCCTTTGCTTCAGGTGAGGTCATGGGATCGGTGAGCGTTGTCCAACTTGCAGACGCTGTTCCGCCCTCGTGAATCGCAAGATCGTTATAGGAAAGTTCGGGACACATGACTGGCAATACCTTCTTGATCGATGCACTGCCACCGAATCGGGAATCAACGTAATAGCCCTTCTTCACAACCATCATGAGATCGTACATGCGGTCGTTGATATTCGCCATGAAGTCAGCAAACTCCGGGAGATGCTCGCCGATTTCCGCGTTGCGTGATGCCTCAAAGCGAGCATTCCAAACGATGACGCTTCCTGTATCCCCAATGTGGTTTTTGAGCGAGGTGGCGATGTCATGAGCAGGATCAATCATTTCCTCCGTAAGGTATTCATAATGCTCTGGTTCCGCGTTTGGTTTGCGTATAACGTGAACAGAATACTGGAACACCATTTGCTGATAGGGTCGGTAGCCGTCAAAAATTGGTACGGCGGGAAAGAATGTTTCGTAGTCCAAAAAGTAGAGCGGGTACTGGAGGCTTTCGAGTTCAGACTTTATCGTTTCTTTGTCGACGGAAAGGGTTGGTTCGGTTTGCACTCCCGGAAGTTTGATATCGGGCAACTCAGCCATAATGTCAGCGGGAATCTGCTCGGGCTTCAAAAGTCCTCGCTCAAGGAATGCCGTGAGCTTTTCCTTGGAAAGCGAGGTTGCAATCGAATAGATGTGATCGTCTTTCAGCTCTGAGAAATAGCATATGAGGAATTCGCACTCGGCAGGATTCACACAAGAAGAAACGTGCGTAAGGCTCGGTGTCTTATCCCACTCAAGTACCGAAAGCGCACGAGGGATCTCTTTCTTTACTATCGGCATGACCGTCTCTACTTCGTGCGTAATGTCTTTGATGGCAAAAAGCTCGCGAGGATTAATCTCACCATGTCTGACGTATTGATTGTTGACGTGAACAAGAAACGTTTGTGCGACGCGTATTCCGGACTCCTCAAGGCAGATGCGCTGAAACGCCACATCTATGACGTGCTCTTCCTTTACGTCCGTTGAGCTTTTTACTTCGTAGATGCTCCACGAGCCGTCGGCATTCTTTGTGAGAATGTCAGAGCGGCAGGAAATCTTGCTCGTCATGAACGTCGGCTGGAGCAACGCCGTCGCCCCAATCGCAATGGCTTTCTTGGTATTGATCGCCGCAGGCATCCCGAATCCATCGACGTTCACCGCGTCTGGAAACAACTTCTGCGCCCAACGATCAACAACGTTTCCCTCGTCGAAAATTCGCTGAAGCGCGGGATCGGTGGGAGGAAACAAATCCGGTCGCTGTTTTGCAAGCCAAAGCTCGCACGTACAGCGAAGGAATTGCATGAAGTTAGATTTTGTTAGCACATCAGAAGAATATTATTTCGTATTAACTAATTTTGGTTACCTTCTATTAACATAATCTCTTCATCGGATAAACGATACAATTCGTATACCATTCTATTCACTTGTGACTCGAGAAGATTCGTATTAGCTTCTGGATCTGCATGTTTTAAATTAGTTATCTCGTCAACTAACTGTGCGAGATCTATTACCTCTTTAGTATTAGAAAGATCCGGAACCGGAAAATCTTTCACGACTACGTTTATCCATCGATTGGTTCCCATTCCACTGGTTTGGGAAACCACGTCCATGTAGAACTGAATCAACTTGGAATTAAGTACTCCTAATAGTGCGGATGAATTATATCCATCGGGCGTAAGCATGAAGTAACAGGAATTTAATAAGTAGATTTCCTCTCTGCACATTGCAAACTTACTTTTCGTTGTCAGCTCAATCCAAACGATTTTATCTTTTTTGAAATCATCAAAAAATGCACATGCACGGAGATTAGTCCAATGCTGTCCCTTCGCTCCACGGTTCATGAAAGCCTCCCCGAAACTTTTGAGGTATTCATAAACAAATGGGTAATCATTGGGGACATCGATGCCATTCTTCGTCAATAATATGTATAACTTTTGACGATAAGAAAACCTTGATATATCTCTTCCTCTCAAGACCGGTTTAATAACCTCAGCATTACGAGGATCTTGCTCGATGAGCCTTTGTTTTACTTCCTCGCTTAATACAAAAGCTTCGTTTGCTCCAGTGGCTAGACCCAATCTAATTTTTGTCTTTAATTTCTCAAGAGTCTTGCCACTCATTCGGATTTTATCGATCAAATCTGCAGTCTTGCCCCCAATTAGCAGCCATGGGCTTTCTGTAAAGTAGCTACTCTTTTTTGAAAACGAATTTGTCTGAATGTATTTCCTAAAGTCGGTATCTTTATTATCGTAAGGTGCATTGAATATAGTCACGTCTGCATCAGTCAACTGGCTTTTACTAATCAGGATAGCTGTATTGACAGTTGCGGACTCAAAAACCTGAGACTGATCAATATTGATCAAGTTTATCAAAGTGCTTGTCTCCGATAATAGTTTACGCAAACCCTTTCCGTATTCGGCTTTGATGTAGGAATTGGATGTTATGAATGAAACAACGCCGTGTTTTTTTTGGGTTAGAAGAATGGCAAGTTCAAAAAAGTAACAGTACAAATCGGCGAATGGTTGGTATGAACGGTATCCATTCAACACTTCTTCTGGCAATTGGAATTTATCATGACTAATATACGGCGGGTTACCAATCACGATATTGAAACCATCCACCATTCCAAACATTACTCGCGAGTCGAAAAATAGTGCTGAATTTTCCGCGTTGAATGGCTGATATGTCTTAAGCTGTTTTTCTCTCTCGGATGCGAACATCCCATTCATCCCTCTTCCTTTTATTAAAAGACTAAACTTTTCTCTTAATTCTTGTTTTCGAGTATATTTTCTCGCTCGAAAATATTCATCTCGAATCTCAATTAATTGGTCGACATTCAATGTGTCATACAGACCTTCGGAGTGATCTAACGGAATCAGCGTGTTGGCACAAACAAATTTGAAATCAAGGTTTGGTAAAGGCTCAATTCGGCCATCGGTGACGTCTTCGTCAACAATAATAGAAAGCCAAGCACGGAGGCGGGCAATCTCTACCGCCATTGGCTCAATATCAACACCAAAGATGTTGTTCTTGATGATCGTTAACTTTTTCTTGTAGGGATCGTAATCGCTCTCCAAGCGATCGTATGTTTCCAGGAGAAGCTGGAGCATGCCCATTGGAAAAGCACCTGATCCACAAGCTGGGTCGAGCACCGTAAGCTCTTCTAGGGCTTCGAGAATGTCGTGTTTATACGGTTTAAGGTCTCCCCGATAATTCCGTTGCTGATCCCGGAACTCATGCGGTTTTTTATCAAGTAACTTCGCGAGCTGTTCGTCACGATCCGTCGTTTCAGGAACCCTAGATCGGAGATATTCTCGTAGACTCTCCTTACACATGTAATCAACGATCTCCCGTGGGGTGTAGAATGCACCCTTCGCCTTGCGAGCCTGTTCGCCGGTTTCTTCAATTTGCTCGGCAAGCAGGTTTTCAAAAATACGACCGAGCATCTCAGGGTCGATTGCTACTTGCTGGAACGTACTCGAGGATTCGTCGGTAGTAAAGTTATAGCGGCGAAGAAATTCGTAAAGCCGGTCAAAATAATCTGCCGGAAATGAAACGCGAGGATCTCCTTCGTGGTCACCAGTCTTTGCTTCAAATAAACCTCCGTTGAGAAATGGAGTTTTTATATCCAGTCCACTGACACGTTCGTCAACTGGCGTGTTAAGAATTCTAAAAAATAGTGTTTCGAGTTTTGTGCGATAATGTTCAGACGCGGTTAAGCCATTTGTTTGAAAGTAATTAACTTCTGTATTTAAAATTCCTTTTTTATCAATGAACCAACAGAAAATGATGCGACCAATAAGACGGTTTACAAATAAAGCCGCCGAATGATCGTCAAACAGGTCTTTTGATTTTGAAAGGAGATGCTGCTTAAGCTCAGTAAAGAATGAGCTAATTGTCTTGTAAAAGACTTTATTAATTGCCTCAAAATTAAAGCTATCCCAAAGTATTTGGTGGAGCTGTGCCTTGTTGGAAAAATCAAAGGACTGAGTCCATTTTGAAAAAATCTCAGAAGCAGTCGGAGAGAGGTGATCACGCAACTCAATAACACGCAAAGCGTGCTCCTTGCTTAAAACAACGAAAACTCGATCAGCCTTTTCTGGAATAACGAAATCAATGCCGACATTTTCTGACGCTAACCAGGGAGCGTCCTCGAAATTGGGCGTGATCGCCGTCACCCAATGAATGACGGACTTATTCGTATTTTGTACCCAGTATGCCTTAAAGTCGAGCTTCCAATTATTTCCCTTAGCCACCTCGTAAACTGCTCGTCGGTCAGCATAACCATCAGCTGGCATGAACCAGTGTCCGTTTGAGCGAATTTTTCCCGCGGAATCACTGAACAATCTCCAGCCGTCAGATTCGCTCGTAACACCAAGAAGAGCGATGACAGCATTTATCACCGCCTGTGTTTCCTGGAAGGAATGATGTTCCGCAAGCGAACGCAGAGCATCATCAATCTTCCGAAGTAGTTGATTGGGGTTATTCGTTTGTTCTGGCATACATCAGAAGTGGTTCCGCTCCGTTGGGTCGCTCAATACGGTCAATATTACGCTGAAGTGATCGGGCGATATCAAGAATCGTTTGAACGTCTTGTAGGACCGAGCCATTTTCATTCTTTGTTTTTACGATACGACGCACACACTTTTTCATATCTTCACGAGCAAGGACATTCTTCGTACCAAATGCCATTCGTACAACATCAAGATCGTCTTGCGAAAAATGAAGTTCGTACATGATCCGAAGAACGTCTCCTTGTTGTCCAACAGGAGCGATGACCACTTCGTCATCATGGTAAGCCTCTGCGGCTTCCTTCGCGCGAGCTAAGAGATTAACCCGATCAGCACTGATGTGATCAGCTTGACGTTCATTGCTCCGTTGAATTGTTGAACGAAGCCATTCAAGAGCTTGTAGTTGAGGCACGTGGTGCATTTCGCGTCCATCTCTATTCATGGCTACAAAAGCATAGCCAAGGGTAACTTCAGATGAGCTTTGAAGAGAAACGAGTGAGAGGACATCGGGACGTTCATCACCGCGAGATGTCGCGGTCGGCATCACCCCCCATTTCCTTTTTGGAATATTGTATATTTCCGCCTTCTGTTCTGGTGTGTGATTTGGATCGTGATGGAATCTCTTCAAGTCTGAAACAAACTCATCTTCGGCGAGCAAGAAATCAGCTTCGCCCTCAGCATTTTGAATCGCTTCCATGCGCGCCTCGACATCACTACTGTAAACGTCCTTCCAAGAATCAACGAACTCTATCGGATTCGCTTTTTCATCGAGTACTGGAGTGTCCGTACCGATAGTGTTACGAATGAGATCGATCTTTCGTTCAAGGCGTGCGACCAAACGCAGATATTCGTCCAATTGTCCCTCTGGAGAAATGTTATAGATGTAGACATCCTTGAATGATGTTCCAAGACGATTCACTCGACCGTTTCTCTGGATCATACGAACCGGATTCCAGTGAAGGTCATAGTTCACAAGAATGCCGCAGTCTTGAAGATTCTGTCCTTCTGACAAGATATCGGTCGAAAAAAGATAGGATAATTCTTTTTCTCCATCTTTCAGTGCGTGTTGTTTGGAGACAGGAGAGAATCGACCCGCAAGCGATTCTGCATCCTCTCGATTATTTGAAGATAAAAATGCAGCGTTATCTTTATTTACGACATTCGTACGCGTTTCAACCACTTCACGCAGATAATTAATCGTGTCAGCGTAATAGGAGAAAATAAGGACTTTTTTACCAGCTGGTTGACGCTTTGCAAGATCCTCAATAAGACCAACAAAAGTCTTGAGTTTTGAGTCGTCTTCGTGAAGGACGACTAATTGCTGACGAAGCAAATCAATCAACTCACGTTCCTTTGCAACGTCGGCTTTGAGCGCATCGACTACATAATTATTTTCATCGATTGTGTCGTGAATGAATTCCTCGGGCACTTCAACTTCCTCTGCATCTTTATCCTCAACGTCACCAAGAATTTCGTCGATTTCATCAATGTTCGTTAACGTAATAATTTTCCCTTGGCGTAACCCACGCTCAAAGATGTCGAGCTTATGATCGTAAGTCTCCAGCGATGAATGAATTGCGCTGACCGAAGATTCGAGACGTTTCAGGAACATCGTACGGAGAATGCCGTAGATACTAAGCTGAGAGAACAAACTGTTTCGTTCATCGCTCGAAAGCTTCATTTCCTTAATTTCTTCGCGGGTCTTTCCGTAAAATTTTGTTCGATACATCTGCCAACGGTAGGGTAAGAAACCGAGCAGAAGGATCGTGCGATAAATTAAGGCGATCGGAGAAGTAACATCCGCTGTCTCACCTGAGGATTGCGCGTTACTTATCTGATCGATCGGATGTGTGAGCCGCTGAGTAGCATCAACAATATCGCTGATCGTCAAAGAATACAGTGAATCTAAATCGACTGAATCGGTGGTAATGTCTCGAATTCTTTTCGCAACATCTTCATTGAAGCGATACGCACGAACATCTGGAACAACCTTAGGAAAGGTTTGAAGAATACCCTGATCATCTACAAGCCCGCCGTATTCCTTCTCAATCCCTTGGCGTGTTCGACGGACAACAAACTCGCGAAGGATCGGTGACATGGTTGCCCGAACATATCCAAAGTCAATGGACTTTCCTTCCTCGGCATCTCGTTTGATTGAACGCGCGAGGTTTTCTACCGCTTGGTTAAAATCAACAATCGTAGTCTGTTTGTTCTTTTTATCTGGCACGGCAAAGCGTAGAAGACCTGCTTCTCCTCGGCACGCAAGCAGGATTTGGTTGGTGATATCGGAGAGCTGGTTGTTAATTGGCGTAGCAGTCAAAAGCAAGACATGAGCTTTTGGATTCGCGCCAATCCACTCAGTGATTTGCTTGAAGCGTTTTCCGGAACGACTTTTAAGGTTATGCGATTCATCAATCACGAATAATCCAACGGCAGCAATTGAATCAAGACCCCGTCTGCGCTCGATCTCGCGAGGATTTTGCAACGTGATAGGCGTAGAGCCATCCATCCTTTGCGTCGCCATTTGTTTCTCCCATTGCACGGTAAGAGATTTTGGACAAATAATCTCAACACGCAAGCCGGATTCTTTATACTGCTTAATGACCTCAATCGCCGTGATAGTTTTTCCTAATCCTACCGAGTCAGCTAGCATCGCAACCTTATGCTTCCGTAACCGACGCATGAGACCGTGAACGTTTTTCATTTGAAAATCGTGCAGGGTAAATGTTCCACGAGTGGTCTCCTTCAAATCTTCGTCTTCCAACTCCTCTTTATAAATTTCGTACAAAGTTTTGATGTACATCTCATATGGCGTAAAGAGCAGGTCGCCATGTGAGGATTGGGAAATAATCGCGGTAAACGATTGATCCCACGGAAGAGACTTATTCCAAAATTGGTCAAACCATGCGAGGTGACCGACCTCCTGATCTTCGACGCGTGGAGTGTAGGTAACGATGCGATGATCAGCCTCAAGCGCGTTGAGTTCAGTATTGGCGGTCAAGCCGTTCTTCGTGAAGTTAGATGAGCCGATAATGCCCACCGCTTCAGGGGATTCGTAGTTTCCAAAAATGTAACATTTAGCATGGAAGAATTCTTCTTTATAAACCCTAACCTCAAGTACGCCTTTTGCGATTAAATCTTTGATTTTAACGACGGACTCTCTAAAAGTTTCATTGTGTTCAAGGCGTTCCAAGTCTGAGAAAAAATCCTTATCGGGAAAATCAACTTCGGGTTTTGTTAATTGGTATCGGGGAATGAGGGGTTCGCGACCAATAAGCAGACGGATTTTTTTACAGTCCTTTAATTGAGGCAAAACAAGAGTTGTTCCTGGAAGATCCCAGTAACCTGTAGCGATCGAGATTTCTTCGTGTTTAGAGGCAAGCTCTTGAAATGCAGCAAGAAGTGACTGTCGATGATTATCGATGATTCGAGAAGTTGCCATAGGAAAAATATTCCCTCGAATTTTATCAGAAAATGACCACAGGAGCAACATATTTGTTCATGACGGGAAAAGTAGAAAAATCTGACCTAATACTAGCAAATATTGGCATTTTTTAATCAATTAGTTACCTACAGCTTGCCTACAGGTCGTGACTAGGCACCTGGGACAGACGCGGTAGTGTGTGGGTATAAGGAGTAACCAAATCTATGTACGGACAAAATACGAACAGCGAAACGCAGGCTATACCAATCCGCTACTGCCTTTACGCGAGAAAGTCGTCGGAGGATGACGAACGACAAGCCTTGTCGATTGAGAGCCAGGTAAAAGAGGTCATGGAACTAGCCGTGAGGGACGGATTAAACGTTGCAGAAGTTCGTCGCGAAAGTCATTCCGCAAAAAACTCCGGGTCACGCCCGGAGTTTAATCGTCTAATTGGGGACATTAGGGAAAAGAAATTTGATGGAATCCTGACGTGGGCGGCAGATCGTATAAGTCGTAACGCGGGTGACCTTGGTACGGTTGTCGACTTGATGGATCAGGGTTTACTTCAGGAGATCCGAACACATGGACCGAAGTTTACAAACTCTCCGAGCGATAAGTTCATGCTCATGATGATGTGTGGTCAGGCGAAGCTGGAGAACGACAACAAAGGCGTGAACGTAAAACGTGGCTTCCGAGCCAAGGTGGAGATGGGATACAGACCGAATATGTCACCTCTCGGATATCTTCATGACAAATATGCAGAAAAGGGTGCTCGTCGAATTTTCATGGATCCCGAGCGTGGACCGATGGTCAAAGAGATCTTCCATAAGGTTGCATACGAAGGATGGACAGGACGCAATATCCAGAACTATATGAAAGAAAAAAACTTCACCACGCGCAAAGGAAAAAATGTTTCGCTAAGTATGATCTATCGCATGATGGATAACCCTTTCTACACGGGTCGATACGAATTTCCGCAGAAGAGCGGTCAGTGGTATCAGGGAAAACATGAGCCGTTAATAACAAAAGATGTGTTTGAGCGGGTTCAGGAAGTCATGAAAGTAACAGGAACACGGGTACCGCCAGGAACACACGAATTCGGATTCACTCGAATGTTTAAATGTGGAAACTGTAATTCAGGAATCAGTGCCGAAGAAAAGAAGAAGCGTTTGAAGGACGGCACGATAAAGCGATACGTTTACTACGGATGCATGAAACGCTGGGTAACCGGCTGTAAAGAGCCGTACATTCGAGAAGAAGAGCTATTGAGCCAGCTCTGTAAAATCATTGAGAGCGTCGACATCGATGAACTCGCCGCTGTCGCGCGGATCAAAGAGGAAATAGATCGGCTAACCAAGATGATCTCGAGTCTCGGTGGTCACATTGCAACCGCAAAAGTTGCCGAAATCATGCCAGACATTGACGTGTACGCGTGTGCAAAATACATCCTTAAAGAAGGGACAAAAGAAGAGAAACGAGATTTACTGGGACACGTTCGAACTGAGCTAACGATCACTGGAGGAACTATCACCAATCGTGCCAAGAGAAAGAAATGACCGTTGATGGAGATGCATCATGGCTCTAGGCGTAATGTTCCCAAGTACAAAACCAAATAGATGATCTGGTGAAATAATTCTGTGCGGGAACCAAAAACTTTCTGGATCTTCGCAGGTAAGGCAAATGCTACCCGATCTTGAAACGTTAATTCTCAACTTTCCGTTCAAAAGTTTGTAATCTACGTTATCGAAAGCGTCTCCACTTTTTACGGTGCTACCAGGATTTAGACCTGCTTTTTCTACAGACCAGTGAACCAACGAATCGACATTTATGGGTTTGTTAAGTACAAACTGAATTGAAAAGTATTGCCTACCGAAGCAAGTTAGGATCGAATTTAAATCCACTTTGCACGCTGGCTTATAGCGAATGCTGGTGATGAAACTTTTGCACTTAATTCCGTTTTGCTGAGAATTTGGTTGACCCTTAGGTGACGTGTGCGTATCTACCGAAATCTGCGGTGCAGTGATCTGAGAAACGAATTCTTCTCTTTTCTCAACTATCTTTTTATCGTCAAAGCCGCTCTTTTTCAAGGCATCAACGATCAGATTGTTCAAATCAACAACAAAAACTCTGGATGCTTCTAAAACTTCGCTTTCCATCTTGTTCTCGGTGGGAATGTAGTCTCTGAATTCAATCACGGTTTCTTTTATCGCTGTGCTGGTTCCTATACGCCAAAGATATATGTCATCCATAATCTCGCCAGCAATACCAATCAGCAGTTGCTGTTGAGTCGGGGTAATGTCTCTATTGTGTGCTAGCGCGTTGCGAAAGTTTTCCGCTACAGAGAGATACTGCATCGTCTTTTCCCATTCCTTGAAAACTTCTTCGAACAGACTCTTGCGGTTTTCAAGAATAATCTTTAGATGCGAGAATTCTGAGTACGCCAATGGCATGTCGTAGATAGCCACGTCTCCTCTAATCGATCTATCCCTTTTCGCCTTTTCTTCTAAATTCCCACGCCCCGTCCATTCTTTGGTCAGTCCAACGTCTATATTATCAGTCCAAGAAACGCCAAACTTATCCGACAATACATCGTGAATCAAATTCCGTAGTTCATTTTCAATTGTTTTAATTGGATCCATAAAATCTGTATAGACTAGCGCAAAACTTTTCTTTCGCCTAAATAGTTGATGGAAATACTTCTTGTTGCACGATCCAATTTTGCTCTTTTAAACATTTCCATCGCACCGTCTGTAATAAACCTGAAACTATAAAAGGAGCTGCCCATAATTAGAAGCTGAGTCAGAAGTACCGATGTATTATAAGTACCTGTTTCGTCACTGCGCTTAAGTTGAAATAAAACGTCTTCGTGGTTTTTACTAAACATGGGTTCGCCAGATCGTTTTGAATTATGTGCGAATCCATCCGTTGGGTCTTTGACCACAACGTCCCATCCTTCCTCAATCAACTTCTCCTTGAGGGACTCAACCTTAATAAATACCGATATCCGAACATAGCCCAAAATGATTCTGGCACAATCTTTAGCAGAAAATGGAAGAACGGAGTATGGCAAAATGTTTCTTGGGAATTCGGTTCCAGCCTCGAGGAATGCGTCCCAACTGCCTATTTTAATAGTAGATCCGCCACATTCTTTTATCCACTCTGGCGCAGCATCCATCTGTCTCTTTGTACTTTCGGAATCATGACCTTTCTTGATTCTATCGAGCGCGAGTACCTGTATATAATAACCATCCTCAACTAATTCCGTAGCGATTACATTTTTATCCGCCTTCTTAATTAGTCCTTTCAACTTTTTCAAATGAGTGTGAATTGGAAAATCAAGATCGAGTATCTCAACTTCTAACCTACTTGTGATCTTGTTGCCCTGAATGATGGGTACGTCGATCTTATTGTTTATAACTGCCATTTGGGCTACCAGATGTCGAAACTTTTGCGGGTTTGGCTTAACGCGGTGCAATTTCATTTCATTCAAAATAGATCCAACATCGAAAATCTTTTTACCCTTTTCTTTGATCTCGTAGAGAATCACCCTGCCATCGGGATAAAAAACGGTAAAATCTGCGATACGTAAAAATCTCGTTAGATCATTTGCGATACGAAAGGTGGATCGTGGCGCATTCGCGAGGACCCTTCTTAACAAGGCAACATAATCATAATCGATTTGGGAAATATCACCGGGGGAACTATTTTCAGACATTACACGCAATAGTGGTCTGTTGAAGCCGTAAGCCCTCCAAGCTATTCCATCTGCAATTGTGTAGAGAGTGCGAATCCATTGTTTTTCAATCAGAATCTTTCTTTCCACTTCTGACTTTTCTTTTACATCAGTTGTCGCCTTACTTTCTTTTTCAAGTCTCCTCAATTCTTTTTGAAAAGCGACGAGATAACGCAACATATTCGTCTGCATTACCGCCATAAACAAACCATTTCTCTTCAAAAAAGGCACCCGTGTCCAACGCAAAAGATTTACGAACGATTCAAGGTTATTCCGATATCCTGAATCATGCAGTAATTTAGTAAATTTATCCGAAAATTCTTCGTCCAGAATCATATTTTTGCCAACTCGCCATTATCAAATCTGGTCGCGAGTTCACCTAGGAGAATGCTGACGAATAAATCGCGCAACAAGTAACCCATAGAGAACGCTGTGAGTGGAAGTAAAGGCATCTTCTTCCAAAGAACTTCGATCTTTTTATTGATCATAGAGATTACGATTACGGTCAATACCTGACATGTAATCAACATTTCTGTCGGAATTGCACCGACACCCGCAACCGCAGGGATAAACCCCGACCAGAGCCGATAATAATTTTGAAAGATCCACAGAGAAATAATACCTCTAAATACACGATTTTGAATACGCGATACTTAGGTCGGGTATCGAACCGTTAACTTCATTCGGGAATATCCTCAGAATAGAACCTTCGTCTGGTTCCTCATCCCACCCCTGTCGTAAGCGAACAACTGGATATCGAACTTTTTCCCGAACCAGGAAAGCCAGGCAGGCAACAAAAAACCGCTACTTTCGTAGTGGTTTTTTGACTGAACGCATGTGGGTTGCCACACACGTTCACTCATGGCTCCGGGGGCGGGGATCGAACCCGCGACCTGAGGATTAACAGTCCTTCGCTCTGCCGCTGAGCTACCCCGGAAGAATAGTCTTCCCCATTTGGTCTATTTTCGAATCATTCGTCGCACATTCGCTCACCGTACCGTGAAGTACGCCTCGCGAAATGTGCTTCCTCATTCATCGAAACTAGCCTCAAATGGGAAAGCCCATTACGTATCTCGGCGCGAAGAGAATATCACGATGAACCGATACCGGCAAGCAAGGTTTGCCCACAAAACGGTCAACGGCCCGGGGGTTGTCCAGGCCGCTGCGTTGACGTTGTGACGTGGGATGGGCGCCGTTCGCACCTAGGGCCACCAGGCTTCGACGATGGAGATGACGCCGTCTCGCAGCTCGTACTCCACCCGCACCTTGGCCCGATTCGGCCAGCGTTGGTATGCGTCGTCATTGCAGCGCATCCACACTTCTACTCCGCTCACCACGATAAGGAGATGTGGAGCGGATGGTACCAACTGCCGCTGCAACACGGGCATCGGTGGGGGCATAAAGAAGAGGAAGTCCATGCCCGGGATGATGAAGGCCGGGAAAGGAAGTGGCATGTAGACATTCACCCACGCCTCCGCCGAATACGCCCGGTGCACCACCACCCCGCTCGAACGGTAGCGCACGATCACCGGCGTCCACGCCGCGGGCTTCAACAGCCAGAGGATGAACCAGACGACCGCTCCCACGAGCACAGAGAGAACGAAGATCGCGACGACCGAGCTTCCGAAGAGAGCGGTCAGAAACAGGATGATTTCGCGCATGCACATTCCAGGTGACGAGCATTTTATAACATCTGCTCCGAACAAAATCAATGTCGAAAACAGAAGACGGCCCGGGGGTTCCGGGTCGTCTCGTCGTCGTGATCGCCGCGGCGATCTACGGGTTGCTCTCCATGTAGTAGCTGCTGATCATTGTCCACACCCGACAGCTTCCGGCCGATGGGAGGTGCTGCTGGAAGAAGCTCCGCATCGCCTCGAAAAAGGCTCGATGACTTTCGCTCCGACCGGAGAAGTGCTCGACCTGCACCGCCGCACCGCTGTCACGGTACGTGGGCGTCCCGAGCTCGATCTCTACGACCGGTCCGTCGCGATCGTAGCGCAGGCGCGTGGTCGCTGTCCCAAAGGAGTAGGCGAAGCTGCCGGACTGGTTGAACGCGATCAGCGCGGCATTTACCGCGGGTCGCATCAGTGCCAGCAGTGCCTGTTCGGCCGCGGCCTGTTCGGCCTGCGCCCGCTGGAACGCGGTGTGCTTTCTTGCTACTCCTTCGTATGCCGTTCCGATTGTGATTGCTTTAGCCATGGTGAAATCTCCCGCCGAAATGCTACGCCGAGCTTTAGAAATCCGCAACACAAAGACGAGGCCGAAGCCCCGTCTTTATTTCCTTCCTCCCTCCTACTCCCTTCTCTAGAAATTGTCATCAATCGAATCGACCGAGTTGTACGCTTTCGTCTTACTGTAGTCAGATGATGTGTAGATTTTTCGTCCGATCGTGTAATCGCCGTACAGCGATTGTGGAACGAGCACGATGTAGTTCGTCCAATGCGATCCGTACACTGCCTTCGCAGCTGCTTCCGTCGCAAATGGTCGGAGCACTCCCCCTTCGTCAACCGCATACACGGTCGACGAATTCGAGAATTTCACGAGCACTGTGCCTGGATGGTAGGTGACGTTTTCACCAACGGGCATCGATGACAGGTAGCTCTTACTGATCGTTTGCACGGTCGAGTACGAGTTGAACCACGTTTTGTACACGCTCTCACTTGGAAAAAGATGACGTCGGCCATCTTCACCATAGTAGTAGATCGCGTTGCAATTGTCGGTGGATGGGAAAGTGGTGCAGTTGATCTTCACCAATGTTCCTTTGGCAACGGAAAGCGTGGTTGGAATGTTGCAGTAGTCGTAACACACCACACGCGAGCCGGTTACGGTGACAGTACGCGAAGCACCAGCGTTGTAGTTTCCGTCACCGTCAGCACAACGTGCGTACACGCTGTAACTTCCTGCCGAGGTGAAGGTGTGATTACGGCTGAATGTTCCGCCGTTGTTGCTCATGCCACCTTGGTTGTTGCTGTTGACGTAGAGCCAGCATCCCGTCACGGCTGCTTCACCACTTGGGCGAACCGAGAAGGAAACCGCATGAAGAGTCGTCGCCGTGGATGGAGAAACCGCTGGGATACTTGGTCCCTTGGTGTCGATCTCGAACGTGATGTATTCAGAAACACTCACGCCGTTGCCGTTGTCATGCGAACGGATAAAGAAGGTGTGCCAACCATTGGACAGTGGCCATGCGGTAAAACTTGTGGTGTTCCCGATGCCGGTCCATGAACCGTTATCGATCAACACGTCGTACCACGTGGCACCGGCGCCTTGGGTCCAGGTAAACGTTGGTGTGGTGTCGTTCGTGTACTTTCCACCAACGATCGACAAATTGGTTGGCACGCCTGGTGCAGCAAATGCTGTTCCCGCAATGCCGAACACGGTCGCTGCCACAAGCACGAGTGAGGCAAGTCGTGACGCAACTGGGTAACGCATAGAAAAGAAAGTTATACCCCCATTCCCTATACTTTGCCGCCCAAAAGCCGCTTCTGTCAATTGTTCCAAATCCGCGCTATCCTCTGAGCGCTATGATTCCTCTTTCCATACAAAACGTTCAAAAACAGTTCACATTGCCCAACGGAACCATCCTCAAGGCTGTTGACGACGTGTCCCTTTCCATCGAGCCCGGCAGCATTCACGGCCTTTTGGGCCCGAACGGCGCCGGAAAGTCCACCCTCATCAGCATGATCGCCGGCATGACCCTCCCCACCAGCGGCTCCATTTCCCTCTTTGGGATCGACGTCGTTGCTGATCCGGACCGAGCAAAGGGGATGATCGGTATCGTCCCTCAAGAGCTTGTGGTGGAAATGGCCTTCACCGTACAGGAGGTTCTTTACTACTTTAGTGGCATGTACGGCGTTCCTGCAGCTGAACGTCAGGAACGGATCGACAAAGCACTCGAAGATCTTCAACTGATCGATAAAAAGAACGAAAAAGCGAAAGCACTCTCTGGCGGCATGAAACGACGGTTGATGATCGCCAAAGCGATTCTCCATCGTCCCAAACTCCTCATCTTAGACGAACCAACCGCTGGCGTTGACGTGGCACTTCGTCAAAAAATCTGGGAACTCGTCCGACGGCTCAATGCCGAAGGAACAACGATCCTTTTCACCACGCATTACCTTGAAGAAGCCGAGCAACTCTGTGAATCGATCACACTCGTCAATCACGGCAAAGTGATTAAGCAAGGAAAGCTCAAAGATATTCAACGTGAGTTTTCCAAGAATACGATTCACTTCACGCTTTTCAATCGCGATGTACCGCATCTCACCGGGGTGAACGCCCTTGGTAGCGACTTCGAGTATCCGATGACGCACCTTGGCGATGACGTTGCAAAACTTGCTGCGCACTACGGCGACAACTTAAAAGATGTGAAAAGTGAAGCGGCATCACTCGAACAAATCTTCCTAACATTAACCGCCTAACCTTCGATCCATCATTGCGAGGCCGGTGATCTCGTCAGCCGAAGCAATCTACTCAAGTGGATTGCTTCGTCGGCAACGAGAGATTCGCCTCCTCGCAATGACAAAAGATATTCTATGCAAAACGGCATGTGGGCCTTGTACGGCCGAGAAGTGAAACGGTTTCAGAAATTATGGATGGACACCGTCTTTAATCCTATCGTTTCCGTCGGACTGTATCTGGCGGTTTTTGGAGTGATCGCCGGCGATTGATTTGTGGAAGGCGTTCCGTATCTCACGTTTATCTACATCGGGCTACTCTCGATGAACCTCATCAACGCGAGCATGTCGAACCCCTCGTTCGCCCTTATCATCAGCAAAAACATGGGAACGATCGTCGATTTACAGATTGCCCCGATCTCTGCTGCGCGCGTCGGACTTGCCTACGCCCTCGCCGCGCTCACGCGCGCCGTCATCACGCTCGCGGTCGCACTCTTGCTTACCGTCTGGTTTATTCCGATGATTACGATCGCGAATCCCCTGCTCCTTCTTTTAGCGGTTGTGATGACCGGTATTGAATTCGGCATGCTCGGTGTTGCCTTCGGCATGTGGGCCAAAAATTTTGAAGCGCTCATGTTCATGACGACGTTCGTTCTGCAACCAATGATGTTCTTGGCCGGCGTCTTCTACCCCATCGACTCTCTTCCCGCGCCCTGGGGATTCATCAGTGCTTTCAATCCCCTTCACCACAACATCAACTTGCTGCGCTACGCCACCACCGGCTACGCCGACGGAAATCCGTGGGTGTCCCTCATCATTGTTGGTGTACTCCTTGTCCTCGTCACGGTTGCGATGCAATTCATCGTGCGCAAGAAACTTCGAGCGGAGTAAAAATAAGTGAGCCCATCCTGAGGCGAACGCCGAAGGACCCCCTAATGACTACTGAAGGCCTTCTAGTAGTGATCCCGAGGTCCTTCGGCGTTCGCCTCAGGATGGTGATTAGTGAAAAATACACGTACCATTCAACTCTTCCCTTATGTACGACGTGCTCATTGTTGGTGCGAGTTTTTCCGGATTAACGCTCGCGCATCACCTTCCAAAATCCCTTAAGGTTCTCATCATCGACGCAAAACCAGAAGCAGGATCAACGGTTGAATCGACCGGACTCATCACGTCGCGAACGCGTGCTGAATTTTCATCGTTCTTCCCAATCGATCAATTCATCACAAATCCGATCTCGGCCATTGCGGTTGTCGCACCAAACTTTGACGACATGTTTGTATCGGAAGTCGCAACGCCGTGGATTTATCAAACCGATACCAAAGCACTCGTGAAAGCACTCGCTGATCGGTTACCGTCAAACGTCACGTTCAAACCCAAAACGGTTTTCCTGAAGGTCGACAACGCACATCGTCCCTCCAAAGCAGTGATTCGAACGCAGGGAAGTGAAGAGGAAACGATCGATATCGCGTTCCTTGTCGGCGCCGATGGTGGGCACTCAAAAGTTGCCTTATCGATTCCGACGCTCTCCAAAAACAAGCGCTTCCTGTTTGGATACGAACAAGTATTCTTTGGTGACGTTCTCCGCGGTCCTCGTCCCGATGAGACAATCTACCATTATTGGTTCGGTGAATTCTCGCTCGGCTACGGCGGATGGCTTTCACCGACGATTGTTGATGGACGAAAGGCCTTTCGTATCGGGCTCGCCAAGCTCATGCGCGATCGCGGCGATGCCAAACAGCTCATGGAGTCGTTCGTCAAAAAACTTGTAGAACGTGGTGACATCAAAATCGAAGGTGACATCGCAAAGCCGGGATACGTGTTCGGTAGTCACATCCCCCTTGGTGGGATTCGAAAAACCATCACGCACCAAAACGTTCTCCTCATCGGAGACGCCGCAGGATTCTGTGGCGCTTTTGCTGCCGACGGTATTAAAGGATCAGTCATCTCTGGAAAAGAAGCCGCCATTCTCATCCCTCAGTTCCTCCGAGGAAAAGTGGACGCCCTCGATCAGCTCCGTGCACGCATGGATACGCACGGCGGCATCATGGGCTACTACCGTCGACAGCTCGGCTACCGCTGGATCTGGGACGTCATGCGCAACAACCGAACGTTCCGCGCCATGTACGACATCATCGCTGCCGAACACGAAACGTTCTTGGAACAGTTCTGCGACAGCAAAGACAAACACCGTAGCCTTGCACGCACCGTCCTCAAGTGGCGTCACACCTGGCGACTCGTACGCTACAGCGCATTCTGGGCAACAGACGCGATCGATTACGTGGTGCGACGAGGTTGGAAAAACGGATGACGACGAAGTGCGTACTCGAAGATGAGTACAAGCAAAGCGCCAACGATGTACGCCCCAATGTCCCACCAATCAAACACCGCACCGAGTAGCACATCTCGAGCGGTGTTTTGCGTTTGTAAAAAGAGTTGTGCGCTCTCCATCACCAATGCGATAACAAACGCCACAACACCTCCTTGCCACCACGCCCGAGTCCAAAATCCCAACAACAGACCGATGAATACAACAGCGATGACATCGCCGACATTTCCACGAATGAACGTCGTCATCGGACCATGATACGACAGAATCCGGAATCCGAGGATCAGTAAAAGCGACAGAGCCGCAAGACGGAATAGCGATGGCTTTCCCAGAGAAATCATCATATCGTTATTGTTGGCTATAGTAACACCCCGCAGAACTTCCCCTCTTCTCCTTGACGTATCAGCCAAAATTCTGCATACTTTGCACAAATTTTGGGGCGTTAGCCCCTTTTCAATTCTTGGTATGGAGTTCCGCAATATTGCAATCATCGCCCACGTTGACCACGGTAAAACCACATTGGTGGACGCCATGCTCAAACAGTCTGGCACGTTTACCGATCGCGACGTGATCGAGGAATGCGTCATGGACAGTAACGAGCTGGAACGTGAGCGCGGTATCACCATCTACGCCAAGAACACGGCGATCATGGTGGACGGCATCAAAATCAACATCGTCGACACCCCAGGCCACGCCGACTTCGGAAGCGAGGTTGAGCGCGTGCTCCGCATGGTCGACTCTGTGCTTTTGCTCGTCGATGCGTACGAAGGCCCGATGCCACAAACGAAATTTGTACTGCGGAAATCGTTGGCCCTTGGTTTGAAACCAATCGTCGTCATCAACAAAATCGACAAGCCAACGGCGCGCCCCGATCACGTGCTCAACATGATCTTCGATCTGTTCGTCGAACTTGGTGCCACCGATGCCCAGTTGGAGTTCAAGCACATTTACGCCGTCGGTCGTGACGGTGTGGCCAAGATGGAACTCACCGATGAAAGCAAAGATCTGCGCCCGCTCTTCGATCTTATTTTGAAAACTGTTCCTCCGGCTGATAGCAACACAAGCGTGCCGATGCGTATGCAAACGGCCAACCTGAAATACGACAACTACGTTGGACGTATCGGCGTTGGTCGCGTGGTAGAAGGTGTTATCAAAAATGGCATGACCGTCACCGTCATCAAGCAAGACGGCAAGCGCGAGAACTACAAGATCACCAAGCTCTTCACCCACAAAGGACTACAGAAAGTCGAGGTTGAACAAGCCGAAGCGGGCGACATCGTGCAGGTGGCCGGTATCCCAAATATTTACGTGGGTGAAACTATCGCGGAAAGCCCAGACGCTGAAGGATTACCAACACTGTCCATCGACGCACCAACGCTGACCATGAACTTCATGGTGAACACCTCCCCCTTCGCCGGTCGTGAAGGATCGCTCGTCACCTCACGCCAAATTCGCGACCGCTTGGAACGCGAACTTGAAACGAACGTCGGACTTCGCGTGGAGTTCCCAGACAACGGTGATGAATTCAAAGTGTCGGGTCGTGGCGAAATGCACCTTTCGGTCCTTATCGAGCAGATGCGCCGCGAAGGATTCGAACTGCAGGTATCGCAGCCCGAAGTCATCATGCAAACCATCGATGGCGCACAAATGGAACCGATGGAATCGATCATTGTCGACGTTCCCGATGAATACGCCGGCACCGTGATTGAAAAGCTTGGAAAGCGGAAGGGAGAAATGGTGAACTTGATGAGCGAGAACGGTTCGACGCGCTTGGAGTACACCATGCCAACCCGCGGTTTGCTCGGCTACCGCACAGAATTCATGACCGACACCAAAGGCGAGGGAACACTTTCTCACATCTTCTCGCACTACGGTCCAAACAAGGGCGAAATCAATCGCCGAAGCAACGGGTCGATCATCTCCGGCTTCGACGGCAAAACCACGCCATATGCCTTGGCCATGGTGCAGGAGCGTGGTCCACTCTTCGTGGCACCTGGCGTGGAAGTCTACGAAGGCATGGTGGTTGGTGCGAGTATGAAGGAAACAATGACGGTGAACCCAGTGCGCGAAAAGAAATTGACGAACATGCGCGCATCGAGTGCTGACCACATTGTCATCATCACGCCAGCCATTGACATGAACTTAGAGCGTGCGCTCGAATACATCGACCGCGACGAATACGTCGAAGTCACTCCGCAGAACATTCGTATTCGCAAGAAATGGCTCAAGGAATTCGAACGCAAGCGCTTCGACTAATCGATCATCATTGTACAAAACCTCGACCGTGCGTCGGGGTTTTGTTTACTGTTTCTATTGACTTTTTTCAAAAAACTGCTATATTTTCTCCGCCACCTACGGAGGGTTACTTGCTCACACTCCTCGATTTCAACACATTCGCTATTGTCATCAGTCTCCTCACCGCCGCTTTCTGTGCGGTGATGGTCATGATCTTCTCACTGTTGGGACGCTCGCGGCGCTCCCACGCCATCCCCCACGGACGCTCGAACGATGAGGAAGTGAGGAAGGCCGTCACCGACGCTTTCGAACGCTTCCACACGTATCGATCCAAGCTCCATGAGGCTCCGGACGAATTCCTTGCGAGTCTCGATGATCGGGACTACCAGGGAATCTGCACGGTCATGGCTGAGACCCCGGTCGTGCGCAAGTATGAGGCGAGGCGGATCGAAGAGCTCGTGTGGATCATCCGAGGGAGCGGCTTCCACAAACGGAGGCGCTACCTGGCAGAAGCCATGATGAACCCCGCGACATGCCGGGACCTGGACCAGATTGTCGCGCTGCTCAAGCCCTGGCGTCTCGCCCATCCCCGAGTCTGACCGGCGCCACACCACGAACGCCACCACGACGCGGGCACCTCGATGAACTCGGGGTGCCTCACGCGTTTTAAACCACTTTGACCAAACCGCTCAGAACTACTACCGTCTTTGGCGGAGGAATACTGTGATCCGCTCTAAACTCAACCGCAAGATCCTCATCGTCTACATCAACGGCTACGGCGTTCCCAAGGGGGACTACACCAAGGACCAGAACCTCGTCCGCTACATCAACAGCATCCTCAACTTTCTGGACGGCATGCTCGATGACGTAGCGGATATCATCATCTACTTCGTGGGCGGGGCAACGAACCCGTTTCGTCGTCACCGCACCGAAGCAGAGGTGCTCCGCGGGATCATGGTCGCGAACCCCGCCTTCACCATGTTCAACCGACGCGGTGTTCACATCGACCTGATCTGCCTGCAGGATCCGCTCGACGGATGGGAGGCAGTGCAGGACTTCGCGACGGCACTCGATCGCGCCGGCATCGCCGACGCCACCGTCGTGATGTTCTGCGAGGACGCCCGGCGCTGGCGATTCCGCTACATCGTGTCGCGGATGACGAAGAGCCGAACGTACACCGTCATCCCCATCGACTTCGACGCCGGACGAACGATCATGCAGTGGCCGGTACGGATGCTCGAAGTCGTTTCTGCAATCCTGTCGTGGAACTTCCCTTGGTTCCGCGACGTGGAACGCCGGCGACGACTTCGCAAGATCGGCCGATCATGATCACGTCCTCACCACGAACGACGAACGCGGCCTCCGATGGAGGCCGCGTGTTCGTTTTAATAATCTCGCAATTTGTGGATGATATCTTTTTGCTGAATCTTTTCGAGTGCCTTCGCTTCAATCTGACGAATACGTTCACGCGTCACATCGAATTCACGACCAACTTCTTCGAGCGTATGGCTCACACCGTCTTCCAGACCAAAACGCATTTCCAAAATCTTCTGCTCACGTGGCGTCAGATCACGCATCGCTTCGTGGACGTAATCGCGCAGAAGTTGACGAGCGGCCTGTTTGTCTGGCGGGATGTTTTTGACGTCTTCAATGAAATCCTCAAGTGTTGAATCATCATCATCGTCACCAACGCTCGTGGTAAGCGAGACTGTTTCCTGCGAGATTTTTTGGATGTGCTGAACTTTTTCCAGCGACATGTCCATCTCGGCAGCGAGCTCTTCAAGAAGCGGTTCACGACCAAGGTCTTGAATCAACCGTCGTTCAATCTGCTTGAAGCGGTTGATGGTTTCCACCATGTGCACCGGGATACGAATGGTACGGCTCTGGTCGGCCAAGGCGCGCGTGATCGCCTGACGAATCCACCACGTGGCATATGTCGAGAACTTATATCCCTTTCGATATTCAAATTTCTTCACCGCACGGAAGAGTCCAACGTTTCCCTCTTGAATGAGGTCGAGGAGCGAGAGTTGTTTCCCAACGAACTTCTTCGCGATGGAAACCACTAAACGCAAGTTCGCCTCGATCAGACGACGTTCGGCTTCTTTGTCGTTTCGTTCTTTCCGTTTGGCCAGCGCAACTTCCTCTTCGGCATTCAAGAGTGGAATCTTTCCGATCTCGCGCAAGTACATCTGGATACTGTCTTGCGTTAGTTCCGACGACATCGAAAGATCCGCCTTTTTGTCGACGTGAATACGCAACTTGTCGTACACGTCGTCACGCGATTTGCTTCCACCAAGAAAACCTTCTTTCAACTCAACAAAGTGCAGTCCCTTTCGTTCAAGACGATCAAGGAATTCTTCAAACAGATCAAGGTGATCTTCCACAAAACCAAACGCGAACAATACCTCGTTCTCTGTGACGAACCCACGCGTCATGCCGCGTTCCACCACACGCGCCAATGTTTCTTCCGTTGGTGGTGCTGATCGCTTATCGGGATGTGGAATGAACGGCTTTCCCTTGGGCTTTGGTTTAACAACGACTTTCTTTGGCGCAACAACCTTCTTGGCAACGGGCTTCACAACTTTCTTTGGCGCAGTTTTCATGGGTTTCGGCGCCGTCTTCACGACTTTTTTAACTTTGGGAACACTTTTCTTGGCTCCTGACTTTTTTCCCGACGTCCGTGATGGCATAAATGGACAAAATAACGACGCCACCCGGAAGTCGTCATGAATGACTTACTTCTGAGTCAGCAAATCGCGATAAGCGCGCATGAGACGTTGTAACCCTTCGGAATCACCCGAAAGTTCTGCCTCACGAATGTCGCGCTCCAAGACCGCACGCCGTTGACGATGGCGTTCTTGGAAAACAATCGTAATATTTCTGTCTGCTTCTTGCCGCACCTCCGCTGGCGACAGTCCGACCAAGAGCTCATCCGTTTGGATCGCGAGGGCATTCAACAAGGATGTCTCCCTTGCATGGCCTTGCGTTTCGAGCCAGGTCCGAAGTCGTGTATAAAGCGTTGTTTGGGGTGCTGGGGACGTGGGAAGCGTTTGCGCCGCATCATACACTGCTCGTAAACCAATGTACAGCCTACGCCAGGCATCGCTTGTGAATAAATCTTCGCTCACCGTAGCCAAGATTTCCGAGGCAAACCCCTCATGACGAAGAGCTATACCAAGTAAAAAAGCTGCGGCGCGATCGAGTTTCGAATCCGGGATCTCAATTTCATGGGTCTTTTCTGCTCCATACTCTTTCTTGACCCCTTTGTTCTCTACCACCTTCGACACCCTCATCGCCAACATCTGCTGCAATAACTCCACATCCACGTGCGTCGCATCACTCATCCTCAAAAGATACAAGTGACGAATATCCGGTCGCGTCAATCGAGCGACGTACGGCAACAACTCATCGATGAGCGTTTTGCGGGCCTCGATCTTCGCCGCCCCTGCTCCGTCTTCAAATCCTCGCAACCGTTTCGTGAAAACGTATTCAATAACGTCCTCCGAGTTCGCACTAATCCGTCGCCACAACTCGGGATCCTTCTGCACAATTTCATCCGGATCTTTCCCTGCACCTTCCGGAATAATTAAACACCGAATATCAAACTGCGGCGCATTCGGATCTTTCTGCAATTCCAGTGCCAGATCGAGCACGCGCTTCGCAGCCGCAAACCCTGCTGCATCCTCATCGAGAGCAAAGATGATTTGCTTTGTGTATCGCGCTAACGTTCGAAGCTGCGATGTCGTCAACGCCGTTCCCGATGATGCCACAATATTTTCAACGTTTGCCTTGTGCGAAGCGATCACATCCAAATTTCCCTCCACAACAATAATCGACTTCCGTTCACGCATCCCGTTCTTGGCCAAATGCAATCCGTACAACATGTCGCCTTTTTTGTAGATCGGCGTTTCCGGCGAATTCATGTATTTCGGTCCGTCACTGTCCCCCGAGCCCGGCAACTGCCGCGCCGTAAACGCCACCACACTTCCCCCAGCATCACACAATGGAATCATCAGGCGATTCCGGAACCGATCGACGAGTCCACTCCCACTTTTCCGTTTCAGCGCGACTCCCCCTTCGAGCATTTCTTGCTCAGTAAATCCTTTGCGTGCTAAGTGAGTAACAAGCACATCCCATTTATCGGGCGCGGCACCGAGTCGGAACTTTGTGATGAGGTCCAGAGGAATGAGTCGTGTTTCAACGTACGAGCGAACCGTTGCACCATATTCACCCTCGGCGAGTGTTGCCGCATAAAAACTCGCCGCCGCATCGTGCATCAAAAGCAGTCGTTCACGCGTATTATCGTGCGGCGTCGGTTTATATGCCGGGAGTTCGATTCCTGCTTTCTTCGCAAGGTGACGCAACGCTTCCGGAAACGTCAATCCGTCCATTTCCATGACGAATGAAAAAATGTCGCCTCCTTTGTCGCATCCAAAACAGTGCCAGCTCTGACGTTCTCGCGATACATGAAACGACGGCGTCCGTTCCGTATGAAACGGACACAACGCTTTCAAACTCCCTACCCCCGCCGGTTTCAACTGAATATAATCACCAAGGACCTCGGCGACATCGAGTTTTTGTTTAATCTGGTCCTTCGGATCGAGCATGTTGGCAGTGTAAGGGAAAAGGCCCAGAAGGGCGAGTTGACCACATAGGGAGGGCCGTCGCCCTAGAGGTGAAACTGAAGTGAATCTTTGAAAAGGTTGTGAAAGTAATGGCAACCTTCAGTCATCCTGAGCGATAGCGAAGAATCTCTCGCAGATATCGTGGTTTTCGTCAGAGGTGGGAGTATTCACTTT
>ERZ1292633.380-Hain-H41-02um-R1-380-length-54328-cov-8_pt1 | contig 54328 bp, 18 predicted proteins | sample MGYA00564406_ERZ1292633 | MGnify/ENA primary metagenome ERZ1292633 (study PRJEB36523, sample SAMEA6512639) | groundwater metagenome | collected 2019-01-08 | study: AquaDiva: Metagenomics assemblies of 32 groundwater samples | reverse complement strand
TCCTATTTAGAGAGAGAACAGTTCAATGATTTAAAAACATGAGAGAGAGAGAGAAGACGGGGCCACCTGACGTTTTTTTTACCTTGGCGGCGTCGGGCGGTAGCTCCAGAATTGGTTGGTGCCCGGCGACGTGGGAGTGTCCGTCCGACCGCCGAATAGGAAGAGCGTGTCGCCCACTGCAGTGAGGGTGTGCCCGAAGCTCGCTGAGGGCTTAGGCGGTAAGCCATAGTTTGGAAACCATGGCATCCACGCGCTGGTAGTCGGATCGAACACCCAGAAGTCGTCGAACAGCGTCACTTTTTTTCCTCCATCCTCGATCGCGATGCCGCCGAACATGAAGAAGAAACCGTGCTCTTGAGCGTCGCCGTTCGTGGCTCGGCGAGGGGGCGGATTGGATGCCGATGTGAAGTCCACTTGCGCCCAGGTGTTTGCACGCGGGTCGAACACCCAGTGGTCGCCGTGCTGCGACGTGCTGACGGCGGAGGCTCCCGCGTGGATGCTAGCGCCGCCAGCCTCGGCAACACCGCTGGCAGCAGTGGAAGTACTTCCGCCGCCGCCAAAGATGTGGACCTTGCCTGAGGCGTCCGTGGCCAGCGCGAATCCAATGCGACCCGACGGCCGGCCACCACCTCCACTTGCGACGATGCCGGCATGCACGTCCGTCCACGAGCGGTTCACGAGGTCGAAGCGCCAGAGGTCATCGTGGTGACCTGTTTGGGAGATGACCTCGAATCCACCAAAAACGAAGATCCCAGGGGTGGCAGTACCTCCCGAAGAGGTTGCCGAACTGACAAAGCTGCCATGGGCCCCGCGCCGAGTCGGCCGCGCCGCACCTGCGGGGCACGACATCCGCTCCCAAACTAGAGTGTCCGTTCGCAGCAGGAAAAGGTCGTCAAAAGACGTGTGGTTGGGCTGAGTGTTGAAGACGTTGAACCCGCCAAAGAGCGCCAGCGTGGTGGCGTCCACTGCTACAAGCGAATGGTAAAAGCGCGCCGCGGGGACATCTCCCGTCGTGTGCAACTTCGCCCAGCTCGCGGTCGCTACGTCGTAGCGCCAGAGATCTCCGAAAGCGTCCCCGGCAAAGCCGAACAAACCTCCATGGATGTAAAGCGTCGTGCCCGAAAGATCTGAACAGCTGGCATGTGCGAGGCGAGGTGGCGGCACCTCACCTGACGATTCAATTTTCTTCCAGACGTCCATGTTTCTCCTCTCGAGTGATTTTGAAAGAACTGGACACTTGGACAAGTGACGTGGACACTTGGGACACAAGTGATGAAGTGAAGTGCGTACAAATGATTGGGCGGCAGTCGGCTGGCCGCAACAGACGACGACGGGTTATGGGGAGGGTTGTGGGGGGTGGGTGTTAGGAGGGTGGGCCGTCAAGAGATGTGCGCCTTGACCGGCCAAAATGTATTGTGAAAAAAAGGGCTCTGTTGGGAACCAAGAGGAAGGTAGTATGGAGTGGGGAAAGCGCGAGAGAGACAGGTAGCGGGTTTACATGAAGTAATTTAGCGGCGCGTGAGGGGAGAATATCGGTTCTCATCTCTCCCGTCGTGGTGGAGCTACTCAGGTGGGATCAAGTTGAACTCCCAGACTTGATTGGAGCCAGGACTAGCGGGCGAATTGATGCGCCCCCCGAAGACCATGAGCTTTTTCCCGACAAGAACGATCGAGTTGCCAAACGAGGGCGGGGGACGAATCGGTCGGTCGTAGTTGGGGTGGAGCTGCATCCACCGGTTCGCGCCGTTGAGGGGATCGAACACCCACAGATCATCGAAAAGGGTGATGTTCGTGTTGTTGATGCCGATGTAAACGCCGCCGAACAAATAGATGAGGCCGTAAGCGGCGACGTCGCCGTTGGTGGCGCGACGCGGCCGCGGGGAGTCGTACTGCGCGTTGGTCGACGTGACTTCGCTCCACGCGTTGAGCACCGTGTTGTAGACCCACGAATCGCCGCACTGTCCTTGCTGAGACGTCCCGTTGAGCGCCGCGTCGCAACCGCCGCCAAAAATGTAAATCAAATTTCCAATCGCGGCCATACTGAAACCGATTCGACCGATGGGGCCCCGTGCGCCGGGCGGCATGGTGAGATCGACCCACACGTTCTCCGTGATGGAGTAGCGCCAGAGCTCGTTGTTCTGTCCGGACGCTCCAATCTTAGCGAAGCCGCCGAAGATGTACATGTAGTCATTCACGATGGCGCCCTCGTGCGACCCCCGCGCGGACGGCCGAGTGGCGCTCGCTGGCTCGATTTTGCGCCAGACAAGGTTCTTCACATCCAAGCGGTACAGGTCATCGTAGCTCTTGTGCGAAGGATCGGTGTTGAAGACATTGAAGCCGCCGAAGAGGAACATCGTTTGGTCGTCGCGGTCCATGAGCGTGTGGTGCAAGCGCGCTGGGGGCACGTCGCCCGTGGGACGCAGTTGCTCCCAGGCGTCCTTGGGCTCGTCGTACCGCCAGAGGTCGTCATAGGTTGCATTCAGCGACCCATAAAGGCCTCCGTGGATGTACATGTACGTGGACGTACCCACGGCAGCGTGCGCAAGGCGAGGACCAGGGATATTGCTCGTAGACACGACCTTTTCCCACGTGTTTGGGACGGCCTTGGGACAAGGGTCGAACAACCCGCGGGCCGCGATGAAGTAAGACAAGGCCGCGATGATGGACACGCACAGGAGCAGAGCCAGCGACAACGCCAACGGAATGACGAGGCGGACGCCACGGGGAGATTGACTATTTTTTCCCTCTCGGTCGAACGGCTCGATGGCCGCATGCGTGCTGGATGCGGGTTCGGAATTGCGAGTCGAAAATTCGGTCGTGTTGGCGGCGGCGGTCATTCGGCGGTATTTTGTGTTTTGTCGGTTTGTTTACGGTTTTTGATCGATGTTGTGCACGAGAGGGAAATAACTCGACGGCTGGGGGCTTTTTTGTGAGAGGCATCATCGGGGGGAGGTAGTTTCAACGACTTTGTTGTCCTGTGCCCCGGATCTTTGCCATTGGTCGCCGCAACTGAAGTGAAATTCGTTCGAGAGATCCAATTTTGGAACGATTGAATTCGCCGACCGGAAACGACCGCCACTTCAAACACATTCACATGTCGAGGGCGAAATAAAATTTTGACACAGCGCGGATGGAAATACGTTCAAGCGACCACGTCCGCTCGGTGTGTGGAAATGCGCGTGAGACCTGCGAGCGGATTGGCAGCGCCCCATCCAAGTAAATCGGCGAGATCCGCATCATCCGATGCGCGACCCTTTTCATCTCCTCCGAGCGGCTGATCATCTAGCATATTCAGGAGTTCGAGGAGACCGTTGTCTTCTTGGCTGACATGCTCTGTCGTATGCGAAGCCTTGGTGACGGGCAATTGCCCCTTGCCGCCGCGGCGAAACACCTTCGCATCGAACAGGTCGTCGCACCGCTCCGTCATTTCGACAGAGTTCGGTGCGCCCATATCGATGGCGCCGTCTCGTCCACGGTCCCTCGGGTCGCCCCCTGGTCGTTCCGCCATAAGCGGGACCAACATTTCGGCTACGTCGGCTGTTTGCAACCGTTTGATCAATTCGAGTCGCGACTGTTGCCTCGCGGCTCGAGACTCGGCGCGGCGTGAGGACGTCATCGTCAGCCAGTGCGTCAGTTTGTGATGGCCGCGCTGGGTGAGCCATAATATCAATACGAGAATGTCTGCGAAGGCCTTGACGGAATTGGCGCCCGTCGCGAGGAGCATGGTCCACTGGCCAATGAACACCATCGTGTCGCGATCTCCAGCCGCCGTGACGGACGGGTCGGAGGGTGACGACGACGACGACATCAAGCTGGGGACGAAGGTCAAGATCGACGACACCAGCAACAGCAGCGTCGAAGCCACGAGATAAACTTGGTTGAGCCGCGAAAAAGCGGGCCGGCGCACGATCACCACGATGAAGCACAGAAGGGCGATGACGGTCATGAACCCGAGCTGCGCTTGACACACGCCGCTGTGGTTGTACCGGAGACCGTTGATCAAGGCCGTGCACACCACCGACGTGGTGTCGAAGGCGAAGTACGATGCCATCGAGAAGTCGCCGAAGAGTAACACGAACGCGCGCTTGAACGCAGGCCGATCGAGGTCACTAGCCCAATGCATCGGCGAGCTGAGAAGATACCGGATCGCTTGCCGGGCAATGGAGACCCTTTTCGCCTTCTTGGCGGGGCCCTTCGCTGCCACCACCGTATCGCGGCACCCTTGAGATTCGTCGACGTCGTCGTCGTCATCGCTGTGACCTGTTCGAGGCGCCAGCTCGAGGGTGAACGACCACACGGTCGCGTACCACGCCACCAGGGGGTACCACATCCACACCACGGCCGTGAGCGTGCCGATGACCGGGTCCCACACGCGGTCCGCGCCGTGAAGCGCGAGCGACACGGCCGCCGCGATGCTCGGCTGCGCCAACATGGCCGTCGGCCCGATGACGATCGACGGGAAGTGCATGTCGAGGGCGCTGTCCAACACGCGGCTGACGAACGACTCAGAGTCGTTGCCCGCGCCTCGTACCACGGTTAGAATCGCGGCGAGGATGAACACGAGCAGCACCGCCGCCGCGAGCAACACCGCGTTGCCGACGATCGCCCCGCGGTAGCCAGCGCCAATCTCGGCACCAAATCGAAACCCAAACATATTGTCGGAGACAGGAAGGTCTTCGGCGTAATCAAAGCTGCAGTCCAACATGGTCGTGAGGCTCGCTAGCTTGGCTTGCGACCCCGCCACCGCCGGGTTGCCAATGATACTCGATAGACTGGAGACGCCCGTGCCGACGATGGATGCGCTCTGCATCGTGTCCCTTGATACGGGAAGGGGCGGTCGACCCGGAGGCAGTGGGATCGACGTCGTGATGGAACTTCTGAGACTTTGCGACCGCGCAGACAAGGAAACCGACGATGATCGCGATCCTGAGCCGATCGACATGGACTCCGACGAGGAGCCGAGTGACAAGGTTGTGCGAGCCGACCAGCTGGGTGAGAGACGCGCAGAGGCCGACTGGGATGCGTGGGTTGGGGATCGCGTGGTCGTCGCGGTGCGAGTCGCCGTCCGGCTTGGCGTGGCGGGTGGCGGCTCATGCCAAAGGGAGCCGACCACGGCGAGCGAGCATGTGGAATAACCTGACTGAGCGCCGGCAAAGGCGAAAAACACGGCGACGATGGACGCCGGTGGTGACTGCTGGTCCTCTGGCGGTCCACCAGAAGTGCCGACCGTCACGACGCCGGGGGCACGACCGTCGGGCGACCCCATAAGAGCGGCGACTTGACATTGCTCGGCGTTGTCGCGCGTGTCGTCCATGACCGGGGCGGCTGCCGGCCACCACCAGCTCACCCAGGCGTCGGGCACTGGCGTCCAGGGCTCCAGGGAGGGCAGGGTCACAGTGTCCAGGTTCCCGACGATCGCAGCTGCTCGAAGCACCGTGGCGGGGAGGGCCGTCACCTCGCCAAGTGGGAGGGATGCAATGAGGGTCGCGGCGGACGCCTGTCGCGCGGATAAGCCAGCCTCAAGCGGGACGATGCGAAGGTCAGCGCCGAAGCCGTCGACCGTGACGAGGCTCGCCGTGATCGCTTGGACGCTCCCGATGAACGTGCTCGTCTGGAAAATGGGGACTGCCGGCCGTAGAAACGTTGCTTGCGAAGGTTCGAGCGGCGATCGAGCTGCCGACAGCCAACGGCTCAGATCCTCTCCGTTTTCATACGATATGTCTGAACCATAGCCCATCAGGTGGCCTGGAGGTACAGTCAGCAGCTGCGCGACGTGGGTGAGCTGCGCGTACGACAGAGTGACGACGAAAGGGTGGTCCGCCTCCCGAAATGGCGCCGACAAGTAGCTACCGAGGCACACGGTCGACATCGCCGCCGCCTGCACCGGCGCTCCTCGTTCGCCGCTGGCTGGCGCACAAAAGGGAACATCTGGCCCAGTGAACGTCGCTGGGCCAAACGTTGCTGCACTTGGGGTTGTGTTAGGATCCGTTCGCAAAACCAGCAGATCGTCCATGTGATCTGCCTGCCACGACAGCCATGGGACGACGAGACGGCCGAACAACGTGTCGTTGTCTCCGTGCGACGCCGCGTCGCCCTCTTCAATGTTCCACCAAAGCGGCCAACTTAGAACCTGGCTTGCACACATCACCGTCAAACCACGAGGAGGCGCGCCGCCGCCCCCGGTTGCGGAGGGACAATCCTGATCGGCCCATGAAAGGAACGAGACACTGCTGCCCGCGGAGGATTCCCACCGTCGGACCTCACCGTGCCGCGCCTCGGCATCCCGAAGCAGCCCTCCCGCCTCCACGAAAAACTCCTTGGCGGGGGTGAAGCGCACGGCTTGCTCCATTCCGTAGCAGTAGGACACCTGATACATGGACAGTACGCGCACGATGGACCCCAACGTCAACGCTGTGGGGGTCGCGCCGATCCCTCCAGCGTCCCATCCACCGCTGCCGCCATGCCGCAGCCTCAAGTCCAGTGAGGAGGCGACGGTCCCATTGCACTGAAGGCCGTACAGCGGGCACAGCCAAGCCAACTCCCTCTCGTACGCATCGTCCGTCCACGCCGCCGCTTGATTCGCGTAGAACTGCAGCGACGGGACGAAGGGTTGCGGGTCCCATGTGCACTGACACTGCAGTGGAGGCAGCAGCATACCAAAGCAACCAGAAATGCCACTCGCCACGCAGTCGTCGTTCCCTCCGGTCCACATTCGCCGCAATTCGTCGTCACCGGCTACGTACTGCGCCTCGAGCCGGGTCATTGGCACACCTTCCGCAGCGGGGGGACCAGCGAACCGCGACGTCGCACTCGGGCTGCTTCCGCAAAGTTCTTCCGCGGGCGGCGTTGGCACCTGAAAACCTGCTGGAGTGCATCGCGCCAGCTCGGCCAATTGCGCGTCCTGCGTGTTGTTGATGCAGGAAGCGTACGGCATTCTACTGCTCCAAAAATTCCGCATGAAGTCGGTATCGCCGGCGCTGTTCGGCTGGCCGATGCTCACGTCGAAGGCAAACAAGTTTCGAATCGTCGGAGCGAGGGGTTGAAATGGCCAAATGGCGACGTACGCCAATCTAGTGTCGACGGGGAGCACTGCGATGCGATGCAACACGAGCGCAGACATGTCCCCAGGCCGTACGTCGGGAAAATAGAGGACGGCGGCTTCGATCGACGCATGCCTCGCACCGGAGAATAACAGCCGAAGGTCACGAGCGTCTAAGTGCACCTCGTCGAGCACGGTATTTTGCTGTGAGGACAGTAATCGCTGGCTGTTGCCTCCCGTCGTGTTGTAAAGCCTGAATGCACAACGATGAACGACAAATACGCTCTTCGCCGCCCCTCCCCAACGCAGCACTCGGAATCTCGTGGTCAGAGGAACATTGCACGAAATAGAGGAGTCCGTCACGTACTGCGTGAGGCCGGTCGCCCGGCCACCGGAAGTGGATGCCTCGATCGTCAACACGCTGGCCTCCTCCGCGGCGCGGAGCCACGATAAAGTCACGAGGCAATCTGCGACGGCTAACACGCACCCAGTGTCCGTGACGCCCGTGTGAAGGCTCAACAGGGTCGGCATACGAGGGTCGACGATGCCGGGTGGTTGTCGGTCGCCGACGATCTCGACGCGTGACGCGCTGATGAGACATCGGAATCGAGCGAGGGTGGCACTGGAGGAAGGGTTACCGTCGAAAACGATGAAAAGGAAAAACCCAAATCGAGTGGCGGACAAGAATCCCGAGACGGACAATGTTGTCAGCCGTGCTGCGAACCGACTGCGTGCCACCACGATTGAGGAGTTGGCGGCGTCGATCACGTAGACGCACGTCACCGCAGGGCCGGTGACATCCACGGTGCTGTTTGCGATGACGACGGATGAGTCGCGGAGCTCACGGGAAAAGTACAGCACGGTCGCGAGCGCCAGGGAAGCGTAGTCCGGCGAAGGAGGACCCTGTGCAGCCCGAAGCATAAATGTGACCGATTGCCACGCAATCGACACCGCCGAGACATCTCCGGCAAACGCCATGAGGGACCAAAGAGTCTGGGCGGTGGTGCCAGTCGCCGGTGACTCGATGGTCACATTCACGCTGTCGAGCATGGCGGTCACCTCCGTGGCGGACTGAGTAAAGGAAAGAATCGACATTGGGGCAGAACCGACGCCGATAACCTCGATCGACGGCGTCGCGATCCACATTTGAGAATGCGCGATACTGACAAACACTTTTGCCACTGGCGTCGCGAACAGAAGGATCGACAGTGGACCAATGTACTTGGCGTCGCTTCGCAGCACCGTGATGCTTGCACGATGCATGACCACGTCGGCGTTTTTGCATCTGGGTATAAGAAGCAGCGACGGCGCCGTAATATTCACGAGGACGATCGTCGAGTCCACGAACGTGAGGGCCAGCCCGGACGACTCGACCACCTGGCTGCTCCCGTAGCCGATCGCGAGCATCACCGTTGCACTGCCGAGACTAGTGGCCTTGACCGTCGCGGAATTTTGGACGCTGACCAATGACGCGGCCACCAGGAAGGAAATATGCTGATGATTAGAGGCGGTGCCTGCCAGCGTGAGGATCCGCACGGCGCCCACGGCGTCGCGGACGACTATACTCGCACCCTTCAGCAGCACGACGACGCGGCGGGACTCCACGGATTGACCGCATGAAGCGAGGGACAGGTCCGCAACGTGCGAGACGGCCACGGAACCATGCAGGAAGGCAATCAGAACATCGCTCACGTTGGATCGAATGCTTTGCTCGCCGGGGGCAGCCCGCGGCCACAGGTCGGCGATGGATGCAGTGGATCCCGTACAGTTGTACCAAGGCGACGTCGACGCGGTCCGCAGTTGCAACGTTCGTGAGACGTGCTGCACTCGCGTCGCTTCGCACGCCGCGATGTCAGCCACCACGAGGCTATCCGCTCCGATGCTCGTCAGCTGGAGACTGCCGATCGATGTGTGCATGGTGAACGGGGCCCGCGCTTGCTCCGTGATGTGTCGCACCGTGACGTTTTCCGAAACAAGTTGCACATCGCGAACGATCGGCATGTCGGTGACGGTCATCACGTCCAGCTCAAAGCTGTCCACGTCGACCACCGTCGCAATCATCGTGACGATAGCGCCTTGCAGTCCTTGCCACCCATCCTCGGCTCGGACGCAGACAATCCAGGTCCGTCCATGGGCGTGTGAGTACTGTCCGCTCCCGGCCGCCCACGCCCCGACGAGAATGGTGGATCGAGTCACCGAGAGCAACACGTTGCGCACGGGTCGCCCAGTCACGCCATTTGCCAGTGCCACAGCGATGTAAATCGCGCCGCCCGTCGGATGGGTGACGGTGTCACCCGTGCGACGCCGTACGGTGACGTTGGCGTTTTGCACGAAGATTGAGAAGTCTTCGATGGTGGCTCCAACATCTAGCTGGGCGATGGCGGCAGTTGGACTCGTCCGGTCGCTTTTCACAGTCGCTCGGCCGACGAAGAAATATGAGTCGAGTTCGGTGTTGGCTGCAACCGTCACGACGCAGTCCGACGAGTAAATGGTGGCACCGTGGCCGCTCAGAGACACCGACGAGACTTCGCCCTTCCGCTCGGGAGCGCTCATGTTTTGTTGCGTCGCTATGCTTCGCACCGTCGGATCGTCCATCCACCCCGCCATGGCGGTGACAAGCCACGAGAACGGAGCCGCCGCCTTAGCCCAAGAGGTAATCACCTCGTCATCGTAGTCGTCGTTTAGTCTTCGCACGGTGAACCCCGCAGCGGCGAATGTATCGGTGGCGTTCAGCGCGATGGTTGACGCATTCCCGAAGACCAACGGCAGCGCTGCCGCCGTCGCGGAAGGAAAGGTTCCCCAGGGAAGATAAGGAATCACCGTACCTCTCCAAAGAAACGCGTCTGAGAGATTGACGGTCATCACGGTGTCAGCTGCTGCGATCTCATTGCCAAGCTGCCCGCGGGCGGTCTTGGAGAAGCCACCCGCGATCGCATCAAGTCGCGCGACAACGACGCTACCCGTGACAAGATCGAAGACACTACGGGTAGCCGCAACGAGGATGCTCGTCGCCTGGCCGCTTATCACGACCACATAGAGAATGTGGGTGGTCAGCGCTGAGGGGTTGCGAGACACGACAACACTGTCGGCCATGACGAACACGCAGGCAGGCGAGAGGGCACACCCAGCGGCGAAGAGGGTCATAACGTCGTTCGTGCCGTTGGCAGAGGACTTCTCGTCGCAGTCGCTTGAAGATAAAGCAACGGGGAGAGTGGCATCGATGCCGACCTTCGCGAGCACGATAACGCCGGCCGTCGACGTCAGCCGCAGCGAGCTGTTCCGGATGATGACCGCCACGTTCAGCGAGGCGTTGGTGAGTGTGAGCCGTGACACCCGGATGACACCGGAGACGTTGACTGAGCAGGTTGACGACTCGATGGTGACCAAGGTCCACAGCCGCCGCCGCCAAGTCCATTCGGGGCGCGGCGCCGGACGCCGCGAGGGAGCGACCAGTCCGTAGAGGAAGCTCGCCACCAAGGCCGAGGCAGTCGCATCGTCGATGATCCCTTCGCCAGACCGCACCAACCGCACGTGGCTGCGGACCATGGTTGCCTCGAAGCCAAAATCAACGGGCGATGCCGCGTTGTTGCAGAATGGGGTATTTCCTTGCGGATCCGCATCGCACCGCGCAGAACTAAAGACCGATAAATTGCCGCTTCCAGCCGCCGTTAGATTGCACCCATCGATCCGTAATGTGACAAACGAAAATCGGGCGAAGGTCGCGAAGGTGACGAAGGACGTTGCCTCGCTGCCGAATGGAGGTGGCACGACAGAGGCCATTGCTAATGGCGCGGAGAGCAGAGATGACGATGCCAAAATCACCACGGCCGACGGGCCCACCAGGAGCGCGGCGGCGTCGGATCCGCGGCGGGGCGGAAGTCGGGTCTCCGACGGCAGTAGCCTCTGGTTGATGAACGTGGCATTCCATTTGTCCAACATCGAGGGGTCAACAGCATCGTCGATGAACGGCAACGAGTCCTCCGGCGCTGTCGACAGCAGAGAAAATAGTTCGACCGCCGCTCCCCCGTCATGAAGGACGCGAACATCACAATTCGTCACAAGAACGCTCATGGCCGTCTCGACGCTCCCATCCGAGTCTCCGGTGCTACCCACGTCTTGTCGGGGGGATGCAGAAGATACGCCTCCGGACGAGTGGCCATGCAGGATCGCTGTCCAGGGCGTCAGTTGGTCCAGTGTCGCGTTGAACACCCATTCTCGCCCTCCTGCAATGGATGACAGGTTGCCCCACGGCTGCCGCGTGGCCCCACCACCTTGCTGCTGGTATGCGTCGCCGCCGCGTCCCCCTCCGATCCACGCGCCCCGTCGCTCAAGCCAGAAGCGCAAAGCAGAAGGATAGAACGACGACGAGACGCCGAGAGGCGGCAGTGCCGATGGAGTGGTCGAATTGGCAACGGTCGTCGGTGCGGTCAAGTTGGTCACGTTGAAAAGGACGAGCAACGAAAAATTCAATAAAGGGAGGCGCTTTCTCCCGACGATCAAGGGAGCCAGACTGAGCCCCGTCGCATTGGGCGGTGGCTTTCTGCCGGCGTAATCGCGCTGGTAAAATTGAGCGAGATTGGTGTCTTCGAAACCGTTTATGAATTCCAGCGTGGTGGTGGTATATGCAAGCAGCGACGGGAATAGCGCAAAAAAATATTCAGGAGTCAACGTTGTCGCGTAGCTTGCCGCATTGATGGCTGCCGTACTGGCGGTTCTAGAAGGGTATAACACCTCATTCGAAGCGCCGGCCGTTTCAGATAGATCGATGATTGGCAATGTGCCGGCCCAGGCCAAGGCCACGCGGTCGAAGCGCTGCCGTCCCACAGCGACCTCCTGCGACCCCGACGAGTTGACCGCAATATTGCTCTGCTGCACGACGGCCACTGTACAAAACCTGCGGACCACGAAATCCGTCGCACCTTGGCCCATCGTGTTGATCGGTTGGGAGATCACGCGTGGCGGGGCCCCGGCGTTCCCTTCCAGCGTGCGGTGCGGTACGGACGAGGGAAAGGAGGCGGCGCCCGCATTCGTCATGGCGGACACGGGCTTCGCAAACAGCGGCGTCGTGAGGGCGGCGTGAGCATTCAACCCGCCCGGCGCTTGGGCGACGTAGCCGTAGCAGCCCGCGACGTACGACGTGCGGCTTAGAACGGCCGCTCCACCTCCGTTGGCGACCCCATTGCCCACGGTGACGGCAATGGTGGACGCGATGACCATCTGCTGGTGACCCAGGACGACGCCGTACGGCGCGCCCGGGCTACCGTCGTTCACCGTTAACACGGAAGCCACGACCACCGCCGACACACGAATCGAGGATTGAAAGATGAGATGCGTGACGTCCGCTAGAAAAAAGGCCCGCCCGCCGTCGACGGAGTTGACCGTCGACGCAAAAGACGAAAGCGCGTAGGCGGCAAACGTGACAGACTTTTCGGTCGAAGTGATGTCGACGTTCGCACCATGGGTCATCACGAAGAGGAGGTGCTTGATCAACGCATGCGACGTGGGGAAGACGTAGATAGACCCAGCGGCTTTAACGGTGACGTTGGCGTCGCTCATCAGCAGCGACGCCCAGACGGTCACTCCGGCGATGCCATTTGAAGGTGACGTGCTGGCCGCGGCCACCATCGGCGCACGGCCCATTCGCAGCATCGTGACTGCGCTGTGAGAGGCAACGTCGGTCGCGACGTTTAGATGCGCGCGACCCGCGATGATCCACGTGACGCGGTCGACGATCACGAAGGAAAATGAAAGAACATGCATCATCGGGTTGCCCATCGCGGCTTGACAGTATACCTGAATCAGAGACCGTTCGATGATCTGGATGACGAGACGCTTGGCGACGGGGGGCGTTCCGTCTCTCACGCGGAGGACGGACAGTGGCAATTGGAAGATGAGGCCGATGAACGCCGGAACCGATGGGGGCATCGCGCGGGGATCGGTGAGCGTTAGGGTCAGCGCGGATTGACCTCGGATGGAGATGACGACGTCGCGAAGCGAAGCATTGGGGGACACGACAATCACCTGAGCGGAAACGGCCGCCTGATCCAACACCATCGAGGACTGCCCGGAGATGTCCAGCCACACGTTCGCAAGGCTCGTGAAAGCAAGAATACTGGCGGCGAAGGTGGGAGGTGCCGCGGGGCGGTCCACGCGCGGTCGTAGCACCATCAACGGCAGTCGTGATGCCTGGCTCGTGACGTCCAGCACGGACGAGACGCTCGACGCGACGAATTGCGCCAACAACACGGACAAGTTGTAAAAGAGCAGCGTCGAATCCCGGAGCACTGAATGCTGATCATCCCAACTCCCCTGATCGTCGTTGTTCGAAGGGCCGGCCGACGGGCCCGCCATGTGGAAAACCTGCACCGTTGGCGCGGCACCAATTTGGAAAACATTGTCGTTAAACATCGCGTGCAGGCCGACGATGAACGGGGCGGAGAACTGCACGAAGGCTACGGTGGTCGCATCCAGCGACGTGGCGTACTGCGCAACGAACGTCATCACGTGGCACCGCGAGACGTCCACCGTTATCGAACTCGCAACGGACCAAGGCAGGTCCGTCGGGGACGAACGGAGGGGTGCGAAGCGGGTGCCGTAGACGCTCGCCGGGTCGCTCCTCCACGCGCCACTCATGTTGGCGCTCGGATACCGTGGCGACGGCGGTGCGTACCAGGCGAGCAGTTGAGCCGTGGAGACGAGCATGCCGCGGGCGAGGAGGTCGATCACCGTCGGGACGGACGCGGTGCTGCAAGGGTACGTAGCCGCGACATCGCGATGGATGGATGGCGGCGGGTTGATGCTGTACACGTACTCGACTGCGAGCAGCGCGCGGTTATAGACCGCCAGCGCGCTGGCATCCGTCAGGATCGCGCCGTAGCTATTGTGACCGCACTGTAGCGACGACGACCAGGCAAACGGCGGCAGCTGGGAGTAGGCCGTCAGCATGTCATCGAGCACGACGGAAGCACTCACGTTTGAGCGGGAGAGCACGACCTTGGGTGCGGGTCCTCCAAATCGTCGCTGCTCCTGCGCTAGCGACATGTTCGGGACGTTCGACGCGGTTGTGAAGGATTCGTCTCTGAGCAGCGCCCGCTCCGTGCGGATCGCGGTCACGTTGATTCCTCTGGTGACCAGGAACTGCACCGATGCCGCTTGCGTCATCACACTCAATTGGCTGTCCACGAGGCGCACACTCAGCGAGGAAATGTTGCGCGTCTCCATCATGGAAGACGTGCTGGTTCCATTGAGCGTTGGGGAAAAAACGATGAACCGCGCGCCGTCCTCCGTCGCGTTGAGTTGTACACGAGAGCCCATAATGTGAACGAGGCGGCCGACAACGAGTCCCGTGATCCGTGAAGCAAGGCCACGAGTAGCATACTGCGTCGGAAGGGTGCCGTCGGCGAACCCGATGACGTCGACCCTCCAGTCGCTCACCAGAAGGGAACTCCCAATAACGACGACCCCGGTCGGCCATGATCTTGCCGCGGAAAACCAAAACACTTTGGTCGAAATATCACCAGCTGTAGGATACCCCAACTGTCCAGGGCCGATGTTGACCAGCGTGACGCTGCTGTTCACGACCCAAACGGTGCTGCCGGTCGCGTTGCCCTGGAACCAGAAAACACCTTGGTGCGGCACCTGGGACTCGATCCGCCACGCTGACCCCAGAATGGAGAAGGCCGAGTTGATGAAATCACCAGAAAACATGGACGAGGAGCGTTGCTGCAATCCGGACGCGGCGAACACGCAAAACTGCACGACGACGTCGCTGCTTTCGACATCGCTGAATATGAGTGGCGAGGCGAACCGCGCCCCTCCCGGAACCGTCGACGCTCCGTCCAGAGTCACGACGGCGCCGTACATTGCCTTCTGAAACGTCATGGTGCCACCCAGCACCACGTCGCGCAGCGTGATGAAGGACCGTAGTCGCGGCGGGAGGCGGTCATCGTTCGGGTTCGCACTGCTCCCCACGTAGCTATCGATGAACGGGAATTGCCACACAGTCGCATTGAGCGTGATATGCGTCATGGTCACGTTGACCACAAACCCAGGCCGGCTGGCCGAGGCCGACGTCTTGGTTAGATTGGTGTCGAAGGCGATGAAGCGATCGCCAGCGCAGGTCTGTCTGCATCGGTCCCAATTCACGACGAAATCAGGCGTACCAGGATCGCGGTCTGGATATTTCGTCGGTATCGTGGGCTGCCGCTCCACGAACACGAATCGTATGATGGGCGTCCAAGATGAGCGGCACGTCGCTTGGAGCAGCTCACAGTCCAGTCGACCGGATGGAACCTCCACCGTGGTCACGATCATACTGAGCGCCATGGCGAATGGCTCGATGATCAAAGACGGCGGCCTGCGACGACGAGACGGTCGACGGTCCACGGCTACGACGGCAGCGGATTGCGGGCGGACGACATGGGTGCCGACGAGCATCCACACCGCGAGCAGAAGCGGCAGCCAGAAGAGGAGGAAGCGAGGATGAAGAGCCATCATCAGAGGGAAGAGGGGATAATGAGGAATCGCCCCCTGCCACCGAGCAGAACCAACCGACCGGAAAAGCGGAACCCAAACATAGGTCATCGGCGACCGGTAGACCCGTGAGCGCTGACGTTGTGCGTACGTTATGATTATTGCCACACTTCAATTCCTCCTCGACGCAACTGACATTGCTTTGAATTTTTTTGTTAGAGTTGTGAAAGGAATGCATCCAGATCGCTGGAGGACACGGCATGTTGCTCTGCTGCCTCGCTTGGGGCAGCGGCCACACGCGCGAGGGGATTGACCGCGGTGACGTCGGCCGCCGCCGTGGCGTCACGAGACGATAAGAAGAAGGGAACGATCACCGAGGCGCCATCCTCCGCGGCGGTAGCGCTGCTGCTGCTTGCGGTGTGCGCTGTCAATCCGGTGACTTGATCGAGCTCGTCCAGCAACTGCGCGAGAATGTCCTGCTGGCTGCATGACGGCGGAGGCACAGCAACCTTCTCAGCTGCACGGACCGCCTTTGGGTGACGGCCGCTGGATGCCGTAAGCCCATCGATGACGCTTCGTGCCCGAGCGGCCGTGGCATTCGCGATGTGGGAGTCGCGAGTATCCGGCGGGGCGCGAAGTTGGGACGCGCGGTTCGTCGTCCGTTGTGACACAGCCATCGCGGGGTCGTCGTCTTCGTCATCGACAATGACGCCACCACCACCTCCCGACGAGGCCTCACTAATGCGCAACAGTCGCGGCTGCGCCGCAACGCCAGTCGCGGCACCGTCGCGCGGCCCCGATGTCCGAACGACCGCGACCAGTTCGCTCGGGGCAGCCTGTAGTTCAGCCATAAGTTGCGTTTCGTTCAACGAAAGGAGCCCTGCGATCCTCGCATCCTCCTCCGCATCGTCCTCCTGGACATCGACGGCGACAGGACGACGGAGGTCGACCGTCGCGCACTGGAGCCCGCTAAGGGTCTCCGCGCGACGGCGTCGCGCGATATCTGCAGCAAGTTGCAATCTGCGCCCACGCTCCGCGGAGCTCGCCGTCAGCCAAAGCGAAAAGCGATTTCGTCCACGCTGCCACAACCACAAGGCCAAAACGACCACGTCAAGCAGCGTTTTCAGGGAGTTGACTGTCACCGCTACCATGAGGACGTACTGTCCCGCCTCGAGCGTGGACAGGACCGCGCCGACAGCGTTCCCGGACGCGACAAACGAGATGCAGATCGTCGCGAAGAGCAACGCGGATGCCAAGGTGAGGCAAAGCGCGGAAACAAACAAGTAGAGCTGATTCAAACGCGAGAAGGCTGGACGGCGAGCCAGGATGAGCACACACGAAAGCAACGCCACTACCGTCGTGATGCCCAGCTGCATGATGCACACGGTGGCGTGGCTGTAGCGCAGCCCGTCAAGCATCGCGAGCACGGTCAGCGACGTCGCGTCAAAGGCGAAGTAGGAAGGCATTGAAAAATCCCCAAATAACAGAACGAAGGCGCGTTTGAATGCGGGCCGCGCGTTGTCGCGGCTCCAGTGGTGCGACGACGACAACCAGTAGCGCAAGAAAGGGCGCATGCACGTTCCACGACCCGCGCGCAGCTCGCGAGTAATCCCGAGCGGCGCCAGCTCGAGGGTGAACGACCACACGGTCGCGTACCACGCCACCAGGGGGTACCACATCCACACCACGGCCGTGAGCGTGCCGATGACCGGGTCCCACACGCGGTCCGCGCCGTGAAGCGCGAGCGACACGGCCGCCGCGATGCTCGGCTGCGCCAACATGGCCGTCGGCCCGATGACGATCGACGGGAAGTGCATGTCGAGGGCGCTGTCCAACACGCGGCTGACGAACGACTCAGAGTCGTTGCCCGCGCCTCGTACCACGGTTAGAATCGCGGCGAGGATGAACACGAGCAGCACCGCCGCCGCGAGCAACACCGCGTTACCGACGATCGCTCCCCGGTAAGCCGCTCCGATCTCTGCCCCGATCCTCAGCCCCAGGGGACTCTCCATCGCAGATAACGAATCCGAGTGGTCGAAGCTGCAAGTGAAGAGGGTCGTGAGGCTCGTGAGGCGCGCCTGAGACGAGGCGACGGCCGGGTTGGCCATCGCGCCTGGGACAGAAATCGAAGATGTTGCCGAGACGGTCGACACGATGACCGAGAGTGGTATGGGCAGCGGCGCAGCGGCTTGTTCCGCGAACAGCGACGACGTGCCTGTCCTTCGTGGTGTGTGCGACACCCATCGCCGGTGCGTTATCGTCGCATTCAACGACGACGATGAGGTCGCGGAAAAGGATGAGGAGGCTGTCGTCGAAAGGCTGGTGGTAGAGCTGAAGGAGCGTGGCGACATGCTCGATGATACCGACGGGACAGAAGAGGATAATGTCGCCGTTGTCGGAGAGCCCGAACGTGAATTGGCCGATATCGTATCCGTCCCCGTGCGCTTGTGGGGAGGCATCCATGGCCGCGAACTGATCGCGGAAATTGACAGCATGGACGTGATTCGCACCGATTGACAATCGGGCTCCGACGTAAGGTTGACGGACGTCGCGTTCAAAAGTAACCAGGGCAGCAGTCGCGCGTATGCTGATGACGTTGAGGCGGCGTCCACGACGTTTGACCCCAAACCGTCTGTCGACGCGTTGATGAGTCGTGATGCCAAAGCAGCGCGACAAGTCATTGCGCTGGAACTCAGAAACCACGCTGGCTGTGCCTGTGACCACTGCCAGTCGATAGGCAGAACCGACACCGGATTGAGAGACCAAAATGAGGCCCCGAACATGACATCATACCACGGCAGGTGAGTTCGTGACGTGGTGGCGACGCTAGCCAGGTGCAACGGGACGCCGAGGTACGTTCCGTCCGCTTGCACAGGAAACGTTGTGAGCTGCGTCAGCCCTACACGCTGCGCACCAATGGCCATGCTGGTACTGTTCTTCAGCGCCGCAACGAGCGGCGGCACCATCGCCCCTCCGCCGCTCCGGACGGCGGCAGCGGACCCGCCAGTGATGGTTGCTTGGAAGCCAACCTCGCACTGAGACAGTGGCACCGAGGCGTCGACCAAGGGTGTCATGCTGCCGACCACCGCGTTCGCCATCGTCTCGACGCCAGTGAACATGGGCGGCGCGGGCGGTGGTGGCGGCCGGAGCAGCATGTTGACCACCCATGTGGCCGTGCTGCGCGGCGCGCCTAGCCAACTCCAGGCACGGGACGACTCGCCAAGCGATGGATCGTTGCCACCGGGGGTGGCGGCGGGGCCTTGGAGGAGCGCGGCGGCGGAGCGGTACACCGCGGTCATCAAGGACAGGCTAGGTTGCGACTCGACTCGACGCATGGCGGTGCCCACCGAGGTGGCGTATGCTTTCACCGCGGCCGATTGTTTTTGGGATGACGAAGGGGTGTCATAGCGGTTCGCTGATGCGATGGGCCCGCTGGCGTCCGACCATGTCGCCGCCGAAGGTGTACTTGACTGTGCGGCAAGAGAGGCGAGGAGGCCGTTCACGGCATCATCGACGACGGCGTCCACAACGTTCGTACGCTCCTCGCCTGAGGCGTTTGCCTCCGCCGTTAGCAGCAGGTGCTGCACGCTTCCAACGGGCACGAGGGCGATACGCGTGGACTCCAGAATCAGCTTGACTCCCGCGAAGCTAGTGCCGACGAGGCCAGGGATCAACGCTGTGGCGACGGTCGACACAATCCACAGCGTGGTCTCCAAACGAGTGAACTCGGCGGTCGAGACAAAATGGTCGACCGTATCGGCACCCAGGAAGACATCGTCGAAATGATTGAAAAGCTGAATGTTTTGCAGCCGCAACGTCCAACTGAGTTGACCTGCCACCACGACCGAGTTGACCTGTCTTGTGGCGGCCACACGTCGACCGGCCACATCCAGGGCGACGTTGCATGGTAGGAGCGATCGAGTTTCACCACCGTCGCCCAAGTAGCAAATGCATGCGCACACTGGCCACGGCGAGAAAGGCGCTCCCGAACGGGCGCTCAAGTTTGCGAAGATGCCGCTCAGGATCGGCGCGAATAGGATGGCGTCGCGAGTATAGAACGGATCAAGGAGGGCACGGTTACGTCCCTTGCATGGCGGGACGGCGCCTTCCCGCATCAGAAGCAGGTTGGTCCACGCGTCGGGTACGTCGGCGGGCGTGATACCAATGGGGCTACCAAGCCATTCAGACGCGTCGGTGGGTGCTAGTCGCAACGAGGCAAGGTTCGGCACGGCCGGCGACATCGATATGGCGGAATTTTCACAGTAAAATTGCGTCAAATCAGGATTCGAGCACCACTGGCCAGGGTCCTCGTCACCCGCCGCCGTGCACTGGTCGACACTGACAGCATTCTGGCCGACACGATAGCAGGATGCGGAGAGGCTGCGGCTGAAGTCGGCCGTCACCGAGAGACATGCGGGCATGTGAACGTACTTGATGATGTCCACGTCGACAATGCGCTTCCCGCCGAAACATTCCAAAATGCGACTGCCGTTCGACGACGACGAGTAGGAGGAGGCGGCGGAAACCCACGACGCAAGAGAGGGAGCGCTGCTGAACGTCTTGCTGGTGAGCAGCATCGCGACCATGTCTCCGTTCAACTCCGTGACGGCAGCGACACGAAACGCGACAACTTTGCGCGAGCCGCCGTCCCCTTCAAAATGCATCAACTTCACGACGCTGAGTAAATCTAGGACGAAAAATACCGCGTTGGCCACCTCGAATACGTTGTCCACATGGTCCGAACCCACGACGACCAGGTCCGTGGGCGGTGCCGCGGCGCTCACCGGGTCGGCCGCCGTTCGATTGGCAGTGGTGAACACGGTGATGAAGACGCGCGCCACCAATGCGTTGCTTTTTCCTGCCATTTCAGTGATAAAGGCGATACGCACAAGTCGGGTCGGCTGGAACGCGAGCAGCAGGTCGAAGCGCACCACGGAGTCAGTCAGTTGCAAGACGACTTCGCGGGGCGGTTCGGGTACTGCCTCGCGAGGTACAATCATTTCCGCGTACGATAGCACCATGACGGTGTGGGCAGCGGCAGCTCGCACGGACACGACGGACCACTCGACCAAGATCGTGCCGTCTCTGTTCTGTGCTCCTGCGACGTGACTGACGACGGCGAAAGGGACGGAAATCAAGGGTGCGACGGCGCGTTGGGCGACGTTGATGTCAGACCGAATCACGACGACGGAGCAGTCAGAATTCGCGGCGCGGTGCTGAGCACAAATAACGCCGAAGCCCGCGCACCAACCCCAAAGGGCCACCTCGCCATCGATGTGGAAACCGGCGGCAATCGAGCGCGGGAACGTCGAGGGGGTCCGGTCCTGCACACTCGCGAGCGCTGGTTGACCGCGCCGCAAGGAAATCACAGCCGCGTCGTCCATCGGCTCGTACGATGATGTCGCGCCCCAGGGACCAATCACCACGACAGCCCGGTCCGAAATGCCCTCGTCAGTGATGATAACGGAGCTGTTGACGGCGAGTAGCACCACGGAGCTCTGCGCGCCGACCGCGCTGAGCACGAGCACGTTACGGAGCGGGATGCTGTCGCCGACCTTGATCGAACTCGCGTTGACGACGATGGCGACGTTCGTCAAGAGCTTATCTGCAGGTTCGAGTGTGCGTTGCACCACGAGCACGTTGCAGAGGACGACGACAATGTCTTGCATCAGCGGGGACCACACCGCTGTCGCCGTCGGGATATCGCGGTAGTTCCGCGCTTCGTTTTCGCGAACGGCATCCCAATTCACCGGCGATGACACCCACAGTGCGCAACGGTGTAGGACGACGCTGACGTAGTCGACGCGCCCCCCTCCGTACACGCACAGGGATGCGCTCCCACCTGCATCAGGCATGGCGAGGAGCAGCGGCTCGTCGGCCAAGTTTCTCGTGGTGGACGTGAGGTTCCAATAGCTCGTGGTGGCGATCCGCAGCTCGCTATCGATGAGCAGCACGTCCACGCGGTTCATCGCACCTGGGTATTGACTCCTGTCCATAACAGACGGGGAAGCGAACGTGCTGAGCGCCACCGCGGACCCCGTCGCGACGGAGTGCACGACGAGAGAGCACTGCTCCACCAACATTCGGATCCCCGTGACCTCACCATCGCGAAGCTGAAACGCTGAATAGAACTGATACGTTTGTAAAGCAAGAACGGTGAGGAGTACGGCTGAAGCAGAGACGGGGACTGCAACGACGCCCAGGCTCCCGTCACGAGCGGCAAGTACCACGGTCTGACTGGCTAGTCGCACGAGAGATCCGGAAAGGGACACGTTGACATCGGAAAACAACGGGCCCTGCAGCAGCAGCACGTGCACGGCGGCGACGGGCGAAATGTCCGGTGGTGGCACGTAGCTCGACAAGGGTCCCACCTGCCTGGCGACTTCGACAAGGACAGACGCGATGCTCGAAGAGATGCGAAGGTTGACCCAAGGCGACACGGGACCTTGGTGACTGCTGATCAAGTTGATGATTCGCACTGGCGGTTGGCTGGTGCCCAAGAAGCTTGACTGCCCCGCCCTCAACGTAAGCGCAACGATGCTCGACAGAAGCAAGAGAGCAAACCGAGGCGGGTTGTCAAATGTGAGCACGTTGATGCTATGGCTCCACGTGGTCTGGCTGATGAGCGCTGGAGCGCCCCACGCGATGCGACTCGCCCCCCCCTTGTCATTATAGGGCACTTCGCTGCGGCTGCCTCCACGGAAAGGAGAATCCAATGTCACGGCCGTCGCTGCAAGTGCGTGCTGCTGCAACATGTCTTGAATGGCCCTGTCGACGGCCACATCCAGGCCCTTCGGAGTCAACAAGGACGCGTTCGTTGCCTCCAATCCCGGCCGCACGAAGGCGGCAAACGCGCTTGGCAGGCCGCCAGCCGCCCACAGTGCACCGAGGCCGACTTGCAGCCCCACAACGGTGACATCCACGTCGCTGCCGCAAGTAGCAAGCGGGGAAATGTCCTGAGGGCATCTGGGACTGGACGGCTTGGGACTGCCTGCCGGGGCACTCGCGTCGTCCGCCGACCACGAAAAGAGAGAGGCGGCCAGCGCCGACTCGCCCCCCGTGTTGATGACGATCCGGCTTCCGGTGGTCGTCACGGTGGTAGAACTGAGCAATGGTTGCCGCAGCGACGGGCGATCGAGGCCCACGACGACGGCGTACATCTTCAGCTTGCGCGTGCAGTTCAAGGTCGCGGCCGACCACACAGGGGAGAAACCGGCGTCGCCCGCCACGGTCGCGTTGACGCCAGCGTAGGAAAGGACCAACGTGGCGTTGACGAGGTAAAACTGGTTGGTCTGGAGCGCTGGGGGTGCGACCGCGCAGAGATCAGTGGGGCGCACTTCCACGTACGGAGAAAACGTGGGGTGCGTGAACGCGGGACACAGCACGTCGACCGGGCTTGTCCAGAGTGTGGGCCGCTTGCTGCTGGTGGATTGGGCATTCACAAAGTGTCTCCCGGCGTTGCCCGCCGCTAACACGGCCACATCGCAGCCAGGGAACGAGGTATCCTTCGTGCCGTCATCGCAGAGGTGAAGCAAACGCAGATTGCCGATCGCGGCGAGATGATACGAGACCTTCTGAGCGCGGATGGCGCCCAGCCGGAGCACGGACGCGGCGGCATTCACGGTCATGTTGGCGAGGAAGTAGCTGTTCCCTTTTTTTAGGTCGTCGCGACCGACGCTGGCGACGCCCTCCGCGGCCACGCTAGCGATGATGACGACCAGAGGCGAGGAAATGTTGAAGAGATTTGCGGAGCTCCGGTTTGTAGGAATGCCAACCACAACGGGTTGCTTGCTCACGGCGACGTCGCTCCACGGCGTCCACTGGCGACGCCCCACAGCGTCGGTGAACAAAGCGCCGAGGTCCGCTGCCGGCGTCCATTGTCCCGCGGTCGCGCTGTCCGTAGGGGTGTGAGACGTGACGTTGAGCCGGCGGTACCTCACCACGTCGTAGAACAGCAAGAGGGGCGAGGGGTACCGAGGATGCACCCAGATGCCCGCGTCGAGAATCACGCATTGCGATCCGGAGCCGATGCGCGTGTTCAGCGTCGCCGCGATGTCCGTTTGCTTTTGTCCAAACGCGAGGACTGTTGAGGGTTCGATGCTGGTATCCGTGTCGCCGGACGTGGTTGCCCACGAAGCGATAGCGATCACGAGAGGTCCGAGGGGCCGAGCAGCCGTCGGCTCAATCGGCAGCGCCTGCGGCAGCCGCCACAAATTGATCTGACTCGCAAATATGCCAATGACGCACTGTTCAGCGTCGCGGAATGACGGGCGGCTGCTCAACTTTGCCGGAAACAAGAACGAAGCAATCGCCACTGACTTGGGTGCGTAGGCGGTGAGCGCCGCTGCAATGGATGAGCTGGCGACCGCTAACGTGACACCGACAATTTGATCGCAGCGAGCGCAGCCCACCACGAGCACCTCGTCGCAGCCAAGCAGCACCATGTCGCTCCCAACGACGGTCGATGTCGACGAGTTCACCTGCCCGGTAACTAGCTCTGCCATCACGAACGATGCCACCGTGCACTGCGACAAGGGTGCCCTTCTCGCGAAGTAGTAGTTTGGGACGAAGTAGGGCATGTAGAACGGATCAGCCTCCCCCTTGTTCAAGACGGCGTCACTTGTTTGTTGCTTTCGCACGAGGTACTCTCCCCACAAAGCCGCCGCGTAGTAGTGAAAGACTGCGTACGATGTCAAGAATAATGGCCTCCTACCGGTTTCCGCCTCTCTCGTTTCGGTTGTCGCACCGGAATAAAACTGCGGCCGCAAGAAAAAGTGGGAGAGCGTTGCGGACCACTCAGACATCGTCAAGTTCATGTAGCGGCGCTGCATAGGGTCCGCCGCATCTTCGACGACCGAATTGGCGAGATCCTCCGCCATCACCACCGGCAAGTACGAGTCGACCCACGGGAGGAGCTGGTAGCCGTCCTCAAGCACCGCGCCCTCAAAAAAGATTGCCATCTCGCCGGCCACGACGAGCACGGAGGTATCCACGACCACGACCGCCACGCGCGTCACGGGAGCGGCGGATTTCAGTTGAAACGCAGATGCCGATCGCACAGCGATGAGCACCGCACCCTGGATGGCGGCCAGCGCGTGGATGTTGCACCGGTACACGACCAGCCGCGCCGCAAACGGACCCAACCTCGACGACACCGTGATCCTGCCGGCGACCACTTGATGTTGCCACGTGCGCAGGACGAAGTCGCTGGCCATGAGGACGAGCTGAGGTGAGGGAATGACGGAGCCCAAGCGGGGGCCGACGCCAACGAGGGACAGGTCGGGCATGGACTGCTCGATCACGGCGACGTGCGTTACCTCCGGGCAGGTTATTCTCAGTCGCGAGGCGATCAACTCCATAACGGAAGCGACCCCCAAACCGACGCTCTTGATCCCGGCGACTCCACAGAATATGGAGTCGACCGCGATCGACGAGGGACCGCCCAAAACCCCCAATCGAGCGATGCCAGTCTCTGCATAAAGATCCGACAGTCGGTTGTCTGCGAGCAGCAACCACCGTACACGGCCAAGCGAGTAATACTGCAGCATCAAATTTCCCGTTCCGAGGGTCTCAGAGAGGAACAGCGCTGGCGGCGGAATGGATCGGATTCCCATCGCCACGGAGGAAGACAACGGCATGCCAAAAAGCGCGTTGATGCGACAAAAACGAACGCTGATGATCACCGACCCGGTGAGCGCGGTGCCAGGATCGTTGACCACGGAGCTCGTAAAGATGCTGTAGCCGGGCATGGTCGAGTTCGGGAAGTCGCCACGTGTGACGAGGCTGCCAGCGAGGTTGTAACTGAACAGTTCCACTGTGACGTCCGTCGCGATGACCGCCGAGGTGACGAAGACGTTCGCCGGATCGACGACGGGCGGGTCAACCGCTAAACCTGTAATGCCACTGAGACAGCCGATGTTGGCCCGCACCAGCGCGGTGTTGAAGGTGACTCCCGACGAGGCGTTCGATAGCGACGCCGCGTCAAACGTCGCGCTTGCCGTATTGCGAATGTCAACGCTCATCAACACCACGCCGACGCCGATGTTGTCTGCGAGAGCGGCCAAGAGCGGAACCGACAGACCGGCATCGGTGAACGGGCGGGCACCCGCCGTCGCATTGTCGCGCATCCACTGGTTCAATAAGCCCAAGTCGCTTCCGGATGTCGGGGTACGATGATGCCACAACATCCTTGACGACCGAGTCGCTGTAGTACCCCGATCGGCGAATGCCCAGGTTGAGACGCTGAAACCACAGCGTGCGATCACCGACGACATTGGGGATGAGCGTCGCATAGTCGCTCCATCCGTTGTAGAGCAAGTCCGTCGCCCACACGTCGACGGGCGACGGGACGTCGGAAGCGGTGGTAGCCTTCTCGCCAAGTGCCACGGACGTCGGGAGAGCCCACACCGAGGAGCGCTCAAGAAGAACCCAGACCGTTCCGGCGACGTTCGCGGAGTTGACAAAACCGACGTAGTTTTCCCAGCCCCCGCTCAGCGTGACAGCGGAGTCTCGCAAGGCCAACACGACGTTGCGCAGCAGCGACGTGGCAGTCTTCGTGAAGACGACTAATATTCGTGCGTCCATTTCGCTCTGCGGCGACCACACGTCGATGCTGCAGCCGGTGACACTCACGGTGACGTCGAAAGCGCGCCACACGTTTGGTAGCGATGCGATCTGGTGGGGGTACGCCGGACGTCGCAGAAACGAGCGAAGCCGGGCCTGCAATGTCGCGTTACCTTGAAGCTGCGCCGTCAGGGCCGCGTCAAGGCGGCCAGTCGCGATCACTTTGGCGTACGGCGCGGCCAGGTGGATGCGACTGCCAGTGGCGACGAGACTCGATGCCCACACCGTGACCAGCGGAAACACGCCGTTCGACGAGGCTCGCGATGCGATCGACAACGTTCGCATTCCATTGAACGTCGAAAGGTCAATTGTGGACCCGGCCACGACGCCCCGGCAGGCTTGACAGACCGTGTAGTACGGGGCTGAATCATCGGTGAGAATTCCGTTCACACTGCCCACCTTCCACAGCACGCTGTCAACCGTATGCCGAGTCACGCGTGCGACCACGCTCGAGCTCATCACAAGGGCCGACACGTTGGCAAGCTCTCGTGCCTCGAAAGTGATAAACGATACACTGGAAACGTTCCTCCAAGTAACGAAATCCGCCACGAGGCTCGCCGCGGACTGCGCATGTCCTGCCCACAACAGCGAGCATTCCGAGATGACGACGTCGACGTTCCTGATCGACGCATTGGCGACCGAAAAGGATAGCTGACTGACATCGCCTCTCATGTTGGCCAACAGATGCACGATCGAAGAGGCCCCCGCGAGGTGCACATTGGTGTTCTGCACATAACTGGCTTCGCGACTGCCGTCGACTCCGATCACACTGGACGTACTGAGGATATTCACGACCACCAATTCGGAGCCCTGCACGAAGATGTCCACGTTGTGCATGCACGGGAAAAGTAAGACGCTCGCGGAGCCAACGGACGGCCGGCTCATGAGGGGAAGCGGAGGACTCCCCTCTGCCGCGTCGATGGACTGCACGATGGTCGAGGCGTTGAAGCGGAAATAAAGGCCATCGACTAAGTCGGCAGACAGCATTGCCGAGAGTAGCGCAGCGGTCGCCGCGGAGGGCGGCCGGATTTGCATTGACTGCGATTGCGATAGCCACAACTGAAAAAGCTGATCGTCTTGAGAAGCTTTGTACGGGGGCAACGCGGCGGCGACGCGGGCGTTGACGGTCACGAGCTCGGACGACGTGACGGCAAGGACGTAGATGTCACTACTCAGGACGCTGTACGAGGCGCCGAGCAGCGGGCACGTCGGCGACATGGGCAGCATGGGATGGTCCGGAACGTACAATGACGGCGACGGCAGCTGAACGGCCATTCGGCGGCCGGCGTCAACGGTGAGAATGGCGAGCGGCGGCGGCCTCCCTCTGCTCGTCAGTACCCGAACGGACGACTGTGCAATCGAAACGCAAACATCGCGAAACTGTTGCGGAACCGACACTGCGCCTTGAAAGGCATCGACGGTCGCCAGGCGCAGTCCCAGCGAGCTAGAGTCGTCCCACTCGACCAAGGCGACGATCATCTGGGAACGCTCGATGTGGAGAACGTATCCAAACGCCGGGGGGGTTTCCTTTCCGTTTGTGGGGAGCGGTGGTGCGACGTAGTTCGGGGATGTGGGTTGGTAGAAGGCAGCAAAGGTCATTCGATCGTCGAACGCGGCCAGCGCGGTGAGGTTGGAGTCGTCCAAGCTGGGGTAAATGCGACGCTGACAGACACTAGCTCTTGTGCCCAATGGATAGGAATTACTCTGAAACGGCAGCAACCGTGCAGCACTGGCATCCTCGTAAGCGTTGTAGGGGGCAACGGCCTCGTCGACGACGAACACCGTTGCCTGACTCCACCGAGCGGTCACGGCAATGACAGAGTTGCGGACGAAGACTGCGACGCGATAGATGGTTGACGGTATCGGCCGTTGGTTGCCCGTGCCCTGATAAAACACCATCGCCCTCGAAGGACTGTGAATGTCCAACGAGCAGCCGTGCATGACCACCGTGCATGCCTTGAAGGGGTAACCCGACATGAAGTGGATGTCTTCGGAGCTACGCAAGGAAAAGTAAGAATTGCGGAAGGAGACACGCAACGGCGACGACGATGTTTCCGTGCCCCACTTTCTCCACGACGGGTTAATGAACCCTGGCGGCTGCCAGTAAAAATGTTGGGACATCGCGGTCACCATGCGGAACGTGGAGGTCATTACGGAGACGGAGGAGCGCGACGCAACGCGGAACAAAAAATACTGCACGCTGACGACACCCCCGAGCACGTCCAATCGAGAGGAGTCGATCGATAGCGTGGACGCGACGAATGCGCCCCCGAACATGCCATTCAGCCACGAGCTGGGGGCAGTTGCGTTCAAGAAAAATGAGATGCCTTGAAGCACCACGGTGGTCTCCACGACGTCGTCCGTCGCGTGGAACCACAACAAGGGCCCCCACACGCTGTCGTATTCCGCCCCCAATAACCATCGTCGTGGAGAAGGTCCGCTAAACTCCTCGCTGCGGTTGTACGCGATCGTGACGTTTTTCAGGACGATGTCCGACTGATTCACCGCCTTGCTGAGGACGATGCCCATTGTGCGACTGTTCTCGATCAAAATGGTGGACGACGGTCGAAAGTGCATCGCGAATTCTAAATGAGGCAAGACCGAATCGGCCGATATCACGACGCTCGTTCGCGTCCCACCTCCGGCTACCACCGATGTGAACATAAATTTGAGGGTTGGAAAAGGCGCCGTCCAAGGCTGCGCCAAGTTGTCGAAGACGTTGCAGGCCGTCAACTCGATTACGCAGACAGTGTCCGGTGCATCCTCACCACAATACACGTCGACGGAGTTGCTATCTGTGGAGGTTCGGCTGTTGACCGCCGCGACCACGACGCTACAATACACAGTATTGGTTTCCCCAGCATGCACGCTAAAGAACGATAAGGAGGAGGAGGTTGATATCGTACCGCGGCGTCTCCAGTCGTTGCGGTAGCCGAAGTCTCCTCGTTGTGCGCTTGAGGCGAACGACATGCCTGTGGTGGCGCTTTGTGTCACGGTAGGAAAAAGAAGTGACGAACGCATCGGGGTAAGTCCCGGGTGCACTTCAGCGAATGAGTGGTCATACGAGGCATAGTAGTTCACGCAAACGCGAAGAAGCAGCGTCGTGATGACAACGACATGATAGGCGATTCCTGCGGAATGAGGCAGTGCCCTTCGACCGCTACTCGAGGAGCTCCCCACTCTGGATATCTCCGACTGCAGCGTCGACGCGAGGGATGACAATCTCATGGAGCAACCTTTCCTTCGCACAAACAAAGGTGGCTTGCTGAGGTGTGAGAGAAGCCCCACCGGTCATTCAAACAACAAATGTGATTGCGCCGAACCAAGCAAGAGTCGATATGATTTCGAAGAATCGCAATCGTAATGGCTGCTGGGGAGATCACGGGACGAACATTTGTTCAATTTCGGCCAGCCGTTTGGCGACGAGACAGCCGACCGCGTGGGTGCTAAAGTGCCGCGCCACATGGCGGCGAGCGCCTCTGCCCTTACGTGCGACAAAGTCGCGGTTCGCCGGGTCAGCCACGAAACGCATGAGCTGCACCAGATGGGCGGTCGACGGCACCGCCCAGTCACGGCCGACCATTGCCTCGCCATACGGACCCGACGGGACGGTCTCCAGCTTCTCGACGGCGATCGGGAAGGCGACTTTCGGGTGAAGGAAGTCGACGATGCCGCTGTGATTCGTCGCGATGGTGGGGAGCCCGACGGCCATGGCTTGAATGACGGGGAGGCCCCAGCCCTCGCCCCGGGTGGGGAGGACGAAGGCGTCGACGCTGCGGTACAGCCGCAGCACGTCATCCTCTGAGAGGTGCTCGAGGATGACTTCGATGTGGGGCAGCCGTCGGCGCGCCTCGTCGCCGGCTTGGGAACCGCTGCGGCGGCTGCTGTTCACGGTTCTGCGGTGAGCTTCTGCATTGTGCACCGCCGTTGGCGGAGATGTTGCTGCGATGAGGTGCTTGATGTAGTGTTCGACGCTGACGGGCTCCGGACTCCACGGCCGCGTGAGCACGACGAGCGCGACATCGGAACGGCCCCGAAACGCGCCGATGAATGCATCGAAGAGCACGTCGTAGCCTTTGCGGCTCTCCCACTTAAAGACGGATAGGAACACGAACGGCTTCTTCGTCCTTGGCCTTTTTGGTGCCGCCTCGAAAGCGTTCGTGCGAAACACGGAGGCATGATCGTCGGTCATGGGTGGGTGAATAAACTCCCAGGACGCCTCCGGCCGCACTCGACGACGACGGCCGGGGTTTAGAACGACGCCGCCATTTGGGTGATGGCGTTGCCCACTGCCGTCGGCGATGGACATCAACGGCAGCTGGATAGGGGGATCCGCCTCCTCGTCCTCCTCAGCCGTCGCGGCTGAGGACGAATCCCCCCCGGCCGAACGTCGTCGGCGTGGCCGCGGCGACCAGCGGAAGGTGTCAATCGGCTCGGGAATGACAAACACCTTCTCCGGAGACACGTCATTCGCGGCGAAGGCGTCGCGGACGTAGACGGAGGGAACCCACACTTCCTGGAAGGTTCGGTCGGCGTTCATTCGAGCGGCCCACTCATGTGGAATGCGCGAGAACTCGTACATGGCCCGTATGATGACGTGATCCCGGAATGCCCCGACTGCCTCCGACTCTCGCAGGGCTGCGGCCGTGACGGGGTCCGTGTGGTACACCCACACGTCAATGGGCAGCAGCGGCGGCGGCGTCAATGTCCATTTCGCGCGTCGTCTTGAGGAGGCGGTCTTAGCGAGGATGCGTTTGGAATTGACTTCCACCGCATTCATCACGCTCTGCAGGACGACGTGAGTCGGCTGCTGCGTCGCTCCCGGGCCGTCCTCGCTGTCGGTACCCTCGGCGTCGTCCAGGACGGAGGGGACCGCTGCCTTCCGCTGCAACGCATCGTCCCAGACATGGTTGCGGTACCGACGTCGCCGAGGGTACCGGTGCAGCCACGCAGCGTCTCGCGCCGACCAGTCCGGAAACCGGGCCCTCCATCTGTTGGCACTTTGGCCGGCGGCTGAGGCGTCAAGTTCGCCAAGAATGTGCGAAGCCCACGCCACCGCATCGTCTCGACTAGTACTGCCAATTCGTGCTGTGGCGGGGTCGACATACAGGCGCTCCTCCATGGCACGCAGTCTGAGTGGTTGCCCCTGACAGTGACAGTGCGGGGCCAAGGTGGTCCTGACGATAAGGGACGACGGTCTTTCCACCGCATCGGAATTAGCGCATTCGGGAGGCGATGAGCGGGAGGCACGAGCCGGTTGGCTTGGGTCGATCGCGTACAGTAGCTCGGACACCTCGTTGCTGAAGCCGCAACAGTAGCAGCAGTAGCCGGCCCACGTTAGACGGATGCCGCCACGTAGCTCGCGGGGAGGCGGCACCGAAGCCCCAAGCGACGCGTTCAAGCGACGACTCCCATCGACAGCTGACGTCGCGGGGTCGTCGTCGTCGCTGACATCCATCAGCATCAGCGGGTCACGACGGAATCCAAAGCGCTCGTACTGCCCTGTGACATCAGCCAACTGGAGACCGTGATCGCCCTGGTCTCGGATATTCCCCAAGCCCCCACCGCGCTGTCGTCGATCTGTGCGGTGCCTCTTCTTTTCTTCCAGTGGGTCGAACAGCAGCATCGAGAAGGCATCGCGCAGTGGAGAACCATTGGCAGTCGGCAGCTCACGAAAAACTGGATATAGCCACGGAAGGGCAGTGTCGGCATCGGAGTCGCGGTCTGCACCTCGTTTTTGTTGCGCAGCAACGCCTTTGACTCCTAGCCGCTCTTCGAACCTCTCCGCAGCGTGATCGGTGCCGCAGTGCGAAAACCATCTCCATTCCTCTCCAGGAATAACTTGATCAGATCGACTTGACATCGGTATCGAACTGACGCGCAGAGGGAGGTGATTAGCCACGTCGCGGCGCATCCATAGCCAAGCGCAACCAGCCGAGCCCGTCACGCTGCTACCTCGAAAGGTGCGCCAGACGTCGAGTACAAACGCATCGTCCTCCCAGATCGATGATGCCGAGTCGGTTGCGCCGCCGTCACGATCGCTGGAACCAGGCGCCAGGGGCGACTGCTGCAGCAGCGTCGGTCCCTCCACCTCGAACTCTCGTCTGGACTGCATCGCGTCACGGACGATCCACCGGGCGACGGACGCGTCAGAGGAAGTGACTAAGAGACCGAGGTGCGCGAGGCGACGCGTGGTGTTCAGCAAGCGCGATAATGAGGCATCGCGGTCGCGGTCCGACCCCAGCAGCGGCATCCCGGACGCTCCTCGCGACCCTTGGTTGGTCATCATCTGCGCGGAAGGCACCCAGAACAGCCAGGGCACCGGAAGGAGGACGCAAGGCGAGTCCGCAGCAATCGCCTCGACGTCGTGGATCGACACCGGCTCGAAGGCGCTCAGCCCGGTGCTCTCGACGAGCCCCACCGGCAAGCGAAAGCCGTCAAAGGCAGGCGACAAGGAAGGCACACCCCGCCGGATCCCATAGCCATACCCCGCGAAGCGCGGCGATAGATCCCGTTTCCGGAGATCGTCCTGTGGAAGGGCGCGACGACGTTTAGTAGCGAAGAAAGAGCACAAGGCGACAATATGATCGAAACGCGGTCGGGTGTTGGCGAGGCTGGGAAGTAGCGGCCACGATGCAGTGTGCCAGACCAACGCGCCCCCCTCGGCATCGCCCATCAGGGCTGTCTTGCCAGCCGCCTCCTGTTGCAAGAGACCGTGGAATGCGAAGGAACGAACGAACCCCTCGTTGATTTGGGGGCCGAGCGCTTGTTTCACAGAGAATTCGGGACCTCTATTCCGATCTAGAGATGCCGCGAAAAAACGCGTCACGGTCTCAGCAATAACATCGCAGTGCGCCTTCTCATCCTCATCCTCACTGACCTTTTCATCAGTGCCATCTCCCTCGCGCATGACTTCCCTCAAGTCGCCGAAAAGCCAAGCTGCAGGGACGACTTCGCACGCGGTAAGCGGACTTCGAAGACATCGGCGAAATGCATTTAACATTCCAGACGCGACGTGCCAGCGCACGAGTCGCCAGTGAGCCTGGGTGACAAGGTCCCGACACACACGGTCCGAACGATGCGTGCCGCGCAAGCCCAGCACGACATGAGAGCGGTTGCCTCCTGCTGCTAAAGTCACAGACGAAAGGAGGCGAAACGCGGCTTCGATGTGCGCCAGCGGCAGCTGAGCCAGCAGCATCGCGTCGAACGGGGACGTCGCGGCGGCCTGATATGGAGGCGAGGCGCATCTTGACAGCGAAAAAGATGGACTGGCCATGTCGATAGCGACAACGGTGCCCCACATAGGCTCGTTGGCACGAGGCGTCGCATGGCCGCTTCCCACTTCTGTGATCGACGGATCGTCCTCGCATCGATCGAGCTGGCCGTACCCCATTGGGTCAGGGTGTTGTTGGTGGTCGTCGAACACTGCTACACGACGCAACATGGTGGTGGCATTCCGCAATGCGGCGAAAGATGCGGAGTTTTCCGGCAGGTGGCTCTCCTTGACAGCATTATCAGCAAACGACACGAAGATGTGGTGCGATAAACGACCCATTCGGTCGGAACGCAGCCAACGCGACAACGCCTGCCAGCACAGTCGAGGGATCTCGACGTTCGACGGTGCCGTCCGCTTCGAAGGCACGACACAGTGCGTCCGGGCGAGTGCGACGAGAGGTGGGGCGAGCGCTCGGAGGATGTTCAACCAAGACGGAGGAAGACCAGAGGCGGACTTTGCCATTCCACCGGACAGAGACTCAAGCGCCGCCGCCAGCGAGGGGCCGGAGAGCCGAGGCCCCGCCTTCGTCTCGATGAGACGCTTCATGATCCGCGAGGTGAAGTCCGGTGCGGCGATGGGCGGTGCCGTTAAGACGATCAAACGCGTTGGGGGTGGCAGCTGCGCCGCTTGGGCCGCCAGAATCGGGGACGAGCCGCTGCTTCCTTCGTCTTCGTTTAACTGTTGATTTTCGTGGCAGTAACTACCCTCTTCGAACAGAGGGCCAGCCGGAGTCGGAGCGACAGGTGTGTGTGGTGGTGCAGATGTGGTGAGCAACGAAACGGCCGATCGAGCGACGGAGGTGTGGATGGTCTTTATGAGGGTGACACTGGTGGTGGCGGCCGGTTGAGTGGCACTCGTCGGTGCGAGCGGCGTGCGGCGGGTCGCCGTCGACGTCGTCATCGTCGTTGGGTTGGGTTGCGTCACGTCTCGGAGTTGAGGCGACGACGGCAGCCGTAGCGGATGGGTCTCGTGGCTGGTGGTGCCGCCATTCGTGGTGTCCGACGTGAGCGCCGATCCGTCACCGAGGGGCCGCGACGGGGGCCGTGAGGAGGGCCGTGAGGGGGGCGGCTGCCATCCCGGCGGCGTCGAGGTGATGTGAAAGACGAACACAGCCGCCAGAGCGGCTACAACGAACACCATCGTCGCGCGGTGCCACCGCCTGGTGGGTGACCGCCGTTTGATTAGCGATGGCCGCGAAGGAGACGGACCATACCACGGGTGAGAAAAGTCATCGCGGCGGCGCAGCAGCTGCATTTGTGTTACGCGCTGACGACATTGAGTTACAAATACGGTGCGACCGGATACTCAATGCTGTTGTAATTTATGCAGTTTTTGTTTGGGGCCAGCAGCACGATCGGCCAATTTTCGCGGCCCTCACTTTCCCAGAGCGACTGTTCGCCGCATTTATTTGGCCTGGGGGGACCCGGCGGCCCTGCGCCTAACGGAGCGACGCGACATATCGTGAGAACTCCGCGTAGGTTGCTTCCCCTAGGACAACCTCGACGACGCACGCCGTGGATACGACGTCCGCCGAGAGATGCGTCATGCAGCGTTCGACGTGCGAAGCGCCCGACGGTCGTGCGGGGGGATCCGCGAAGAGCATCGCGCACTCATCGCTCGGAACCGCCGTGGTCTCAGGGGCAGCGACCTCACCCACATCGATCGCGCGCCAGCCGCGACGGGGGCCGAGCGCATGGTCGTCATGATGCGGCGGCTGTAAGGACAGCGCGAAACGTTCACCTTCTCCTGACATGGCGTCGTCCTCGACGACGGTCGCCAAACCTCCTCCTCCTCCTGGCGCCTCGTATTCGGGCTGAGGTCCACCGGCCCAGTCATCGGCAGGGGGTGAAGACAGAGGGGCCGTGGGGTGGCCTCCTCCGGCATTCGGCACCATGTTTTCTTCGCGATTGTTGGTCGTTCGCGCCGAGGTTTCATTGCTGTCGCATGGAGGTGGATCAGCATCCTCCTCTTCCTCACTGCGGCAGCTCCTTCCACCCCCGGCGATCACCACGTCATCGCCAGGGACCGCGACACAGAGACCGATGTCGTACGTTACCATCGCGGGTGGAAGGAGCCACCTCCAGACGCCGTGCCGGGTGCTGGGAGCGGCACGGCGCACCACGAACCAATGGTGGCGCCACCATGCTATGCTGCCCTCCCCCTCTTTTTGTGAAGACGTGTCGTTCAGCTGGCCTCCAACTCGTGGCGGTTGGCGCGTCTGGTGGGCGTCACGGAGCCGCTGCGTCACGAACAGTCGCCATCCCCAACAGCCTGCGGTGGCGTTCCCCACCTCCTCGCCTCGTCGGCGCCGTCCTTCGATGATGTCCTTGGCGTCTGCCGGCGACCAGCTCCGGATGAGCCGCAGGCGATAACCCCGTGCCAACAAACTGTCGACGGCGAGAGCGGTGCCGATCACGCAGGACAAGCCCAGCAAACGACGGGCCGCGCGAACGAATGATGCAAGTCCCGGGGGTGGTGGTGCGGCTGCAGCGTGGATGGTAGGGGAGGCCATGTGAGCGGCATTCCTAATCGGAGGAAACGCGAGTCGCAGAAATAATTGACAAGAGAGAGAGAGAGCGACTGGATAAAAAGGTGAGGCAGACTATTTGCATCAACTCGAGGAGGGGGAGAAAAGCGGAAGAAAACCCCTCGACTGACAGCTGCACAGCATCGTGCCACAAGGAGTCACAGTCTGGCGTCGCGGACGATTGAATGGGATGCGCTGCTCCTCTCCTTCGGCGCTCAGGGCAGCCCAGCAGGCACTCCCTCGGCCACTACTTGGACCCTCTATCGGCCCCTATTCACCCATGAGCACTTCGAGTCGGCTCTCATCGGGCACCCGGTCGATGAAGACCCGGCCGTTGAAACCACACACCGCGTACACCCACGGGTCGGAGCTGCTCCACGCTACGCTCGTCACCGTTTCACCGACGTCGGTGAGGGAGCGAATCACTCCGTCCTTCGACGCTCGCGTAGAGGCGGTGGCAGGTGGTGCGCCATCGACACCACTCGACACCGACGACAGCGGCTTCGAGCTGAGCGATGAGAGGCACCAGAGTCGGCAGAGCTGGTCGACGCCGCCGCTGAGCAGCAGCTCGTCATGCGACGGGTTGTACCGCACGCACGTCGCGCGGTGATCGTGGCCTTGATGCGAAGCCAAGGCGACCATCCTGTCGCCGCCCGCGGACCCACCGGCGCCCCCGGAAACGGAAGCGCCGGCTTTCCTCAGGTCCCAGACCTTGATTTGCCCGTCATCGCCGCACGTCGCTACCACGTAGATGCGGTTGGGGTTGTAATCGACGGATCGGAGCGCCAGTCGGTGCGGCGCGTGAGCGGCGTGCAGCTGCGCTTGCTTGGCCCGGAGGTCGGCGATCACGAGCGAGGTGTCCGCGGCAACGGCCACAATGTCCTTGTGATGGGGGTCACAGGTGATGCTGTGGATCGTTTCGATCGCGGTGGGCATCGCGCAGCGGTCAGGGATACTGTCCAGCGTCGTGACCGGTAGCGCCGTGGCGTTGTTCGGTACTCCCATAGTGAAAGACGCTGTCTTGGCGGCGCCCGCCAACTGCGCGATCGGAAGCCGGTAGATGCTATTGCGCGCGGCGAGCACGCAGCTTCCAATGCTGTCGACCGTGGCGCCACCGGAGAGCCCCACGGGCTGCCATGCGATGCACGGGGAGCGGGCATCCAACCGGATCTGAAGAAGGGGCTCGACGTCGCCGACCAAGTCGGATGAGAGCCGGATCACCTCGAAGGTCGCCATTGGAGCGCCGGCGACGCTCTGATGACACGCTGCGACAAGCACCCGTGTTGCCGCACCAGGGCCGCCGCCACTTTCTTGCGCGGCTACCGACATGGCGCAGATGGGCTCCGCGTGATCCCAAACCGCGATGCAATCTACGAGATGCGGTTCTTCACGGTATTCCAGCAGGTAAAGCCGGTTGGTTCCTCGTGGGGCGTTGCTCCCCACAAGAAACGCGTGCGATGGGGACAGCTGGCCGCCCTCTCCGCCTGAATGGGTGCCAGCAGAAGGGACGGCGGCCAGACATTTCGCCTGCATCTCGATCGCGTAGGGCGCCGCCTCCGAAGTACCACCGGAGGCAGCGGCAACGTGCGACATGAATTATTAATGCGAGTGAAACGACGAAAAAGAAATCACTCTCCCTTGTTGAGTATGTGCATAGGTGGATTCACAAAGGAGGGAGCATGCCGACAATCCGTGTGGTGTGTGCCTAAAGAGTTGATGTCACGCTTTCACGTGGTAAACGTGGTACACAGCGCCGGCTGAACTCACCGGTAGGGGCACGTGCGCGCCGTCATTCACTAACTGGGGCGGAGCGCGGACGTTTATCCTTTCGGCATCTAACAAGTGCTGGTGGTGGGCTGCACAGTCAAACCGGCAGCGCTACACGGTGCGCGACGCCCTCTGCGATGTCGGCGGTCGGGGCGGCAGTCGCTGTAAGTACGGGGCCCCGGCGGCCGTTGTGGTCGCAGCCGCTGGTTGTTTTTTCGGTCCCCGTTGTGCCGTGCCGGCGGAGTGTACATTTGTCCGACTCATCGGAGGCCGGCCGGAGGAGCTCCCGACCGTACTGGGGCGAGGCGGCGACGCACCACGCAGAAAAACGTCGTCCACTTGCGCGGCCCTTGGCCGAGCCGCGGGAGATAGCGCTTCCACACGAGGGGCATCGCCGCCGCCTTCCCTGATGCCTTCGGCCGGGGCGGCGGATGGGCTTTTTTCTCGCGGAGCAGTGACACTCGCGTCCGGGTTGGATAATGCCGCGAGGCGCTGCGGCGACAGGGGCACGGCTGAGGGTCGCGTGAGCTCGTCCAACAGCTTCCTGGGGCTGTGCTGCCGGGAGATCTTGGCGATGTTCGTGATGATGTGATCTCTCTCCTGCGCGATGAGACGCTTCGATTCCTGCAAGCGGCGCTGGCTTTCTCGCCGCATCCGCCTCTGTTCGCGGTCGTGAGACAGCGCCTCGTCGAGCATCGCCTGCTTGAGCTTGTGCCGGTAATCATCCAGTCGCACCAGCCGCTCCACGTTGTCGCGGTGCTGCGACAGCTTCAAGTCGAACAGCGCTGCCTTGATCGTTGCCTGCAGCCTCGTCTCTTGCTTGACCTCCGCGACGTGGACCTGCTTGTGCTCTTCCTCGACGAGCGTGATCAGGTTCTTCTTCTGTTTCTCTTCTACGACGGCGACACGACGCTCAATGACCTGCTCTTGCACGATCTCGCGCCGCTCGCGTTGCTCCTCGAGGCGACGAGTCATGGCCGCCTCATGCTCTTTGCGCCGCCATTCGGCGGACGCCAGACGGCGGTCGGTTTCGGCGATACGAGCGCTCGCGGTGGTGGCGGGATGCCCCTCGCCCCCTTCACCGACGTGCGTCTCCGCGAGGCGCTGACGTTCGGTGGACTGGTGTCGCTTGGTCTCGATGCCCAGTAGCAATCGCGCGCGCAGCAGCCGGTGGCGTTCGAGGTGCTCCGTCTCCTGCGCCTCCAACGTGACGCGAAGCGCCTCGCGCTGTTCCGCTTCTAGCTGCCGCGCCGCTTCCGCGCGCTGCTTCGCCTGTTCCAGCTTTTCGTTGCCAATTTCTTCGCGCTCTTTGATCTGGCGCTCCTTTTCGGCCTCAATCTCCTGAAGTTGTTTGTCCCGAGCTCGCATGCGCTCGTGGAGAACCTCGCGTTTCTTTTCGTCAACGAGATACTGACGTATTTTGAGAGCCACCACCTTCTGGCGCGCGCGTCGAGCTTCCTTCTTCGCCTTCTTCGTGGCTTCAGCCAGTTTTTGTTCGTTCACGGCCGCGAGCTCATCATCACGCTGCTGCATGTATGAAAGCAAATCCTCCCTTTCGACCTCGCGGCGCAGTTCGTTGACGATGAGCGTCATTTGCCGTCGGCGCATGTGCTCAATTTCTTCATGGCCGTGCGACGCGAACTTCTCGACGGATTGCTTCAGCATCGCGCGTTGTTGCTCCAGCGCGCGCTCGTGCGCATCGTTGGACACGACCCGCCGGACCAGCTCCGCCTCGGAGGGGTCGTGACACTGCGGTGGGGCCCACTTCAGAGTCGCGGCGATTCCCGCCGCGGAGGGGGGGACCGCGACGGAATGTACCGAGGGTCCGGCGCCGAAGCCCTCAGACGCGATAGATGTTGGCGCTTCCTCTTGCTGTAGCAGCTGCGCGCGCAGTTTTACCTGGTCGTGATTTAGATGGTCGGTGTGCGCCGCCTCATGGACTTCGCGGAGTAAATACTGCCTTTCTTTCTCAACGATCTTCACATTGCTCAGCCGACGGGTGGCCTCTGCTTCTTGCCTCGCGAGCTCGACGGCGCGCTTCACCGACCGAGACACTCGCGGACTGCATGCCGCGCTGGAGGGTGACCGAGGCGACACGCTGATGTTGGACGCATCCCCCCTGCCCGTGCTGTCGGCATCGGCCGTGCCGCTGCTTATCGCAGCATGCGGCCGCTCGCCGCTTCGCGAGTCACCGCGGCGCGTGACGCGGAGTAGCTCAAGCGGAGAAATGCCTTGCCGATCGCACGCAAGTCGACTCAAGCGGTCCAAGGTAAACGTCGCCGGACAGGAGGATGACGTTGAGTCGAGACGGAACAAACTCTTGAACGGCTCATCGGCCTCGACTTGCTGCCCTTTCCCCCCTAACGTCAGCAGCACCATCTACGGACGATGTGGGATCAAAGTGTGCCGTCGACAACTTTGGCTATTTGAATTCAGAGAATGGAAGGCAAAAACTCTTCGCCAATTTCTACTCAAAAAATGAAAGGCCGACAAGCTTCCTTATGCGTGCCGAAGGAGAGGTTCGCATCGAGAGACGACGTTGACACGTGAGACGAGGAGCCCACATCCAGTCCGGAGCCGCCGTGAGCCTTCAGGCTCGTTCTATCCTTTGCTCAATGCTTCTTGTGCGCCTTCGTCAAAGTCGGCACCCCCCTTCCCTGGACTACCTCTATACCTGTGGCTACTGCGATCACGCTGAAATCTAACAGGGACGGCCACGCTCGTTCACCGAATCCTCCGCGCTCCGGTGGTGGTGCCAGCCGGCGGCCGCTGCAAGGGCCCCCGTCCCGGCAACGCACTTGCCACCGAGGCGCGATGGCCAGGGTACAGTGGGTTGAGCTCAATCGTCACGTTGGCTTGGGGATTCGCCGAGGTGGTCGCGGGTGGGCACGTGCGACGAACCATCGGATGCGGGATGTTTCCGTGGTGCCCATGGTTGGCGACCCCCGCGGTGGCGGGGCGCGATGGGGGCTGGCTCATTCCGACGGTGCCCTCCACCTGCTCGAGTTGCATCGCGTTGATCTGCGCCTGCAACGCCTGCTGCCGCTGAAACAGCATTTCGGGCGAGGTGGCCTCCACGTTCATGCTGTCCGAGTTGTTCGTGATGTTCATGCCCTGCAGCAGCGAGGCGACGCTGACGTCGGCGTCCGCCGCGGACGACGCCCCGCGCAGCACCTGCATGGCCTCCATGTTTAACGCACAGACACCGCGCATGAAGGCGCCCTTCAGCCGCTCTTCGAGAAGCACGCGGCGCTCCTCCTCCTTGGCGAGGCTCTCCTTGATGCCGAGCACCTCCAGCTTCATCGTGTTTTCCAACGCTTGATGGTCCGCATCGACGCGAGCGAGCTTTCGCCGGTGATCGCCATCTAACTTTTCAACGGCTGCGCGGAACGTCTCCCGCATCGTGACGGCGCGCCACTCGTGCACGACACGCTTCAGGAGCCGCTCGTTGTGCCGCTGCACGATCTGAACATGGGCATGGGCGCAGCTCTTATTGTGGCCGACCTCCGCGTGCCAGCGGCGCAGACCCTCTTGCACAAGCGCCTGGCTGCGGTGTCGCAAGCGTTGCCGCTTGTGCATGTCCAGAAGCTTCTCAGAGAACCGCTTTTCCTTTTCCAGCTCCACGCTTCGCTGATCCACCAGGGTTTGAAGGCGGTCGATCTGTTCTAAGAGACGACGCTCGTTTTCGCGCGATCTGGCGCGTTCGCCTTCGACAACGTCGAGCGCCTGTTGGTGCAGCTTGCCGCGCATCGACCGCACCGTCTCAAGCACCGCCCTCCGCAGTTGCGATGTGTGCTCATCCACCTCCTCGCTGAGGGTCAATAGCGTGGCATCCTCGCTGGACAAAATGTCGATTTGGCTTCTGCTCTCGACGAAGTTTTGCATGTTGTAAATTCTCCACTTTTTCACGTTCTTCAGTTCAGTCTTAGTCTCAATTTTGGTGTCGAGAGAAAAAACAATCGTCGTGATGGTCCCGACTACGTATCGTTCTTGTAACGTGTCAGATGGCGCGGGGAGTGGACGTACTTCTTGAGGGGAGAGGTCGTCGTTGAGTAACATCGCCCGGCGACTCTCCCAAGACAGGCGGCGAATAACGATGTACACAATTATTTTTTTGAAACTGGACAGCATAAAATCACATGTCATTCCGTAACCTGAGCTGGCTCTAGATGCCACTGGCTTTGGCCTGGACCGCCTCGTGGCGCTTCCAGAAGCGCTGAATCTCAACGGCCGCCTGCCCGCGCTCATCTTGCATCACTTGATCCGACGCCCGACGCTTCGCACAACGCCGATGCCGCGCGTCCGCCATCGCCGCACCGTTTTGCCGCCAGTAGCGTTGAATGGTGAGGGCGGCGTACGTGCACTCAGCGGTGGCGGCGCTTGCTTGTGCTTCTTGCTCGGCAGAATTCGCTGGGTGCCGCCGCCTCGCGAAGCGGCAGCTGCGAAGCTTCCAAGTCTGTTGAATGCTCACTGCCGCGGCGTTTCGTTCCTGAGCCTCCTCGTCGTCACTGGCCTCCTCTTCCAAGCTGCGGTCGCCGCCGTCGGCAGCCTCTTCGCCCTCGAAGGCGGGGCCGCGGTCGCGCGACCGGGAATCCGACGAGCTGGTGGACGTCACCGATGACGGCCGATCGTCGTCGTCGTCGCCCTGGCCAGCATCGCCATCGTCGACGCCGCTGTTCAAAATCTCGAATCCTTCGGTACTTGTGAAAAACGCCAGCACTCCTTCCGACACCGCCTCGATGCCAACCTCCGTGCGAGCCGCCATCGTTCCGTCGTCGCGCGAGCCGCGGTGGACGCCGCGACCGACGCTGGGCCCCGGGCGACTCCCTCGGGAATCGCGCCCCGAGCTCCTCGTTTCAGGCCGCGGCGGTTTTCCCAATGGGTCTGGGGTCCAGCGCGCACCACTGTGGTGCTCGTCGCCACCATCCTCCGGTCGCGCCGCCGCTTTATTGAGAGTTGTCCAAGACAGCGGCTCCGTCTCGGCGCGGTCCAGGGAGCCCCCGATCCGACGGTCGTTGTCTTGCCTAAATAGCCGCAACCAGCGCCGCGCGGGGATCGCGGCGTTCGCCGTTCGCTCGACGTCGGTGGTGCTATTCGGTAGGGAGCCGTCGCCGCGCCGGCTAAAGCGCAACGCCTCAAGGAGCCGCGTGTCCGCCGGGGAGGTCTGTCGATGCCGCTCCACGGAGGCGTGCAGCGATTCCAGCGAGGCGATGCCGCTCGACGCCGCCTGCAGCATGGGTGACTTCGATCGGGGTGCCCTCACCATCGTTTGCCGCTTCGTCGCGTCGGACAGTGCCCAAGCCACGAAATTTTTTCGTTCGCTCGCCATCTTCCTCGCGTGATGGCTCGCTTTCAGCGCTGGGCTCTTCGTTGTGTACTCCTCGTTGCGGCTGTCGACCCGCTTGCTCTGCGAGAGCCGCTCGTTCGCCTCCGGATAAGGTACATCAGCAGAGTCTGTTGGGAGCGACGGCAGCGGGACGATGAGCTGCGAACTGTAGAGGCGGGGCGACTCCCAAATGCGCGTCGGCGCCTCCAACGCCGCTCCCTGTTGCATCGCGCGGGCACGGTGGTGACTGCTGACGTCCATCTTCCCCCCCGCCGCGCGGTTGCAAGGGGAGTCCTGACCGCCGTCTTCCGCCCTGAAGCCGCCATGCGTCGTGCTCGTCAACGATCGGGGGGGCGGCTGCCCGCGCGGCTGCCTGCTGCCCCCAGGAACGTCGTGGCGTGACGGCGTCAATGTCGGGCGGGCGATCGCGGGATCCGCCCTGGCTCCAACGTCGTGAGGAAGCGCCGGCAACTCGTCATCCTCGAAATGCACCCCTTCGTCTCGCTGCTGTTGCAGTTTCATCTGCCGTTTGAGCAGCTTTTCGACCGATCGCTGGCGGATATCGTTGACACCCATGGTCTGCTGCAGTGACTGCGTGAGCGCCGCCTCGACGGTCTCGTTGCGCAGCTTCTTCAACGTGGCGGCCTTCAGCTCGTCGAGCAGACGCTTGGAGACGTCGGTCCGCATCGCGTCGAGCATGCGGCGGTACGCGGCGCGATGTCGGTTCGCGGCCATGACCACCGTCTTCAGCTGCGCGGCGGTGCTGTTCTTTTCATCAATTTGACTGATTCGCGTCTCGGCAAATTCTTTCAGCTTCGCCTTCACGCGCACGCGCTGCTCTTGGAATCGCCGTTGCGCCTGCCTGTTTTGTTCGCGCACATCGCGCTGCCGAGCGTGGAGGTTATCGGCGTGAGCCTCGCGCCGCTCCTCGGCGTAACACTGCTTCACAAGTCCACGGGTTTCTCGGTCTTCGGTTTGATCGTCCATGCGCGCGGCGCGCTCCAAGCCATCGACCGCGTGGAACACACGCTTTTGTCTTCCTGGCGACGACGCATTCGTGACTGGGTTGCTTGTGGTCCTCGGCGCTCCTCTTCCACCGCTGTCCCCGTTCGACGTCATTCCTCGCTGCGGGGTGAGAGGAGACGGACGGCGACGAGGGGAAGTCGGAATGAGTTGCTATTAGCATTTAGGGAAAAAACGAAAGAGAGAGGCAAAACGGCCGGATCCCTTCCCTTTTTTGGAAGACCTTTTTTGGTGCCTCCACTGGATGACGTTGACAGGACGCGCGCTGGCGACTCGGCCGATACTACCCCCTCACGCGGCCCGCCGACACACAACATTCAATACCATACCAAGGGAGAGAGAACTAGACCGATCTTTTTCGCGTCTGCCCCCATTGCCAATGTGTTCCTTGATCCGCCCCCTACCTTCAGAGCAGAAGCGACAACGGGTTCTCGACCGTGTCCTTGAAGTGTTTGAACCACTCGGCCCCGACGGCGCCGTCGACCACGCGATGATCGAACGACGCGGTGCAGTTGATCACCGCTTCGATTTTGCCCGTCGCCTCGAACTCTCCCTCCGCATTCTTGACAATCTCAGGGCGAGGCCGAAGAGTGCCGACCGCGACAATTGTCGATTGTGGTGGGTTGACGATCGCGGTGAAGCTGTCGACGCCCATGCCTCCAAGGTTCGAGATGGTGACCGTACCGCCTTGGAACTCGTTGGGCTGCAGCGTACCTTCACGTGCGCGCTTCGCGAGGTCCTTAATTTCGTTTGAAATTTGCACTAGTCCCTTCACGTGGGCGTCCTTGATGATGGGGGTGATGAGTCCTGAGGGGGTGGCGACGGCCACTGACACATCCACGGATTGATACGTGCGCATGAAATCGCCGTGCCAGTGGGTGTTGCACTGCGGTACGATCAAGTTCGCTCGTGCAATGGCCTTGATGAGGAAGTCGTTGACTGTGATCTTGTACTTGCCCGCACCTTTGTCGTTAAGATGTTTGATAAGTTGTGTCAGATTCGTGGCGACGAGGTCGAGCGAAAGGTAGTAGTGAGGCACGTCGACGTTCTTCGATTGCGTTAAACGTTGAGCAATGACGCGGCGAATGTTCGAGACTGGCTCGTCGGTGTACGCGGCAGCCACTGGGGCGGGAGCCGCAGCCCGAGTGACAGGTGAAGGCGCCGCCGCCGGCTCGGCGGTAGGCTGCGTCTTTCCGCCAGCCGCGACCGCTTTGAGCACGTCGTCTTTGATGACGCGACCCACGCTGCCGCCCGTGCCGACGATGCCTCCAAGAGACGCGAGCCCGAGCTCCTTGGCCGTCTTTCGCGCTAAGGGCGAAGCCAAGACGCGCCCACCGTCACCGATGGTAGTGGACGCGGCAGCGACGGGGGCGGCTGCGGCGACCGGTGCGGCAGCAGCGACGGGGGCGGCGGCCTTCGCGGCTGCCGCGGGGTTGACCCAGTTCTTCACCTCATCTGAGTTGACACCGTCCTTCGTGTCTGTTAGCAGCGCGATGACGTCGCCAAGCTTCACGCCCTTCGTACCGGCAGGCACGATGATGCGGGCGAGGAAGCCTTCCTCGGCGGAGTTCTCAAAGGCGACGGTGGCCTTATCTGTCTCGACGCGGCACAGCACGTCTCCTTCCTGCAGCGGCTCACCCACCTTTTTGACCCACTCGGCCAGGCCGCCGGTTTCCATCGTCGGCGAGAGCGACGGCATCGTCAACGGTTTGATCGTCAGGTCGCGTAGCGAAGTGAAGCGGCACGGGAAGGCGTTGTTGGTGGCACCCGCCATGGCGGCGACGGCGGTCAGCCTCGACGACGAGGTTCGTACGACGCGACGGAGCATATCAACGAGCAATCACACTGCTAAGTGTGGTGATAGTGGATACTGCCGATTGATGCCTGAGGGAGGAACAGTAACAGTGCGGGGTCCCAGTGGGTGGGTGTGGACATGAGGGGACCGACCGTTGATTGTTGTGTCATTCCCCCTTTCCCTCTCTCGATCACGTAGTATATCATGAAGGAGGGCGCAGGGGGCTCTCCTTGTGGGTATGGAGAGAGAGAGAGAGAGAGGGATGGAGGGAGGGTGAGCCTGTGAATGAGCGTGGCGCTCCCCGGCCTTGCGGCCCCTGCTCAAGCGAATGAGAAAGAGCATCGGCGTCGCCGCTTGGGTGTCGAAGGTCCGACGCACTACGCTACGACGACGACGACGAGCTGACTGGGGGAGGTGCATCCTGCTGGTGGGGTTCCGCCGTCGGTGCTCGACGATAACGGAAAAAGCACGGTAGCGGCACCAGCATGCACGTCGCGTCGCGGTAGGCCGGGTACTCCAGTGGAAATGCTTCGCATAGGAGAGTCTCTTCGTAGCGGGCCTTGACGAACAGCACGATCAGAAAGCCGGCCCAAATGATGAACACGGGCCAATTTTGATGCCAACAGCAAAGTCCCAGGGCCAGTTGCAGCAACGAGCTGTACATGGGGTGCCTCAATGCACTCCAAATGCCCTCGACGACTAAGTTGCCCTCCGCGTTGGGTGACGGCAGAATGGACATTGGCTGGGTGTTCGCTTGATGGAATTGGATAATGCCGGCTAGCATCGTGGCCAGGCCCGTCGCGAAGAGGAGCGCGCCAAGAATTCGTGGCCACAGCACTTCAAAGAACCTCAGCCAGAAGAAGGTCGATATCAGCAGCAGGATTGTGGCGAACTGCAAGCCAACCAAGAGGTATCCAATAGCCGTGGCCATGCCAAACAAAGGCAATTGCTGATTTGAGTGAACAAAGCAAACCCAAAAAACAACGACAATGCATCATCTGCGAAATATCGTTCTCTCGACGAATTCGAGACTTCAAGGTATGTTGTTGTTGGCGTCCTCACCCTTACGTACAATAGTTGGGGGTAGGCTACTTTCTCGATGGGGCAGTCGCGAAGGGGCGTCGCGTGGCGACCCCAACGGAAAGCGACGATGCGCCCATTGCGGACATGCGGTGACCAGCCGCACTACCACCACCAACGCACGTTCGGACGAGCTGCGAGAAGAGTCCAGGGGTCGCAATTTGGCGTGCAAGCGAGCCGATCATCGCGTCGCGTCGACGGTTGCTCACGGCGGGCGACATGCCCCGCGACGACCCGCCCCCCTCGCAGAGCGGGCTTTTCCGGAGGGGATCTCCGGAGGTTACGTAATTTCCGCGGGTCGTGACCGGATCGCGATGCGCCTCCGGCACCGGTCGTAGCTCCGGCGGCGGTGCGTTAGCCGGGCGATGAGTGGGGGCGGATGGCGCGGCGACGACCACACTGGACGCGCTGAGCCGCGACGGCGGCGAGATGGCCCCGCGGAAATGATGATGGTCACCTTGTGGCGGCGAAAGCGACGTCATCGCCGCGCTCGAAAGTGCCTTCACGATACGCTGAGTGGAGGTGTCTCCCGCCCCTGACCGTCGCTGCCCACTGCTGAAAGTGACGCTGCGTTCCCCCCCGTGAGGACTCGAGGATGGAGGGCTCACAACGTGCGGCGATGCCACATTCACACCAAGAGACTTGACGGCACTGTTCGGCGACGAGGTATCTCCTTGTTTGCGCCCCTCAGACGATAGGGTCACGGCAAGTACAGATGCTTGCTGTGACTGGGAAGACTCGCCTTGCTGCTGCACACCGACTTTGTACTTGGATGACGCCGCCGCTGCCACCTGCACAATCGAGAGGTACAGAATCTCGTCTCGCATCTGCCGGAACCACGCCGACAGCCCACCGAAGACAATGGCTTGCTCCTTTTGGATCGTATCGCGGTGCTCCAGCTCCGTGGGCCCGAGCATGCGAAGGGCCTCACGCAGAACTAAGTCGCGGTGCGTGATGTCGTCGCGGCGCGTGAAGAACAGCGTTTGCTGTGCCCTGCGCTGGGACGCCTCCTCCTGCCGCAGCGCGAGGCCCTGAAACCACGCTTGGATCCAGACAAACCTGAAGTCGAGAATGATGTCGAACGCCTGTCGGTCGAGGTCCGTTGGCCGTCGCGTGCGCAGGGGCGGCATCGGCAAGGTCGGGCGGGCCACGTCGAACAGATCATCCTCGGTGCACTCGCCGAGCAGCAGAATCACGGCGGCTGCCAGCCTTTCCTTCCCCGGACCGAACATCAATGGCGACGCATTCAAGTACCGACGCGCGCCCGCGGCCAGTGCGGCGAGGTGGTCGAAGGGTTGCTGCGCGAGCCGCACGGCGGCAACCGGGGGCGCCACTGGCGTGGGAGCCGTCGCCGGTGCGGTGGCGGACGGCGTTGTCGGCGGTTCTGCCACCGGTGCGGTGACCGCGGCCGCCGATGAGATCGTTGCGGTGGCGCTGACCTCTTCCGGGCCGTACTTTGCGACGAGTAAACGCCACATGAGTTCTTCCCGACCGGCGTACGACAACAGCGCCGTGTCGACGCTAGGCACCTTTTCTGGCGCGTATTTTCGGTAGAATCTCAGCAGGCGGTCACGATCACGTGGATTGATCTCCGGTGGAGTCTGGGTTGGCGCGGGGGGGTTCGAGGACGCTTCGATCGCCCCCGCAGACGAGTTGACTTGAGAGGCCCCACGAGCGCGAGAAGGAGGCAACGCTGCGGAGGTTGCCGTGTCCTGTGACGTGGCCGCGGCGGGAGGGGGCTCGGCCGCGAAACCGACCACCCGCTTCTTTGTCGGAGCTGGCGTTGCGGCAGCTGGAGTTGACGAGGGCGGAGTCGCGATCGTCGTGCCAGGCTGCGGCTGCTGGATTTGGTTCTGAGCGACAGGCGGTTGCGGTTGCGCCGCAATGGCTGAAATCGCCAAGGGCGGCATGGACGCCCGCACGGATGGAGACGGGGCGGCGGGCGGTGCGGTTGGGTCCTCCACACGGGTTGCCGAGGAGGAACCGACGGGTCGCGATGTCTGCGACGTTGCGGTGGGAGCCTGCGCCGGAACTGCCGCAACGGGCGCTGAGGCCGCGACGGGCGCTTGGGCAGTGACGCGCGCCGGAGCTGGGGCTACTGGGACCGGGGCCGCCGGGGCGGGTGGCGGTTGCGCAACGGGCACTGGAGCTGGTGCTACTGGGACCGGGGCCGCCGGGGCGGGTGGCGGTTGCGCAACGGGCACTGGAGCTGGTGCTACTGGGACCGGGGCCGCCGGGGCGACCGGCGTTGGAGTGGGGGCCGGTGGGGCGGGTGCTGCCGCAACTGGAGCCGGCGCCACTGGAGCGGCCGCAACGGGCGCAGCTGGCGCCGGCGTTGGTGCCGCGATGACTGCTGGGACCTGGGCCGGTGGGGCAGGCATTGTCGCTGAGGTGACTGGCGCCGCCGATGCGACCGCCGGTGATGGGGTATCGAGCGGCGAAGCCGCTGCTTTTGGAGTCGGCTGTGGCTGCGATGGTTGGCTAGCGACCGCGGGAGTGGCCACCCCGTCGCTGCTGGGCTCCGGCCCGTATTTTTTGACGAGGGCGGCAAACAATTCGTTCTCCGCCTTTCGGTACTTCGTGACCATCGCGTCCAGGGACGATATTCGCTCGGGAGCGTATTGCTCGTAGTAGCGCGTCAGCCGCAGCTTGAAGCGAACCGTGTCGCCGTCCGCCATGAAAATGAGTTTTCCACACTGCGGGTGGTAGGAAGAGCGGGGAACAACACACACAGGAGGAAGGTGTAGTGAAGGATGAACCGCCGGAGCCAGCCAGTGGGTTGCGCCCGGCGAACAGTGGATTTCGCTGTTCAATTTTCTCGTTTCTCCTCCTTCTTCCCCAATTTTTTTTCTTCCAATTTACATCTTTTTTGTTTTCCAAAAAGTCCGATCTCTCGTCGTAACACGCGACGATTTGGCGATGTCCGAGAACCCAAGGGAGAGGAGAGGAAGAAAGAGCCGCACACGTTGCTGACGAGTGGCGATAAGCGGAGAGGAAGCGAGGCGGAGGAGGAGGCGCGAAAACCCGCCACACATACACGCCGACCCGCCACACTGTGCAAGCTCACCCATCACACCATTGCATGTTCACCGTCAATTGTTGTCGTCTGAAAGTACCGGGGTGAGGGTTGAAGCTGGATGGAGTGCTGGGATAGAGGGAGAGGAACGGGATCAGAAAGGGGAAGGACGACACAGAGCGGCTCGTCTGTGTTTCTCCCCCGGCTGAGTTTGAAGGCTTTAGATTTGTATGCACTGAGAGCCTGAAAATATCGATGAAACCACAGCCCTCGCCCCAACGCCCAAAACACGGGGCAGGAAACGACACTGTCGACGGCTGAGTCCGGGCCAATGGAAATGTAAACATGATGAAAAGAGAGAAACGAAAGCGCACATGATGGTGGGGGAACCGGAGAAGAGAGATAGTCACATAGGAGACGAGACAATGTGCCATACGACGGGGGCGACTCGTTTGAAACCAAAAGTGAGGGGTGGGATGGGGGAAGGGGATTGAGGGGTTTGAATGTCTTCACAGGAGTAGATAGGCTACCCGGGTCGGGACGAGTGTGGTGTACAAAAAGTCGAAAAAAAAAGAAGAAACTACCGTTCATCACGGGAAAGACAAAATCGACGTTGCTTTTCCGAAAAATTTTCTTCTTTTGTGGTTTCGGGGGGATTGTGTTGGTGCCACCGTGGTCTCATCACCTTCTTGCCGGTATCAGCGATCACGATGCGAGAGGATTACTTCCATGGGTCCCCTCCGCTAATTGGCGGCCCGTTGCTTCCTCTTCCTCGGGATGCGTGGCGGCCGTCATGGCTAGTCCATCCCCGGACGCAAGGAGTGGAGTGACCAGCTGCGGGTAACGCTTGGCGACCGCGTTCTTGACAGACGGCACCGCGGGGAAACGACAAACATCGTACACCACGATCTCGCCTTTGCCTTTGAAGTGCCTCGGGTTCGGCGAGGAGAACTGCACGCCGCTGCTGAGTGCCGAGCTCGAATGGCTGTCAACGGGCGCAGCGGCGTCTGAGATGCTCACGTCGCTCCTTGCCGCAAGGGCTTCGCTGATGGCATCGTGGAAGGGTTGCGAAACCGCGACGCAGCCAACGGAGGGACAGGTGGTCATCACACGGGAGGCGACGTTCACCACGTCGCCGAAGACGTCGAAGGCGAGGCGCGATGTGCCGACGACAGCGCCGACAACGTCGCCAATGTGCATCCCGGCGATCACCGATGCGGTTTCGCGACACAGGGTGACCACCGCGAGCGCTTCGTCCACGGCCGTCCTGATATCGGCATCCGGACGAATCACCGCGGCGGCTCCGGTGCCGCCGGTCGGCAGATCTGCGTGGAACGGTCCCCCGAACATGACGATGTCGCCGACCGTTTTGATCTTCTCGATGATGGAAACTTGCGCAAGCACCCGGTCGACGGCGGCATGCGCGTCGAGCATCCAGCTGTACGCCGCGGCATCGTCACCGTGCGCGGCATCGGTGCCTCCCATGCCGAGGGCGGGATCGACCGCCGCGGGGAGCGGCGGGCGGCACAACCGCATAAAGCCGATGCACGCGATGGGGTACTCGACGACGATCGACTGCTGGGGATTGAGTCCTGTGGCCATCCATTTCATCAACGGCGTGATCACGCGGTAAGGGACAATCGTTTCGAGCAACGCGCGCTGCTCGTGCTCTTTGCGCTCGAGCTGCGACGTAAAGTACGACGTGACGTGCTCATCGAGGAACTGCACTCGCAGCATCTTCTCGAAAAAGCGCACCAGCCACACTTGCATGACGGTGGACATCAGGTAAAAAGCGAGGTCGCTGAACAGATACACCGAGTACCAGCTTGTGTAGAAAAGCGGGACACCTGTGATGATCGAGATGACCAGATAGATCACCGGCCAGGGAAGCTCCACGGTGCAAAGGAAGATGAGGGCCTGGACGTTGAGGTGGATGTAGCACAAATTGTTGCCCACGATCGAGTTAGGCAGCAACGCGCTTGCCACCATCGTCGCGGCGACGGAGAGAAAGACGAGGGACACGTCCACGAGCGGCAGGCGGTCGAGCGAGGTGAGGGCCAGCGCGCCGAGCGAGAGCGCGATCCCCACGCCGAAGAGGATACCGCTCACCACAGGCAACTCCGCGCCCTCGATCAGCACCGCCACGAGCAAGGCCACGGGCCCCACGGCCATGGCGACGCGGGTTTTAAACCGCAGCGCTTCGTGTCGCTTGCGAGCCCACACCATGTACTCGGCCTCGATGACATCGTCGACGAACGTGGAGAAGAAGCAGCGGTACTTGTTGCGCGAGTAGCGCTCCGTGATGGCATCCAGCGTCGCGCTGGTTTGATCCTCCATGTCCTCCAAGTCGTTGACACGACCCAGGGCGCGGTCGCGGCTGCTGATCGTGCGGGTCGCCAGGAATTTCGTTGCTTCGCTCTTACCCGACCCCACCAGATGCGACAGGGCGGCGCTATGGCACGACGAGGCTCGCTCGTGCTCGCTCTGGAGGTCGATATCCACTTGCTTGGACGGGCGGTCCATCTTGCGAGCCGCGACGTCGCTGCCGGTGACGGATAGCGTGGCGGTGGACCCTGCGCCGCCTGGGCCGCTCGAGGAGGAAGACACCTCGTTCGAGCCCGTCACGATGACCATGCTCGACGCCGAGGCGGACTTCACATCGAGGTCATCGTTGTGCGGCGCCTTCGTCGTGGGAGGTTGCGGGCCGCCGTTGTCGTCATCGTCGTCGTCGGCACCCAGCAAAAACAGATCGAATGTGCTTGTCGTATTCGTAATCGGATCCTCGAACACGAGACAATCGTAAGACTTCGGTAGCGTGGCATCGCGCATCAAGAGCGCGCGGGTCGCGCTGGACACGGCGACGCGATTGGCAACACCCTTTTTCTCGACCTCCTCTGCGATGTGGTTGGTCACTCCGTAAGGTTCATAGGCAATTTGCTTCGTGCCAAGGATGGCGCCTGGAAGCGGACCCGAGTGAACGCCGATTCGCAGTCGCACGTTATCCCACTCGGGGTGGGCTTCGTTGGCATACTCCAGGCGCAGCAGCAAGCCGCGCGCAAAGCTGCACATGATGTCGGCGTGCGCCGTATTGTGCTCGGTGAGCCCCGTGAACGCCCAGTACGCGTCGCCGATCGTCTTGACCTTCTCGACTCCGCAAATCATAGACCAATCGTCGAACCGGGGCACCAGCACGTTGAGCATCGCGACGACATCTCGGGCACTGCGCGTCGACGACCACTTCGTGAACTGGACCATGTCGCTGAAGAAGACGGTCGCCTGCGGCACGTAGTCGCTGACCACTTCGCCGCGCAGCAAACGAGTCAGCACCGGCATAGGGAGCATAGTCGACAGCAACTGGTTGACCTCGTCCGCGCGATCCGACGCGCCCCGCATCACGCGCGTCAGCTCCACCGTTTGCAGAAACTGAACGTGGCGGAGCCGCTCCTTGGCGTAGGCGAGCATCGTGGAGATGACCGCCGATCCGATGTACATGAGCGCGGCCGCGACGTGCACCCGGGGCACCTGCGCACTGTAGGCACTCGGGACCGCGTAGCCGAGGAAGAAGAACGCCACAAAGCACCACAGGATGATGACATACTTGCCAAACTGCAGCGAGATCAAGTTGTTGCCACAATTCCAGGACGCGATGGGGTAGACGATCACCACTTTGACACAGTGCTTTTCAAAGTTGGGGACAATCGTGCGGTTCACGAAGAGCGCAAGCTGGTCTTTCGCACGGTCGCAAAGCACGTAGCCAGATGAATCCGGGAATGTCGTGCACCACATCGCGCCGAACAACATCCCAAGGGCGCACAGTTCACGAATCCGCGCAACTTTGAGCGTCGGTTCCCAGCGCACGTGAGCGACGACGTCGAGAACGGAAACGGGGAGCAGCAGCGCCATCGTGCTCAACGTCATCCACCAGCCCCAGTCGGTGTAGCCGATGATGCGCATCACCGGATAGCTGAAGCAGGCGAAGGTGAAGAGGAACCCCGTCACGCAGCCGCACAGATCGCGGTGGAGGAACCGCTTGTACTCACCGTCCACGTCGGGGACTTTGAACCCCGTCAAAGGGTGGTAGTCGAGGGAGACAGCGGCCCAGTCCATGTAAGGGGACGGTTGGAACGGGTTGACAAGCCGCATGCGTGTGTTTGTATCTTGAGGAGAGAGAAGGAATGAGAGAGAGATATCGGAGAGAGGGAATTGCTGAGGGAATTAACGGCCACACCGAAGATAAAAAAGGAGAGAACAAGAAGAAGGTTAAAAAAGGCTTTTATCACGCTAGTATGAACAGCAACAACGACCAATGACCAAGCCAACGCTTTTTTTTACCGGGAGGAGAGTTTTGTCGGAGGTCAATGTGTGTGTGGAATACCCTGCCCCC